>Ga0247770_1000817_pt1 | contig 28552 bp, 25 predicted proteins | sample UWRJL136409B6_FD_179943 | JGI IMG/M metagenome (GOLD analysis project Ga0247770, IMG submission 179943) | Plant litter microbial communities from Arlington Agricultural Research Station in Wisconsin, United States - UWRJ-L136-409B-6 | ecosystem: Environmental > Terrestrial > Plant litter >... | reverse complement strand
GAGAGGGGGGGGTATGGAGGGGAGAGGGAGGGGAGTGGATGGGAGGTTTGAAGGTAGGGAGGGAGGGATGATGTACAGGGTAGAAAGGGTTGCATGTTCATGATCATGAAGTAATGATAGATTTGGGTGGGTGGTTTGTATCCCTTTTCAGGTTTGCATCGGGTACATTGGTCAGGTAGCCAGGTAAACTAAGGTATTTACCTAATGACCCGTCACCATCATCCCCGCCTTTGCATGACACTAGACCCTAACTACTTAAAAACTTACTACTCCAGCCTCACCACCATAACCTTATGAAACACCCTCACCTTAGCCTGACATCACCCCCCACCCCAGCTTCCTCATATGGGTACTGAAAGAACTCCCTAAAAATCGCCAAATGCGTCAGATGTTCCTTACACCACCTCTCTAGCGACGCCAGCTCTCAAAGTAGGTACGCCAACCCAAAGGTGCGATCGATCTCATCCGGCATTGCCATCTTTGCGTCGACAATCTCCATGAACCGACAGCTGTACCTAGCAGCCTACTTCCTCGCTGTGGTCGCGCATACTCCCCCAGCAAGGTAGCCATGCTCTTAGACCGCCTTGCTCATGCACTGGCCTATATGAGCGGAGCCTTCGCGAGCTCATATAGCCCAGCTAGTCAAGTCCTGGTTTTGACTGTACGGCCTGCCCATTCGGTGGTATTCGTGCCTCGAGGTTCTCGACTCATTTTTCCCTGTCTGCAGGAACCTCGTTAATGCTTCTGAAACTTGAGTCTGTGTTTGCTGAATTGTTCTGGGCTGCGTACGGCTTTCAAGTCACATTGAGTATGTGCAGCGTTAGTAGACTGATTGCCAGGCTCGCCGCTCAGGTTTATAAGCAAGAGAAGCTACGAAGGCTCGGGTCAAACCGAAGGAAATGGTCCCCTTAGCCAGTGCGGAAATGCCTTCTTGGAATCTTCACAGCGTCCTGCTCTTGGACGATAAGTCTGGGCTTATCGCATTACAGGCCGTAATAAAATGCAGAAAGGCATCATTGAAATGTAGGAAGGTCTTTTCAGAATGGGAGATGGCCTGCAGTAACGAAAGCCATATGTGGTCTTTACAGTAAGAAGGCATCTTCGCAGTGGCTAAGGGGGGGGTTGGGGGGGGCTTTCTTTGGCCTGAGCCTTCGTACTTCCGAGTACTCTCGTGTCTCCAGTAGCAGCATCATCTGTCCGCAGCTTGACGCTGGTTAAAAGCGAAAATTCTCTGGATGCTTTCTATGCATAAACACTCCACTGGAAGGTTAGACCCAGGAGCCTTAAAGACAAATACAGATTGAGGTATTTGAAATACGGCAGCTAAACAACATGATCTACTGCTGACTCCAACGCGTATGCAAGAAAATGGTTCTCAAATTCCCAAACAACCCGTTCTATCCAACCAGAATAGATCCAAGACAGTGATGGCCCAGCCACTAAATGTACAGCTTAGAACCGTGGTACTTGATGCTCTGGTCGTACGCCAAATACTTATCATCCTCAGACTTGGTAGTAGCATACTCTCCAGGCACCCGCTTCGGGAAGCCCTCGAAAGACTGCGCATACGTAGCGACGGAGTGCGCGACCAACTGCATAACGTTAGCATTCTCAACCACCAGGTCACGAGTTTTGGGTCATCACTGACCTTGGCGTTCAGCTCCCACGCCTCGAGATGCAAGTTGCTGACATCGTCGCACAGCTCATGGTAGCAAACATCATACGGAACGCCGCTCTCGCCGCCAAACATCTGGGCCTCCTCTTTCGTCTTGATGCCCTCCGCGCCAGTGGCGATACCACCGCCGGGGATACCATGGCGAATGAACCCATCGTAGTCACTCCGGCCATCAAAGGGAATGAACGTGTAGTTCAGGCCCTGCTTGGTGTACCAGTCGACGTAGAGATCGCGCAGCTCCTGCGACCCAACGGGGTTGACGTCATTCCGGGCATCGTAGACCTGGTACGCAAAGTTGGGGCTGGCGAGCATGTCGTAGTCCATGAAGAGGCGGATCTTCTGGTTCTCCTCCTCGGGCAGGTTCTCGACGTAGAAGTCGGACCCGAGCAAGCCCTCCTCCTCGCCGGCCCACCAGGCAAAGCGCACGCAGTTGTTGACGCTGAAGTTGGTGAGCTGGGTGGCGATCTCGAGCAGGGTCAAGCTGCCGGAGCCGTCGTCGTTGATACCGGGGCCTTCGGCGACAGAGTCGCTGTGGCCGCCGAGCATGACGCAGTTGTCGGGGTCACCCTGCTTGGTCTGGGCGATGATGTTGTCGGTGATGATAGTCTCGACAACGGAGTCAATATAGGCCGTCGCGTCAATCTCCTTGCCGGACTTGAGCTTGGCGATGTAGGGCGCCGCCTCGGCGCCCGAAAGACCGAAGGTGGCGATGTGGTGCGGGGAGGGCGCGCCGAGAGTGCCGGTGACGGGGTAGTCCTCGTAGTTGTAGACCACGGCGGCGACGGCGCCTGCCTTGCCGGCATTCTCGGACTTGGTGCCGAAGGGGCAGGTGCCGCGGCGGATGAAGGCGATGTTGCCGGCGACCCCCTTGGGGAAGTCCTTCTCTTCACAGCCGTCGTTCTCGACCAGGATGAGCTTGCCGTCCACAGGCTGCTTGTTCTTCGTCGGCGGGGTCAGGCCCATTGGCCAAGCCGTCTCTGGCAGATTCAGACCGATCAGGAGACGCGACTCGAAGATGTTGCCTGAGACAGCGGGGAAGGGCTGGTGCGAGAGGGTGTAGTAGTCGCCGAGCTCCTTGAGCTTCTCGCGGATGTACTTGAGCGTGCCGAGATGACCCTCGCTGCCGATGACGCGCGTGGGATGGTTGTATTCCTCCTGGCCCAGCTTCGCGATCTGGTACAGCTCCTTTGCGCGCGCCAGGAGGGCCTTGCTGCTGATTGTGGCCTCAAGCGCTTCGGAGGTCACCAACGCCTTCCCCGCGCCGCTGATTGGCTGCAGTGCTTCTGGCCGGTCGATAAGCGGCTTCTGGTCCAGCTTGAGCGCCGATACGGTGCCCAAAGTGGCCAGGCCGGCCAATGTGAGGTGCTTTAATCCCATCGCTGCGGTTATCGATGAGAGTGTAAATGGAGGAGATGGGGAAATGTCGTTGGGAGAAGCCCAGTTTCGTATCGCGTGGCCAAGCCCGTCACGAGACACCGAGTCAGGTTGCCAAGTCGACCACCGCACGCTACGCCCAAAATGGGAATGGTGCGAGATGTCGTGCCTGGGCGATAAGATAGTGTCGCATTGCCGATAAGATTGCGATCCGAGCTCCGGAGGGAGCCAATGGCCAGCCCAGTGGCGCAGGGGCATCATCGTTCACAGGGCCCAGACCGGATGAGGGGTCGATTGTGCCTTGAATGAAGGGAACGGCTGCGCCAACGACCCCCGAACAGGCCGGACAGTGCTCCGCCTTTACACAAGGTCCCGACAGCGATCCTTCACTCCGCCGGAGAGGTCGCGAATGTTCCATGGCCGTGGCGGCCGAACGATCCTGGCTCACCTGCAACAAGAAGCCCCACCACATTAGATGTCACGAGGAAGAAGGTAGCATCTTGGTGAATGAGAACATTCAGTTCTAGGTAACTGGAATAACTTACTAGGTATTATAGTTTGATCTGTGGGAAACTTTACAGCTTACTACCCAAACGACAACAGATTAAGACCACGTCTTGCTGGCACAATGATACACGTCTAAACGGACGACCAAAAATAGATCAGGAGATGCAAACTGTAAAAGAGCAAAATGCAAATATAAATTTTGCAGGTATCTAATCCAAACCCGTGACCTCCAACACCTGTGGTATCTCTGGTATCTATTTCCGTTCCCCAATCCAAGCCAATCCATATACGAAATCCGGGGTATCACAAACATCCTTGCCGCAAAGCTGCATCACTGTGCCGCCTGCAGTCGGCGCCCTCCGCTCAGCATAACGTATCCGAGTCGTCCTCGGTATCCTCGACCGTGGCATGCATTCGCTTGCGCTGGCCCCCCGCCCCTCCGAGCTTCTCAAAGTCCGCAAGCAGTCTCTCGTACTTGACCTTCCACGGATTCGCCTGCCACTCCCGATCGTGGCGGAGACAGCGGACGAGGTCCTCTTCTCCCTCCTCTGCTTCGCCGAGCCTGAGGCTTAACCTAGACTTCTGGCATCCGGCTTCGATGCACCCGTGCTTGTCCTTGCAGTAGATGTCGTCGCCTCTCACAGTGTGTTGACACCCTTCGACACGGCATTGGCCGTCACTGTGCGCGTCGCAGAAGGAGCCCGGTCCATCAGCAGCCATCTTGAAGCACCTTGCTTGCTTGCAAGTATGGTTATCGCAGAACGAACTTGGCCGCTTCAGGCTGTAAAGACAGTCGGGCTGGCGGCAGGCGTGAGTAGCGCAGAAGAGAGAGCGGTCATTGTCTGGATCGGCGATGGGATCGAAGCAGTCGTCAAAAGTGCACTTATGCGTGGCGCAAAGCGTGCCGCCAGTCTCGTGGCGCTCGTTGGTGCACTTCTCGATGCGGCAGCCATGATCGAGACAGTACCGGCGGTGGTTGTGCAGCTTGCGGCCACCGCATCCAGGCTTGGCGCACTTGAACTGCAGATGAGCATCGCAGAGAGTCTCGAGGCGGCCATCGGGGCGAATGTGGCAGTTGCGCTGGCACGAAGGGATGCCGCACTTCGAGTGCTCGTGACAGCGGTTGCTAGCGACGGCTTGGAGCGAGCAGTTCCCGGAGTTGCAGGTGTGAGTGACGCAGAAGTTGCTGCTGGAGTCCCAGTCAGGGGGCGCATCGCATTGGAGAGCGGCACACTCCTTGTGCTTCTTGCAACGCTTGTCGAGGAGGTCGTACGCGCCGTCCTTGCACCCGTCCTTGTTGCAACGGTCTGTGGTCTGGTTAGTCGTGATCGATCTCAAGACGAACATGCGGGAGACGTACGAAGATGGCAGTACCACGGCTTGGTCTCGTCGTCAGGGTAGCTTCCGACTTCATTGCAGTTCATCGCAGCGCAGGCCCTGTGGTTGTCGCAGTACTTTTGGTCTGCTACCTTTGCCATGGGGCAATGGTAGCCATCTTCGATCGTGACAACCTTCGCGCAAGTGTCTGCAGCGGTGTCAGTGTTGGGAAATGCAGACAAAAATGGATGGTTGAAACTCACGCTTGAAGCAGTAGCGCGAGTAGATCTTGTTGCCGTTGTCATCTCGTGCGTAGCAGTGCTTCTTGTGGCAGCCGGGCACGAGACACTCCCTGTCCCCATGGGGAGCTTGGCGCGGGGCAGATGTGTTGGGGACGTAGGTGGACTGGGTTCGCTGCATAGGAAAGATGGGTTGAAGATCGGCTTGTTGAAGCTGCAGCCCTGTGATCTGGGCTAATTCTTTGCAGATTAGGACAGGTGTGTCGATGTGGCCTGTTGGGATTGGTGATTTGCATCTGGGGAGTGTGCAAGTCGCAGGGTCTTAAATGCACTTTGAAGGTGTCACGAACCTGCCAAGACCGCCATTGCTGCGGGAGGCAGCCGCTAGGCTGATGGCTTGCAGGCGCTTCCTTCCTTCCTGGCTTCAATGAATCGATCACCCCAGTTCTCCACGCATAACATTTTGGGGCAGCGGCTGTGTGGCAGTGCTCGCTTGACACCCCACACCGGGAGGGTGACAGCGCAAAGGCGCCCCTCTGTAGTTGACCGACGCCCTGACCTACATTTTCCGCCCGCATCGTCGGCGATCCGCGATGTCCCGGAGCTGCAGCTTCCGTTTTCGCACCGGACGGATTAGATGCCTTGTTACTGTTGATTGAAGCCGCGGGCCACCACCACCATGGTGTTCGCATTAGCAACATCTAAGCACCTCACAACTTGGACAATGCGAATCGAAGCGCCTGCGCCATACTCGTGCAACACAAACCTGTTGCAACTCCAGCTGTCAACACCATCCAAATCATCCAAACCGCCAACCACGAAAAAGAGCCGTTACGATGCTGGGGGCGGTCAGCTGGTGGTGTGTTTCCAATCAAGTCGCCCATAGGCCATATTCGCCTTCCTATTCAACGCGGAACACCCGCTCGGAAATGAGTTCAGCTGCAGCGCGATGCAAACGCAGGATTTGGTGTGAGGACGGCGAGGCTCTGGGCGGCTACTGATCGCGCTTTCCGCGCCTTTCACCTGAATTCTTTGTTCGTGACCGTGTCAGCACCGCCTCGGTAATCTCCTGAGCGTCATACGCTGCGAAATGGTGGGTGGGCTGAGCCCAGCCACGGCCGCCGCGTGTTGGCCACTTGCGCTCCCTCTCGTGATTCACTGCATTGATTGGGCCCTTGGGGGCCACAAAGTGAGTGTCGGCCGTAACACCCTAACCCTATTTTGCAGCCTTGCGACGAATGTCTTCCCTTCGGCATGCTAACCAGGCGCGGAAACGTCAAATGATGCTAAGGTGACGATCACTAAGTCTCAGCTAGCGTCAAGGGTTTCAATGATATTTTCCCCAGATAAAATCTCTGCAAAGGTGTACGACATCGCATTGAGAGATCCAGCTAAGTTCTCCTTTATTTCTTAGGTCCTCCAACTACCAGTAACAATAAGAGAAGTTCCCAAATGTAAGACAAACAAGTTTGAGATTCCAGAAGTGATGGCAGAAAACTAATAAAGAACTGCCAGAAAATCAATGAAGAAACAATGCAGCTGATTTTCATCTGCGTGAGTGTAAGACATCCATCCCCATTTTTCATTGTTCCCCTTCTCTTTGAATGTCTCCTTGTGTTTCACCAGCTACATGTTTTCCCAAAGCCGAGCCGTTGGGCCAGTTGAAGACATAGAGTCTTGGGTTGACATGGTGTTCTGATACGTGACTTGGACTGGGGCGACAGGGGCGACTTGTTGTCTTAGTTCCGACGGCCCCCATTGTCTGCTCTTCTATGCTTGTGCCCGGACTTGAATGGGGCTGCCTGCCGCGAGTGGTGCGGAGCTCATGACAGGGGGCCCTGTTTGGCCATGAGACTCAACCCCTCTGATACGTGTTGATGTGCCAAAGGGCAACGGAGCGAAGGGAAATTGTGTGTCTTGAATCGCGCCTGTGGGAGAATGAACTTGTGAATTCCCAGGAGGGTAGCCATAAGGGGCAGCGTAGGCCTGACTACCGGTGAAAGACTGGACACGTGGCTGAGCTTCGAAGCTTGGGACCTGTTGGAATGGCCGATGATGTTGAGTGTCTGGGCTTGAAACACGAGAAGTTGTGTCCCATGCTGATGAAGTTAGTGGCTAATCGATAGCAGAAAAAAAAAATCTAACGTCGAAAGACTCACAGTTGTCCAAGTGAAACTTGATGATGTTGTGCGCGGTGTATAACCGCAACAAACATATCGCAATGGTAAAGATGGGGCAGACCACGGCGACAATGATAATTTGGTAGCCAATGGACTTAGGGTTGGCGAAGTTGGGAGTGACGCCCGGAGGAGGACGGGATGCGCCAACAGTGCCATTTGTCGAGGCCATGGTAATTGAAGGGGTTGTCCTCTGAGGGCATCAAATTGCCGAGCTTGCGTTCAGCAAAAGCGAAGAAGTTGACGATTTATGGAGCAAGTGGCGCGATTTGTCAACCTCGTGGTGAATAAATCATCCTAGTCCACCGGTCGTGTTTCAGGACGGTTAAATTCACGACTCCCGAATATCTCGGTGTGTGGTGGCTTCCTGTCACACTGGAACGAGAGAGATAGAATGGAACTGAATAGACTGGATTCTGCTGAACAAAGGAAAGGAGAGGACGGTCAGCCATCCTTTGTGGATCCACCACAAAGGCTCTGTTGATGGAGCCTCTCCACTGTAGTCTCCATCATTGTGAATTGCCTGAGCTGCTCTCTCCTGGCCACTCTGAGGGCTTTGCAACACCATGGCCAAGGGTTCCAGGCCGGAACCTCTCCAAGGTTCTGGCCTCGAACCTCCTTCTTTTTCATCCTTCCCCCCCTCAAAAAAAAAAAAAAAAAAAACGTAGGAATGACTCGAGGCCTACCTTAAAGGCCGACCGCAAGTCCGCAACCTTGTTCAGTACCGTAAGTTGGCGAGGAAACAATGCGACGCCAACCCCACTTCACCGAAAGGAGTATAAATATCCAGGAAAGTACAGCTTTCTATGCTCCCAGGCTGAGAGACGGCTGGTTTCATAGTGCGGTGGCAGCAGTAATATGAAATGCTATCCGCATCCGAGCTTCTCACCCCACCTACACATTTTGGACTTGTCAAACCCCCGCGTCCGCCTCGGTGATCTGGACCATCATATTGCTTACGACGGGCATGTCGTAATGCTTTTCATGCCAAGCGTTATTCGGATGAACAACTTGGAAGTCAAAGGCCCGCATAAGCTATATATATATATCCAATCCGGCCGCTTGGTTAGCCTAGAGTCTGGGAAGCTGCTCAACCAGACGAGGTTGTGGGTGGCTAGCAGTGATGTCGGGGAACCCGCTCACCTCAAATGTGACCTTGTTCAATTCAAACAGGGCTACTGTCTTGCCTGAGCACGTCCACCTACCGCCGCCAAAGATGATGTCCAGACTCCGGAGCCGGTACACGCGTGTCCCCTCGTCACACTCGGGCTCCAAGAACCGCTCGGGCCGGAAGATGTGCACGTTCTGCCCAAACACGGCCCTGTTTCGTGTCAGCGCGAGCGAGTTGTGCCCGATCGCTGTGCCTGCGGGCAGGAAGGTATCAGCGATAGTATCGCCCCCTGCAGGCACCACTTTGTAGTGGCCGATGCTGACGGGGCTGCACATGCGGAAGCCCTCCCAGATGACGGCCTGCAGGTAGGGGAGCTTTTGGGCCTGCTCGAACGTGATAGGGGCGTCAGTAGAGACGCGGCCGCACGAGATGGCGTCCCGGATCTCGTGCTTAAGACGCGCGTAGGCGCGCGGGCTCGTGGCGAGGTACATAATGGTGGCAGACAGGGCCGTTGCTGTTGTCTCGGATCCTGCAAATATCTGCAGGCTGGCTTCCCCTTCAACCTCGCGCTGTGTGAGTCCGTTGCGAATAAAGCCGCCCTATATGGCCAGCGTTAGCAATTCCGTTAGGTTTTCATTGATGTAGGTTGAGGAGAACGTGGGGCTAACGATCATGTCGTTCCACTGGGTGCCCTTGACATCCTGCTTGAAGCGCTCGCTGATAATCTCATGAATTACACTAAGCCAGGTCCAATCAGTCTGAGTTATCGTGGGCACTTGGCTGTATAAAGGGGAAACTAACCCCATAATTCTTCCCACGCCGCGCTTGTCCGTCTCGCGGGGTCCCAGGACAGAAAGCAGCCCGAACCGCGAGAAGACGGCTCTCCGAAGGACGGGGATTTCCAGTAGGAGGGTACTGAATTTGTAAGTTGCGCTTGCCTCGGCAAGGAAGCCATAGAGATCAACGCCATCGTCCAGGTGGCCAAACGCCTTGCCATATCCCAGGCGCGTGATGACGTCGACGGTGAAAAGCCGCAGGAGGAGCGAGATGTCAACGGGGCTCCCCTTAGCGCCGGTGGACAGGTGCTTGCGCCTGATTAGGTGGGCGAGCGAGGCGATAACGGCGTCGATGGCGGGCTCGAACTCGGACCCCACCTCACGCCCGCTGTACCCGCTTGCCGTCTTGGCCTTGGCTCGGTCGTGTGTCTCGTTCTCAATCATGCACGCGACGTTTTCGTACTCGGGGTGGAACCGGGCCGCCCGGTACCACTCGTGGCGTCCGTACGCAGACCGTGCCGCGCCTATGTGCCGTAGCACATCGGGGTCGTTGGTCACCACTAGAGTCGGCGCGATGCGTACAAAGGGGCCTCCGTTGGCGTACTTGTCGTGAATATCCTCGTAGGCGAGCTTGAATCGCCCCGCCAAGATGTTGCACAGGTGTGGGAAGTACGAGAATCGAGCGAGGAACGGGCCGGGGATGTGGCGAAGGCGGTAGAAAGCCGCGATGCATGAGGCAATGTACCAGGCGACAACGAGACCCCCGCCCCAAGTCAAGAGGTCTGGCGTGCCGAGGGTCGACATTGTCGACTGGCTTGGCAATTCGATAAATCAGCGTTGGGAAGACGATGCCCTTAGAAGACAGGCCAGCAGAATACCTCCATTCAGAACTTATGCGGGATTTGAGGAGAAAATTGTAACATGTCCAGATAAATCACTCACGGTGCGGGGTATCAACCAGATTCGGACTCGCCGGTTGCAATTGGGTGGTGCCTCAAGGTTAACCGCAAAATTTAACAACATGCATCGGACCTAAAATAACACAAATGTGATCTACCGTCGAAAACCCTAACGCTCACTAGAGAAACCCCCAAACCAAACATCACCGCAGCTTCAGAGATACTCACAAAACAGGTAACTAATATTCACCCAGCGCATAGTGTATTATTGTCTATCGCTGACCCTTACCTATCGAGTCAGTTCTGGTACTTATTTTTGCGCGCTAGACCGCTACGATGAAATCCTCCCTCCCTCCCTAAAGAGGCGACAATGCCTCAAGGCTCAGTGCCTTGGTTTTCCTCGCCATCTCACCGATGCCTTTTAGCGACGGCTTGTCGATCCAAAGCTAGAACTCGAATGGCGTCCTTGCGAAGCCGAAGCTCCCGAGGCCGATGTCGATATGGTAGTAGCTGGAGTCGCGGTAGCCGGAGTCCCGGAAGAGGCCGACGCCTCAGACGGCTGAGTACGGCGTCTCGTGGACCCGAACCCAGTGCTCATGTGAAATGACGCCTGTGGAGCGGAATCCCCCAAAGTGGAAGAAGACGAAATACCGGTACTTTGGTCGCGTTCCGCCTTGCGGTTATCCCCGTCACGGTTTCGAGTTAGGTATCCCGCCGCAGCGCCAGTCGCAAGTCCTGTGAAGAATCCAGGCTCAAAAGAACCAGGCTCCGATTCCTCTCGCGAAAAATGGGCAGGAACCCGAGGCATCCGAGCCGTAGAAGGCATAGGCGTAGGTGTCGAGGGTGTTGAAGGTGTCGAGGGTGTCGAAGGTGTCGAGGGTGTTGAAGGTGTCGAGGGTGTCGAATGTGTCGAGGATGCCGAAGGCACCTGAGGTGATCGACGTAGATGGTGGTCTCCTCTTAAGACGATCGAGACCACAGCTAGAAAGATAAGGAACAGGTATAGCGACAGTAATGTGCTAACCCCCTCGACAGCGGTATCAACTCTTTCAGCGGTAACATCAACTCTGTCGGCAGCGTCGTCAACCCTCTCGGCAGCTGCATCGACTCTCTCCGCAGCGGCGTCAACTCTCTCGGCAGCTGCATCGACTCTCTCCGCAGCGGCGTCAGCCCTCTTAGCAGCGGCATTGGCTCTCTTAGCGGTGACAGCTTCAGCTATCTTGGCGGCGGCAACTTCAGCTTTCTTGGTAGCAGCTTCAGCTCTTTTAGCAGCAGCTTCAGATAACTTAGCGGCAGCAGCTTCAGCTTTCTTGGTGGCAGCTTCAGCTCTCTTGGCAGCATCTTTAGCTATCTTGGCGGCGGCAGCTTCAACTCTCTTGGTGGCAGCGTTCATCTTCTTGGCGGCGGCATCGTTAGCTCTCTTAACGGCATTGTTAGCCATCTCAGTGGCAGCGTTGATTCTTTCCGTAGCGGCGTCAAAGGAGACGTCAAAGTCGAAGTCCAAGTTGAGGGCGGCATCGGCATGTGGAGGTGTTGGTGTCACGGTCGGTTGTTGTCTGCTTGCCAATCGCTCGATCTCCCGAGCGACAAGGGGATGTTTTTTCTTGCCCTCTCTCGTAAGCGCCAGTTGATATTCCACCCCACAGCTTCCTTTGAGGATGTAGGGATCATTGGGTGACGAGTACCCCTCGCAGATGACATTGGTTGAGCCGAGCTGAAGCGTCGTAGGGAGCGTAGCAGTACAAGTCCATTCGATGTCCTCAGGCGAGTACGAAGAGCCTTGATTTGTGCAGCGCAGGACGTCAATTGTGTGCAGGGCGCAGATGGAGGGGTGCGAGGTGCAATTGAGCTGGGGAATTGAAGGGACGCGGCCGTGGGTGGTTTCCTGGCCAGCGCGGAGCGTTAGCACTTTTACCGAGGAAAGGCGGATGGCATTTCCGGCTCTGGAGGAGAAGCCGCTCCACGCGGCAGCGACGGAGATGAGGAGAAAGAAGAAGACCTGGCGCATCATGTTTTTGTTCATGATGCCTTTGTTCTCGCGGTTTGGTTTTGGTGTAGCCGTGGTGCAGGTCCGCTTTGTGTGCTGAGGTGGAAGGGAGGTGGGAGGTGGGAGGGGGGAGGTGGGGGAAAGAAAAAAAAGAATTCACCGTTCAGGCCTGCAGGAAGAGCGATTATAAAGTCCAGTTCATCCCAACTACGCGGCGCTAGATTTCAGCTCCACTACCATTCATTGTGACTCACTCTTCTATCCTCCACGTGATATTGCTTCGGACTGTGACGAACTTTGCGTAACGCCGAAAATGTGGGCTGTAGCTCGCCACCCTGGGTAATGACCGAAGATTTACAAGGCGACCATGACCTTTTGGCTGCTCTTTAGTAGCGGTTGCCTTTCAGGCCTGCGTTTGGTTGTAACCATCTCACCAAAGCTTCAAATACTGGCTTCACCAACCAAAATATCCCCTTAGACTGCGAATCTGACCCGTTGGGGGTATCTTCGGCGAGGAAATGAGGCTCATTATTGGGCGGTTGCTGGACAGTTGCTGGGCGGAGGAACCACTCAACATGGCTCTGTCGTAAACCACCACCTATTACTTCTAGCCAGTGGTAATTGCCCTTTTTATTTGACATAGATAATCCACTTTTCAGATTTTTGTCCACCCATCAGAGGTTTTGCCACGTGGCTGCCCCACATCTTGAAAGATCAAGCGGGGGAGATCCATCGCTTGATTTTCTTTCTCCCAAAGCAACATCCATTAACCAGCTTTTACCCCAGGACAATGTCGCAAGCGCCTCACCAGCTGCTTTCACTACTGCTTATTTTGCCACGTGAGGTGCGCGACATTATCTATGAAGAGTATCTGGCAATTGATGCCGAGGATGGCTATGTGTTCATCTACGAAACAGGCAGGTTGAGGACATATCCCCATCGGCTGCCCGTCGATCTCAACCTCATGTACACGTGTCGGCTCATTGCCGATGAGATGCGAGGCTTGCCCCTTCGTCTGGCCACCATTACCTTTACCACTGTGGCTTCTGACAGCGTCCGAGTTCGAGCGGCGCAGTGGAACTATCTGTCGAACGATATCGCTCAACTGCACAAGCACCTGCTTGACATAGTCGTTGAGCTTCTCACAAGCGATCATATTCAAATGATCGAGGACCGCTACCCCTGGATTTCTGGCCTTTTTCGCGACTATCAGCTCCACGATGTTTGGTGTGGAGTCTTTATGGAATATTCGCCCTGGGCACAAGTTCGTACTACCTTCACTCACTCGCATCTTGCACCTTGGCAAGAGGGACATTACTGACCTGCCTGAAGCCACCGTCGGTCACCCGCGACGCTATCCGCTTTATTTTAGAACTCATGACCAGCGATCAGCCATCCATAGAATGGCTAAGCAGGAATTGGAGCGGTGGTCCTAATTCTACACCCGAGTTCATCCGGGCTGCGGTTTCAATGTGCCCGAAACCATGGGACATTCCAACCGAGGAGGAAATGTACGGCGAAAGCAGGAAAGAACCTCACCCATGGAAACAATGCCTCACTGGATGTGCAGACACAATCAAGAACAAGTGGACGACTGCAGAGTGGGAGTCAGACCCTTGCAACTACCGATTCTCGGCGGCTGCCGCTGCTATACAATTCCTCGGCGCCTTTCCCGGTGCAAGACAGCACATACGACGCGTCGTTCTATGGGAGGGCCTCCCCTCGGTAGCTTTCCCGGAGTCCCACGCTAGAGGTCTAATCCCTTTTTGCAAGGACTGTCCGCTGCTTCGAATCGAGCACCGCGTTAGCCTCTGGACCAATGCTTTCCTGCGGGGCAGGGAATGGAGATCCGACTGGAAATACTGGTATGAGAGGGGGAATACTCCCCATGGCCTGCCTGCTGATGGCATCACCATAGCGGTAGCACAATGGATGGCTGAGGCTCTGGTAGTTAGCCGTGCGGGGATGCCCGTGGCGCCTGTAAGTACTGTCGTGTGCTTTTCTAAGGTGAAAGTCGCTCACCGTCCACTTTATCATCAGATTCTATGCTTTTAGATGGCGGCCTGATGCCCGAAAAATCCGCAGAGATTTTCAAACGCGTCATACAGCGTGATGCTGCTTTCCAAGAGGCAATGCTGAAGAGTACCGCATGGGATCTTGCCACCAACCCAATGAACTTCCGTCGCGTTATGACTACTTTTACGCACATCCAATCGGAATTACCCCAGCTACTCAGGGATATGGTGAACCGACAGCAGGATTGCGTCATCAGTGGCAACTTTGATTTTGGTGAACCTTGGGACATTGAGGGCATCAATGAAATCATTAGGAGGCACCAAGCACACCCTGAGTTCTTCCCGTGGGACAGGGATGATGTGTGGCCAAGGGAAGACGAGTATTACGAGACAACTTTACCGCTGCCAAAGTGGGGAGAGCTTATGAGGCAAGGTCTCTTCACTTCAGACAAGGTGTAGTCAGTTTCGGGGTTAGCTGCAGCACCTAACTCGAATGATCTTGTTGGTTTCTTGTTCTCCGACTTCCGGCTTCTTTTTAGTTTGTTAAATAAGCTCATTAGTTACGGGATAATAGTAGGTTAAATTAAAAGGTATAGTGAGATTGTAAGGATAGAAATACCGACAACCTTATGGAATCCGCAACCCACTAACACACTAACGCTGTCACTAACACCGTCCTCCAGAACACTACTCCGTCGGTTCCGCTAGGATGCACGACCGCGTCTGCAACACCGACCAACCCAAGCAGAGCTGTGGTATTACGAACGCCACGCTCCAACTATCCCACTCGCCGACTCGTGTAACGCCGGAATCGCGCCCGCTGCGGCGCTATTTTCCGATGGTACGACGTTCAACAGCCGCCTCTGTTTCTGCCTCCCGTGTCCAACGCACACTTCCCTACCCGCTGTGACGCGAACTTAGTGCGTATTCGTAATTCCCCGCATGATCTGCCTTAGTTTGACAGTGGGCTTTCAGCACTCCGGGTAGCTGGGGCTGAGACTGGGCACATTCCTCGGGTGGTGGTGGTGGCGGCCTGCATTGTGGTATCGGGAGAGGGTGCTGCAAACTTGCGCTGCGATTTATTCCCCTGCCTGCCCTCCGTGTTCCGTGCCGGTTGCAAGGGCGGGAGCCGAATGCACAACATGTTGGTATGGCAACCTAATGATATAGGTAAACTCGGAGCTCAGGTCCCGCCAGCTATGCTCTGACGCGTGGTCGATGTGGGCGGTGAGAATGTGCTGTTTCACGACACTGAAATCAACAAACACCCCTGCTTATAGTCACGTCACTATTTGTCACGTTTGATCAGTCCAGATCAGCTCCGGCTCAGCTTCGGCTAATATTTGCTCATTAAACATCACAGCGTTCCGAGAAGGTGCAGTTTTAGCCAAAGGGCCTAAAAATGGTCCCGTGTAAGCAAAGAACCTAGAATTGGGACATTTGCACCTGTAATAACCACCACCCAGAACTTCATTAACAATTCGTCTAGGTGTGACGACCCTGCAGGCCGTCACCTGGGCCGGCGCGGGCTGACGGATCCCCCGCCTGAAGGGCAGTGCGAAGCAAGCAGTGCGCACGGCGTTGCGCACTGGGCCAGGGGTGCAAAGACCCGAAGCCCCTACGACCAGTAAGAAGAGTCTCTGTTGACAGAGACCCGCGGGGTTATAGAGAAGGAGGTCTCTGTGGTGCCTCCCCCTGAGGAGCACAGAGACACAGTCCTCAGAGACAGGTATAAAGTACCTCTTAGTTAGCTAGTATAGATAGTCATCGTCGTGACCACGACGGCCGTGAGGGACTCCTGGTTCCTCACGCTAGTATTCAATTGTTCATTTATGTCCTACTGTTCAGACTCACCTCTGTGCATTATAGTGACAACGGCCTACAGTGACATTGAACCCCCCGTCTAGGAGTGCTAGCTCAACAAGCCGTCTTCGGAACGCCCCTCAGCCTTTGGCGTCCTGCCATACGTTCTGTCTTAACCTGCGCCAGTCCTCTCGAGGCCTGTGTCGGGTGCAGGTCGTAATACTAGGCTTTCTACTTAGTAATACTTATATCTATTACTAATCGTTAATACTGGGGATATTCAGGAAATACCTTTACTACTAGGTATTATTAGGAGATAAAGAGTATTTCGTACATTAAGACCATTTAATGCTTATTAAATGACTGTATTTAAAAGACATTCTAACACTAGAGTAGCTTAAAGGATTTCTAAAAGCACCCTTACATTCTTTTTTTACATTTCCTCACTGTTATTTTAGGTTAACAGGGGTTACGTAATATCTATTACCACTGAACAAGTGCGCGATGCGCACGATAAAACAAACAATACCCTAGGAAAACAAAGAACTCCTTTGACTAAATGAACGGCTCGTGCTATCATACCTGACTTTCCGATTCTCTGACTTTCTGAACTTGCCGGACTTTCTGAACTTGCTGAACTTTCTGGTAATTATGGTCCCAATCGCATCTTGCCGCTTCGATCGAAGGGAGGGCCACACGTGAAATCACGTAGGGCACTGTGGTTCTGAAAACAAAAGTGATTGCTTCACCTGTCAAAAGGGAGCGCGGCGGCGCGACCTTTTGAAGGGGCGCGCGAGCCGGCACGAAAACAACGCTACGTACAAAAACGGCCTGACGCCAGACAAAAAACGAACCAGGCCCCCTTCCCTTGAACCTGTCCCCAGACCACCAACACCACCACCCCAAGTCACTAGGTGGCTGCCTAAAGTTCCCTCTCCAACGACCCGCACAATTTTGCCCTCACCAATCGTCGTGCAGGGGTGACGAGGCTACGCACTCAAAAAGGTCCTGAAAGTCGAGCAAGGGCCAAGGGGAGGGCAATCAATCTTCATGAAACCCATGGCAGAATCGGGCATGCCATTGAACCTACGCTACCTATGCCTTCAAATGGAACACGGGAAGGTTACTCGGCCAGAAGATTATGGACTTCGGCAGGCTGAAGGATGGCACTGGAAGAAACGGGCTGAGCGAAGTGTTGGTGTGGCATTCACTGCATTCACTGACCAGGGGGGCGTGTCCTGGACAGCGGGGTGATTGGACTGGTTCTCCAAGGTTGTGATACACTCTCCTGCATTCAAAGTTACTGTGGCTTTTTGAATGCGCCGCTCCTGTCTGAGATTCGCTGCTGCAGGGCTGTTCATTGCCAATGGGATTGTCTGTCTTTCAGCTGCAGATTTGGGGGAAGGCGAGACCGGGAATCACCCCATTTTGGGCCCCTCCTGCCCTCCTGCAGAGGGGCCTAGCCCCCACGACACTCACGTCGCTTCGATGGCCCGAAGCAGAGAAGCAACACATAGATATTCGCGCGGTCATCTCTCGATGTTGTCTCTTCTCTGTTGCGTCAGTTCTCAGGCGCCCTTCCACAATCACGCAGTCATAAAACTTTCTCAAGGAAAACCACAATGTCGAGTCCGCTTTCCCTGGGAGATCTGTTCACGCTGGGCCAGACAGCCTGGACGCTGTACCAAGCGTGTACTCAGGCTGGTACCCAATTCGCTGAGCTGGGGACCCTCTGCAGCAGCATCTCGCTTGCCATACGGCGATGCCGTCCAAATGAACCCTCGGCCTTTGTTCGCAGAGGCACCATCGAAAAGGAGGACTACGAAGCAATTGAGCTGCTCGCAAACCGGATTGAGGATTCTCTCCAAAAGGTCAAACAGATTCTCGGAAGATACGATGGCATTGACGTCCCATCGCTGCGCAATCTCCACCGCCGTTTAGTTTTTGGCGTCTTCACCGTCAACGACTGCAACGACCTCAAAAAAACCATGATGGGCCAAGTCAAGTCTTTGACTTTGCTCCTACAAGGCATCAGCATCAGCATCCAGGACCAGTCTGCATCCCTGCTGTCCGAGCTTGTCGCCGAGAAGCAGAAGGGTAAGAACGGGAATCACGCCGATATCGACAACATTGACGATGCCGCGTGGAGTGAGCTTGTCAAGGAATTGAAACTCAGGAACGCCGAGATTGAAGCGACTCTGCTGTCAAAACCAAAGACCATGCGCAGCTTAGTTGTGCAGAAGTTCAAGCAGCTGTTGTCCGGTCCGCAAGAGACAGTCCAAGATCTTGAACTCGAGGAAACGGTCGGGATCATCGATGCGGCAGCGCCCACATCCATGGGGGTTTACAATCCATGGGGCATCGATTGGTTTTACCCAAAGCTATGGTCTGAGAACTGCTTCAGATTTATCACTGTCGATGAGGCACTCTCAGACAACTCACTGCTCGCGCATCCATCATTTCAACCCCACGACATTGAACGAGAGTACTCTCCGGAGGACAAGTGGCTCTGTCCGTTTTTGGAAGGGTGGTCGTTGAATCGCACAAAGGCAAAACGCCAAGGCTCTTTGGATGATGCCTTCTACTTTTCTTTCAACAACCTGGCATGTGGCGTGAACAAGCCGCCGCTCACATCGCGCTTGTACTTCTGGAGGAACCCCCTGGTGCCTTCGGACAGGACCGTCCAAAATTTTAATTCCACACTTCCGTATCCAAGCTTTGGGAGCAACGTACAGCAGCAGCAGCAACTGTGGCCACCTCACTCACCATGGCAGCCTCGCAATCCGTCGTTATCGTGGGCCAGGTTCACAGGACGCCAGCGGGTTGAAAATGAGAAGTATATCGACGTTCCTTCAATGGGGTGAGTCTAGTCAGAGTTGTGAGAGTTGTTAGAGTTTAATACAGGGAACTTTGGCTGACTCGTATGATAGCTTCAGCTTCATGGGAAGAAGGGATTCCAATTGGAACCCTTGGCCTGGCCACTTGGATCTCAGTGACGAAGTCACAGCCCTCTTCGTCCAGTCACACTTCGGCAACAGCGGCCTACCCTCGCACCATAGCGACGAAACTATCGACCAGAGCATGCCTAAGGACTGGGTCTGGAAGAAGGATGTCTCAGGCCAAGGGCGACATATCTACAGCTATCTTGGAAGCGAAGATGGAGTCCAGATGGATACGACAGTTCATCCCAGCCGCTTCTTCCGTGAAGACGATAAGGCTCCCGCAAAACTGCCGGATGGGTGGCACCGCCGTCTGGACCGCGATGGCTACCTTTTCTTCGTTGACGAGAACACGCACACAGCGACTCGGCTTGATCCACGGTTCAACAGAAACATCAATCAAAAGACTGGTCTCCCAAACGGTTGGTCTCGCGTGAAGGTCAAGGATGGCACACCACGAGGCAACGGTCAAAAAGGGGACCATTTCATTTCTTATTATCACACTTGCATCGGCAAGACACTCATAGGAACCAAATGGGCCAGTGCCATCCTGACCAAGTCTCTCGACTTCAAAGACTTCCTCGAGAAAGAGCCGGAGCATGAAAAGCCTATTAGGATCAACAAAGCCAAAGCTCGGTTCTCCTATTTGGGGATTCTTAAAGAAAGCAACCCACACCCAATCGAACGCGAACATCGAGAACGATACTACAACATCTTCCGAGAAGTCGCCAAGGAAGGCAACGAACAGGACCCCAAAATGAAATACAGAATCACTCGCGGGCAAGCCGAAGCCCGATGCCGCAACAGCGGGTTGCCCTCGGCCGTGTACATTCCCATCCTTCTCAAAGCAGACGAGAACCGCGACGGCATATTCACACCCCCCGAGTTTGCCAAAGTGCTCCACGACATGAGGTTTGCTTTAGAAGCCTGGCAAGAGAAGCAGACGCCACGACCACCAACGCAGCAAGAAATAACGTCATACGACAGGGTTTTTGACAAACACAAGTCCGAAGACAACCTGGTTATCTCGGTTGACGAGGCCATGAGAGCGACGAAAGCAAACTACCCCAAGGGCTTGGCGGATTTTGCCCAGGAGATGTGGAATAAAATGATCGAGAATACGGACAGTGAAGATATGTTGGATATTGTCCAGTTTGGCCAGGGGATGCACAGGATACGTGTCGAGTTGGAGAGACGCAAGGGTGAGTGCAGTTCACCAACCAGAGGGATCCAAAAGCATCTGACTTGCGCTGACGTGAAATATTGCCTCACTCTCAGATCTCGCAATGGTCGGCGGCGAACCGGTAGACGACGAGCCCCCAAAATACCAATCGGCAGGCCCTCAACAGGCTGTGATGCAGCAGCTTGCACCCGCTGACGCGAATTCAGTTCAACCTTCAGGGCTTCAAACACCGGAACCGGCTACCCCTGATCTCAAAGAGGCAGCGCCAATGCAGAGAGAAAAGATCTGAGGTATCTATCGCACGAGGCCCTGGGCCAAGTCCGTGTCGATGAAATTTTCTGTCATTCCTTGGGGATTTTGAATCAGCTCAGCCATCTACTTTATACATAACGGGTTTCATGCCTTTGAAGTGCTTGGGGTCAACTCCGGAAGCAACCCATCTACAGGGATTTGGGAAAATATGGTAAGGGGGCCGCGAAGTGAAGAGTGTGCGCTTGAGGGTTGCAATGACAATATAATAATGAATTAAAATGAATTGACTTCTGACCTTCCACCGTCCAAGAAAACCATTCTCGATGGCTATATCTTCCAAATAAATGACACTCCTACGGGTGGAGGGTGATGAACGAATCGGCGGGGACGGACGAGGAAGAGACCTGGGAGTAGTAGAACCGATCAGCATTAAGGAAAACAGCTATGGTAGGTCCCGCTGCGACCGGAGAGGCTCTGGAATGGCTGGAGGGGTTTCCGTCGTCGGGAGGCCGATGCCGCTCGGGTTCGCGTCACCGGACCTTTTGCGCCCGAAGCCATGACCCGCCGCGAAGGGGTACGAAGGGGAGAGGTAATCACCCAAGCTTTCGGCCTAGGAGAGCGTGTTAGGTCCTGGATGAGGAGATCGAGCATTTGCTTCGTCTAGCCCAGCTGCGCTGGTCTAGCCCGTCATCGACCGCGACCTGCTGCCAGCCCGCCGTGTGCGGGATAACGCGTAATCCGTGGCCGGGCTTTTTCGTGAGCCATGGCGCGCCGCACCCTTTCAGGCAAATGGAAGAATTGAATCGTCTGGCAGGTCGAAGAAGCCCGCTGGCGCAGAGCCATATCCATCCCGCGGGAGGAAAATTTCGAATTCAGTCCCAACCTCATGTGGTATCGAAATGGAGTCATGAATTTCCACTACCAGGACGGAAATAAAGCTGTGTACTGCTCGTCCCATCTCTGAAGCGGCTCATAAGGCGCATCGACGTTCCTGGCCGGCTTCTGCGAATTCCCGCCAGCCGCACCGTGGCAACTATAGCCGAGGCAGCCCAGAACTGTGACCCCCTCGCTCAGTCTGGCTCAGTCTGGCTCAGAATTTGAGCCATCTTCAGAACTCCTCGTTAGAACAACGGTGCGGTCTATTTCTTTTGGGCTCGGCCGCCCTGAGTCCGAGCAAGTTTCGTAAACATAGTCGCGAAATAACTCGGTCTGATCCTGGCGACTAATTGACATCTCGGCATTGCCTTCATCGGCAGCAAAAAAGACGCCGTGTTTGGAAATGGGGTGATCCGGCGGAAAGCGGTTCTTGCTGCAGAGCAGAGCCCAAGGCTCGAGGCTTGGTGACTCGGGCTTCACTCGCAAGCCACACACTAGGGCCACTCGGTGTGTAGAGAGATTGGTCGTTCTGACGGTGAGGAAGTGTAAGTGCACGCAGCTTTGCAACCCGTGAGAGCCAAACCTGTCAGCTATGTAAATGGCGTCGAACGGGATTCGGCGGGAAGCCTGTGGAGAATGGCGTTTACGAATAGTCGGAGTGATAACTCCGCCGAGGGCCTGGTGATAGAATATTCCAATGGTTGTGTTGGTGTGTATGACAGCCGCGTCCCGGTCAGAGAGAGACGGGATAACATAGGCGATTTCTCGGTGGGTGGAGTTGAGTCGTGAAATTCGGGACTGAGTGTAAAAGGGTTTGGAAGAAAGGACCCTGACGTAGCGGTCTCCTCCAAGCTTCCGTAGACGTATCGCTACCCACTTGAAGGCGTTTGAGGTGCGATCACTTTTCTCAAAACAGTCCAGGCCCATGAGGAGATCCGGAGAAGCCGAAACACAAGTATCGTCCGAGTCTGCGGTTATAAACATCCCAGGGTCAAACCTGAGTCCTTTATTTGTAAGCGCAAAGGAAGTCTCTTGGTTTATTTTCTCATAAGGAACGAAAATCTTGTTGCAATGCTGGAACTCGGTCGGGGAGCAGGCAAAGATACCGCGGTATGTTGGGATGAGTGGAGTTGACGAGGATGAATCCTGCTGCCATGCAAACATGCTGAGGTCGTTCGCGGAGTGTGCGATCGCTTCCTGCAGTCGAATAAAGGCTTTCTGTCCTTCTCCGTATATAAGAGGCATATTGACGTTGAAGAGCCCAAGAAGGCAGTAAGCAAGATCTTCTTGCCTGGTGGTCTTGCGCCCTGCAGCCCATGAAAGTCTCCTGGCAACAGGAACAGTGGGCAAGGCGCTGAGATCATTGAGGACAGCTGTGTCGATGCCGGTGACCTTTGCGAGACGGCTGATGAGGGTTCTCTTCGTTCCCATGAATTCCCAGTTTCGGTTGAGAAAAGTTGCGTTTGCCGGTGCGATCAACTCCTGGAGTGTCCAGCCACGGTAAAACCACCGGTACTTGGCGAAATCGTCAATGCCTACGTGCTGGGCCCTCTGATCGTCCGCCAAGGCCGAAAGGTGTATGAAGCAGATTGTCGAATTTTTATACCAGGAAAACATTGAGTTGATTGCCTCGCTGAGTTCCGCGCTGCTAGTCTTATCAATGCAGCAAGTGTCGATCCATGCATACTGTAGGCCTACTACCTTCGCGAGTTCACAAGTCTTGGTGATTTTCTCCCATCCAGCCTTTGACTTGTTTCCGAGTGCGGCAAATTCTTGGAATGTGACCTCTTCATCGCCCCAAGTATGGGAAAGGATAGCGTACTCCAAAGCCTCCGAGCTGGGAAACGACTTGAGTTTGAGTGTGTCGGCCTCGATTAGCCACATATTGTGCCCCGTCCTTCGAGTTGCGAGTCTCGTTGAGTGCAGTGGAGGTGATTTAGGGTAGCCTTATAAGCCGGAATGTTTCTGCTTGGACTGATCACAGGTCCCTGCCTCGAGTCAAAGCGGATAAGAGTCGAGGCATTCCAGTGAAGAAACTTGAGGAAGACTGGAAGAAGCACAGAACCCCGCACTCCATTGCCTCTCTCCAGCGTCTCGTGCTGCTGTACCCCTGCCTGAGGCCTTCAAAAAGCCCTCAACGGAGCCTGATCCAGCTCCTGATTTGTCGTCTCCACAAAAGCGATGGTAGCTTCTTCTCCAGTCGTTCATGTCACGACGTCGCAAAAACTGAACACGTGTAAAGGCGGGGTAGTCCCTCACACACAAATCATCCCAAAATTTCAACCGCGCAATGCGGTTCTTTCCGGCGAAGGGGGCGCCGCGAGTCCTAACAAAACCACTGACGTCCCAGTACCTCAACGATTACCTACCTACCTACCTTAGGTATCTCAGTCTCCGAGTCGGCAGCCGCAGAAATGAGCCGTCTCAAGTTTTTGACAAGCCTGAGGTTGCTGATCTGGCGAGGTCGCTCACAGTCCCGGCCCATCAGACTGAAATCCGGCGAAGAATTATGCGACATGAGATCCGCCGGAGAGTTGGGCGACATGAGACCCCGCGAAGAATTAGGCGACAAACTCTATGAATCCGAGGTCAAGTCAGCTATCAATGGCAGACCTTTCATTCCGCTCGACAAACTGGACGCGCTACTTGTCGAGGACGCTATCAAGTCCGAGCTCTCGGCCGCAGGGGTGAGAGGTTCAAGCAGCGCTCCGCTTTTGGAATACATTTCGAAGCATGCCAGAAAGATATTCGCAATCTTAGTAATGATTGAGGAAACTCGCATTATTGAAGATATGGCAGTCTCGGGCCTCAGAGACGCGGACCTTCCTCTGGGTGTTGACCGTGACGAGAAGCCTGGTGGTATCGTCAGGTCGTATAACCACGCCTCTGACAGTCTGAATTTGGAAACAAAGTGGCTTGTGTTCTAAAAGTTGCGTCGCCGTCCTGTTACTATGTTCTGCGAGTTTCAATGGCGGCTACTTGCGCTAAAAATAGTGCAGAACGAGTTCGATCGCTTCATCCACGTGGAGAGCCCACTGCCCTTCCTGCCACCAGCTAGTGGCATACAAGAAGAAGTCATATTCAGCTATCATAGCAAGGTCTACAAAGCCGAGATCCATGAGGCGCATATCCAATGTGTAAGTATAATGATATTATGCCCAATCCGGGCAAAAGACTGACCATGCTGCAGGCCGACGGGAAACGTGCAAGATTCCAGGTAGCGATCAAGGAGCTTTACCCTGGCAACATCGACGAGTATCCACCCGAAGCCACCACCCTCGCCAAATTGAGCAGGCTACATCATCCCCACCTCATCAGGTGCATCGCAACGTACAGGCAAGGCGGGATGTACTGCTCGTTATTTCCCTGGGCCGATGGGGGGAATCTCCGTCAGTTTTGGGCTTTGGAGAATGCAGTGCCACGAAACGCCAACCTAATCACATGGGCTGTGAAACAGATGAACTGCATCGCAAGCGGTATTGTGGCCCTTCACAACTTCAGCCTGCAAGAGAATTGTCGCCATGGAGATCTCAAGCCACAGAACATCCTTCGCTTTCTGGGAGCGGGACGAGACGATTTTGGAACATTGGTGGTGTCCGACCTGGGCTCAGCAACCTTTCATTCTGAAGTTACAGAGACTCGGCGCCGTACGGCAACGGCCGAAGGCGGATATGGCACCCTCCGGTATGAACCTCCAGAGGCGCATCTGATGAAAGACCTACCAAGGTCCCGCCGCTACAATGTTTGGTCCGCTGGTTGCATATTTCTGGAGTTTTTGATATGGCTTCTTTACCGATGGCGAGGTTTGAAGCTTTTCTACGAGGGAATCGACAGATATTGGCTGGAAACCTCGTCAAACCACCGAAGGGGCTCTGACGGTCTCCCAGTCCTCGCCAAAGTGCACCCCAAGGTCCAGGATTACATGCGCAGAATGCGCAATGACCCGCGCTGCTCGGAGGGAGGTGCAATAGGCGACTTGCTTAAGGTCATTAAGCATCGGTTGTTGGTCTCGGGGCACGCCGAGGTCGACCCAAGGGTTAAAGCCGACGACAAAGACTCATCAACTGCTGAGCAGTCTGACAGCGAAACGAGCAGCGAGCCTCCCCGCATAGTGATAAACTCGCCAACTTTCTTGCGAAAAGACGAGGACGATATTGATGGTAATATCCGTGCGGATTCGGTCGAGCTGGGAGGGCTTTTGGATGAAATCTTTAAGAAGGTGGTGGAACTTCCACACTATGCTTTTAAGTCGCCAGAGTGGGAGGAAGTAGGATTTACTGGGCTGCCACCCCCGCTTCATGATGGAGATGATGTTGAGGCGCCGTTGGCGCCGTTCTTTCGCGTAACTGACAGCACCTTAGAGGATTAAACTGTTTCCCACTTATAGTGCGATGTTGGAATTAGTCGTTTCATAAACAACATCACATCATGCAAGTCATTGTGAACCAAAGCCACGACATGGAGGTTATCAAGCGGTTGAAAAAAGAAAAAGAGCCACATTACTTGCCTGTTACATGTGCTCCCTGTGGAACGTTTCACTGAGGGTACGGAGCTCATGGGAGCAGCGGAAGTGCAGTTGCAAAGTGACTTGATTAGGTAGAAAGGGTGGGAGCGAAGCTCCCAGACTAAATACAAAAGAGAGCTCCCTGTGTGTGAGGAGAGCACATGACGAAAAGGCTCCTGCGCTCCAGCCTAGCCTGGAGCGGTAAGGCGCCTGCGCGCCTGAGCGCCAAGAACTGCCGCTGCGGTTCGACACTCCCACAGTAATTGCTAATCCCGAGAGGTATCTTTTGGTCCTGTTAAGTAAGCGGCTGACCGTCCCTACTGCTTTACTACTACTATAGAATCCAAGTCACATTTCAAGTCTCCTGAGGACCTTAACTGATATCGTACGCTGATTTTAGTGGTGATGTTATAGCTGAAACTGAGTGGTCTGATAGAAGATGGTGGAACCTGAGCGGAAGTCTCGTCGCTGGGTTCGAGCATCTGATCTTATCAGCGTTGCGCACAGCCTAGATCGCCGGGCTATCTCGTATAAGGCCATCGTTTCAAACTCCATTCCCTAAAATCCATTGCATGTCTATATCTCATGCCTAACCAATCTCTTTACAAGAAAGCTATTCCCAGTGCATCCAAGCGGATCCGTGTGCCAAGAGCTGCATCGTTCCAAAAGGAGACCATAAAGGAGAAACGGTTGTGTTATTACAACCTGATGGCAGGTGAGGAGAAGAGTCCAGGCTATAATGGTTTTATCCGGCACTATCTGCCTCGGTTACTTCCTAAATTTCACCTTAATGTTGGCTATAGGACGAGGACTTAGGACATACTGTTCTTAATCTGAGTACTCGGGCTAGCAACGAGTCTCCCAACCTTGGACTTAAGTCGAGAAGTTTGCCTGTAAGTGGCCTCCAAGATCTGTTAGTTAATCTGAGAAGGTGGTGATTTCGAGCCGATAAGGATGACGAGTGGCTACTTAAGCCTTGCTACACTCGGTGTTTCACGACCCTAAAATCGACAAACACCCTTGCTCATAGTCACGTGCGTCTTCATCACGTTTAATCAGCCCCGGCTCAGCTTCGGCTAATATTTGCCCATTGAACAACAGCATAGCATTCCGAGAAGGTGCAGTTTTAGCCGAAGGGCCCAAAAATGATCCTGTGTAAGGAAAGGGCCTAAAATTGGGACATTTGTACCCGCAATAGCTACTACCCAGAACTTCATGGACAATTCGTCTAGGCCTTCCGCTTAGTAATGCTTATATCTATTACTAGTTGTTGATATTAGGGATTGTTAAAAATGGGTCTAATACCCTGTGGTTACAGTGCTTTACACGCTGTGACTACAGTGTAACAACCCTAGTAACCCGTGACCTGTAAGGGTCCTGACTAAGAGGGATAGCTAGAAGCGGTTGTATGCGACGAGTAACAAGTGCTCAGATGGCAGGTCCTAGGACGTGCCCGTGGTGGATCACTAAGATTGCAGGAGATAAAGGTTACTGAATGAATGATACGAATTGACCTTACTGCCCGTAAGCTCAAGTCTCTACCTAGGCCGTGTCACGGCGCGTATATATAACCCCGACCGAAATGTTCCCCGCGACCGGGGATATTCCCCGTGCCCGGGGTTTTGCAGGCTCGGGGCCCCTCCTAATTGGTCCACCGTTTCCCCTTGCCTACCAATAAGGTCCCTGCGCCTGGAATCCCCTTGTCGGCAGATAGCTTCCCCCAAGGTACAATCCCGTCTGGGTGCAAGCTCCTGTCCCGACTTAGAAGGGGGCATAGATTTAACCCCACAGTGATGGTCGTCGCCCCTGACTGGCCGCCTTCCAAGCGGGGCTCCTCCTTATCGGTTGGCCTGGAAGCCCCCGATTACGACCCCGCATTGTCCCGTGTTAAAACGTGACAACACCACGATCATCAACCAACTTTGCAACCCTAGTTGAACCGTGATAATGACCAACACGATCCGATGTGGATGTGGCAAGTGGCTCAAGGATGCTGCCGCCTATTTCGAGCACGTCAAGTCGCCTGAGCATTTGGAGCCTACGGTCCAGCTTAACGCAAGCACAAGTGCCAGAAAATCCAAGCCGCCGAAGACCTCAGTTGCCCTCGTGTATCGCCCTCGCGAGCCTCCCGCTGCCCCAAGCCCGACCCTGACCCCGATCCCGTTGACTGCAGATTCGAGTGATAAGGCAAATGAACAAAAGTGCGATTGCGGCCGGGTCATCAAGGGTGGCGCCAACGGTCTCCGAGACCATCGCCTCAACTCGGCAGTTCACAACAAGGACACGACCAAGAGGGCGGCCAAGCGCACCGTAACCAAAAAGAAGGGAACTGCGAGCAGCTCGAGTTCGGACGGCGCTACGGGCACGTGGGCAGTTGACAAGACTTCCTACCGCCCCAGGTATATGGGGTCCGGCGGCGGTATGGACTGGTCGATTTGTGACAAGGACTGTGGTTGGTGTGGTAGCTGTATGGATACTGCGATTGTGGTTTGGGATTAGATATCCGAGTCGCATATCACAGGCGGATATCGTGGCGACAGAAATGCGAGGATGTATTTAAAAGAGTGAAAACCTGTTTAACCGTACGTGATTTCAAGTGTGTCTTACCCACCACCCCCGCCACCCCCGCCACCACCAGAGTCACCGCCCGAGGAGCCGGATTCCCCTTCTTCCCCTTCCACGCCTCTGCCTCTGCCCTTGGAAACTTGGTTGCCCATCTTGTAGATGTAGTGTTGTAGATTGAGGAAGTTTGGTTCTATCTGTGCTAGCACTGGAACGTTAGAAATGGATCTCCAAAGGAAAGTCTCCTGCCTAACATCGTGGATACCGAATAAGTACCTACCAGATCAAAGAATCCCCTCAGACTTGTCAAAGGTAAGCTACTGCGTCAGGATCGGGAAGGGGATCACCTTTTGTAT
>Ga0247770_1000816_pt1 | contig 28561 bp, 7 predicted proteins | sample UWRJL136409B6_FD_179943 | JGI IMG/M metagenome (GOLD analysis project Ga0247770, IMG submission 179943) | Plant litter microbial communities from Arlington Agricultural Research Station in Wisconsin, United States - UWRJ-L136-409B-6 | ecosystem: Environmental > Terrestrial > Plant litter >... | reverse complement strand
TAGTAAAAAAAAAAAAAAGAGAAAAGCTATTAAAGGCTTAGGACCGGACCGATTAAAGCAGTTAGGCTAGGTTTTAGACCTGTAGTGAAAGGCTCTTATAGAAGTTAAACTAACTTCTCACTAATGAAGTCTCTAAATAATACACCTGGGTATATTATACAAAGAAGCGAAATATAAATACGCTAACATTACACTAAAGAGCCGTTTTATTTATTAAAAGAAAGGAGTTATAAACTAAGTTAAAAGGTTACAGCTAGCTAAAGTAATCTAATAGAAAAAGAACTGGCAGGCACTCCTACTAAGAACCCTACTTAATTAAAGGAAGGAACAGGCTTAGCAGCTAACTGCTTTAAACGTTCCCCCTCTTACATAATGTTAATCTCGTGCTTAAATAACTCCTCTATATAAGCCTTTAACACCTAAGATTATGCCTTTAGACGAAAGAGCTTCGATAGAGTATCCTTCTTCTTAACGTTAAGACGTTTTTTCTTATTAAGTACCTTATAAAGTAAAGAAAGGTTATTACTGTAAACGTTATAATTAGGGTTATTCGCCTTAACATAATGCGTATATAACTTGCTTTAACTTATAACCTTATAAGATAAGTTAAGCTTAAGGAGCTTATAGCGAGAATAGCTAACTAGTATTATAATCCTAAAAGTTAGGATAAAAAGCGTATTCTCTTAACGACGGTTAGTAGAGGAAAGGCGAGGTTTTAATTATTACTTCTAGACTCCGTTAACAGGTATAGTTATAAAAGGAAGGAGTAGCTTATAAGGAAAGTTCTTTATAAGAAAAGAATGATAAAGAAGGGGAATTATGTAACGATCTTATAGGCTGTTACTTAAGCCGGCACAGCCTGACAAATTCCCCACAGACTGAACAGTGCAGGGAGTAATACGCACGGCACTACACACTGGGCTAGAGGTGTAAAGACCTAAAGCCCTTACAACTAATCAGGAAGTGCTCTATCGCTTTAAGTGCTCTGTTATAAAGTAAGAGAGCAGATAAAGTGGTTACTCTGTTTGCTCTATCGTTAAGAAAGGGAGCAGACAGAGTAAGGTATAAAGTACCTTTTAAACTAGTTAGTATAAATAGCTATAATTATACTTACAGTTACCGTAAGGAACTTTAATTCCTCACGTTAATATTTTATATTTATTATATCTTACTGTTCAGACTTACCTCTATGTATTATAGTGACAGCGGCCTATAGTAACATCAAACCCCTGTCTATAAGTGCTAGCTTAACAAGCCGTCTTTAAAACGCCCCTTACCTATTAACGTCCTGCTATACGTTTTATCTTAACCCGCACCAGTCCTCTCGAGGCCTATGTCGGGTGCAGGTTATAATAAAGTGATTCTTTCAGAAGTGTAACCACGGTAAGGTAAGGAGGCAGAGATCGGTACAGTTTTAACGATAAGACTCGGAATTGCTAAAGAGAAAGTTAGGGAGAGGGTAGTAAAGTTATTACCTCCTTTAACGTTAGTTACTAATATTACTACTATAGGTGAATGTATTATCGGGAATGTAGATAGATAATCTGAATTGTAAGCTTACATTCTTCTAGAAGGCATTATAACGATACGTAGTAATAAGAAATAAACGCGGATTTACTAACGTATATTAATAAAGATTTAAGCACTCTATTTAGTATTTATAAATTACGTATATAAAAGTATATTAGTAATAGTGTAGCACTTTATAACGTGATAAAAACGTATAATATAAAGTGAAAAGAAGTAAGTACTTAATTATCAGTATAAATATAATATTACCTAAGTTAATGCTAACAGTTACCCTAAACTTGCCTAATGCCCATGTAAATACTACGTAACTGGTTCTTAAGGTATTAGGTTATTTAGAGAAACCTTACTATTATAACGTTTATAACCCTTATATTTAACATTATTAGCGCTATTACCCCGCGCTGATACCTATCCTAGGCCACTAACTATACCTTATCTAACCATTACAGGATGATTTAAGATATAGGAGAAGAGAATTAAGGAATTACCATTACGATTACCCTGTTACCGTCGTCAGCTTAAGATCTGGAGGTAGAGAGATCGCAGCCCAGTACTTTAAACTAGCTAGCACCGTGCGTAGCATTATAAAGACGAACATTATAATAAGGATAAGTAGACTAAGTTAACAGGTTAAAAGGGGATTAGGTTCCTCCAGTCACTCCATATAGTATGCTAATTATAACAAACTCCTGGGCAAGCTTAATCACCTAGTCATAGTAGTGGATAGACTCCTTAAAGGGCTTCTTACAGTTCCGTTTAGTGCGCTACTTCTATAGCAAGAGCAGCTCCTCAGCGTCCTTTTTATAAGGTTTAAGAAACTTAATGGTAGACTGCTTCCTTACCCTATCGCTAGGGAAGAACAGGTTAAAGGACCAGAGGGTTTCTTTCAGGATGCTAATAGGTATCGGAGATAGGTAAAGCCTAAGACGAGGAGAATGTCAGCGTTAATAGCCCATTTGGGCGGCAGCATACAACCCCCCTTAGCTAATCACACTGCAGCTTCTACTTATACTACTTACACTTACGTAAGTTAGCCACCCGGCTTATCGACACTGAGCTGGAAGCTGCTGGAGCTCTAGCCGATACACCTGCGGCTACCAGAGGAGGAATAACTAAGTTTGCAATACCTCCCCTCCGGCGCTTCTAGCCGCCTGTCCGACTAGTCTCTTAAAATATTGCTCCGCCTCCTCCATAACGTCCATAAGCCAGCGCTTGCGCCTGAACACTTATATAACTGTATACCTGTCGTTAAACTCCAAGTAATCGTACAAGTACCTAGTCCAGTTAATATCGATCTGGGAATAGCGCTCTAGATTAGCAGCCGTCATCAGATAAGTGAGGCGCAATTGCTTGTCGGCACCCTCGCCCGCCATCTCGGCCAAGGGCTAGCTGGGGTTAGTTAGCTTCTGTAGGTCGGCTCCATCCGGTGCCGTCACAGCTTGCGGCATCATTCCGCCGTAAAAGATCGAGATGCGCTGTCCAGCTCCGTAGGGGGTTTATACAGGACGTTTAGCATAAGCCAGAGGCGAATAGCGCAGCTGGCTATGCTCTCGACATCCTCCGCTCTAGGTATGTCGTTTTCGGTCCCCTGCAGACGTACCGCGATGCGCCATGCCAGGCGATCCACAATCTCCGCCTTTTTAGCATCCAGCCTGGCCCACATCTCGGCCACCACGTTAAAAATCACCTCCATCATAATCTATATTGCAGTAACTAGTTATTGTTGCTATAAAAGAAGTCTTTATAATACTAACTTATTTATTTAAGGAAAATGGACAATTTAACCTAAGTGTAACGGGATTAGAAATATCGTTAAAATAGCAGGCTTTTTATCTCTATTATTTAAGTGAAGGAAAGCACAGCTAGATATTAAAGGAGGTAGCAGTAGCGGTAGTAATGCAAGGACCCAAAACTAGGTCCTTGCAACTCCACTGCCATTTTAGACTATGGCAATTATAGTTAAGGCAGCCTAAAACCGTGGCCCCTTTGCTTAGTCTAGCTCAGTCTGGCTTAGCTTAAGGTGGCAACTGCTCAGTTCTAAAGAAGGAAAGGGGAATTTGTAGTGTCGATTTTAAAGTAGTGAAATCGCTATTTCACAACTTAAAATCGACGAAAACCCTACTTATAGTTACGTGACTTTCCATCACGTTTAATCAGCCCAGATCAGCTCCAGCTCAGCTTCGGCTAATATTTACCTATTAAACAGCACAGCATTCCGAGAAGGTGCAGTTTTAGCCAAAGGGTCCAAAAATAGTCCTATATAAGGAAAAGGCACAGAATTAGGACATTTACACTAGTAATAGCTATTACTTAGAACTTTATAGATAATTTATCTAAGACTTCCGCTTAGTAATGCTTATATTAATTACTAATTGTTAAAACTAGAGATATTTAGAAGATGCTATTAGAGGTGCGCCACTTTAGATTCTGTGGAATTAAAAGGGTTATAACTACGTGGTTATATTACTTATTCGCCTCTCTAGCTCAGCTAAAGAACCTTCCTATTACAACTTATACCCGACATAGGCCTTAAGAGGACTGGCACGGGTTAAGACAGAACGTATAGCAGAACGCTAATAGTTAAGAGGCGTTCTGAAGACAGCTTATTAAGTTAGCACTCTTAAACAGGGAAGTTTAATATTATTATAGGTCGTTATCACTATAATGCATAGAGGTAAGTCAGAACAGTAAGATATAAATGAATAATTAAATACTAAAGTAAGGAACTAAAAGTCCCTTATATTTATTATAATCACGATAATAATTACCTTATATTAATTCAATAAAAGGTACTTCTATACCTTACTAAGTCTATTATATTTAGTAACGCACTACGCAGTTACAGCTAAGCAGTTAACTAAATGGTACTTAGTGTTAACAGTCCTTATAGGTTACTAAGCTCTTTCTTACTGGTTGTAAAGGCTTTGAGTCTTTATACTCCTAGCTTAATATATAAGATAATGTATACTGTCCTCCTGCACTGTTCCTTCTGCGGAGGATCCGTTAGGCTGCCCCGGCCCAAGTGAAGGCCTACAGGGTCGTCACATAATTCCTCCTCTTTAATATTCTTTTTCTACAAAGAATCGTTAGGTTAGTCTTTCCCTCTTAACTTCCGTTATATCTTCTAACTGTGTTAAGAAGCGTAAGAAATAAAGAAAGCAGGAAAAGACTCCTTATAACCGTCGTATTTATTTTACAGAATCTTTTAATACCTTTAACTTACAGATATCTCCCTATACTCGTTATTAAACAAAATCTTTACTATATTAAGTTATAACGTAATCTAATAGTTATAGTAAGTGCTAGTCCGCAGGTATACCTTTTTTATACGATACGTTTAGTTACTCTAACAAGTTTATTAAGGGATTAGTGGATAAGAAAAAGAAGTTAGACACTTTATATAACTAAGCAGTTATTAAGTACTATAACTTTCTTATAAAGTTACAGCGTATTAAAACTTAGCGGCGCGTTATTAAAGTGAAGGCGATAAAGGTATTCTCTCGTAAAGCCGAAATTTTATCCTTTTAAGAGTAAGTGGAAGCGGCGGATCTAATCTACGCTAGTTCCGTTCCTTAGGACTGGGACTCCTTCTTTACTGGTCTTTCTTCTAAAGGGTTACTGCAGCTTATAATAACTTCTTAATTTAGTTTATTACTTCTTTCTTCTAATAAACGAAATAGCTTTTTAATATAATAATGGCGTATTTACTTCCTTTAATAAGAGGTTGTAGGTTTAAGTCCTGTAAGAGTTTTTGTAATATAAGTTGTGGTTTTAAGGACCGCGTATTATGTTATAACTTTTTTATTATTTTTCTTTTTTATGCTAACTTCTTTTCATAATAGTGCTTGTTCTCGTAAATACACTTCTTTACTACACACCGTTATATAACTAGTTCAGGAGACCTTAAGGTATACTAATTTGCTTTTTACCCTCTAACTCCTTCCCTAAACCCATAACAAAACGTAGATCTTTTAATTATAAGGGGTAAGTCGTCCTGTAAGCTGCCAGTCTATAACGTTTTAATTCTCTATACCATTACGTATGCGTTTCGTATAAAGCTTACTAACTCTAAAAGCCTAACCTCCTTATTATATTTAAGGTCTTTATAACCTTAGTTAAGGGTCTTAATAAATGTCTTTCTATACCTATTAAGGAGTTTCCTGCTATTTCTTAAGCTTTAAGTCTTATAATAATCTTACTCTTTAATATAACAGTTTAAATATTAGATTTTAGTTTATTTTTAATTTTTATTATTAGTTTTAATCAGTCTGGATTCTTTTAATAAAACTTTACAATTAGGTCTAAACACTCAAGATTTTTAACAAGCTTTTATAAGTTACTTTAAGGCTGTAATTTAACTATTTAACGAGATATTTAAACGTGTTCTTTCCCTTTTATAAATTTATAACTTCCTTAATGTTATACTTATCCTTATCAGTGTTAATCTTAATCTTCTTTTTTAAAGGAACTTTCTTTAATATAGGTTTTAAAAGTAATATGTGAAAAACCTTAATCCATCCCTTTATATTAGTAGGTAGGTCTAATTTGTAATTAAAGGTAGCTACCTTTTTCTTAATTTAAAACGGTCTATACCTTTTAAAGTTAAACTTTTTATTAAGTCGTTTTAAATATAAGTTTTATAAAAAAAGGTAGACGTAATCCCCCTTTTAAAAAGTTAATCCTTTAATTTATTTACTATTATAATAAACTCCTTCTTTAAGTATTAACTGCTTAGTTTAATATTTATTAGTAAACCTTTTTATTTATTCGCGTGTAAACTTAAATTCGGCTTACAGGTAGTTATGTAATTCCTATATTTGATCTGTATAGACTGCAGCTTAAAGGGTGCTAGTTAACAGGTTTTAATAAAGTTTAGACTCCTTTCTGTAATTTATAAAGAATAGTAATATACTTATTAACTTAATTAACGTTATATTATAAATTATCTATATTATTAATAATAATTTAAGTTAATTATCTTATTTAAAGTTAAAATAACCTTAAAGATACGTTATAAGTATCTAATTAACTTATTCTATCTTGTTATCCGTCTGTAAATAAAATGTTATTAAAAGCTTACTTTTTATACTTATTCTTTAAAATAACCTTTATTAAAACTCTAATATAATTAGTTTATCTTAATCTGTAACGATATTATTTAGCTAAAGGTATTATAAGATTATTTCTTTCTTAAAGATATAAGTAAGTTACTTTACTATTATGTTTTTTAAGGTTAATAAAAAGTAAGCTTATTTCATTAATCTGTTAACTATTATAAGGATTTAATTGTAAGTGACTTTATAATAAGGTCCTTAGACTTTAAAATCCTAGTAATAAAGTTAAGTAAGATAGAATTTTATAACACTTATAGTATACGGAGTAGTTTAAAAAGTTTATAAGGCTTATAATGTTAGTTTTACTTTTAGTAATAAATATTACAGTTATTAACTACTTCTTTAACTAGTTTCTTTATTCCAGGAAAGGTGTACACTTACTAAGTTTAAGTAAGAGTCTTAACTTAGCTTATATATCTTTTAAGTTAAGACTTATAAACCTATTAGATATATTTCTTTTATTTATCTAGATTATAAATATACGGTTTCTTTTAATACTAAAGCTTTACTTTTAATTTAAGCATATTATTTACACTTTCTAATAGCTATCTTAACTAATAACTAATCTTATTATAATTTAAATACGTATAATATTCTTTATTACAGTCTTATAAGTATTTAAAGAAGTCTCCTAAGAGGTACTTATATTTATAGGTACCTTCCACTAATCTTCTTACTTAAAAGTCTTATTATTACTAATAGATTTTATACTTTATTTATAAGTTTATACAAATATTAATAGTTTATTCTAACGTTTAATTATCTAATATTTAAAGTGTATACTTTAATATGTTATTTTGAATTTTATTAAATATAATGACTGGGATTAAAACCAGGTTAGTATCTTTATAGTCCTGTTTCTAACTAAGTGCATTAGCTTACTTATTATCTTTTCCTTTAACGTAGTGGATCTGGAAGTGGAACGGGGTATTAATTCTGCTTAATATGTTTATTAAGGGCTAAATTCCTTTATTAAGAAGTATTAAAGGTTATTATGATTTAAAAAAACCTAGACCAGTTCTTTTATACCGTTGAAGTATAGTGCCTATTTAGTAAAATATTAAATAATCACTATTAGTTCTTTATTGTAAATTAAGTATTATAAAGCTGGATTATAAATCTCTTTTAATAAAAAGGTAACTAAGTAACATTTTTATCGTCTTAGACTTACTTAAATTCTCTTCCAATTACAAATTCTAAGGAGTCCGTTTTGACTTAAAAGGGCTTTAAGAAATTAGGGAAGGTTAGGATTAATACTGTAATAAAAGCGTATTTAAAGTCTTTAAATACTTTTTATTATCTATTAATCCACTTAAATAGCTTTCTTTTACTTATAAGTTTATAAAGTAGTCTTACAATCTTTATAAAGTACTTAATAAAGTATTAATAAAAGTTTATAAAGTTAATAAAGGCTTATAACTCCTTTTAATTTTTAAAGTAAGCTAATCCTTAATTATTACTGTCTTTTTTAGTTACATTTTAAGCTTTTTAAAGGTTACTTTAAACTTTAAATAGTTTAATTCCTAAACGTAAAAGTGGCTTTTCTCTAGGTTTATTATTAGCTTCGCTTTTTAAAAGCTGTTAAAACCTGTTATATATATTTCAGTATTCTTTTAAAGTTTCGGAATGCGAAAAGGCTTAATCCGAGCGATTCTGCAATAAAATTACAATTAACTACGTACTATTAATCGCTGACTAAGCTGTTTCTTACTGACTAAGCCGCCTCTAAGCCCCCTGAGCCTAGCTTAGGGGCCTGCAACCGCGTGACTCGCGTTTTCTTCGTGACTCCTACCACAGCCGATACCTTCTAGGTTCTAAAGGCTGTTCTAGGGGCTCCTTTAGGCTTGCCACTATTCCCACTACCTCTTGCGCTGCCTCTAGAGGCAGTGCTAAACGTCAGGACTGCTGAACTACCGCCTATAGCCGTCATCTGGCTCCCCTCTAGAATAACACCCTCCCAATGCGATAAGTTACGTTAGATAAAGGCTTAAACTTGCCCTCCTTAGCTTCCTTAGCCCCTAGTCGGCTAAGTAGCTGTAACCTTAATTAAGTCACCAACTGGCGTTAAGGGTGTAGGTTAAGTAAGGGGTTAAGTAGCCGGAATAACCTCCTAGCTGCTAAGTAGTATAAAGAGTAGTGCTGTAAGTCTAGGCGCAGTAAGCTGGTTAGCAAAGGCTGTAAAGCCACACGGTCTATCCCTTGTAATACACACACGGTTAAATTCCTAATACTGTAGATACTTATCATCATCGTTAAGGCTTCTAATTAACTATTAGTATAGATTAAAGTTCTCTCAAACGATAAGCAGCTCCCTATTATTATATCTGCAGAGGAAGTCGTAACTATAAGGTATACTGTATTAACTAGTAAATTAGTTAATGTAAGGCCTTAACTAAGGTCGAATAAGATATACCTTTATTAGAATAGCTGCTTACGTAATCTGCTACTGCTTAGAGATGTAGTTTAGGGCACGCTTAAAAATACTTCTAAGCGTAATTCTAAGTTAAGATTAATAGATATAGTCGTATAAGGTAATATTGCGCTCCTTAAGGGTAGACTTGTAGATCCTCCACTTTATTACCTTAATTATCTAATATAACTGCCTTATAACGGCTAGAACAGTACTGTTACTAATTATAACGAAAGACTTAAGGTATTTATTAACAGACTTAACTAGTAACGTTATTCTTTAGTTAAAGTTAAGGTTCTTATTAATATAACAGTTAGTTTACTACCTAATAATTAGAAATTAGGTCTTAAGGTACTGGATAATTACAGTCTGCTAAGGAAAAAAGTTCTTAAGTTTTAACTATATAACAGTGTAGTCTTTAATAATATACACATATATTACTGCCTCCTAGAGTTTATAAATACTAGTTATAAAGTACTTAATTACTTTAAAAATAACTTTAAGCTTTTTAATAAAAGGTTAGTTATTATAATTAATAATAGCTTTATCTTACTAGTTTAGAGCGTTCTCAAGATCTTCTTCTTAATCTTCCTAACTAGGGGAAGTAAAAGCGCCTATTACCTTAATTACTGCGATACTAGCTACCTTATTCCACTTACGTTTAATGTAAAAGGTTACATTCTTATTAATGTGAAAGATACAGATCTGCAGTTTAATAAGTGGATAGACCTTAATAACGACAGCTCTTATCGCCTTATCGTAATCGGTAATAGTTATAATAAAGGGGCTAACCTTAATAGAGTTCTAAACAGCATTAACTTACTGCATTAGCTAATTAAAACCCTCCTCCCTCTCATTATCTATAACGCTAAAGTTACAAGAGAAGGCTATACCTTAATTATTTAAGCTTACTATTTAAAAGAAAGTAAGGTTCTTATTATTAGTTTTATAAGTATTATTATACCATTAGTCCTAGTACTGCGGTTTTAGCCTCCCAATCCGGCGGTAGATGTCGCCGGATTAGGTTGCTTCGACCGCTTACATTCCCCACCCCCTCTTCATTAACTTACAGCAGTAGTGTAAACATAGCGCATACCCTTCCCCACTGATCGTTACACTAGTTCGCACTCTAAGTCACCTGGCATATACCATTCTCCACTGATCGCCGCACTAATCCCCACTCCTTTGAGTCACCTACTGACTACTGAAGGCAACACCTAAGTTCTCAAGAATATAAATGCTATTGCTGTTAGAAACACCGCACACTGGAATCTGTGGAAATAATAGGGGTTGTAACTGCTTCATTAAATTTCTTGTTGGCTCTCTAGCTCAGCCAGAGAGCTCCTTATTATAATACTGCGTGGTGGCAAAAGTAGTGATAAATGCCAGCTCCCCTGAGCTCCATTCAGCTCGGCAGGCCACACCCTTTGCCTCCGCGTTCTGGCCTTCGGCCGGAACCCCTCTAATCTGACACGATTACTGCCATAGCGACTAAATAAAATGATAGTTCAGAATGCTTCCTTCTGTTAGTTCTCTGGCGAAGCCAGAGGGCCATCTTTTGTGTTTCTTAGTGGATGAACTAGATCACAAGTGTGGTTAATTTACGGTTTAGTCACCACGTTTGCTAGCCAGGGCCACGATCCACTCTGTGGATCGTACCCTTTTTTCTAGCATCTTTATCAGGGGTTTGTTGTGGATCCTCCCCACCCCAGCTACAGTGTTAGTGGTGCTACAGCTAAGGGCCGCCGAGGTTACTACAGGACTTAACCCGTCACAGCAACATACTGGGTTAGGTAACTATGTTCATTTAGCTAAGTCTTAGCTCACTGCCTACCTAAAGGGGTAAAATTGGTAAAATGTCACGGCCTGTTCTAAGTAGTATTAAGGTGAGCCTGGTAAAGACAAATCGTAATAGCGGACGATGTCTAATTACTATAAGGTAAAAGGGGTAAGATAACTGGATAAAGGCTAACACAACTCTCGAGGCAGGACACTGTTAAACAGGTTATGGACTTAGAGGTTCCGAATAATAAGTTTTAAGTGAAGAATGTATTACTAACGTGAGAAACTAAGAGGTCCCTCACTCTATCGTGGTTACGATAATGGTATCTATACTATTGGTGTCCTGGACCCGAGGACCCGAGTGTTTGGTCTCGGCTTACCAGGTCCTCTATCACAGGCTTCGTGTTAGAAACACTGCACACTGGAATCTCGTAGAATTGATGGGGTTGTAACGCTTGATTGAATTGCTTGTTCGTGGTTCTGGCTTGCAGCCAGAACCCCTTTCTTTATAGAGCTCTCTGTAGGATTCTGACTTCGTTACTGTGGTGGCTCAGGCTTACCAGCGCTCTGGCAGTGCCAGGCATCCAGTCAGCGAAGCTGACTAGATGCCCGGGGCCCCTGAACCTCTTTATGTCTGACACTTCGGGACCTGTGAACCTGAGCACGGCGCCCTGAGTTGCCGGGTCCTTCCTGATTGGTTCGTTAGGGCTTGTTGGTCGTTGCACCCTGGGCCCAACGATTAGTTATCTGCAGTTGATCCGTGCGCCCTTCTAGCGGTCGTGACCTGGGTTGTAACATAAAACTTTTACCTAGGAACAACTAGTCCCTTTCGAAATTTAAAATGTACGTATATATAGTGTTAGCAAAGTGGCTCCTGCTACTGTATTGACTCGAAAAATCCGGTTTTACTCGGTGAACGTGCGCGATCACGAGCTACGCAAAGCCTATCTATCCACCGCTGAAGAAGGCTTAGCTCTGTTTTATAAAAGGACTAGTTCTTACCTCTTCAAAATTATTACTTTCTAGGCGGAGCTAGTCTTATACCCACAAGGGGCTGGCTTCCACTATCTCGAACCTAGTACTCTTTAAAGGAGTCGCTTACTCAGAATCCAAAGGCTAGAGTGGTGGCTTTGCGTGGCTCATGAGCGTGCACGTTCACCGAGTAAAACCGGATTTTTCAAGTCAATACGGTAGCATTTAGAAGCAGCTTCAGTTAGCAATACATATAACGAAGCGGGGCAGAAACCACTTACGCCAAGGATTAAAAGATCTGTCAGTGTGCAATATCTTATAAGCCACGTGTTACATTACATAATAGTTCTATTTCAAGGAATGACGTATATATGAGTCATAATATCAGCATAGTAAAGTACGCTTGCAAACTTGAGCTTGTCAGCAGGATTCATTATCTGCTTTATTGAATCAGCGCGGTTTTACAAAGCTATCGTTAGAAGCTATTATATAAAGCGATTATATTAAACTATTATATAAAACTATCGCTTACATAGAGTAATCTTACAGTGGTAAATAATTATACCATTAGTCTTAGTGATGTGGTTTTAACCTCTTAATCCAGCGGTAAATATCAGCTTTTCTAGCGCCTTTAGCTGCTGACATTCTCTATCTAACCTGCTTAATACAGCGTGGTGTAGATATAAAAATACATTGCTATAGCTACTTGACTCATTGCTAATATGCCTTTAATAATATATTCTAGATACTATCATTAAATGCTTAACACTACTAACGTAACTATTTTTTCATCGTCAGGTTACTATATATAAGCGACAGCTTTATATAATAGTTTCATATAATAACTTTATATAATATCTTCTGACAATAGCTTCATAAGACTACGCTAACTTAATGAAGCAGACTATCTTGCTAATATCACAACTTGTAAAAGAGCTACCTTTAATCTAAGGCACTTATACAGCGGATCCTAGCAGCCAGTCATTTAAGCATAATTAGAACAGCCCCGAACACGTGACATTTGGGGCTACGGGAGAGCTTCTATATATTCCTTAGTTAGGCCTGTCTTTACAGACAGTTTCTGTTAAAAATGGCGTCTCTAAGCACTATAATATAGTACTGCAGAGGCTGTAAGCCTCTGTAGCACAGAGGGCTTACAGGGCACTTAGGGGAAGAAGGTGTACACACAGGTAGCCGGAGGCCTACTGTAAAGAAAGTTAGAAAAGGAGTGATTGACTGTATTTAACTGTCTACTAAACAAAGGAGAGGAGAGGCCTACTTATAAGCTGTGAAAGCCTCTGGAACAATTCCAGAGGTTTCTACTATTAATATATAGAAAGAATAGTACTGTAAGGGCCTGTGGGCCCCCTGGGACCCACAGAACCCTCTGGAACTCCAGGGGGTTCCAGAGGCTGGAAGCTTCTTCTAGAAGGTTCGGCAGGTACCCTGCAGCCTTAAGCTGCGTACCCTAGAGCCGTAGACTCCTGGAGCTTGTGGTTCCAAGTGCTTTATTTTAATAGTTCCTTTATTACAGCAGTAGATAATAACATTAGTTACATCATTTGTAAAAAACCTCTCTTTACTTCTTACGATCTACGTAATTCACTATCCCTTGCACTACTCGTTTGTACGTCTCTTTTATATATACACGCCTCTTCTGTGCCAGCTATAATTAGAAACTCTACCTTTATGGTTCGGGTTACATAGTTCATTACAACTAAGTTGCTGACAAACTCAGATTAGCAAACGTATTCCACTCTGCTGACATTATGACTTATATATATGTCATTACTTAAAATAAAGCACTACATTAAGCTAACTAAAGCGCTAGCAAATGCTAACAGGGGCTGCTTTGCTGACACTAGATATATATACATTTTAGCTTTCAAATAAGTAGTTTGTTCCTAGGTGAGTATTTTACCAATTCTGCCGCTTCAGCTAGGCAGTGAGCTAAGACTTAGCTGGATAAACATGGTTACCCAGCTTAACAGGTTATGTTAGAGAGGAGGGCATGAGCCATGTTATGTCACGGGTTATACCTGACTGCCAAAGCATAGGCTACGCTAATGCTCCTTTCAATGCCCTTTTCGCTGCCGCCCGGCCAGACTTGCAGCAAGGCTACGCTACAGCCCGACCGACCTACGTGCAACTAAGCAACCCGAAGTTCGTTTTAAGCCTTGAGTAACTAGTACTTTTTTTCCATTTGTTTTCTTCACTATATACCTAGTAATCTGTTATATATAAGTTATATAATAACAACCTTACCCTCTTCGCTGTTAACATATTGCTTGATACGTGCTTGATTGTGTGGATCTTTGAAAAACGCAGGCTAGGTTACTCGAAAAATACCTCACCGCTAATAATAGCCCTAAGGCTAACTGCTATATGCCACTAACAGTAAGCCTTTATAATCGCGATCTATAGGTATTACTAAAGTAATATCAATATATAGTCCGATAAGTAAGCAGAAAAGTTTAAGTTATATATTTACAGGCTCTATTCGCTCGTCTAACGTGCAATCTACAACTAATACATCCCCATTTAAGCCGCGATTCTTTAAAAACGATTAGGCTTCTCCATCAAACACAACTCTTAGATTAAAAAACAGTTTCCCTTAGAGTTAAATAAAACTATAAAATACTTTACTAAATTAGCTTCTTTTCGGCAATTTTGTTATTTTAACGTTAATAACTGTAACTTTATTTAACTCGATCCAACCGGGGATATAATTCACAGGGTAATTTACAGAAGCTTAAGACTATAAAGGGGCTTAGTATTCCAGAAGTCAATTCCGGACAGGCTTCTCAGTATCGACCTCCTAGAGGAGATCCTTAAATAAAGTAGACCTCTATAGTCCTGCGACGTAATTTATACCTATTTGTTATATAAATAGATTTATAAGCCCACTAATTATAACTAACTTATCCTGTTCGAAACTTATATCCTTTCTAAAATAAAGTATAACTAAGTTATGCTATGTAAGATTAAGACGTAGTATATAATCGTCACATAATCGACTGTCTGTATAAAGGTTAATAGTATACGTTTTAAGCTTATCTTAAAGATAAAGCTGATTAAAATCCCTATACCGTTTCTCAAACAGCTCGATAAGGTATTTTAAAGGAAACTCTTCAGACACGCGTTTACATTTACACTCCTAAAAAACCTACGTTTTACTAAAGGCAAATATTCGTGGTGATAGTATACGTTCTTATATCACTTAAGCACGTGTGTTAAGCTTAGCGGATTTAATCTCAGTAAGCTAAATATCCTTATCCCACAGCTGATAATATGATATAAAGGTATCTTTCTAACTCTCTACCGATATGTAGTAAGAGCCTAAGTACGATAGTAGTCAGGTCTGGAATATACTACTAATATAATCGTTCGAGGAAGTGGCTATAATATTCAGAAAGTATTTACCATATACAAAGGCCATAAGAGATAATTCGAGATCCTAGTCTTCTTTTAAGTCTTAGATAATATATAAAGAGTCTATCTAAAGATATTAGATTCCGAACTTCTAAGTAACATAGACAGCATCTTAGAAAGTCTTCGGTAAATCAGCTATACGTATACCGTCCATACGTACCTGTAGATTTCCCTTCAACATGTGACGACCTGTAGGCCACCCTTATGGTCGGCGCAGACTAACATGTCCCCGCAGACGTCACCGTACGAAAACAGTGTAAAGACGGAGAGTCACACTATAGCCTTTACGGCCTTAGCAGCCCCTGTTAACAGAGGCCCGAGAGTTAGCAGAGGCCTAAGGCCTCTGTGGAGGAAACCTTTGTTAAGAACTTACAAGTAAAGAATAAAGGCTGGTATAAAGTACTAAGCAAACCAGTAATATAAATAACATTATTATATTTAAGCCTTAACTCCCATAATAATATAACCAGCCTAATTAAGTAAAGAAGGTTATTTATAAAAGTACCTTATATAAACACCGCTTTAAACCTATAAATATTAGAATAACTTAAGTTAGTAGTAGATAACTATTAGTAAAACAGTAAAATAATAAATGACCTATTAACTTTAAACGTAAGGATATAAGTTAAGTTAAGTGTTATAACTATAAGAAGACAGGCTATTACACCAGGGACTGTAAAACAGCTTAAAACTAATAAACTAGGTAAAAGCTTTTACTTAAACCAGCAAACGTCCACATAACAGAGGCGATAATAATCATCTACATAACTAACTCTAAAGATATAAACTGGATAAACAACATACCTAACACTTACAGCGATAATAACGATTTGGAAAAGTCACTAGTAAACTTAGATAATAAAGTATTACCTAAAGTGACGATAAAAGAATTACAGTAACGATTTACCTTAGCTTTAGAAGAAACATTTAATAACATTATTTAAAGACGACTTTAACAACCCCTTAAAGAGTAAAGGAATCAGATTCAGAATCTGATAATAACTATTATCGTTAACACTATAACTCTAACAGAGATAACGTTAACTTAAATAACAGTATATTAAAGATAGATAAATATAAAGATATTAATCGAATAATCCTTAATAAAGCCATGATCTAGCTAACAGATATTATCCAACAGAATATTAAACGATAACTAAAACAGTACTACTAAACAGTTTAATAGGGTAATAAAGCTATTTAAAAGTTATAAGTTAACGTTAACTAACTTTATAAAAATATACCTATAAGTAATAAATCCCTTAAAGTACAGGTTAACATAAACTAACTTAAGACTAAAATAATAATTACATTTCTTAAAAGAGTGATTTAAGGATTAACTAAAACTGTTTAAACACACCTAATATTACTTAAAGCAGAAGTTAACGCCAGGGCTAAATAAATAAAGTAGTGATTCCTTACAACCCTACCAGCAACCTAACGTGAGAAATTTAAATACTTATAATAGATCTACATAAAAGAAGAGTTAAAGCCTAAAACACTTAGTTACCTCCTTATAAGAATAGAACTAAAGATAACATTATAAAGAACCAGATTACTTTACTTACTAGTTTACTAATATATAATAATAAATAAAAGGATAACTTTAATAAGAGAAGGTATTATTAGTTAATATATAAGGTTAATAATATCAGAGAACTTTTTAAACCTTATATTATTAATTTAATAGTTACATAAGGACTTATATTAAAAACCTTATCTAGTGCCGTTAATAAAGCCAAGGCCTAGCTAAATAGCTTAAGGGAACAAATCTCTCTAACATCTTAATACTTACCATAAGACTAGCAAAAGGTCGTTAAGACGTAATAACTCTTTAAAAAACCAGCTCTTAATCCAAAGCTTAAAAATAACTTAATATAACTTACTTTCCCATAACATCCTAACTATAATAAGATCTTATAAATAAGCTATACCTTCAACAGGTGCAGTATTATACACTATATAAGGCTTAAGCGCTTATTCGAACACTTCCCTATAAGAAACTAAGGACTAACAGTGGTTTATATATATTAAAACATATTAATAAAACACTATAAAATCACCATTAAAATTACTTAATAAGGACCTAAGATCTAAATTATTAACCTTACTTTAAAAGAGTGCTAAGAAGGACAAAGCTTTAGAAACTGCCTAATAGTTAACTGTTCGTTACATAAAAAAGCTAAAGCGATAGAATAGTAATAAAAAAAAGAAAATGAACGAAAACGCTTTAATTACTTAACTATATATAAAGTTATAAAACACTATTTAAGTAAGTTTATAGACTTTAAACCCTTTAAAATTAATTAGACTTTAAAACGAGACTTTAAAGATAAGTAAAACCATTACTGGTAAAAAAACTGTTAATAACTAGTTTAAAAGAACTTTATTACGTTTTAACAGATATACCCCTACCTAAGATTAAAAAACAGCTTAAAAGCCTTAAACAAGCTTACTAACTTATAATTTATTAAGTTACTAAAGCTTTAAAAAGGAGGAGAGGTACTTAAATGCTATAATAGAAAAGACCTTAAGGATCTGTTATTATAATAAAAGTTGTTAATTTTTCTAGCCACTGAGTACCCTGTACCGGGTACCCTGTAGTGTGGTTGCGTACCCCGAAACCACCAGCCGAATCTTCTAGAACCCCAGAGGGTTCCAGAAGATTCCAACCCTCTCCAGGGCCCCTTGGGGTCCCTGGAGCACTCCGAACCTTCTGGAATTCAAGGGGGTGAAACCCCCTTGAATCCAGTGGGGCTACTGCCCCACAGAATCAACTAGAACATCAGTGGCCACGTCAGCCACTACGTCAACAGAACCACGTAGAATGGTTCAGAACAGTACTATTCCATTATTGTATTAGTTAGTTCCACTTCACAGAAGGCTCTGGAATTCTTCCAGAGCCTCCCACAGCCTATAACAGGCTCTCTCCTCTCCTGTATCTAATTCTAGTCAAGCAAGCAACTCTACTCAATTCAAGTCATTGTACAAGGCACTGCCTTTCGGATCCTCTTGTTTCCAGCGTTAATATTCGCTGTGATTCAGGCCTTTGTTTGCTTCCTACAGTGCCTACGGCACTGTAGCTGGCTTGGACCAGTACAGCACTTCTTCTTCTGAGCCACAGCCGCTGTACTACAGCCCTGTAGGTTCCCGAAGTTCAACAAGTTTTAACTTCTTAACTTAGCAGTAAATATTGCCTTTTTTAACAACCTTACCTATTTATATTCTTTACTTAATCTGCTCAATATACGGTATACTATAAATATAAAAACACCTCGCTGTAACTACTTAACTTATATATAATATATTTTATTTACTAACGAGCTGTATTTGCTAATATACTTCATTTGCTAACATGATTTATCTTTAATAATATGCTTTAGCATTACGATTATGTACTTTTATATTCTAATTACACACTTTACTTTGCTGACATAATTATTTGCCACTATAAGGTGAATTCGCATAAGTAATAACTATAACTGCATTGCCTCTGTATATACGGCAGTACAGAGAACCGGAATTACAGATCGACGGCCTATGGGACGACTTACCCCCTATAACTAGAGGGCTTACACTTCACGTGGGTCTAAGAAAGGAGTTAGAGGGTAAAAAGCGAGTCGGTATACCCTAAGGTCTCCTAAACCAGTTATATAGTAATGTGTGGTAGAAAAGCGTGGTTACGCGACAAGCTTCTATTAAGAATGGAGATTAACATATAACGAAAACCTAGTTAGTACCAATAAAAAGAAAAGAATAACGTTTAGTAAAGCTTTAATTGTAAATAAAGATTATAAGTAAAGACTATATTAAAACGCTGAAGGATTAAGCAGGAGTTGAACTTAGAACCTCTTATTTGTATTATTAACTGTAACCGCTTCACGTAGCCGTTACAGTTAATAATAATTTAACATAAACACGCTACTACTACGTTACTAGTCCAGTTTATTATTAAAAGAAAAAAGCTACGAACTAAGTTAAGTAATCGTTGCAAGTTATAATGACTCCCTAGAAAAAAGAATAGTAAGAAAGGAGTCCCAGTCCTAAGGAACAGAACTGTCACAGACTAGGTCTACCGCTTCCACTTACTCTTAAAAAGACAAAACCTCCACCTCATGAGAAAACACCTTTATCACCTTCGCTTTTATAACGCGTCGTTAAGTCTTAACGCGCTACAGCTTCGTAAAGGAGTTACAGTACTTTACAACTACCTAATTATAAAGGGTATCTAATTCCTTCTTTTTATCCACCAGTCCCTTAATAAACTTATTAGAGTAATTAAACGTATCGCATAAGGAAGGCATATCTGTAGATTAATACTTACTACAGCCGTTAGATTACACTACGACTTAGCACGGTAAGGACTTAGTCTAGTAACGAGTGTAGGGAGACATTTACAAACTAAAAGCGTTAAAGGATTCCATAAGACGAAGATAACAGTCGCAAGGAGTCTTTTCTTATTTCCTCTGTTTCTTACACTTCTCAACACAGTTAAAAGATATAACAGAGGGTAAAGGAAAAGGGACACTAATTTAATAATTCTTTATAGAAAAAGAATGTTAAAGAGGGGGAATCGTGTGACAACCTTATAAGCTGTCACTTAAGCCAGGGCAGCCTGACAGATCCCTCGTAAAAGGAACAGTGTAAAAGGACAGTACGCACGGTACTGTGCACTAAACTAGGGGTGTAAAGACCTGAAGCCCCTACGTCTAATTAAAAGTCGCTTAGTAGCCTATAACGACTGTTAACACTAAGCGCTATCCAGTTCACTACTTAGCTATAACTATATAGTGTATTACTAAGCACAATAGATTAAGCAAGGTATGAAGTACCTCTTAAATAGTTAGTATAGATAGTTATTATTGTAACCACGATAGCTGTAAGGGACTCCTGGTTCCTTACGCTAATATTACATTATTCATTTATATCTTACTGTTTAAACTTCTCTTTATACATTATAGTGACAGCAACTTACAGTGACAGTGTACTCTTATCTAAGAGTGCTAGCTTAATAAACTGTCTTTAGATTACCCCTTAAGTTTAGCGTCTTGTTACACGCTTTGTCTTATCTTATCCGGACCCCCTTCGGGCCCTTGTTAAGAGCAGGTCGTAACATCAAGCCGCCTTATTCCACTGGCTTATCTCCTATTCCACCTGCTTATTAGTAGTCTACCTCATTGACTACTACAAGTTCGTTTGCAAGGCCCTAAGCCACAAATCTTTAAATACACTTAATAAATTGAAAGGGTTAAATAGTTAAAGTATTGAATTTTTAAAACCATTAACTTACACTTTTAACTTACTATTTACAATTTACTCTAGCTAATTACCTAATAATATACAGCTTTAAAATAATAAGTTGATATTAATAATAATAAGGCTGTTTACATATATAAGAAGTTTACTAATTAGTAATAAAACCACTTTAACAAGCGCTTAAAGATCTGATTAAATAGTTAAAATCCTAAGAAGAAAAGCCAGAGCTGATTACCCCTGAAGATCCATAACTATAGCTTATAAAGATTAAAGGACCTACTGCCCACACAGCTACCGGAAGGCCGTATAATCAACTGAAGGTCTGAAAGCGAAAGGAGGTCTGGAAGCCAAAGAGGGCTTAAAAGTAAAAAGGCACAGATTCCACCTATAGACTCGAATCGGGGGGGTGTGTCAGAAATGAAGGGTCTGGCAATGGAAGGTTCTGGCAACTGCTAGAACCATAGATTTGTAACTATTGCCACAGACGCGCAATTGCAGCCGTGTGGCTTCGCCACACGGCTTGCGGAGGTTCTCTAGCTTTGCCAGAGAGCCGAGGGAGAAGCAATACAATCACACTGTTGCAACCAAGAGTGCCGCGCTTCTAACAGCTGGTGGGAGAATGTGCATCTCGCGAATCAACCTCTTCTAGGCCGAGGTTGGGCTGAGCCGGGCCTAAGGGAAAGCACGCAGCACAACCTACTAACGTCCTCACACCCCACCTGAGAGAAACATCCCTCAACGTTGTTGCGTCAGATTGCAGCTTTGCTACTTAAACATCAAAAAATACGTGGGTCCTGGTTGAAGTGCCAACATTGCCCCTATTCCGGAATTTTCTTCTCTTTGGTTCATTTCGCAATCCCCGCGGAGCATGGAGGGCCAATTCGCCCGCCCTTCATCTTGCATACTTTGCCCCTGGTCAGAGGCAAAGGATGCGGCCTCTAGGTTAAAAGCGCTGCCGGAGTCTTATGATTATTCGGGGGTAGTCGACCGCTGGGTGTGTACCAGGTGCAAATTAGCCGTGGGGAAACACTACAGATACTATCATCAGATCAATTGGTCACGTATTACCTGGAATTACCTCATCACAGTGCTTAGGATGAAATTGGGGCCTGAGGGCGGAGCTGACCTGAAGTTTATCGGCCCTTCAGACTCATGCGGGCCTGTTAGGTTGAGTGTGGCCCTCCCTATTATTCTGGACGGGCTCTTTGTGGTTGCCAAACCAGACACAGGCGCTGATGCCAATGCCAATGCGGCTACTATGGCCCAGCACCTCGGTCTTGAACCTACTCGACCATCAGATGCTGAGTTTCAACTGGCGAATGGCCGGTCCGTTCCCTCCAGAGGCATCATCTCAGCTTCATTCCGCTTCGCAAAAGCTATATGCGGCAACAATGGTACCAACAGCAGCGATCAGCAGCTTTTACATATCGAGTTTGAGCTTTTCGACAACCTCATCACGGATTTGATCATTGGCAGAGCGGTTCTGGACGCGACAGAGACGCTGACTCGATTCAGTCATCGCCTGTACATTACCCGGGACACAACATCGACTATCCCTTACATATCAACTCTATCTTGATGAACCGAAACTCATACCCTCTAAACCCGCTTGCTGGAGACATAAACATTACAAACACAACCATGTTCACCGGTTGTACTCAAGCCCTAAGCTCGACTGTGTCGACCGACACTCTCGACCCGGAAACCAATCCGTTCCATTCCGGCGATATCCAGAACGCCTCGGCCGTCGAAAACCCAATGGGGCTTGCGCATGTGTGTGTAAATCTTCTTCCAGTCTACCCTATTCTTTGGCACATGCTCCTTGCTAGCTCCGTAGCCCGCTGTTCCTGTGGCCTTCTCAACCTGGCAGTCAGGGCAGTCCTCTGAGCAGGCAGGTACTGGGTTGAGGCGGTTGAGAGGATCTTCTGGGATGGAAGCTGCGTCTTGGCTCACGGAGACAGGGGCCTGCATCAGGTATGATTGAAGCGTGAGCAGCTCAGTCTCGGTGGGCTCGGCTTGGGTGAAGGGCCGCGGATCTGACAGGCGGGCCTTGGCTCGGATGGGGATTGTGAGCCCTGCTTCGCCCTTGGAGTTCGGCACATACGCGAACTCATCGAACTCGGTGGTGATGAGGACGGCGTCCGACTCCTTGCAAGCAGCGTACGCATCTGCGTAGACAGCGACTGGGCCGCCGTTGGTTTGAAGAACGTTCGGACCCACAAAACGGCGAATCTCATCAATCATCTGCGAAGGGATGCAGCAGGGGTCGAAGATAGCGATCTCCCTTGGGCCCTCCTCCTCCAGCGTCCGGATAATATCAAGAGCGGGAGACTCTCGTGTGTCGTTGGTATCCTTCTTGAAGGCGTATCCGAGCACGGTCACCTTCTTGCCGGCAAGCGTATTGCTGAGACACTTGACGACGCGAGAGACGAAGCGGTTCCTGGAGTACTCGTTCATGGTGATGACGGCACGCCAGTAGTCGGCAACCTCTGGCAATATCAGGGTTTCAGCAAGGTACACAAGACTGAGGACATCTTTCTTGAAGCAGCTACCGCCAAAACCGATGCCAGCGTTAAGAAACTTGCTACCAATGCGGGGATCAGCGCCAATGGCACTCGCCACTTCATCAACGTCAGCGCCTGTCGCGTCGCAGATTGCAGCGATCGAATTGATGCTGCTGATGCGCTGCGCGAGCATTGAGTTCGCCACCAGCTTAGCCAACTCGGAGCTGAAGACATTGGTGGTGATGATCCGTGATCGGGGAATCCAGCTAGCATACACTGATGCCAGGGCACCGGCCGCCCTAAAGCCAGAGGGTGTGTTTCTGGAACCGATGAGGATGCGGTCAGCGTGGAGAAGATCCTTGATGGCGGTTCCAGCTGCAAGAAACTCTGGGTTGCTGAGAACCTCGAAGTGGACCCCTGGTCGGTAAAGCGAGAGCTACATTGTGTCAGGACCCGTGTTTCGAATGCTCAACAGCTGCGTTGGCTTACCGTATCTTCTACCAGCTCTGCGGTCCTACACGGAACCGTGGACTTCTCGACAATGATGGCACCTGGTCGGGCGTGTTGAGCGACGACGGCTGTCACAGCTTCGAAGGCGGCCATGTCGGTGGCGCACCCGGCCCCAGAGCCGCGGCTCTTGGTGGGGGTATTGACGGCAATCAGGACGACATCGGCCTCACTGATACACCTCGCTACCTCTGTTGTGAAGAACAAATTCGCTTTTCGGGACGGTACGGTGAGGGCCTCTGGCTTATCGCTGTCGTTATCGGATGTGGCCGGGGCATTCTCAACAGCGCACTCTCTCGAGCCGTCTCGCGCAATCCGCAGGATATCATTCAGGCCTGGCTCGTAAATCGGGGGGTGCAGGGAGTTCCATCGTCGGATACGTCCCTCATCTCGGTCGACAACGCTGACTTGGATGTGTGGGTTCTGGAAGGCAATGACAGCGGCAGTCGGTCCGCCTGGATCGTGTCAGCGTAGGAACCAGAGACCATGGAGCAGAGCGGGGATTCTTACCGACATAACCAGCACCAACGCAGCAGATTTTACGCACCGGGGGCGTTCGAGAGGTGGTGTCGAAGAGCGTCGACGACAGGGACCGGCTGTTGTTCCTCGACTTGGGCGTGAGGTGCACTGGGTCGTCGGCGGGGCGGAGGACTGGGCTGAAGGAGCCGCTCCCCTCCGGTGTGGTCGGCGCGGTGGAGGCGTCCAAGTTAACGTTCTCCTCGACCTCCGGGAACGAAGTTGACAAGGGCATCATGGTCGGCAGGCGCTCGGGAATAGACTCGGTCGGCGCAGGGAAAGCGAGTGACGGCGGGTGGGTGAGGATCGACCGGTGACAAGACGGCGGGCGGCCCCAGACGTGAATCAAGGGGGACGAGGAAATTTAAGAAGCCAGGGGAGCTGACATAGGATGGTGGAGCCAGAGCGACAGGGTTGCGAGGCTTCATTCAGGGGCTGCGTTTGTCGGTGAACAGGCGCCGTCAAGGTGAACGACACGAGAAATTCGGCAGGAGCTGCGCGGAACGCACAGCAGACGCGCACGCATGCGGATAGTAGGCCGTGGGAGCGTCTATTGCCGAACTAGTGTGACCATTCGGAATAGCGCGTGTGACGTCCATGTCGCAGGATGGGTGATTGCTCATGTGGAAATCGCAAACAGAAAATAGGAGACGAATTGGAGATGGTGTGATTCCCAAGCCAGTAGCGGGGCTAGAGGCAGGGAAGTGGGCAAGCGCACGCTGCCAGTGGAGGGCTGAATCAACGCCCCAGCCAATAGTCACAGGCCCAGATGCTTGGAGAGCCGGGTTTCCGGCTGGGTTCTGTGCTCCATCCGGACAAGAGCTGCAGGGTTACTCCCGATCGAGAGGGGTCCACGACTGCCGCTAGGATGCAGGGCGGCGACTCCCCTGGCTGGTGGCCGATTCATCCGGGGTCCCTGACAGCTGGTATCGCAAGAACAGCCTCTCAGCTTACGGCTGGGCCTGATGAAAAAAGCCCCTGATTTCGCGTTGTTGCCACGCGTTTGGCCGTGGCATTCAGCCCTGATTCTCGAACCTCAAAAACTCCATGCAGGCCCCGGGCCAGACCCAGCTGGACAATAGATGCAAGCCACAAACCACTAGTCAGGAGTGCCATCCCAGATGGGCAGAAGGGAGACCTGGCGTGGTCACGGGCCTTCACCGCCTGCCAACTGCCAGACCACTGTCGCATTCCTTCCCAACCCCACGCTCTTTCCTCGGAGGTGGGGGAACGCGACCGGAATGACAAAAGATGCATGACGCAAATGAAGCGAATGATACGCATCACTGATGCAGTCCTCGACAACGGAATACCGATTCGAATGGCACGGCAGGAGAAGTTATCGTGTCCAACGCGTCGCGCACGTTGCGGCCATGGCGCTCCGATTCGCGCGAAGTGGGGCAGCTACCCCGCATGCAGTTATCGCAGATCAGCCCGCCGTTGACCGTTGCAACGAGCACAATGACTGGGAGACCAGCAGAGACCAGCGATCGAGGCACGTTTGCCATTCACAGTTCGGGTATTTGCCCATAATGCGCGATGTTGGTTGCTGATGGATAGGTGTGCGAGAAGGGAGGGCTCCTATTCGACGCAGACCTCGACCTAGCGCCTCAGTGCACCGTTTTCATTGAACTCACCAACGGCCTCGGCGGAGGATAATAGAAGCTTTGTCAACCTTTGTAGCTCAACGGCCGCCCTCATGGTGGTTCTGCAGCGCAGGCATCTTTCTTCGATGGTTGTTCTGGCGTTTTCTGCGACTATTTTCTGGGGCTGCTAACCGTTGCTGCCTTGCTTCGGTGGACATGACTGCTGAGCCACGAATCTGATGACTGCCCGACCACATCACGACGAAACGACACCTCGCTGGCGGTGCGTGACCCCAGCCCGACCGACCACCTAGGTTTTCGCAGCCCAACGCAGCCGATATTTTGTGTATTTCGCAATAAGCTTTTCGCTGCAGCAAACTTTATCATTCTCGCAAACTGGCCACCTTTTACGACCAATTTTGTGTTCCTGAGATAACCTGCTCCAAGGTCTGGACTCTCATAACTTTCCGGGTTCCGCACCCCGGCCAGTCATGTCGTCGCAAACGGAGGTACAGCGCCGATTGGCGCACCCGCTCTCGGAATTCCCAGACTCGCTTCGCGGCAAACGGATCCTCCTGTGCACCGAGTCGTTCGGCCCCGTCAATGGCGTCTCCCGCACGACGCTGATGCTGGTCACCCATCTCCGCGCCAAGGGAGCGAATGTCGCCGTCGTGGCACCAGACAACTACACGCACAAGAACACTTTCGTCCCACGGCAGCCAAGCTTGGGTTCCGACCCTGCGGCAGACGGCGTTGCACGGCAGGGCTTGGACGTCCGAATCCAGGGGTACCCGCTGCCATACAACCCCGAGCTGTCGATCGTCTATCCCGTCAGGCTCTCGACGCTATACCAACGAACCTTTGGCGCCGCACCCGATCTGATCTACCTGGCATCTCCCGCGTCGCTCGGATTCCAGGTCATGCTGCAGCTGCGGCAGCAGCCCCTCGAGAACCAGGTGCCGATCATCTGCAACTTCCAGACCGACCTGGCCGGCTACTGCGCCATCCTCTTTCCCCCGCCCTTCAGCCATCTGGCCGTACTCGCCTTCTCCAACATCCAGAGCTTCCTGTTCAACCACTCCAGTGTCAAGACTCTCTTCTACCCCAGCCGTTTCATTCGGCGGTACCTCGAGAAGGAGCGCGTCCAAAGCGACAAGCTCGAAATTCTCCAGCGCGGCGTTGACACAGAGCTCTTCCATCCCCGCCGGCAAAGCGCCGCCCTCCGGAAGAAACTCGCTCCTGAGGGTGAAATCATCTTAATATGTGTCTCGCGCCTTGGTGGAGAGAAGGGTTTCGAGTTCTTGGCCGAGGCCGCAAAGGAACTCGATGCCCGCAGCCTCAACTTCAAGTTGCACATCGTGGGAGGTAACCGGAACGCAGCCGTCGAAACTGAGATCAAAGACTCGTTTTCTGCGCTCGTGGACAAAGGGAAAGTCGTCTTTGCGGGGTTCCTCGTCGGCGAGGAGCTGGCCACGGCGTATGCCTCCGCTGACATTTTCCTGCACTGCTCTATTACTGAGACATTTGGGTTGGTGGTGCTTGAATCGATGGCCAGTGGCGTGCCTGTTGTCGCTCGCGATGAGGGCGGGCCAAGTGATACAGTTCGGGATGGGAACACAGGATTTCTCACACCGCCGGAGGACCTAGGGGCGTTTGTGGATAAGGTCATGCTTTTAGCTGGGGATGCGGCCCTTAGTGAGCAGTTCCGGGGAAATGCACGCTCCCAGGCTGAGGAGGCGACGTGGGAGAAGATCAACAATCAGGTTGCCTGGCGCATGGCGGACACTATTGCAGAGAGTGAGCGGGAGAGGTCGGAGCTGTTGGCTGGGAGGAAGCTACCGCAGCAGGAGGGCGACCCTGAGGATGGTTCTCCTAGTTATAGCGGGGGCTAGTGATGGCTCCGACGCCTATCTTTGGCTGGCTGCTGATGAGCGATACAGTCAAGGCGAGACTGGTGGATGCAAGGGTTCTTGGTGGGATGGCTGCTATCTCTGTAAGCTGGGTCGCGGTTGGGACGTATCTGGTGTTCATCAACGCGGGACTTTGGGTGAAGAGGGCTGTCAGGGTGGTGTTTGTCCGGTAGAGCTAGTCGATGGATGGCTGGATTTTGTGTTCCTTTTTATCCCCAACTCTTTTCAGCAAGATACCCCTAGGGCGGCCAGCGAGTGCAATTAGTACAATTCAATCAACCTTTGTTCCATGAACTGTCTGTGTCTTTGTCTTTTTTTCCCAACCTCTCCAAGTCATCTTCTCATCCGTATGCTCGGAACTCGTCAATGCCACATTGAGCCAGGTCTCGAGCTGCTCACGTGCAAGGGCAGCAGGGCCAGAGGAAGTCGAGCCAGCGTGTCGAAATGCAAGGTGGAAGTAACGATCTTCTGGAGCGGTTGTCAATTTTGGCACGAAAGGTCATCGCAAGAGCTGGAAGTGACCACACTGAGGGCGGCACTATATGGGGCAGTTCTGCGTTGTACAATTCTAACAGCTCAGTGGTGTAGCGGTAACACGTTCGCAGAGACCCGTGAATGTCTCGCTCCTGCTTGTCCCAATCTATTCTTATTCCATTTCTGGAAGGTCAAGTGCGGAGGGGGGCATAGCGACCTGCGAAAGACCTCAGTTCAAGTCTAGGCTGAGCTGTTTTTTTTTTCTGCTTCTTTTTTATTTTTATTTAATTTTTTTTTTAGCAGCTTCCCTGCTGTTATATTCCTAACACCAGAGTAGGAGGTGTATCGAGGTTCTGACGAGTAACACCCTTTTCTTATTCCTGTCGGGGATTAAGACCGGAGAGTTGAGTTGGGCTTTTTGGCGGGCTTCTCGGCGGACTTTCTGTCTCGGTCAAGTGATGGTGTCAGAATCTAGCACTCATGGCCAATTGTGGTGATTGTTGTGTATTGTTGTTCTGTGGAAGAGAATCTCTGGCCTGCAGGGTCCCCTATTGCCAAGCCGGCTACA
>Ga0247770_1000815_pt1 | contig 28616 bp, 28 predicted proteins | sample UWRJL136409B6_FD_179943 | JGI IMG/M metagenome (GOLD analysis project Ga0247770, IMG submission 179943) | Plant litter microbial communities from Arlington Agricultural Research Station in Wisconsin, United States - UWRJ-L136-409B-6 | ecosystem: Environmental > Terrestrial > Plant litter >... | reverse complement strand
TAGATGATTAATTAGTTAGGTTAGTGGAGATCTTAACCTTATTAGTTTAGGATTATAATACTTAAGGGGATTAGATAAGCCAGGACTTAGAAGATAATAAAAGTTTCCCTTTATCTCCATATACTTTAAAGTATTTATAATAAGTCCCATTTCTTCTTTAAATCATTTTTTCTTATTTATTATTAACTAACTGCTTAGTACTTTAAATTATCAGGTCTTCTATACTTTATACGACAGAAGTACTTAATAAGACACCTAGCGCACGCTAGTTATACACTATGTTAGCCATTCCACAGCCAAATGAAAAGAAAGGCGGGATTGGGCAGCACATACATTATAACATCTAGTATCTGCAGCTTCCATTACACCCTTTTCACTGTAAACCATTTAGTAATAGAATCCAGACACCTTATTTAAGGCAAGTTACGTAAGGCGGGGCCAGCACACCAAGTGCATTTAAATCGTCACCCTCACCCAAGTCCACCCGTCGTAATACCTATGCCGTTCCATTCTTAAGGTTACATTTTCCCACTACCTTTTAAAGTTAAAAACCGTAAACTTATATTACCAGCTATAAATCTTAACTTCCAGGACCTAAAGAGGAATTATAATATAACTGATAAAACTTTAAGCAATATTAACATTATAAGCAGCCTTAATCGTCTAGTCGCTAACACAGCCTTACCTATTTAATTAGTAGAAAAAGCTGCTAAGTAGGTTTTATTATCTTTTATATTAATATCTGGAAAACGGTCCTATTAAGATAAGGAGCTAATTACCTTATTTCTTAACAGAACCTTCAGTGTTTTACTAAGTAACTTAAGGTTTATAAAAGCTTTTTAACGTTTAAAATCAGATAAGCTTATTATAAAAAAAGAGTTCTAAATTACCATATCCTAAACGTTATTTCAAGATATCTTATTAAAGATATAAAAGCTGCCATATTTCCAGTAGAGCTCTTAGTATAATTTCGTTAATAAGGTTCTTACTAATATCTTTAATAGATTTTAGAGATTTAACGGCGTTTTAATAAGCTTTTCCTAAGCAGACAGTATAGGTTACGTTATATAAGGTTTAATAAAGCTATTAACCTAGGTAATTTATTCCTCTATCGTCCTATCTTACATTAGGTATAATACTGATAGTTACAGCTGTAAGTTTAAGTCTGTAATAAAGTCTGCAACGTAAGGAAGCTTCTTTAAGAGAGCTTTAAAAAGCTTATCCACATTTTATCTAATACCGTATTTAACTTTAACACGTATATGGATATTAAGGTATTTAGAACTTACATTACTTAGCCGTTAGAAATGTTATATAATAATATAACTGTGATAATAATAGAAATAATTTAGTTTATTAGGAAGTTTATACCTCTAGGACCCTTATAATACATCTGTAAGTTACAAGCCAGTTAATTTAAATGTAGAAATATAATAAGTTTCAGTTAACCTTATTTAACTTCTAATAGGTAGTGTTATATTAGTGTTTCGCAGGGAGCCTTTAATAAACACCTTTTAAAGTCTATTAGCTAAAATATAAGATTTACATCAGCAGTTCCTTTTAATTGCTAAAATATATTATAGAAAGGACATTTGTAACGCCTATACCCTTTTAAAAAGTCTTATAAAGATGTATTATAATAAAGAGCCAGTAACCTTAATAATAGCTAACAGTATATATCCTAATTCGGTTTCCTCCTTTTCTTCCTCACCTACTCTCCCTTTTTTTTAACAGTTAAGTACTAATTAGAAACGCATAAAGTAGATAATTAACCACAGCGGCTAATACAGACTTGGAGTTATAATACCACTATCTAATTAGGAGAAGCCCACTAGGTATATTATTTATCAGCTGTAAGTAAAAGCTAAAACACCTTTATTTAATCCTAAAACTACCGTTATATACAGGCAGTACTAATCATATAACTGTAAGTAAAGCAGCTATCATTAGGCTTCCTAGCATTAAGAAGTTATAGCTCGTTTAGGAGTTCGTCAAAAGACATTAATCGTCTTATACCATAATATATTAAGTTGATTATATAACGCTAGAGTCCTTATTTAACAGCCTCGTTTACCTCCTGGAGTATCTGAACTGCATAAGTTCTCTAGTTAACTACTTAAAAAGGGGGAAGATAAACTTCCTAAGATAGAAATTAGAAGAAGCTCCAGTACCTTAAATGCTTATTATAGATAACTGCACACTTACTACATTTTAAGATATCACTTAATTCCTGCTAACTAGTTTTAAGCACATCCTCTTCACCGCCAGGGATTCTAAATTAGCTTTTCACCTGTTAGAAAAAAGTTTTAAAACTTTACTTAATCTTAGCGATCTTTCCAAAACAGATAACGTACATCTCTTAACGGTAGAACATCTCTTAAAGAATACGGATAACTTACTTAATAGGGCTGTTAAAGCAGTTTATAATACTATATATAGTTACTCCTTAAGCCTTTAACTTATTAAAGCTTAGTTAAAATCTTATACATCACCTTATCTGTTAAAGAGTTTCTTAAAGCACCTTTAATAACCCTTTAAGCTTCTTACCCTTTTTAAAAGAGAGACTGCTTTTTAGTCAGAGCCGATCTATTAAATAATCCATACTATACTAAGACTTCTAACCCTAACTATATAAGTATAGCTTACCGTTATATGCTATTTACACTACTTTAATATTCTATATTGGATCTTTATATAACATAACCTTACCCTACTAAACACCACACCAATTCCCAGCCCTATACCTTCAAACAGTTCTAACGTAACAACCCTTATACCTATTACTTACACCATAATATCCCAGTTTAATAACATTATTAAGTTACTTAAAAAGTTCTGTCTTATAACTACTAGCGCTTATAACGATAGTAAAACAACTAAAAACCAGCTTTAAATTCACCCCCTTATTCACAGTATAATCCACTTTACCTAATTTAATATTAATAAGGAACGAAAAGCCTTATAAATAGCTATAAAACTCTGTAATACCATATATCCATCTATCTGTAATCCAGATTAGCTCCTAGGCTTAAGCGAATAGGCACATTCTAGAGGTTTACTTTCTCACATTAAGGTATATAAGCAACTCTCCATTGCAGTCAGATACCCTGTAAAAGACTCTTATACAGTTATTCTTAAAGAAAGATACTAGAGATACTAATATTAAGGCAATTTTAAAAGGGCCTTAAACATTATTTAATCTGTCCTTGGCAGCTTAACAGTCCTATTAAGGTAACACAGTAACATTAATCTCTAATTTTACATCCTTACAGCACAGGCTATAAGTTACGGGAGCTTACTAAGTTTCTAAAAGTGTACTTAGATATTAAACTTCATTTAAAATATTATAAAGGAAACCATTCACTATTATAAACATTTACATAATTTAAAAAGTCTCAGTTTTCAGATAAAGCTAACTATATCATATGCTTTAAGTAGCTAATAGGAAAAATACAGGGCACTATTCTAGGACCTAATACATTTATACTAGTATAACAGGTTATTAGAGACTGTAATACCAGTAATAAAACTACTGGATATCTTAAAGTTTATAATTTACATGTATATTGTAAAATGCCTTATATTATTAGGAGACACTAAGAGTAAGTTATATATCTTAAACATTAAGACACAGCTAAATAGCGTAATAACCAATCCGAAACTTAACGTAATATACTACTGCCTCGCCCGTGCCTGTAAGGCTATTAAGGACTACAAAAGGATAACGAGACACAGCTTATAATACGTAGAAATTTACCGACAGTTTTATCCTCCCCACTATCAGTTTTTAACTTAAGGTGTGACTTTAGTTATCAAATCCTATTACCTAAGAAAGTCCTAGGCCGCCACCGCCACGTTCCTATTAGATCAGGCAGCAGGGGTAAGGGCTCAAAATCCCAAGCGCTGGGCTGAATTACTTGAACGCATTTGGGATAAATTAGTCAACGCATTCTACGGAGCTCGCAATATCAGTAACGTTTTCACCCTTCTTAATAAGGCACCTCGTTATATTCTAATACTTAAGAGGCAGTACAACACAGTTCTCAAGTTCACCACAGAGGCAGACACCATTTTTTTTCAATCAGGCAATGCGGAACCAGACTTAGTGCACGTAGGATCACTGGTTAACCACTCAGCACAAGCATTCAGCGCCCATTCAGTTACGTTTCAGCCGCTCACAATAAAGTCAGGCCACCTCTTTCAGGAGCTAATATCACCAATTAAGGCATATATGCTGGGAATTTTAATAGAGCTGCTGCTGTGGTCTCTCTCCCTACCCGTAGACAAGAATTTAACCAACACCGTCGGTAAGTCTGCAGAGAAAATACGTTCATCACAACACACTTTAAAAATAGATCAGCCAAATCCTGCCTACGTTAAACTTTAGAACCGGTTTTAGGATTAATTACAAACCGAAACTTATGGCATCTCCATCGACGACACTATTATATATCAGTGGGATCAATAGTCCAATATCGTCAATCACTATATTCCAACGTTTCTTTTCTAGGTCACAATGCTTAATTCTGTCCACGCAGTCAAGTTAGTACTGCAAAGGCGACCGAATGTCCACATTAAAAACGTGGAAGGACGAACAGCCCTCTACTATACGGCTGCCATGCACCACTTTAAGATGATCCCACCTCTCTTGGCTAAGGCCCGCGACGAGGATATCGAGTTTATTTTCGATGGACACAGCACGCTACACATGCTCTGTGTTAAGACGTGGCAGAACAGGCCAGGAGCAGAGCAAGCGCGATTAGTCGCGGTGCGTTATCTCCTTCAACACGGCTGTCCTGTGCATCTATAAGACAAGGATGGTCAGACAGCAAAGGATGTGGCAATTACAAATAGAATAGCTGACGTGGCTAAGGAGATTATCAAGTTCGAAAGTGGAATTCAGGTCGTTACTTAGCAAAAAGGGAGCAGGTCGGGGAGCAGATAAACTGACTCTAGAATAATGCGATTCCTGAGGAGAGCACAAATCTGCAGCAGAATGTATACCAATGGAGTCTGGTTTGAGAAAAAGGGAAATGGATAGAAGGGGGAGAAAAGGTATATAGTTACATAAATATTACACCTGATAGAGAAGACTTTAACTATAGCACACCATATCACCGGCAATCTTTCCTTATTCCAGCCCATACGTATTATAAGACAGCCGGAGCCTGGGGTGCAAAACAACAGCCCTCCACAAGCTCCGGGGCGCTTCCCGCCTCTCTCCCGCTTCTGGCGAATTTTACTTTTACGTAAAGGCTTAGCTAGATACCCATAAGCACGCTGCTTGATTTTAGCTCACCGCCTTTAGGCAGTAGCATCTGTCTATCCATGCTAACAGGGAAAGGGATTGGCGGCTTGTACATAGAAGGTGTCCATATACACCTGTTACAGTACGCTACGTGGTGGGCTAGATGTAAGGCAACAACGGTACAGCTGCTCAATTACACAACGTTCTACTTTTAGTAGTGTACTGGCATTACTTGTTGTCTTCGTGCTGTGACAACACCTCTAGGTTCTTGTCAAAAAAACACGGCACACTGGAATCTGTGGGTTGCAACTGCTTTATTGAATTGCTTCTCCTGCTCTCTGGCGGAGCCAGAGAGCTCATCTTTATAGCTGCGGCTGGTGGCAAAGTTGGTGGCAAATGGTTACGCACACTAGCTGAACTGACGCAGTCAGTTCAGCTCTTATTGCCACACCTTCCATGGTGTTCTGGCCCCTGGCCAGAACCCCCTCATTTCTGACAGTTCTGTCAGCGTATCTGTCTGCCTATCTCACTAAGGCAGTCGTATAAATTTTTCGTATGACGACGGCATATAGTTATCAAGGTGGTGAGGCTCTATTATAAAGCCATCGTCCAAGACCTTCATACGAGGATGGCAGCCGGCTTAAAAAGAGCCGTACACTGGACCGCCCCTTGGCCTGTTTGCTCTGTCAGAAACACTACACCACTGTTGTGATCACTACCAAAGCGATCAAAAGGATAATAGTCATAATTGGATCTGTTCTCTGGCTCTCTGGCGTAGCCAGAAGGCTAAATTTTATGTGTTTCTACGTGCATGAACTAGATTGCCAAATCGTAGCTAATTGCCAGTTTGACCGCTACAACTGCAGCCACGGCTACGATTCACTCCGTGGTTCGCATCCCCCCTTTTTGACAGGTACCACGCTCTTAGCGCAGTGGGTAGTTTGTGACGCATCCTTCCTGCGCATTCTGGCCTCTGGCCAGAACTCCTTCATTTCCAACAGTTCTACTTGATGATATACTCCACTTGATGACATACTCTACCTGATGACATACTCTACCTGATGACATACTCCACCTGATGACATACTCCACTTGATGACATACTCCACTTGATGACATACTCCACTTGATGACATACTCCACTTGATGACATACTCCACTTGATGACATACTCCACTTAATGACATACTCCACCTGATGACATACTCCACCTGATGACATACTCCACTTGATGACATACTCCACTTGATGACATACTCCATTTGATGACATACTCCACTTGATGACATGCTAGATAAAAAGAAGAGGTGTGGAAATAGCTAGATATAATAAGTAGACTCCACTAACCACTTGGCAGTATGGGGTTATTACGTTAACAGTAGATATATTTAAATGGAGATATGAGTGGTAATAAGAGAGGGGTGTGAAACTAGCCGGCCATCATAACGTAAAGAGTAATGCGGAGCCTGCAGGGGCCGATTACCGCATTGGATGCCGCCTAACCCGGCGGGGAAGGCCGCAACACTGAGATTATATCTCTAAATTACAGTATTCTATACCTATTACTCTTTACACTACTTATAAGTCTAAAATAAGCCCTTTAACTTCTATAACTCTAACGTTAAGTTTATTAACTACTTAATAATATAAGTAACACCCTTATTATTAAGGAGCTTTATCATTACTTAAAAAAGGGTATATTTAGTAAAAGCTTCTTTTTAAAGATAATATTAATAATTTTAAACTTACTAATCTGTAAATAAAGTATTAGGGAATTAGTTACGTAAGCTAATACTAACCTTACAGTTCGAGATACCGACACAGTCTGTAAAGCTAGCTATAAATGCCTTTATCTTAAGGCTAAGCTTTAACCTTAAGTTAAAACTATTATTAACGTAGTTCTTATAGCCCTTATAGCCTTTCTTAATCTCTAGATACTAACGACAGTCGTTCGCTTTAAACGCCTTAACAGTAACCTCTTATAGGTAGTCTATCTTAATAGTTTACGTCGTGCAAACTCCGTATCCTCTAAACTTACAAATAGCGCCTCGCTAGTAAGTATAGCTAATATAAATAGGTTTAAAGTCTGGTATAAGGTTAGAGTTTTGTTTCTAGATAATACAGAAGCTAACCTAAGCAGCATACTTATGTAGATTACTCTTAAGGGCTTTAATAGAGTCGTATAGGTTAGTAGAGAGTCTGTAACTCTTAGGGGGGTTTAATAGAGGCGTGATAACAGCTTTATCGATAACAGTAAGGTTGTCTTCACCGTTAGTATTGACCTTAGGGTCGTAGTCGTGCGCACTATCGCGTGGGGGGCTATTCTCGGCTATCTACACGCTCAGTTAGCCCAGTAAACAGTATGGCGAATGAATAATTACCTTTGGGTGATGGAAGTGAAAGAACGCGTAACGGCCGAATTGACGGTTTTCGTGGTTGTGGTTGGAAAACGCGATTGCGAGTGTGGCAGAATTAATTGCAGTTACTGGTCTTTGAGTGCGCTGGTGTAGGTGATGCGCGGGGTTAGGGTCATGTATGGTAAAAAAAGTGGGCTACTGTACACCGAGGCCGAGGACTACTATACCCCTAGTCATTCTTATTAATAATTATATAAAACTTACTGTCTCCCTTCTTTAAGATAAACAGTATTAGGTACCTTACTAGGGACTGGGACTTTATAATAAATCTATTCTTTAAATTCTCATTAATATACTCCTTTAAGGCTTTAGTTTCTTAAAGGTTAAAGTAGTAAGGTTAGAAGTTACAAAGTTTCACTGCTAACTTTAGCTTAATCTTATAATTTTATAGTCTGTAGTTTAGTAATTACAGTATCTTTTTTCTAAACAGGGTGAATTTGCTATACTTTGTAAGTACTTTAGATAAGTTAACTTCTTCACTTATCTGTAGATTAGCTTTTTACCTCTTTCTACCTTCTAGATTGTTATTTAGGCTGTACGGTAAGCTCTTTAGCCCTTTAACTGTTTTAATAAACTTAACCTAAACCATAGTTAGTTTTAAAGGCTTAATACGTTTTTAAGTGCTTTATACATCTTTAAAGCAGTTTAGTGCTTTTTTAGCCTTACCTAAACAGTAATTATAACTAGGGGATTTATTAAAGGTGAGGTAGCTACTCCTTTAATTAATTATAAAGTTATACTTTTTTAATTAGAGTAAATTTAGAATTATATTATACCCTGTTATTAGTGTAATGTTAAAGTCTACTTATTATTTATCCCCGTGTACTTTAATTAGGAGTAGTAGGTGGTAAGTAACTTTTCTATTATTATACTAGTATAAGCCTCCCTCTCTATTTTAAATAAGGATAGCCTTTTTATACCTTTCATTAAAGAGTTTCCTTTAATTAACTAATATAAAGTGTATTAGGTTAAAAGTACTCCTATTATTAATTATTACTTTTACTTTAAACGGCTTTCCTTTTCCGTCTGTTATATTAACGTAAATGAAATAATGCTTATACTTCTTCTGTATTTAAGTTATAATAATTATCTGTCTTTAAGGTCTTATTTAGCTTAACCTTTAAATACCTCTCCTTCTTCTTAAAGTTTTTATTAATTAGCGAATTATTAGTTTCTAGCCTTTTTAAAAGGCTAATAATCTTTTCTTGATTCCTTTTAGAAAAATAAGTAACTTTAGTAAACTTAACGATTAACCCTTTTTAAGTTTTTACGTTTTAGAGTCTAATTGACTTTAACCGGTTTAATGTTCTGTAAGTCTTTAATAAGCTAATTATATACATTATAAGACTGAATTCTAATAATATCCTTTTACTCTTAGATCTATCTGTAGTCTGCTTATTTTTACTACGTTTTAGCCTTTCCCTTAAGGTGGACGGAGCACGTTATAACTAGATAACTGTTAAGTAAACCGCTTTATTAATAAGTTATAAGGGCCTAGTTAATTATAGTAATTTTCTGTATACTGCTGTTACTAAACTCTTTAATTAGCGTGTAAAAGACTTAATAATAGGTCAACCCCATTTTCACCCTAACGATAACGTAATCCCGTCTATTTACCTTAAGGAAATGATTATAAAGGGCTTTAAGCTTACTGTGTTAGTTAAAAGTGTAGTTATCGTACATATAGTTAATTTACAGTAAATCTCTGTAATTAAGGTAATCGATGTAAATTACAGGTGCTAAGGTTAGAGAGTATACGATAGGGGGGGTAATGCTTTACTTCGTTTCCTTAACTACTTACTTCTATATATACTGTTTTTCCTAAACTTCTTCCTAAAACTTAAGTAATAGTATTTTAACTTATTCTTCTATAAAGTAATCTTCTTTAACAAATTAATATTTAAGTTAATTAGTAAGGTAGACCTTCTTATAAAGCTGCAGACTAATCTTAACTGCTTTATCCTTAGACTTTACAGTAAGGCTTTTAACTTACAGGTCTTCTATTTTGTCTATTAGTTCCTAATATCTGTTCTTTAAGTCCTAAACCCTTTATTAATACGTTTATTTTTTATCTTTCTAGAAGATTTTCATAATATTAGTTTTAAGTATATTGACCTTAATATAAAGCAGTTATCTAAGCTGTCCTTCTTCTAATAAGGTAAGGGTGTTAATCTACTTAGTATATTTAAAACGTTTAAGGGTCTTAAAGGGCATTAAGGAAAAGAGCTTTCATTTTTCTAACTTAATCTTCTTTACTTACTCCCTTTCGTTTTTTAAAGCCTGTTTTACCATTTAGGTAGCTTAAAGAGCTAATCTCTTAACTCCTTTTACTATTTTAATAAGGTCTAAATTAAAGTCTTTCTTAGATTTCCTTAATTCTTAAGCTTATAACGTAAGGTTTTTAAAGCCTGTAACAGCCACTTAAAACATTTCTTCTTAAAGTTAGTCCGTAACGACTTACATTTCTATAGTTAACTTTTCCAGAATCCTCTTTAAGGCTGGGTATATTATATTGTGACAACCCTGCAGGCCGTCACTTAGGCCGGGGCGGCCCGACGAATCCCCCGCAGAAGGAACAGTGCAGGAAGACAGTACGTGCGGTGCTGCGCACTAGGCCAGGGGTGTAAAGACCCGAAGCCCTTACAACTAATGAGGTGCTGCTTGCAGCATGCCAAGTGCTTGCACCGCGAGCAGGAGAAACCTTACGAGCAAAACGCTTGCGTAGTGTAAAGTGCTCACATAACAAGCACTTGCGACATTATAAGTAAGGTACAAAGTACCTTTTAGTTAGTTAGTATAGATAGCTATGGTTGTGCCTATAACCACCGTGAGGGACTCTGGTTCCTCACGCTAGTATTTAATTGTTTATTTATGTCCTACTGTTTAGACTTACCTCTGTGCATTATAGTGACAGCGACCTACAGTGATATTAAACCCCCTGTCTAGGAGTGTTAGCTTAATAAGCTGTCTTTGGAACGCCCCTTACCTGTTAGCGTCCTGCTATACGTTCTGTCTTAACCTATGCTAGTCCTCTCGAGGCCTGTGTTGGGTACAGGTTGTAATACCTAGGTGACAGCCTGTAGGGTCGTTACACTTCCTTATAGCTGTGAATAGTGGCAAGCCGTGTAGCAAAGCTGCGCGGCTATAATTACGCGTCTGTGGTAATAGTTATAAATCTATTATTCTGGTAGTTTCTAGACTTTTCTTTTCTAACAGTTCTGGCCTTTAGCTAGAACCCCTTTCTTTCTAACACTTTTATAAAGTGGAACTAACTAATATAATAATGGAATAGTATTATTTTAAACCATTTTATATGGTTCTGTTAACGTAGTAGCTGACGTGGCTATTATAGTGTTTTAATTAGTTTTATAAGGTAATAGCCTTACTGGATTTAGGGAGTTCCACTCTCCTGAATTCTAGTAAGTTCTTAACACTCCAGGTGTCCCACGGAGCCCTAGAGTAGGTTGGAATTCTCTAAAACCCTTTAGGGTTCTAAAAGATTTGACTGGTGGTTACAGGGAGCCTGCAGGGCACTTAGTAGTAACAAAGTTATTATAAGGTCGATTTTAAAGGTGATGGTGGAAAGGGGGCCGTCCTGTAGGGTGTTGTGGAGTGTAAAAAGTAATGCTGCCTTTTGTGAATCGCTAAGCTGGCTGCTAATAGCCTTTAAATTATTTAGAAATTCTGGAACCTGCAGGGCTTAGAACTAGATCGAGATGGCCTGAAACCACTATTAGTAGTTTTTTAGGCCTAAGAGGCGTTATATTTCAGTAAGGTGTAGTGATTGCTTTACAAGCTCTTTAACTGTAAGATTACTGAAATTAATGTCTTTAAAGGGTGAGGGAGCCGGAATAGATGCTGAAAACACTTGCAGGGCCGGAGTCGCATTCCCCTTCTTCGTCTCCTTCTTTTCTTTAATTACTGTCTTTGATTTTTATTGCTATACCAGCTCTTAGCTTGATATCTACCGTCTTAAACATCATTTTTGCTCTGGCAGCAGTTTCGTGCCTGGCCCTTAAGTTTCGGACCCTTAGTTGTAGCGCCGAGGTATGTATGCCTGCTTTCCCTGGTGGCACACCTCGTATATTGTGATTAACACCCGGTTATCTTTTGAGCAGTTGACAACTAACTAGGAGCCGTTCCTATGGCTCTTTATCCGCGGCTCGAGCAAGGATCTTTGCGGTCTGACCAAGGCTGCCTGCGCATTCTTGTTTCTGCTGCTCCTGCTGCTCCTCATCTATACCGTTATTTTGTTTGCGGTCTCCATTAGTTGCGCTTCGAATAGGACGCATACCCGTTACTTATCGGGTGGTAATTCCGGACCTCATACAAACGCTTCTGTAAGGACCACCGCAGTCGTTACCTGCAAGTTTCCCCCTTTTCTACCTGTTTAGAACCCGTTCATCTACCATATTCGTTGGCTGATGTCAAAAGCCATAGCGCTTAGCATTTCCCGGCCCTTCCCCACCATCAGCAGTGCATGTTCGGACTACCTCTACTGGAGATGGATCTGGCGACAGGTGTATCGAAGGTTATGAGTGGGTTGGCAATATTTGTGCCGGAGAAAGTCACACGAGAGGCTACACTCCGAGCGGCAGTTCTCGAACCCCGGGTAGGACGGTTCGAAGCTCAGTACCCACACGAGATCCTACCCCAAGCTACACGCCGACCTACAGTTCTCGAACCACGGGTAGGATGGTCCGAAGCTCCGTATAATAGAGATTCTCTCTACCTTAGGTCTTGACTTGAGGCGACAGTAATTATCCTATCAAAGGCTCCGTTAAGGTCGTGTCACAGCTTTACCTGTACCTCAGATAGAGACCCATGCTCAGAGCTTTGGTCGTCGTGAGGGTGAAGCTCGGGTCATAACACCGCTCTCTAGTCTGCGGAGCGTACGTTCGTAGTCGTCTTGTACCCTTTGTGCAGCTACAATATAACCACCATACTGCTTACTGCTTGTGACGGGGCCATAGACCCTGACAAGCAGAACCTCAAAACAGAGAGTGAATACGCTAGCTACCGAGTCTATTTCGTCGCCCTCTTTTTCCGCGGGGGGGCAGAAATAGGCCGCCCCCATCTGGCCCAAAACCTGTCCTCGTCACGTGAAGTTGATAATTTCGTGGTAGGGTGAGCTGGGGGTGACCACAGTGAGCCGAGGGTGAAGCGAGCCTGATTTTAGCCTAGCCATCTCTAGATGAGGCTCAATTCTTTATTAGAGACCGACTACCTACGTACACCCCGAAGCTTGCTGGATGTCTGGCTCTGTTTCTCGCTCTACTCAATCGATAGCTATAGATCCGGTAGAATATGTGTTCGGGGCTTCTTCGGGGCTCGAACTGAATGTAGTTCGTCTCTTTGGCCAACGGAAGGCCAGAAAGCCAGCAGCAATTATCATCATATAGGCGAGTGCTATGTGCGTGGCATCCCCGAGGGCAAGAGGTGCCAGCTTCAGAGAGGCTGACAATTTGCAAATGATTCAATGTCATGTAAATAATGCCCCATCATTACCTTACCTCCCTCGCTTCCCTTTCGCGACTTGTACCAATGGCTGAACCAATCAAGGAGATAGGTCCCGCCTCCGAAACTCGCACTCCAAGGGCCCGGCGCGCAGTAAAACCTTGTCACGCTCATTTTCGAGGATAGCCGAGCCGTCCTCCCCGGGGGCAAAGCCAAAGTCGTAGTAGTATACCGTGTACGCAAGCACCATTTTAGCAGTCATGAGCGCTAACCGCTTACCAGGACAGCTATACGCACCTAGATGGTGGATTCCGAGAACCACGTCAGCACATCACAGCACAGGGGGGGATCGCAGGGGCAGCAACCTACCCTCGAGAAAGGGGTAAAACGCCCCACGGTCGACAATAAGCTCCTGCCGAGTCGTCCACCGCTCGGGGATAAACTCTTGGGCCTGCTTGAAACACCGCTCGCTTCGGTTCATGGAATACACCGAGACAGACACAACAACGTCCCCCGGGACGTGGACGCCGTCAACGTCCAGCCCCTGCGGCGGCGTTGTTCTCTGGATTTCGTTGAGCGTGGGATTGTGCAGCCGCAGTGTCTCGTTGATGACGGCGCTCAGGTAGCTCGCGCTCTTGTCGCCCAGGCCCTGCGCGGCAAACTCCCCGGGGATCGTCTTGCCGAATAGGGGGAGCAGCTCCTCGCGGAGCTGTTTCCGCACATGGGCATTCTGCGCGAGGTGGTAAAAGGCGTAGGACATGGTCGCGCCGACCGTCTCGGTGCTGGCCGTGAGGATGAGCTCGGCGTCGGCGTACAGCATGTTTCGGTTGGTGAAGAACTTGGGCTTGGGGGCGTAGTGGTCGTCGAGGAGGTGCTGCATGATGTCGTGCCCGCCCGACTTCTCTTTCTCCTCCGTCATGGCAATCACAGCCTGCTCGAATCGGCCCAGATCGCCCTTGTAGCCAAGCCCTTGGACGAGGAAAATGGGCCAGGCGAGATGCCCTAATGCGCTGACGCCGCCGAAGAGTTGCTCGAGGAGGTGCTGCAGCGTGTTTTGCTTCCCAGCCTTGACCACGCCGAGCTCTTTGGAGTAGCCTACCTGGCCGCCCACCTCCATGCCGATGAGCACGGAGAAGAGGGACGTGTCCAGCGTGGCGTTGCCCTTAATCTTGGCCAGCCATTCGTGCACAACGCGGCGGACGGTGGGCTCGTACTGGTTGAGGGCTGTGGTGCTGGCCAATGCCTTGTCCCAGATCTGGCGCCGCCAGCGGTGTGTTTCGTGGTCCACCATCGAGTCGAGATTCGGTTCGCCATTAAATAGCAGCGCCTCGTAGGCTGTTCCCGCTTTCGAGCATTGCGAGTGCGGCCCGTGGATTTTGTTGTGGGCACTGGGCGAGAAGATGCACAGCTCATTGGGTCCTGTGCGTATAAAGTCGCCGTACTTCTGGTGCATCTTGTCTTGCTCCAAGTGCATCTTTCCGCTGCGGTTCATATACGGCCCGTATATCGTCTTGGATAGCTTGGCGACGACGGGGCCTGGGAACTTGCGAAGTGGGTGGAAGAAGAGTCGGTACCCGGCGATGCTGAGGAACAAGCCGCTGAAGTACCACAGCGACAACGTCGCTGTCGTCGCCGCACCTTGGAAAAGGCCATATTCTCGGACCGCAAGGGAGACTAATGTCACGTCCGCCAGGAGGTAGAAGAGGAAGATGCGCGCTGCCGATGCGTCGTGGTACCCGTGGATGAAGTAGACGGCGTGTGTGATGCTACCGGCGACGGCGGCCGTGGCCTGGACGTGAGAGAACATGATACCAATTCTAACGTATTACGGTGGTGGTAACTTTTGAGAATAAATTTCATGGAACTACCACCTGTTGGAATGCGCTGGAGGCATGCTTTATGCAGTTCTATGGAATATCGCGAATATTGCCGTATCGCTATCAGTACCTAATGAGGCGCAACACGCGGCCAATATGCCGCCATGAGTGATTGGAGTTTTGCCAATGGCCGAGCGGGAGATGCCGGCGTTAACTGCAACGTTATTGATGCCTTCGCTCACAAATGGGCCTCGGCTCGTTGATTTCTGTCCAATGCGAAAATACTTGATTGGTTTGTTGCTTACTCATTCTTCACTATGCCGTCTTATGTCAGATTTACCTTGGGAAGTCAGCCCAGCTAAGGACAGCAGTGTCTTGACAAAGAAAAAAAAGTTCGCTGCTATAGCCTTTTTCTAACATCTCAGGGCCTGTCATTTTGTATCACGCCTAGTGGGCTAGCCAGTAGGGGCCGGTGATGTTAAATACCATCCCCAGTTCGCTCTGGAAGACAGGATCTGCATTTCGCTTCACTAGATGCTACTCTGGGTCACTTGCTTCATACCTCTCTTGTCTTATGTCACCGAATGACCGGAAGCCCCGGACCCTCACAAGCCCTAGGCTTGGTAGAGGTTCTGGTGGCGGTGTCACCAGTCTGCGCCGAGGGATTCCTGCTATCACCTGGATTCGGTCAGTTGGATGCCGTAATGCCAGCGACGAAAGTGTCACACATAGAACCAGCAGCCCAGCGATGAATCGAAGCTAGGGAAGCCCTTTTTCAGACATACCTTGCGAAGCACGCAGTGTGCGCTTTCAGGACCCTCATCAACGTCAAACCCAAGATAGCCCTTTGCGCCGAGCCTACTAGCAAGATTACTACCGGATTCTTCCGTGGTGCATTCTGCACCATATTCCGAGTTGGCCGCGTGGGTCTTGATCCCTACGATGAAAAGAATCGAGCCGAACTTCGCGCGGTGACTGGTGGTCTCGGTCGCTGCTCTTTCCGCCTCCTTGTAGCTGTCATCAGACCCGACCACGAAGAGGATCAAGAAAACGTCAGTCCTTGGGCTCGAGAAGTGATGAATACCAAAGCGAGTGGTATTACACAAATGAATGGGGTATATCTCATGCCCAATTCTGTCTCAAGTCAGTTCAAGACACCAAAACATCTTTGTCGTGCCACTAGAATGACGTGGAATATGACTAGCAGTGACTCACTTGACTGTAACTCCACCATCATCCCAGTCCTCGAGAGCGAAAGATCCTGAAATGCCTCCGCAGCATGAGGAGATGAATAGCGACTGCAAGTTTTTCAATTTGTCGTCATAACACCCCCAAGCTGGCCGATAACCACCGACCATCACCACTCTGCAACAGAGAATTGATATGATTAGCATGACACGGTAAGCATGTTGAGCATTATACAGGGTGTCAATAAGCATGCGGACTCACTTGATCGGGTCACGTGGTGCTGCCTGATAGACTCGCGGCACACTTGGAGCCATTCCAAGAGACGAATCTTCCCTATCAACCGATATCTCCCCCAGCGTTATTGGAAGACGAAAAACGGAGGTAATGGAGATGTCGTTTAGGCTAACCATGGACAAGATGCTCGACTCCGTAGTTATGATTGTTGAACATATGCAGGAGCGGTCGACCTCGTTGGCCTCATCGAGCCGGGTGTATACTGGCGATTTGCACAAGACGATCTCGAAGTCACGCGTTAAAGGGGTAGCAAGAAGGGAAACCTCCCCAACGCGGGGCCCTTTGCCGTTGGTAGTGGGTGACATGCCTCGTGGCCGTATTGTGAGGGTATCGTCATCGGTATTTGCGGTGCCGAGCTTGAAATGTTGTGCATAGATAGATTCGAGGCTTTGTAGCCGGTGAGATATTTCGATACTGGTACAGACGGACGAAGCGCATGATGCTCAAGTACAGCACCACGGTGAAGGGCATGATTGCTGAGGCCAACGAAATCTCGGAATCGGTATGCCATTGTCTACTCCGTCCCCCTTATGCGTCGCTGAGGGAGAGAGAGAGACTAAGAATACCTAACACGGGTTCAGCTTCAAAACACGATCAATCTCAAGCAGAACTTCGGGAGTTTGTTCGAAGCCCACGCCAGCCGAACGGAAGCCGAGGCTAACATGGTCTTTACCATTATATCGAGCGTTAAGTTAAAGGGGGGTCTTCCCAACCAGGGGTCATGATAACCACCTTATAATGTACACACTGCTACTTCAGACTACCCCAACACACTCCACTATACCTTCACCGTTTCAATCCCAATTGATTCCATTCTTTCCGCACCTTTAATTAATTGGTTTATTATGCTGTATGTCGAATTTGACATGCGCGCAAACCCATTTCATCTATGGGTTTTGTATATCAACCAACTTGAGGAATGTTCTTTTACACAACAGGACCGTACTGGAACTCTTAGTAATCTTACCAGCAATACAATTCCCAGTTCCGAGTGCCAACATGGGCGTACTTGAATACACTAACCACGGCGACTTGAGTTTTCACGCCTGTGGGGACACTATCACAGCACCGGGTCGAATGGCTGGCATGGCTCACAGCACGAATCTCAACGGTTCAGTCAACCAAGGTTGACGTCAATCTATATATGCCATGGAGCTGCGTAGATCACTGCCCAAATACGTATTTTACTTAACTCATACGTAAATAATAGCTGTTGTGTCTGTGAACCCGGACGGTATCATCTGACCAGTGCATGGCGATGGACCCGGCAGTAATACTTGTGATGTACCTGAATACCCACCTCAATACAGACACAACAGCGTAGTCTGGTCGCTTTCCTCGGGAATTAAGAGTGTGTTTTACCACGCCTGGGTCCAGATCTTTATTCCCAGTGCTCGTGGGGAAAACGTTATTGTCAAATACATGGACGAGCTAAATGCACCCTGAAGGCCTCTAATCATTGCTGGACACTGGGCATTTACGTGCACAAAACCTCGATGCAAACCATCTCCTGCTCATTTCATCGCTTCCCCTCACCTCGGCCACCACAAACGACCTGCGATTTGTAGTTTATTATCTGCGGATCGCAAAGGACAAGTAGTCGGGACAAGACCCGGATGTGGAAGGTGGTAAGCGCTCAGCCCAAAACCGCAACACCAATGCGAAACCGCTGCACTGGGAGCTGGTGTCTCTCTTATTGGCTCTGTTATTGCATATGTTCTGCACGTATACATGGATCTGGGTCAGGTAGGTAAGCTCGGCGACTCTGTGGTACAGCTGCAGGCGCTTGTATCATTGGGAAGATGCATTCATGTTACGGTTGCCGGTGGCCCAAGACAGCCGCCGCTGGGCTTGGTGATGACTTCGAGTCGAGAACACCTCGGAGGCAATCAGGTGAAGGAGTCATGGGGATTTCAATTGAGATGATGGGTGGGTCTGATTTTGATGAGGGTTCGGCAGTTGAGATGGAAAGGAAAAGAGAGGGCTCCCAGTAACCTGAAGTCGGACAATAGGTACCTACACTTCGGTTTGCTCCCATGGTCTGTTCACTTGCACATGTGGAGTGTGATGAAAAGAAAATGAAAACCTGGAGCAAACTGGAGAAGAAGTAATGCCGAGATCATATAGGAACGAGGGGATGCTCCCACCATGAACAAAACCAGGAGCTCGACATTACCACGACACACAAGAACAGGAGGCGACATCACAACAGCGCAGCCGTCGCCGTATCCGCCTCGCCACCACAGGAAGCATCGCGACACGCTCACCCCATCACAAACCTGCCAACCACGTTGCCCTCTATTCCACTACCACACCACGCTATATTTAACCTCGCTCTCTCCATCGCAATTAATGCTACAGCACCCATTGAGCTTGATTTCGCCCTCTCCTCCCCCCAACCGGGTTCCCCAGTGCCATCTCCTGACCACTCCCACGGCGGCGCGCAGCACAACAGCAGATTTAGGTTATTGCGATTTTAATTAAGTCGCCATCCACTGTCGCGCGGTGCACCGCTGGCTGGCGGTCCCATTCGTTCCGGCGAGTCGCATCGATCCCAGCCGCGGAATGTTTGGCGAGATTGTGGATTGGACCACTACCTTACTTTACAAAGAGTCTGGAATGTGATGTTGCCATCTCCACAAAGGGACGGCCTAGCGGATCAACTGAGTTGAGAAAACGGGGTCGGAGAATGCAACCCGCTGCAGCAGCGCCGCCGCCAGAAAAGGACCTCCGTTCGCGAGGAACGGCACGTTGTGTTCCAACGCCACTGTTGCGGCATGTTGGTGAGGTAGCCCAGCTTGGTGCGAACCGGGAACGACGGAGGGCTCGTACCCCGCCAAGACTACCGGCGATTTATCCGCTGATATTGAAAGTCTTTGAGCCTGGACCCTTGGGAGCCAAGCGATGCGACGTAACCTGGAGGCGAACCGAACCACAGCTGGACCTGACCTCTGCAATCCGCCGGAGCTGAAAAGAAAGGAAAAAAGGCCCTACTGCTGGCGCATCACGAGGTGGAAGCGACTGCGGGATTTTTTTTTATGGGATGCAGAGAAGGTGACTGCGAAAAACGAGCACGAGACGCGTCCTTCCTGTTTTGATGGTGGTTGAATGTCGTGTGTTTGGGCCACTGGCTGATCTGCGACTGAGATCGGTGCCTGGATTGGATGGAACGGTTGGAATGGTGTGGAAGCCGGAGAGCGCCGCGTTTGTGGGTCGCGGTCCAGTCGCAGCGTCTGCCGACGGGACCGTGGTGAGATGGTCGGAGCTGAGGGCGGCTCTTTCGGTGGTAGCTCCGCTGTTTTGAACGGTTAAGCTGGGCGAGTGGCGCGGAAGGTCGCATCTAACCAAGATTCGGGGCGATGGGGTCCCACCTCAAGTTTGGGGTAGTATTATTTCGCCTGGGATTTGGGTAAGTAATGCATAGCACCGTGGTTTATAGGTAGCATTACCGACTGTTCCAGAAGCGGAACGGTGTGTCGAATGTGCAACGGCGCGCGGGTTTCCTGGGTCGCATGAGGCGACTACGTCGTTATGTCGGTGCTGTGTCGCCGAAGGGCCATCTTCATACTTCGACATCTCGCTAACCCGCAAGCTACTGCAGAATATATTGCAAAGAGCTTCGCACAGGGGCTGCACAGCGCTGTGGTAGTCAAGACTCCTGAATTAGGCATGTACACCACTAAGCACATCCAGACAGCGGGAGAATAAACAAACGTAGCCTCGTGTAATCAAAATTGTTAGCTTTCGAGCCCTAGGGATACAGCGTTGCATGCAACCCAAGTCACCAGACATCAAGCCTCGGCCCTGATTCAGGACATCACCTATCACGATGGCCACGCTTGTTGTCGGTTATGAGTGGTTGCGCAGATACGAGACAGTGAAGGGAAGAAGCCAGGGACTTTTGCTGACCTGCACGTGTTCAGATGCCCAACATGATACCTGAGCATGACTGACCAGTCACGAACGGCCAGCCAACAATCGGATGTTTTCCCCGCCAACACTCCTCGGACATTAACGCTGCGATGCTAGCTCCCAGCTGGCGACAAGTAGTGGCGATTAGCGCAACACAGTAGCAGTGGATGGCGGGCCAGAGGTTCCACGGTGGTCGATGGGGTGGTATGAGGGGAAGGTTGCACGCCAGTGGCCCAAGCATCGTGACTTAGCTCCAACGTCTAACGTCGTTTTGTCCACGGCCCGCCATGCGGTCTCCGAGGACCTCGAAAGGGGATGGAGCAGAGGGATGTCTCCGGATACCAGGTCCACCGTGATGCTATTCTGGGACCACGACATCGACGACAGCCTGAGATCAAACGGTATAAAGAAGCCATCATGGTCTCGAGTTATCATCTCTTTTTTCTTCATCCTCATCATCATCTTCTCAGCCTCAACACTTCTTCACTCTTCACTTCACTCCTCACCTTCCACTCTCACCCACCACCCAACCCACCAACCCCCAACCGACCTTCAAGATGCGTTTCTTCGCCATTGCCTCTTTCCTCGCCTCGGGCGCCGCCGCCATGCCGGCTCTTGCCATCCCGGCTGCCCCGACTCCCGATCCCCAGGACGTCAAGATCCTCAGCATCACTGCCATCGGAACTGGCTGCCCTGCCGGCACCGCCTCGGTCACCCTTGACGCCACTGGCACCATCTTCGATGTCGCCTTCGACCAGTACACCGCCTCGGTTGGCCCCGGCAACCTGCCCGCCGATGCCCGCAAGAACTGCCGCATGAGCATCAACCTCAAGTTCCCCGCCGGCTTCCAGTGAGCTCTCTTTTCCCATCCCCTCCTGATTCACCAGTGAGTCTCTGCAGTACTAATAACATATCCCAGGCTCTCCATCATCGAGACCCGCTTCCAGGGCTACGCCTCGCTCACCACGGGCCAGACCGGAGTGTGCCGTGCTGGCTACACCTTCTCGGGCGACAGCTCCCAGGAGGTTGTCTTCCAGAAGAACATTGTCGCGCCCTACGAGGACAACTACAACATGCTCGCCGGTGTCGGCATCGAGAGCTATTCCAAGTGCGGCCAGACTGCCATCCTCAACGTCAACTCTGAGGTCCGCATCACGCCGGTTACCAGCCCCTACAAGGGCCTCATGACTGTGAGCGCCCCCATCAAAATCAAAACCATCTGGCGCCGCTGCAACCCTTCCTCTGAGGAGTAGGGCGGTGTCTGGTAATTCAAAAAACGACTTGGCTGATATCTATGGGTAGGTTGACTCTTTCGACGGAAACGTACACGTTGTCTTCCGCGCTTTGTGGCGCAAGTGCTAGAGAAAAAGCATCGGGTTTTTACTACTATGATTGCGGAAATACTACGAGTGTTTTCCGCTGGCAGACGGGAAAAAGCATTCAGAGCAGGATAGCGAGGGTTTGATGATTGATTGGGGACGGGTACGGATATAGGGGTGGCTTGGGGCATGTAAATAACCGGCTTTAAGTCGGGACTGACAGGATCGTTCGTTTTGGCACTCTTTCGCGAGGGGTTGTCCCGTTACATCATAATACATTTCTAGGTTTTGTGATCATAACTCAGGCCCTCCGCTTTGCGTTCTTCTTCCTCCTTTCCTGGCGCCCACAAGAGTAACTTCATCATCATCATCATCCTCCTTTTCATTTTCCCTTTCCTCCTCACCTCCATCATCCTCATCCCCACCCCTATCCCCAACCTCAATCCCGAAACCTTCACCTCATCCACGCCATCTCAGCAGCCTGCGTATACTTACTTAGCAGCCCCACTCGCCTCCCTAGGTAACAACCCGCTTCTCACCCACTCCGCCTTCAACCACCTTCAAGTTCCCACCTTCCCTCATTAATGTGTAGCAGCTCCCCACTAGCAGTTCCCCTTTTGGGTTTTGTAGTTAAATAAGTATGACTAGCAGGATCTTTCGTTTGGCGCTCTTTCACAAGGGGTTATCCCCCTACATCATGATGCGTTTCTAGGTTTTATGATCACAGCTTTTGTTCTCCTCTTTCTCAGCTTTTCTTTACTGCTAACTATGGTTGGGACCTCCATCTCATCTTCTTGGTCGTCGTCGAACTAGTCAACTTTCACCCCCAAGTGCCGACAAAGTGCCTCGAGCATAGGACCTGTTCCGGCTTCAACACTCCGACCTCGGACCTCAATATCAAAGGCATCCATGTCAGGCGTCATGACGTATTGCCCAACCCTCAACCCCTCTGGAATGCTCATAGGCGCTAAGCGAGACAATTCCCTTTTCCGTCACACAACATTCCCGGCCGCTCGGGCCACCCCCACCGCATCCGTGAATCGCTTTCCCGTTCCGGCATGTCGCCAACACCAACAATACGCAACTACGGGCAAATCCCACTCCTTTGTCCCAACCCGCCCAAATTTTAAGCTGCCTCCCACAATGTTATCCCACCCCCCGTTCCTCACCAAGAGAACATCTCGCATCCCTGACATCACAAACCAAACCCAACCGATCCCAACACCACCCTAACACTCGCAAACATGATCCAAACAACCGGCACCGCCTCCCGCTTCATCTCTATCTTCCTCCGCCTTGGCGAACTCACCTGCGGCGCCATCGTCCTGGGCCTCCTCGGCCTCGCCTTCTATCTCATCGGCCAAGCCGGCGTGGACGATCCCAATGGCCGTCTCGTCTTCGCGACGGTGATTGCGGCGCTGACGGTCCTGCATGCGCTATTCTTCATGCCGCCGTTGGGCTATGTGTTTTGGTTTTTCCCGATTGACTTCTTCTTTTTCGTGGCGTGGTTGGTTGTTTTTTGTTTGTTGGAGACGGTGAGTGCGCTCCTGTTTTGGGACATGGGTTTGAGTGGGAAGGGAAGAGGGAGATAATATGATTGCTGACAAGTGTGTTCTAGTTGACGGGGATCAATACGTGCAATTCGGACTGGTATGTTACGTACTGGGGTTACTACTGGGGCCGCTGGTACACGGTCGGCTCGCCGGGCATCAATGTCAACTGGACGGGGTGCTCGGCGTGGCGGACGGTCTTGGCGTTTTCGTTCGTGGCTAGTTTTATCTATTTGATCAGCTTCTTCTTGGTGAGTTGGGAATACCTATCCATGGGTTCTGAGGTAGAACTATTGGCTGACAGGCGCAGGGCATCTACTGGACGATTGAGCATGGAGAGATCCGCGAGAAGAGGCGCGTGCTGTTCCGGTCAGTATTTTTCCCAATGTCATTCATGGTGGCGCAAACGCTAACTCGCTGAAGCCGGCGTCGCATTTTCGGAAGGCGCCGCAAGGCAGCTGCAGCTACCGGAACGGGTGCTGGAACAGGTGCTGGGACGGGTGGTGTGGTCTCGAGGGAGGCGGTACCTCCTGCGGCCACGGCCCCCACTCCAGCGGCAGCAACTGCCACGGGCCCTACAGCCACTACGACTGGGGATGCTGCAGCCAATGTTTGAGGCAAAGAGCAGGATGGGCCCGCGCAGCTTGCAAAAATGGAAGAGGGGAAAGGGAAAGCACTCGAGAAGTTGGAGAGGAATGCAATTGGAATACAAAGCACTTTGTTTTTCCCGCTAAACGGGAAGTAGCCTCGGTTCCTGGTCATAATTAATGTTTAATTCTTCGCTTCTTCTCCAGTGATAGTTTGCTCGGCTTTCCCTCGGCACTGGTCGAGGCCCGGGGTGGTGAAAAGACGCGCGCGGCTAACGAAAGCGCTGCCGAGCTCTTGCTCCTTCCCTCACTTAGATCTCGAGCATCTTGGACTCTGTAGGAGCAACACACCAAGTTCAGTTGACGCTCAATTCCCAGCATTGACCCAGCAAAGCACCTATGCTTTTTTCTGCCACCTTATACCCCGACAACTACCTACTTGCATCTTCCAATTCGGCCCCGACACGACAAGCATGAGGCTCCGAACTCTCAAGTTCAAACTGAAGCCTAGGGCGGCAGGAAGGGACCGGATGCGCAAGGGAGGGAGGGTAACGCCTAGAAAAGTTCACTGGCACGAGGCGGCGGCAAACGTCAGGGCGAAAGAGTGCATGCGAGAGGATGGTTACGAAGTCGGTTCACCCAACTTCAACACAACTGACACGCTGACTTCCGAAGTCGCGTATCGATGTTGGGGCTGCGTCAGGTTTCTCGTTGAGTAGATGCGGGCGAATCCCATGGTAGAGGACAAAGACGGGTCGACGGCGTTGCGCGCGGCTGCAGAGTATGGGTTCTGCTCCATGCTGCGTTACCTGGTCCGAGAATGCTGTGCAAACACAATCAACGCCATTAATACAGTAAGGGGAAAGGACGGCATGACGCTGCTTGTGGTCGCCGCGGCGAAAAAAACCGCTGATATGACGAAGCTCTTGCTCGAGATGGGAGCCAACCTTCATCTCAGGGACGAGCATGGGTGCTCTGTGTTGCACATTGCTGCCGGGTTTGGCTGCATCGAAACAATCGGGGCACTTTTGGATGCGGGGCCGACTATCGAAGACAGTGGTACCACCGACAGTGATACACCACTGCTGGCAGCAGCGAGGAACGGAAGGGCTGAAACCACTGGACTTGGCAATAAAACAAGGCTATGGGACTCTCGTTGAGATATTGCGCCAAAATATGCAGCAAGGGACATCGTCTCCAGGGTTCGTCGGCGCGTATCTCGCTGCAGCGGAGAGGGGTCGCCAACTCGAGGTGAAGCGCTGGGTCGCAAGGGGAGTGGACATCAACTCCTACGACGATAGCGGCTTCTCGGCGCTGGCCCTTGCAGCAGCAAACAACCACGCGGCTATCACCAGATTCCTTCTCGCGACCGGAGAGGCCGAGGTGCACAAGGAAGACGAAGGTGGTCATACGGCGCTGTGGTGGGTCGCCTGGTGTGGCAATGAGGCAGGCCGTGGTTGCGTGTCTCTTGACCATCGGGCTGACATCCATGGGGAGGATAAGCAGGGATGGACACCCCTCCGTGCCGCTATGCGGAAGGGCAGAGGCGGGGCCGTGGCTCTTCTGCTGAAGCGCGGTGCCACGATAGACCGTGCGTGTTCACCAGGACCCCTAGCAAGCGCGACCCGCCGGAGACACGTTGGCGTCGTCAGGGCTCTCTTGCAGCACTGGAAACCTGTGGTTGAGGAACATGAAGTCGATCAGGAGAAGGACCTTGGCGGGGCACTTATGATCGCCAGAGCTAGCAAAAATCTTGCTTGACTCGGACTTACGCAGTGGCCGGACTTGGAAGGATGACGAGCGGATAGCACGGAACAGCCGCGCAAAAGGAGAAACGGTTGCGCCTATTTCTAAACCGCCGAATAGCAGCGACTGCGGTGACGGCTATAGCGACGATGAAAGTGGCGATGATCAAGATAGCGACGACGACGACCTCCTTCATCAAGTGGCGGCATCTAACGAGCCAGCGTGGCAGAGATGCGCCGACTGGTTCGGGACCACAAGAGCGTTGATATGAAGAACGAGGAGGGGTGATTACCCCCTTGATGTACGCCGTGCTATCCGACTCCAGCACTAAAGCTGGCATTATGGAGGTCTTGCTCGAAAAAGGAGCGGCCGTCGATGCCTGCGATGCCGAAGGGATGACTGCCCTGTCCTTGGCAGCCGCTCTGGACATCTCGGCCGGGGGTGCCACCGGGGGAAAGGGGGCCCTCGCACTTCTGCTCGAGAGGGGCGCCAATGTGAACGGCCCCGATGAACTTGGGTGCACACCCCTGATGTACGCCGCAGCTTCGCACAAGGGAGGTGTTGCCGCACTGCAGCAGCTGCTGGCCCATGGCGCCCACGTGAACCACGCCGACAACGATGGTGACACGGCCTTATTCGACGTCATAGCAAACAAGCCCGAGACGATCATGCCTTCATGCATGAAGCTTCTGCTTGACGCGGGCGCTGATATAGACCACGTCAATAAGAGCGGGGAAACGGCGCTGTTCTTAGCCTCGGCCCAGGGCAATACCGTGGCGGCAAAGTTCCTGATTGAAGCTGGGGCCGGGGGAGTCGCAAAATATAGTTCCGGCTGCCATGGACCTAACAGAAAATCGGCTCTGTGTGCCACAGCATCCTCTGGCTCCGAATCGACGGTCGGGCTCTTGCTCGCCCATGGGGCTGACCCAAATCACCGAGGTGATACAGGGCGCACTCCACTATTCTGGGCCAGCCAGAAAGGACGGACTATGGTTGTCAGGATATTTCTGGAGCACCAAGCAGACCCGCATGCCCGCGATGATAATGACCAAACAGCAATCTGTCTCGCCCAAGAATTTGGCCGCAGCGAGATCGTCAGACTCCTGTCTCGAGTATCCGCTACCTATACCAACGCGCCGGCAGTGGGGCAAACATTGTCAGACATCTATCAATATTCCCCTCTCCTTAAAAACTCCTCTATTCGGCTTGTTGAATTATGTCCGGGGGAGCCGACCGACGTCTTGTGTCTCCGAATACACGACGTATTGCTGCAGGATAGTCCGATTTATGAGGCACTATCGTACGAATGGGGCGAGAGGTCCGGCTCCATGCCCGTCCAGTGTGAGGGCGGCCAGCACCTGTTGATAACGCCTAACCTAAAATATGCGTTTCATCATCTCCGGTTGTGGGACAAGACCAGAACGCTGTGGATCGATGCGATTTGCATCAACCAAGATGACATGCTGGAGCGGAACCAGCAGGTTTCCATGATGGGACGAATCTTTCGCGAAGCCAGCTCCGTCATAATAGCGATCGGCAAAGCGTCTCAGGATACCAGGGCGGGCATGCGTACCGCAGCTGCTTTCTCTAGGACATGGGAGACTCTCTGCAGGCGACCCGGTTGGAGTCTCAACAGCGCCTACGACAACCTCAACGACGACACGCGCGACATTCTCACGTCGATGCTGCGCAAGCTTTCACGCGGACCGGATGACGGCCGGAAGAATGCGGCTAGTTTATCCAACTTGTTTCTCCGTCCTTACTTCACCCACGCGTGGATCCTACGGGAAGTCCTCTTCGCCGGAGACAATGGGGTTGTTGTTTGCGGATCCCAGCAGTGCCCCTGGTCGACGCTCCAAAAAACACTTTGGGTTATGAATCTGATTGTCCATTGTTGGCATCGCGGACTAGACGGGTGGCACTTTGTGTTCGGTGGTGAGATTCACAAGATACTGACAGAAAACAGTGCGTTTAGAAGCCCATTTGGCTGTTTTTTTCGACAGGGTTGTCTCAAAGTTCACGTCACGCTCAGACTCTGACATTTGCTGCGCCAATCTGCAGGCTCTAGGGGATGTGTTAGCCTCCCGGTACGGTACAAGCAACAACCTATTTGCCGCCTACCCGCTGGCCGTTCCCCAATAGATGAGACCAGGTTATGTTTCGTATCTCCCGGCGTTTTGGCGGGCTACCTGCGGATATCTTGACAGCTAATCTAACCAAAGAGTGCGAAATAGAGTGTGGGAAGCTCACCAGAAGGAGATCTCATTTATCCTTTGGAATATCAGCCAGGCCAACGGCGCCCAAAGCACACTACTGGATGGAATGCCCGAGGACATTGGAGACGTTGCAAGAGGATGGGATGCGCAGCGGGACGAGTATGGGGATAGGTTTGATGAGCTTGTTTGCTATTGCATCGAGGGCCAACTGAAGCATGTAGACTTGTTACTTACCGAGAGAGGTTTCTTTGGCATTACAGATGACTTAGGCGAAGAAGAAACACAAGGCCTAGTTGTAGCTAAGCTAGCCGGGCTAGAACATTTGCTGCTCCTGCGTGAGTTTAGCGGGGGCGATGAGACATACTATGAGTATGTTGATCATGTTGAGATCACCCATATGGGGCTACCTCTGGAGAAACTGCCCGGATTAAAGGAGCAGAGGATTGAAATACGCTAGTTGTAGTACTTCCCAGGGAGATATAATGCGTCTAAAATAGCTTCCACCGAACACTTCAAGGGGTCATTGACTCCCAGTACATCTGGAGGTACTATTATACATCCACCATTAAACAACAACCCTGCCCACTCTAACCAAAATGTCTGGTAATAAGTATCCCTCTTCACCTGAACTAAAACAACCACTACGAACCCTAACCCCAAAACTATGCCCTAGCTAGCTCGACCCCCTCCACTGGAATCTCCACACTCACCGCACTCCCCGTCCCATCAAGCCCAAACACCACCCTCTCAACCACCCCAGCCCCCAACTCCCCAACCGTCATCCACGTAATACAAGTTGGCGTCCCCGCATCCACCGGCGCACTCACATCCTGCACCACCGCCACAAACTGATGCGCCTCCTTCG
>Ga0247770_1000812_pt1 | contig 28632 bp, 36 predicted proteins | sample UWRJL136409B6_FD_179943 | JGI IMG/M metagenome (GOLD analysis project Ga0247770, IMG submission 179943) | Plant litter microbial communities from Arlington Agricultural Research Station in Wisconsin, United States - UWRJ-L136-409B-6 | ecosystem: Environmental > Terrestrial > Plant litter >... | reverse complement strand
TGAAGATGGCAAAATTATCACAAGGTCGAATGTTGCAAACGGCCAATGATGCAAACGGACTTAGATCAATTTTCTACCCATACAAAACCCTAACCCCGTATGTGGGGGGGTGCCCCCCTATCAGATGCCTTCCACAATAGCGGTGAAGTCGAGTTGGAGGTTGATCGCGCGAAAAATAAAAGATGATTTCCTCGTGAGCCAGCAGTATCCCGCCGCTGTCAACTTCATCCACCTGGCCAGGTATCTGGCTGAGTTGGCTTACAAGGATTCAAATAAAAGATCATTGATTACCCAGGCGATTAGCGGAGGCGAGCAGGAGAAATCGGCCACCCACGCAAGCTCGTCAGGTGATCCTGGAAGTAATCGCAACATGCTCATCCGTCTGGTGCGGCAGCTTCCCAATGAGCAAATGGAAAGTCTCTTGCAGGAGTTTGAGCTGTCTTTCTGCGATGACCGGGGCATTACTGGGACGCGCCAATTGCAGGTTTGGCTGAATCAAGAAATCGATAGGCGGGGAGGAGTGAATTTGACCTCTAGAAGTGAAAAATAAGCATTTTAGGTTGCAGAGGAAAGAGAAGAGCCAAGCCCGGAGCGGGAAGACGGCGACCAAATGTCCAATGGTGATGATTTCGGTAGGCTAGGTAGTTTGGCTTCAAAAGCAGATCTCGGAAAGGGAATGTCACACGATTTGTCAAATTACGTAATCGCGCCTTGGCGCCACGGAACCGCAGCGCGGCCGAGCACCGAAGCTTCGCTTGGCTGAGAAGACCGCTCCCTGAATGGAACACGACTTGATGGCGGCAATTACAGTGTTCTTGGTTGACTGCGTTGAATTCAACACGATTGTGTTCCAGCAAAGCGGGGGAAGGGTTGGGGTTAGTCCATCATTCGTGATTGGCCTTGTGGAAGATGAGCAATCCATGGGATATGCATTGCTGCCTGGGGCATGAACAGCAGATGCAAGAGCCTTGTCGGGCTCGGGTCGACGAGATTCCCCTCCCCGAATTACGACTCTACCGCTCTGAGGACGAGACTTCGCGGTTCCTTCTGGCTCGCAGTCGAAAAACAATGCCCAATCCCTTCCGGAAGCTGAAATTTGGGAAATTGGCGAAGGGCAAGGACAATGTTGCTCCTGCCGCCACCCCTGCCAATGCTTCTCTGGGTAGACCTGGGGCAGAAGGTGCGACAGAAGCTGGGCCAAGTCACCATCCAGCACACGGTTTTGCAACCAATACCGAACTCCCTCCGGCATACGACGGCATTTCCACCCCCGATGACCAAGCGCTGGAAGAGAGCTTCTGGGAGGCAGCCCCTGTTCTCGCAGAAGATTCAGGGCCACAATCGCAGCAACCGGGCATTGCCACTTTGACCTTGGAAGCCGAAGAAGACAGTTCAAGCCCTTCCGAGAGCTTCGGCCTGTTCGAATTCACCCCTCGAGTAGGCGCGAGGCCCGCCATAATTCCGACAACATCCTTGAGCGCTGCGCAAACCCAGCAACAAATTGGCATCATCGCCGTCCACGGTCTTGGGGGCACTGGACAAAAACCTGGCAGGCACCCGACGGCGCGATATGGTTTCGAGATCGGATTCCAGCGATCCTTGCCGAGTCGGGCATCGCATGTCGTGTCAGGTCCTTCGGCTATAACTCCGCCTTCACTTTTACCAAAGGCGAGACCAACATCGCCGGCTCCGCAAAGGATCTCATCGACAGAATCCGTCTCTTGAGAGGGAAGGATGTCGCTGGTTTCCGGCCCATCATCTTCGTCGCACACAGTCTCGGCGGCATAGTCGTCAAGGAAGCACTCAACATCGCGTGGACGAAGCATCGCCTCTATGAAGACATCTTGGAGAGTGTCAAAGGCTGCATCTTCATGGGCGTGCCTCACCATGGCGCCGGCATCGCAAAGTGGGCTAAACATGCCACACAGATCGTCAAGACTGTTTCTCTGGGATTTAGCGGCAATACTAACTTCCTCAAAACCCTGGAGAAGAGCTCTCCTGACTGGGTTCGCATCTCCCGAGACTTCGTTGAAAGAGGAAGAGGCCTGTTGATTCGAAGTTTCTACGAGACGGAGAGGACGGGAGGAATTTTGGTGTGTGCTTCAAGTCATGACCGTTCTCACTGCCCCACATTAACGCTAATACGCCTCAGGTCGTCGACGAGGCATCAACGGCACTGCATGTTCCGCAAGAACAAAGCTTCGCTCTTCCGGGCTCCGACCACCGAACGGTTTGCCGGTTTTCTGACTGGGAGAATGAGCGGTTTTCGCTTGTTGGGAATGCGATGCGTGATCTTGCCCTTGGGTCCCTTCAAGGCAAGTCCAACTTAAACTGGCTGGGTTGCCATTTGATGCTGTTGTTGACATCCTGGATGCAGGCACAACACCGAGAACTGCTCTGTCCGGCGGCAATCTTGTATTCGACCTTCCCTCTGCTACTGCGAACTTCTTTGGGAGAACAAGCGAGCTCACTGCCCTGCGTGAAATGCTCGACCCTTCAACCCTAGGCCGCAAGGGTGTTGTACTATATGGACTTGCTGGATCTGGAAAGACCCAGCTTATCTTCAACTTCATCCAGGACTGTGGCAGCCGATACTCTGCCGTAATATGGATCAACGCATCGAGTCAGGAGTAAACCGTACAGTCCTTCGCCGATGTTTCGGAGACTATCAGCGCTCTATGGCCCACTAGGGACCTCCCGATCACCTATTATGGAACAAACCCGGAGAAGAAGGTGCTCTCACGTTTGCGCTCGACAATGCACAACCATTGGTTACTCGTGATCGATGGCGCTGACGACATCGAGGCCATCCATCTTTCAAATCTCATCCCGGGCTGCAAACATGGTTCCGTGGTGGTTACCAGTACGCGAAGAAGCGCAGCTGAGCTTCTCGAAGGTCATGGCTTCATCTCCCTAGAAGTCGATAGTCTAAACAGTCTCAGCGCCTCGCAGTTGATTCTCTCAACTGCGTATACGGCACCCACCCAAGAAGAAACGCCTAGTAGGTTGGACGGCAGAAGGCTGTTTCTGGAGGCAGTACTGACTTTACGCCACCAGGAGACAGTGTAATTACCGATATTGCCAACGAACTTTACGGTATCCCGCTTGACCTTGAGCAAGCAGGCGCCTTAATACGCAAGCGGATTGTAACTTTCGATAACTTTCTCCACAGGTACAGAACACACTACAAAAGCCTCACGGCAAAACGTTTTCCTGCCACAACATCCTACGACAAGGGTCATTCTGTGCTTGCCATGCTGTCGTTTCTCTTCTCGTCAGTGGAAACTAACTCATCGGAGTCTGCGAGGCTCCTCGAAATCCTCGCTGTCCTAGGACCCCGAAAGATCCCATTCGGCCTTCTTAGGACGTTGTCAATTACTGCCACCAGCGTTAGCGAAAATTTCAGTACTGAAGCCACTTCAAGAGATCGCAAAGATACCGATGACACCCTTCTTCGACTCTATACTTCAGCTTTGACCGATGTCTGCCTTGTCAAATCTGAGAACCAGAGCGGAACAGAAGAGTTTGTATCCATCCACGGCCTTATCTCACAATGGCTTGTCGACAAGGTTTTGGATGAGCAAAAATGGCAAATTTATTCAGTCGTGCGTGCGCTGATTCGATTCATTTGGCCGGATAGTACCAGGTATGTCCACATCAGAATTACACATTGACGTTGAACGCCTTGGGTGCCATCCCTCTTTAATAGGAGTCGCGTACTAACAAGCTATCTTCCAGCCCCTTTGCAGTGTACAATTCAGGGACTCCATCCATTCGAAAGACATATCTCCCAGTTTTAGAACGAGCTGTGGAAATTGCGAGCAAGTCCTCACCGGATCAAACCAGAGGCCCACGCCAAGACAGAAAGACAACCATCAGTCGCGACATGGCGTATATCTATCTTTATGGCGGTCAGCTCAACAAAGCCAGGGAAATCTTCCTCGTCGGAATAGAGGAAGCCATCGCAGCGGAAGGCGATGCTTGGCCGTCTACCGAATCAGCCCTCGAGCTTTTACTCGGACTGGCTTCCTGCGACCAACGATCTGGGGATGAGAAGGGGGCAACGGACAACCTAAAGACGTCGCTACAGCTGGCGGAAAGACTATTCGATAACTTCGACAACAGAACTGCGGAAATCAACACCCGACTCAAAAGCATCAACGAACGCCGCAAATTTAACCTGGACCACCATAAGTCTGTCGTTGTCGCGTCGACGGGGCCAACCGCGGCTAAAACGCGACCACCCCGTCCGGGCTTTATAGGCACTGAGAGGCCTGAAAAGTTTATCTATGTGACCCAAGGTCAAGACGTAGATGTGTTTCATGGTCTCGTCTCAATGTGTAATGATTATCAGTGGGATCTATTTCGATCTAAACTGCAGATCTGCGACTATATGACCATCAAGGCCCGCCTGTACGGTATGAGCCTCTTGATCTGGTTGTTAAGACTCACCTCAAACGAGAGAGGTGCTATGTGTCTCCTTCGTGAACGAGGTCAAGATGCTGATGTTCACTGGGTGGACCACCACGGGCGGACAGCTTTGTACTATGCGGTGGATCGCGAATACCTCGACCTAGTTCGTCTCCTAGTAAACAACTTTGGGGTCGACGTGAATCGTGAGGACCAATTTAAGCAAACAGCTCTCACTCAAGCAATCGATTCGCACCTGACCTCCTCGTTCAAGGTTCTGGTGGAGCTTGGCGCTAATGAAAACGTTACAATGGATCATACCGGATGGACCCCCCGCCTTGCGGCTGCCGCGTATGGATAGCGTGGCCGGCCGGAGATAGTTCATGAGTTCAGCGTCGTGGATGCCAATCGCCTCGATCGAAGAAAGAGAACGGCGCTCCACAATGCCGTATTGGGCGGAGTTTCGGTCGAGCACATTAAAATATTGATAGATTGGGGGGTGAACGTCAATGCCCAAGACGAAGACGGAAGTACAATCTTGCACTTGGCAGTGCAGGATGAGCGCTTAGTAGTGACATCTTTGCTTAGATTCATCGTCCAAGACGTAAGGGGCGTCGACTTTAATTTGGCAAACAACGCCAACGACTCGCCATTTACGGCGGCATGCCGCGTTGGGAATTCGGCAGCAGCGATATTTCTCATGGATTCCGACACGACGCTCTACTTCAGCCAACTTGAACCAAAATATCAGACACTACGACCAGCCATTCAGCACGCGATCAAGTACGACAGGCTCCCTGCTATTGAGAATATGGTCAAGCTCGGGTATTTTGACTTCGAGGGCGACATGCGAGGCGAGAATGCCATCTTATCAGCCGCAAACAGCGAGGCATACGATTGTTTGTCATATTGGTTGTGACGTATCCTGGAAAAGCAAGGCAAGCACTCCGAGAGGCATCTATCAGATGGTCGGGGAGTGATGATGCCACCCGGATTCTCGAAGCTACCATGCTCAAACACAACATCGTAACTGAAGGTGTAGCTGATGGGTTTCGGGAATGGGTGGAAAAACAGCCCGAGTAGCCACTGTTTTGGGTGACGCGGTAGGAAGACCCCGAGTAAGAGAACGGCCCTCCTGAGCGAGTTTAGAAGATTCCAGGTTAGCTAACTGTCAATGAAAGCCATACTGTTGATGTTGAAGGCGGTATCGCATTCTCGAGAAGCCTTCTGCATCCCCTGACGGCGCGTTCGAATGCAATCAAGGCCCTCACGATGAAGACAAGCGCTCTTACGGTGTGAAAAAGGCATGTACTTCAAAAGACTAGTCCCTGCTGTTTGGTTTGTGCTGTGAGGTGGTCTCTCTACCCAGAGCATTCCCGCACCGAACAGAGTGACGGTTTTTCGCCGAAGACATCGTCCCCAAACACCACAGCCGCTTTGGGGAAGACTCGCTGCATCTTCATTTTCTTAAATGCGAAGGACCGACATCGTCGCCACAGAGCTCTCTCGGTAAATGCTTGGTTCCTCGCAGCTGGAACTCTCGTGCCCGCAGAGCTATGGCGTTTAGTTTCAGCTCTTCAAAAAGGATCGAAAAGGATTCGCCTCTAGCTGGGGTTTTAGTATTGGTACCGAGAAGCGTCGCATGACGAGATGTGATGGGGTCATTCCGGTCTATTGAGAGACTAGCAAGGATTCCCCCAGATATTTGCTCCTCCGTGCCTCCTTCGCCGCCCCGCGGTATTTCATTAGAGAATAGGAGCGCGATCCCGAATATCACGAGGCGAGCTCATCGAAGCTTCTCCAGATTCTGGGCTGCCCCTTAATACTTACCGCGTGTAGTAGCCGAGAGTTTTGCGCGCCTCTTACAAAAACAGGCTTGCGGGCTTCGGGGTTCGGGCATTCTTGTGCGGATGGGGAATCCCCGGCGCGGGAGGGATCTGCCTGACAAGTGGACAGGCCGACCACATGGCAAGCCGACGGATCCAGGGACCCTGTCCCCCCCTCGATCCTCCGCACGTGTCTCGTCAATGCAAGGAGCGGGAGCGACGCCACCCAGCGATACAGCAGTAATTGCCCATTGTGTTTGCCCTGGGGCGCCAATACGATTCTACTCTACGTGCCACGCATCTCTTATTACCGCAGATTCGCATGTCTGATGAAGGCGGCTGCCCCGGGAGCCAGCGTGCAGCAATTGGTCGGGGGCTTGGTGAGATTCCCGGGTTTCAATATGGCAGAATACCCACAGGCTGATTGCAACCCTTCTTGTGCCTCGCTCCCGCAGCGTGGAGGGTGCCCGCTTCGGGGGTCTTCTTCCTGCGAAGCCACTGCAGCCAACCAACGGGGCCAAACGGAACGAAACGAACCCACTGGGATCGCTCGAGCCTGAGGCTACTATGCATGCCCAGAGCCCGCAGTCGCATTGCCATGCAGAAGCAGAAGGGAGGCGTTCATCTTTACCCTCTGGTTCGCCAACAAACGCCTTCGTTTCGACAGGAATAATGCAGCGTAGAACAAGAGCGAGGTTCTCGAAACAGGACAGCAGGCCCCAAACGGCCCGTTTTCAACGTCGCACATGCGCCGTGTGCAGCACACACGCAAAAACACACCTCAAAAACCGCTGCTGACTCGACTCGACTCGGACGGCGCGCAATCTGTTCAGCTGCCGGTGCCGGCCCACCACGGCGGCCCAGTCTTTCCAACCAACAGATCGCGGATCGATATAAGATAAATGATGTGCAGCAGCCTCGACGGGTGAAAAGAAGACGGAAGGGCCCAGCTGATTGGAATAGGTCCCCCTCTAATCTCGGGCGTTTATAAATTCGAGAATGGACGCTGTGGGAAAAAATGCCGGCGCCCGCGTTCCGGACAGTGTGTGCCTGAGCTACTGCGCTACTGCTAGCACTGGTAGCGCTGCTCTCCTGGTCGATCGCGAGAAAAGGAAAAATGGCAGCGCAGCATCGCGAGCCATGTGGTCGTCTCGATGCGGTAAAGACTAGCAGTGCCTTGCGTGTGTCTATTGGCGCCGGCAAAGTCAACGGCAGCGGCCGAGACTGGTCTGGGTCCCAGGTCTGGCTGTCAGTAAGTAGGGACGGTCGGCTACTAACGCTTAGCACTTGGTGCACTTCCAGGTTGGCGGCGGCGGGAACTCCAAGATTGAAGGCAGAACCCACAATCCCCTCATTTCTCCAGGTCTTGGGCTATCACAAGATCAGGGAATCGACTCAGAATGACAACCGTGAGCGACACTAGTGGCCAGCTACCAAGAGGGAAAATAACCTGTCAGATGGAGAGGAATCCCGGGAGGTGTGTGCTCGGTGTGTGGCGGCGTGGTGCCAAACGTGTCCCCCGCATCTCATCATCCATCGTCGCCACTGACTGGGCCACCCCGGACTTTGGCTGGGCTAATAAGCCTTGGCGCTGGCGTCGCTTGGCGCTGATGGCTTGGCTTCGCCGGTGCTTGGGGAAGAATTGGGATGGTTCCCCGCGAAAACGAGATGCCCGAACGTATTTGCCGAAAAAAAAAAAGAGGGAAGGGGTGGGTGGGGAGCGCGCCAAGTGTGGATTGTCGAGGGGTAGCACGCACCACTCGCACTGGGGGCCGGACCAAGATGCGTGCGCTTGTGTGCTTGGTTGCGACGAGATCCTTTCGCCTGTTTGGCATCCTCTGCTGCCAATTGGCGCAGCGCCGCAGCGTCGGCTCTGGCGAGATGGACCTGCACTGAGAGCCCCCCTGCAATCTGCAATCTGGGGCGTCTTTGGCGGAATACCACCCGGTCGACCGGTTATTCTCAACCGGCGCCAGCAGCAAAGTGAGTCGCATTCAACCCCAAGGGAGCACGGTTGTTGGAGAACTGGGGCTTGGCTTCCCGCCTTTGCGTTGCTGCAGCCCGACTAACCCGACCACTGCAACGGCGGCGAATGGGGGGAATTGCATGTGGAGAGCTTGGTGCTTGGTGCCCAGAGCTTGTGCCCCCGGCGGACAGGTCCCTGGCTGTGTGGTTCTTTCCGTTCGTTCCTTATAAGACGGGGTCGGGGGGTATGGGGAGGAATTGATGAACGCAACCTAAATCCACTCCCGGCTGGAAAAGAGAGATTTGGGCATCTATAGTCTGGGCACCGGTGTCGTCTGGGTTTACTATTTCTCCAATCTCGCGCCCCTTCCCCCCCGTCTGTTTTTCTCCCTCCTCTCCTCCTTTTTTTCTCCATCCCCCCGATCCTCCATCCCCGGGCCCACATCTCGCCCTGATTACCTACGGCGGTCCCACCTCTTCACTGGAGTGAGCCCCCCTTATCAGGACCGACGAGTCCCGCAACAGCAGAATCCCCGTGTTTTTTGCGTGCGGCCAGCCAAGATGGAGAACGAAAAGCAAATCGGTAGGTTTTTTTGGGGGGGGTGCGACCCAGCAAGGGGGGAAATCGAAGCAGGGGTTTTTTTTTTACTGACATTTGTTTCCCGTTGCAGCCACACAGCTCGAGCATGAGCAGCCGCTGGGGCTCAAGGATGGGATGTCATCGGACGGCAGCTTCCCCGAGCTGGTCTGGACCGAGGAGGAGGAGAAGATCATCCGGCACAAGATCGACTGGCACATCGTCCCGCTGGTGACGATCCTGTACATGCTGACCTTCCTGGACCGCATCAACATCGGAAACGCGCGTGTGCAGGGCCTGAGCAAGGAGCTGGACCTCGACACGGGCGTGCGCTTCAACTGGGCCCTGTCCATCTTCTACATCATCTACCTCCTGGTCGAAGTGCCCAGCAATATCCTGCTCAAATGGATCGGTCCCAAGTACTACCTCCCGCTGCTGGTCGTCGGCTTCGGCTTCGTCTCCATCTGCACGGCCTTCGTAAGGGACCTGGGCGGCCTGATGGGCGCGCGTGCCGTTCTCGGAATCTTCGAGGGTGGTGCCATGCCGGGCATGGCCTTCTTCCTCAGCTGCTTCTACAAGCGCGAGGAGCTGCTCTTCCGCATCGGTATCTACGTCTCGGCCGCCTCCATCGCCGGTGCCTTCGGTGGTCTCCTCGCGGCGGCCCTCGCCCAGATTCCCGAATGGGGCATCGCGTCAATGCGCATCTACCAGTGGCGCAACATCTTCTTCTTCGAGGGTATCATCACGTGCGTCATCGGCCTGTTGGCGCCCATCTGGATGCCCACCAAGCCGTCCGAGGCCTGGTTCCTGAACGAGCGTCAGCGCGCCATCGCCGCTGAGCGCCTGCTGCGCGAGAGCAAGGCCAACCCCGACGACAAGGTCACCTGGGCCGACGTCAAGCGCGCCGTCTTGTGCATCCACAACTACACGTGCGCCCTCGGTTTCTTCCTCGTCAACATCACCGTCCAGGGTCTGTCCGTGTTCATGCCCACTATCCTGCGCGACCTAAACCCCCAGTGGACATCCACACAGGTCCAGCTGTACTCGGTGCCGCCGTACGTGTGCGCCTGCGCCATGGCCGTCATCATCGCCTATGTCAGCGACAAGACCAAAAAACGCGGTCTCTACCTCGCCATCTTCTCCATCTTTGCCATCATCGGCTTCGCCATCATGCGCTGGGTTGAGAACAAGCAGGCCCGCTACGGTGGCATCTTCCTGATCACCGTCGGTGCCTTCCCCGGCGGTCCGGGCTTCCTCGCCTGGGCGATCAACAACTCGGCCGGCCCTGGTGTGCGCGCCGTCTCGACCGCCTACATTGTCAGCCTGGGAACCATCGGTGGTATCGTCGCAACGTATGTCTCTCCCCCTCTCCCCTTTTTCCGTCTCCCCAAGATTCTAACCCGCACCTCACAGATGGACCTACATCGCCACCGACGCACCCAAGTACCCAACTGGCCACACCATCAACTTCAGCGGCCAGATCGCGACTTTTTTCCTCGCCATCTTCGGCATCCTCTACTGTCAGCGCGAGAATCGTCTGCGCGCCCAAGGCAAGCGCGACCACAGACTCGAAGGCCTTTCGGAGGCCGAGGCCGACAAGCTCGGATACCGTCATCCCCGCTTCCACTACTGGTCTTGAGCGGGCGATTCATCTCGCGACGGGGGAGCAAAAATCAGAGAAAGCGAATCTTGGAAAGCTGTTGGGCATGGAGGTAATGGTTGCAACGACTGGAGGTCTGAGGTGGGAGTGGGATTGGATAAGCTGGAGAAACGGAACGGAACACATACAGCCTCAGCCTCAGCGTTCCCTGATGTGTCTGTCAAAGACTTGACTCGAATATTCATGATCATGGTGTAATCCGAGAGGGCTATTTTGCTCATGTCATGTTCCCAGTGGAAAGAAGCTTGCTTCTCTTTTTTCGTATATATTCTTTTTTTACGATCGACGAGCTCGGGTCGTTTGGTTGTGTGTGTGCTGCTGCTGCTGCGAAGGATACCTACCTAGATGAGTGGGGATGGATATGGATGAAATGAAAAGATTTGCATGTCTGTACCTGCTGGGTTGTTGTTCTGATCTCGTTATTCCAATTTCGTTATTGCTGGTGTCTGTTTGTGAGTTGTCCCGGTGGGTGAGGGTTTGGTTTAGGCATTCGCTGCAGGGTACGCGATCCGGCCGTCGGGAACGGGACGCGGTGTTGCGATGCCGACGACCGATGCTCTGCTCCGGAAGAGCTCCGAATTCGCGACCTCAATCGAGAGACCCAATTGAAGATTAAAAGGCCTCGTGATAGCACTCACCTCAAAGAGGAAACGCTCGCAGACAATCCGATTTTTCTCTGGTTTTGCCTCCTCAATTGCGTCGACACATCAATACTCCCGCGCTGGCCGGTAGTCGGCTCCAACGACGTCAGAAAAAGAAATCCTTGGTTCCGAGCGAAAGAGTGGTGTCATGTGAGCCGCATTTGCGCATCGGTGGCTTGGAGGCGTGCAGGTGCTGCAGCTCGCCGTCGTCGGTGGCGCTTCTCGGCGTGCCCGTGGCGTGCCGTGGGCCCGGAGGTTTTTTTTATTTTATTTTATTTTTTTTTGGCTTGGGCGCCTGGGTGACGAGCATAATCAGCCACCTATTTGTGGCCTCGGTACTTACATCGCCCGGAGAACCACTGTCTTCCCGGGCGGTGAAAAATGGAGAATTAGGTTCCTACTCACGTGCTATTTCGTCCTTTTTGAGGTATCATCACAGCGGCGAAAGCTGGAGAAAGAAAAAAAAGGTTGGCAGAGCTAGGACGGAAGCGGCCGGCGCGGGCGTGACTAACGGCGAATGGTGCGGTGGCGGTAGGTTTGGATTGGCAGTTGAGATCCTCCCGCCCAAAAATTGTGTGGCCTTGGGACACTTGTTTGTGGGGCTGCGGGTTGCTGCGGGTGAATGACTTGGGTCTAGCGGCGAGATGGGTGTGTCCTTGCTTTGAAGGGGAGATTCTCGGCGGTATTGAAGAGGATTTGATGTGAGGTCGCAAGTAGGAGAGAAGGGGAGGGGAGAGGAGAGGAAGGGGAGAGCGCGGCTTCCGAAATGTTCATCGCTGCTGGGGAGGAAGAGATCCGGGGTCCAGCAGGTGGTCGGGAAACACGGCACTTGTGCCTCCAGCTGTTGGCGACGCTCGCGCTCACCGAGGGCATCTCCCGATCCGGTCTCCACCTTCGGTCGAACATGCAACGGAGAATTTCCAAGAGGCCAGTAGCTCGGGGGAATTATGGGGGTGGGGCCGTTCCGTTGGAGCGGCGCAACCGGGGCAGCAGCAAACAGCCTGGGGCAACATCTTGGGAAACGGTCGGTTTTGGCGGTTTGACCTCGGGAATATCGCCTAGTTTGACCGCGTGGCGGCTCTCGACCGCAAAACCCGGGGCAGCAGGCGGCCGGTGGGATGAGAAGAGAAAGAGCAGGCGGGGCGCGGGGCGATGGTTCCTGCCCGCACCAGCTCGCACCCTGCACGACTCGGGGTAAGGATCGGCAATCTGCATAGCGTCCATGCTGTTTGTGGAGAGGAAAACCTGGAGTCCCATTTTGCAACCACCCTTGATCCGGGGGAATGGGCCTGGCAGCGGGTGGATCTGCGCGACAGCATCATGCATAAAACCCATGGGCTCCCGGCTCGAGTCGGGGTTATCCTCAGCTCTGCCTCCAGACTCCAGAATCACGCAAACTCAGCCCAGGGAATCCATTCTCTCCACGTTTGTATCCCCCACAACCACCCACCATGTCGGACGAAAAGGTTGCCGTCGCGACAGCACCCCCCAGCCGCCCGAGCGTCGAGCGCCGGTCCGAGAAGACCAGCCTCGAGCACAAGTCAGACGCATCCCACAAGGACGTGGCGGCCCCCGTCGGAGCCGTCGTCCAGGACTCGGACCCCGAGCTCAGGGCGTGGATCGACAAATTCGAGAGCCGCAATGAGGCCACCGTCGAGGCCGCCAACAAGACCCTGGTGCGCAAGATGGACCTGCATCTGCTGCCCTGCCTCATCTTCATGTACCTGCTCAACTTCCTCGACCGTGCCAACCTCGCCCAGGCCCGCCAGGGCTCTCTCGAGGCTGACCTCGGCATGACCGGGTCCGACTTCAACCTGGCCACGTCCATCTTCTTCGTCGCCTACCTCCTGATGCAGCTGCCATCCAACCTCCTCATCACGCGCGTGCGCCCGTCCATCTACCTCACCACCGCCATGGCCCTCTGGGGCGCCGTCTCGGCTTGCAACGCCGCAACCCGCAAGTTCGGTGATCTCATCGCCGTGCGCTTCATCCTCGGTTTCGTCGAGGCCCCCTTCTTCCCCGGCGCCGTCTTCCTCATGAGCTCCTGGTACACCCGCGCCGAGTTGACGCGCCGAATGTCTCTCTTCTACTCTGGAAACGCCCTGGCCAACATGTTCGGCGGCATCATCGGCGCTGCTGTGCTCGGCAACATGGACGGTGCCCAGGGCATTGCCGGCTGGCGCTGGCTCTTCATCATCGAGGGCGTTGTCACGATCGCCTTCGCTGGTGTCGCCGCCTTCATCCTGCCCGACTACCCGCGTACCACTCGCTGGTTGAGCGAGGAGGAGCGTGCCTTTGCCCAATGGCGTCTGCTCCGCGACATTAACGAGACGGATGAGCCCCAATCCATCTGGGTCGGCCTCAAGTTGGCTCTCACCGACTACCGCCTCTACCTCTTCGTTCTGCTGCAGCATCTCAGCTTGCTCTCCCAGACTTTCCAGTACTTCTTCCCCAGCATCGTTCAGACCCTCGGCTACGACAAGATCACCACCCTGTGGCTCACCGTGCCCGTTTGGTTCGGTACTTTCTTGGTGTCCGTCGCCGTGACCTTCTCGTCGGCCAAGACTGGTGACCGATCGCTGCATATCTTCGGCCTGATGATGGTTGCTGCTGTCGGTAATGCCATTGCCACAGGTACTAACGTCTTGGGCGCGCGTTTCTTCGCCATGTTCTTGATGCCCATGGGCGCCGTTCCTGCTTGTAAGCCACCACCCCCTCCCAATGACTCATCTTGCTCCGTAACTAACCACCAACAGATCAAATCCTCCTCGCATGGATCTCCAACTCGTTCCCCCGCCCCCTCGTCAAGCGTTCTTCCTCGCTTGCCATTGCCAACATGGTCGGAAACACGGCCAGTATCTATGGCTCGTACATGTACCCGGCCTCAGCCGCCCCACAATACATCCCCGGCGGAAGCACTAACGCAGTCATCTGCCTGTTGGTTGGTGGCCTGGCCATCGGGCTGCGCTACGTCCACAAGTGGGAGAACAAGAAGCTCGAGCAGGCCGAGATTGAGGATGTGGCAAACGCCGAGAACGGCGATGTCGTAGATGCCACTGTTGATCGCAGAGTGGCTGGCTTTAGATATATCTACTAATCAGCGCTAGCAGGATTCTAGCACAGATTTTGATGGGAAGTTGAGCGTCTGGGGTTCGAATCCGTTTTGGATAGACGGCATTGGATATGTTTGAAGAACATATGAGCCCGAGTCTCTCTTATCATTGAGCGGATATACCCAAGGGACTTTGTCGTTAGGATAGTATTTTGAGCAAGCATTTTGACTCTTTAACTTGGTTTGGTGTGACTTTTGCTAGAGGTGAATTCTGCTGCGTGTCGTTCAGTGCTTGTGTATCTATTCGGTTAAGAAAAACTTTGGGTTTCAACGTTACCCTGAGGTTAGAGAACTTTCTTCGAGGGTTTCGATACGTACCATGTTAACACGCCGTTCAGAGTCATACCGTCACGCCGGTGATCTTTGTCCCTGCCGGGTGAGGTATTCACACCGCTCTTGTCCGAGGTCTAGTCTTCAACCGCAATCTTGAGATTCGACCTAGAGCAAATAATCATCCCGAATAATTCTGCATAAGTAAGCTAGGGATCAAAGGTTCCAAAGCCCACAAATGACTAGCAAGTGGCAACTAATCAACCTCCAAGCTTTGAACAAAGAATGGAGGGTCAACCTTAATCCTGAGAATCTGTGTTTACGCTGTGATGTCAACAGAGCCCCTGAATTACAGAACCTCGGCCCCAAATCTACTCTGAGTACCCAGAGAAGAAAGAGAGAGCTTGAGCATGCGTAATCTAACGCAATACATGGCCACATCTGAGGACCATAGCCCTGGTATCAACACAGGGCTTATGAGTGGTCCAAATTCTTTCGCGCCTCAATGCGATTGATCTATCACTTCTACGTCCCACTCAATGAGTCAACGTCTAAGATCCCTGTACGGTTCCTTTCACCATAGGGGAGGGTCTTTGTTAGCTACAGACAGCAGAATTGTGGGAAACAAGCGCGATTATCCTTAGCATAGGGGTTGGTGTTATCAAATCGAGCGAAACTAGTATATTAAAGCAGCATAGGTCCTCTCGTTCGGAATCGACTCTCTCTCTCTCTCAAGCTCATCAGCACTCAGAAATACCAAGGCCCCACATATCTCGATTGCCCCCAAAAAGGAAATCTGAAACCTCTGCAAACTCACGAGGATCTAAACTTACAGCGAGAGCAACCCCCTTCCCACACCCACGAGCACTCGCCGAAGATGGTACACTACACCAACAGCATGGGCCAGGTCTCCACGCTTATTAAAGCCCCGGCCTGCATCGCTGTCGACGAGAATAGTCCCCTGTTCTCACAGGTGACCGTTCATACACCAAAGACCTTGCCAATTTATTGGATCGATGCCTGCGGAACCACCCGCAGTGTTAAGGAGATTTTTGAGAGCAGTTAGTCACGCTTTAAGTGTACTGACGAGCTCAATGTGGTTGGCTTCTACAATGGAACCGGCAAGATAGTCCCGCCCCGCTCGGCACGGAATTTTAACATGTCGCGCCGGCTTGACCGGCAGGAGGCTCTTGATGAGCTTTTCTCCCTGGCTGGACGGGATTTCCCCCGGTTGAAAGAGCTGGAGCTCAGTGATCCTGAGTCGCTGATCTTAAATGAGACGCTGTCTTGTCTCAAGGATCTTGGATATGTTGAGTATCACCTTGATGGGTTACTCGAGGAGTATGAGTGAGTGATGCCCGCCTACCTCGGGGGTGCCAACGTACCTACCGAGATAAGGGTCCAGACCTTGAGAGCTACCCGGTGATGGTGGTGATACTTGCGAGATGAACCGTGGCAAGGAAGAGTCTGATTATCCCATGTTGGGCGTTCGAGACGTCTGTCTGCAGGTCGCGTAGCAAAGAAAGAGACATATGAAGATATGGTGAGAAATAAAAACTGATGAGAAATGAAGGTCCAAGAATTTGGAAGCGAGTGATTCATTGAGTGAATGCCAGCAAAAGAGTGACCCCAAGTTCCGGCCCACGACGTGAAATATTATCGCGACAAGACAGATACAAATCCCAGTACTCGGCCTACCCCTCCCATGCACGAATTCAACAGTTGAGGAACGCCACGGAAAGCGTCATTTAGTTCGAAATTTGTTACTTGTGTTAAGAACCCAGGTAGGTACCTATAGAAAAGAAATAGGGGTATATTTTAGTTGCTTCATAACATCATGAGGAGCCCATGGCCCCGAAAGTGGCTTGCGCCGATCCTGTAGTACGTTGCCCTAGAAATGGCACAAAACGCCCCCACCCTTCCGTCCAAGACCCAAACCGTGAAAAGCATCGAGCTTAGCTCGCCAACGGCCAAGCTCCAGCCTGCCGTTCGACATCAACCCTAAACTCACTCCTCACCCATATCGTCGCAGGCGGATGGTGGTCATTCCCGTAACTATGAGGCGTCACTGCCCGTCCCCGACTTCGACTCCTCTCATTGTCATAAAGACCGAGTATATCATCAACGCTATCGCTTCGGTGTCGGGTGTGGGTGTGTGCGCTCTCCGGCCTAGGGAGACACGGCTCCGGACTAGGCGTAGAATCCACCGCGGTGCGTGAGGATGAAGAATCCCGGAGGAAGGTGGTTGGTTCTGGGCTCGGATTCGGGTTGTGTGGCTTTGGCTTCTCATTGGGCGGTGGTTGGGGTGCGAAAACTTGGGGTGGCTTTTCTTGTGGAGGGTGGGTTGGGTTTTGGCTCCCGGGCTTTTGCTCGCACATTGTGAAGAGTGGGAGTTCGGGGTCGGTGGCGTGGGTGTTGTTGGCTTTTGAGCTGTAGTCGGCTGTCATGCCGCAGTGTCGAAGGTAGAGGGGACGGAGGGTGGGGACGCCGAGGCACACCATCGAGACGGCGATCTCGGCCCCGGCCCAGACGAAGTATGTTGCGAAGTTTACTGGGGGTGGTCAGTTATTGTGTGAATAGGAAACTGTAGGGTGGGTGACTTACATGTATAATCGTTGATTTCCAACCGCGAAAGCACCACCGTACGGACTACACCGCATGCCCCAGCTCTGTTTGTTGTTGTCAGCACCAGCGATTCCAGCACAGCCGTGTATAGGATAACCTACATAACACCAAGACTCATGCCGCTAGCAAGCATGATTTTCTCCCGCCGGGGCATCCTCAAAGACCAGATGAACATCCACGGGAAGATGGCGAAGAAGAAATCGCAGGCGCTGGACCAGCCGCCCAGTCCCACGCTCATCGGTTGAATCTGTATATTCCATTGTCCCGGCGTCCTCAGGGGATCCCAGCTGGCCTTGACTGGCGTTGTTTGGTTCCAGAGCATGATAACAAGCGCGATCGATGTTCCCGAGGTAACGACAATGAGGACCCATAAAGCAATCTTCTGGCCCTTGAGCTGCACGACGCGGAGCAGGAAGAAGCCCATCGACAGCTTGGCCATGGCGTTGCCGGTGATGGCAAACGTGTTGGCCACATAGGTCCAAAAGATGGCATTGGACGAGTCGTCAAGCGATAGGCTCCAGAAACTCCGGCCGAGACCGTAGTGCACGGCGACCTGGATGGTGGCGGTAAAGATGAGGAGAAAGACGCCGGTGGCCAGAAACAGGTGGTCCTCGATGCCGACGAACTTGATGATGCGAATGCGCGTGTACAGGCGTAGCACAACCAATGCAAACGAGAGGCCGGTCATGGCCCACATGGCGACGGCGACTTCATGGCCCCGATGCATCTTGATCCTAGCATCACCGTTGGCGAAGACCGTGGCGTATCGACGAGTAGCGGGTATATGCCAACATGTCACTGGCTGGTCGACCGCTGGCGCTGCGAGGGGTGAAACAGAACGGAGAGAAGAGGGAAAGCGTGTGATGAGAGCGACAGGAGGGCGTCTCGGTTTTCTTCCTTTTGGGCACAAGGGGTCCCGGGAATCGGCCGCTGTTGGAAAACCCGGGAGCGTGGGACGATAGCGAAGACTGCTGCATTTGAGAACCGATAATGCTCACCCAGGCTGCAGAGGCCGGATATCGCGCCATGGCATACGCATTTAGAAGCGAGGCGACGGACGACCCCCTGTTCGGCGGCGCGGCATTGGTTGCAACCTCCAGCGGGCTGACCAACGGGACGGCAGGGATCCTGGTAGCCGCTAAATCCGCAGGAACGGCGAGCGGCGGTCGTGCCAAGACGCCGGTTCTGGGCTCCTATGGGCCGGCTGCTGAGATCGCGATCTCCCCAATCCACAAAACTAAGCGCCCGCCGCCCGCGCTCTTGTCCCGAATCGGCCGTCATTTGAGGCCATGTGGCCGAGGTCGACCGTGTTTGGATCGTTTGTGAGCCCTGCGCACACGGAGGAAAATGACGGCCGACGTCATCGCTCCCAAATCAGCCTCGGCGCTGGCAGTGTCGGGTCCAGACCATGGATCACAGGATTTGCAGTGCAAACCTCTCGTTTTCGCATCCCTTTCCCCCTCACGAGCACAACCCTGCCAGGCACCAAAACACACAACTTCTTGGATTCCTGCACCGGGCAGCATCCCGAAGCCCAGACCGCTGCCCCTCCTTCCCCGCTTTCGGCATATCAGCCCTCGCAGCGGGCTGAAGCTCCCCAGCAGGAGAATTCCATGCGCATAGCATGCGATAATGGGACCCAAAGCAGCGCAGGAAACACTGCCACGAATTTTTGCATGGAAACGTCAATATCGAAAGTCAGTGCGTTCAGGGGTTTCAAACAAGCCCCCACTTCCCCGACCACACCCTATGCATTTCCGGGGAAGTCACCCGTGCCACCCAGCGAGGTGGTTCGCGGAACCAAACTTTGGGAATGCCTCTGCATTTTTGTGCGCGGTGTGAAGATCAAGGCGATTGGTTGGCGCTTTGGAGGTGTTGGTTGCACAACAGCACCGCCAGCAGCCCTGCTTAGTACCGGGGAGAGTGGCATTGTCGATTGTGCTGGTATCCTGTCTTGATGCGGATGCTGCGGTGTCGTTTAAAGGTTTTTGCAGCTGGGATGCGTTGAAGAACCCAGAAGCGTTGGAGGTCCTGCCTGCCCTGGGTTGCTTGGTTGAGCCGCACGTGATCTGCCTATCTGGCTGGCTGGATACTTGTAGGTTTATGCGGGTTTCCATCATGGCTCCGTGGCCAGTCAGGGAGGTGCCGGTTCCAGCGGAGGTTTGTAGTGCCTGAGGCACAGATCCAGCCCAACACCGTTTGTTCCGCAACCCGGACGTTCAGTTCCTCCGTCTTCAACATCGTCGAGAGGCTCGGGGAATCCCGAAATATTGACACAAGGGCAACGGGGCATCCTGGAGTTTTCTGATGCGGCAGCCTGGCAGCCTGATCTTGAACATGTGCGCCTAGCAATGGCGCGGATTGGCACCCCAGTGCTCCTAGCTTATGTTATTATTTCTGTGAACTAATGCAAGCCAAGCAAGTCCATCCTCGAACTAGGTCGTCGCTGTGATCAATTCCGGGCTGATGCCTTCCGTGAGATCCGGTCTCGCGTCAAATTTGTACCCTATTCCTAATCTCAGCCAGTTACAGTACTGGCATTTATTTCATTAGGTGCTCGCGCGATTTCCTTGGTTATGTCGCCACGCTGGTAGCAGCCATTCGGAGAAAGCGAGTTCAACACGCCGCCCAATCAAGCTCCAGTGTCAGCTAAATATGATCGACAAGTGGGGTTGCACTGCTTGCACCTACTTGCATTTTCGATGCAAGAAGCTCTGCTTCCAGCCTAGGTATACTTCAGATCTCAGATTTGGTGCCAGAGCCGAACTTCCGCTCTCTCAAGAAAGTTGGGCAACAAACTGCCTACCTGATCTCGCCGCGCTTTCCGCAGAAACTCACTCATCCCTCATCCTTGCTGGGCGGGTCATTTTCGAATTTCGTGTCATCAACTACCGGGCCTATAGAGCAATGACAGCAGCGGCCATATCCATTAGTAGGGAGAAACCAATCATAGATTTACCTGTCTATGCGCGACAGCCGAATGCTTGTGGCCAGCCCAAGCTCACCATTAGGAAAGACCATAACTCTTCAAGTATAAGACGAGACAGGAGACCAAAAACAAGCAGAGGATCCTTGGTTTCCAACGCCTCTAAAAGACCAAACGAACACTCAACCTGTCTTCCCCCTCAAATACGCTCCGTCCTACCCAAGCCCAGCCAGCCACCAGATAAACATGTGCTGTAAGTAAGTCGCCCCCTTGACTACTACCCCCACTGACCACCATTCCCCCACTTACAGCCCTCATCGGCGACTGGTCCGGGCACTTCGCCTACCCTGACAAGACCAAGCGCGACTTCGGCTTCAAAATCTCCCAAGCCGCCAACAACACCGTCTTCACCGGCACCGGCACCGAGTCCCGCGGCGACTTCAACATCATCGCCGGCCAGCTCCTCTCCTCCGGCAGCGCCGGTGGAGACCCCCTACCCACCGTAACCTTCGCGCAGACCTACGCTTCCATCTGGGCCGGCCAAGTCTGGACGTACCGCGGCACGCTGTCCGCCGACGGAAACACCCTCAGCGGCACGTGGTACGACTCCCCCGCCGACGGACGCAACCGCATCGGCACCTGGACGCTACAGCGCGGCTCGGTGTCGCCGCTCGCGGGCAGCTGGAAAGGCACGGTGTCGTATCCCAACGGGTCGACGAAGGAGTTCACGCTGGAAGTCCCGGCTTTCACGGTGGGTGCTAAGTTTAAGGGGACGGGGAATGATGGGGCGGCGTTTACTGTCGAGGGCACGGGCGTGGCGAACGTGAAGTCGTCCAAGGGCGGGTTCTCGTGGATCCAGAGCTATGATTCGCAGTGGCATGGCCAGGTCTGGTTCTGGGACGGCGTGCTGGATGAGAAGGGGGATGAGATCAAGGGGAACTGGCATGATGCGGCGAATGAGGCGAGGCAGAGGACCGCGGGTTTTGTGTTGAAGCGGGTTTGAGGCTGGACAACTAGTGGAACCGAGGTTTAAACCTGCCTACCTACCTAATCAACTAACGTCTGTCTATCCAATGTAAGAAGCTCGGAGCCTCGAACCTATTAATCCCCTGGCAGTTGGTTGGTTACCTACGATCTTGTCCTCTATAGTCCAAAGATAACGACAGCAAAGCCACATAGAACCCGACCCCAAGCACAAACGGGCGTGGCCGCTTTCGTTTTTGCCGACCCTCCTCACCCTCAGAGGAGTGTGATCTAACCTTTCAACTAGGGATCAGTACGCATCTCCCTCGCCCACTGACTTCGCATCCATGTCTAGCTTTTCTCCTCCATACTCGGGATCATCCTTGCGGACAGTGTTGACGAACTTCTTTCCTTGCTTGATGGCGAAAATGGTCAACCCCTTCTCGAACATCACAACTACACAGGCAGAGGGTTAGAGTGTTCTTTGGGAACACGATGCGTGAGGTTTGCTTACCAAAGAGCAGGAAGAACAAAAGCGTAGGCAACAGCACACCGCTGTTGATGTAACTGGTGATGCGGTCGTCCATCAAGGCCATGAGCGCCAAGAGACCCAAGAAGAGGCCCATTGCCATCCTGACCGTGATCATGATGTTGTCGTATCTGTCTCGTACCCCCAATGTCATTCTCCTGAAGACACCCAGGATAATCATGACAAGGGCGGTGCAAACAAAGAAGTAGATGAAAATCATCTTGAAGACGGCAAAGTACGCATCCATCTTGGCAACACCGGAGCCTTTAGCAGCCTTGATTTGAACGCTGGGCACAACCATGCTGTTGGAGACGAACTGCTCGTTCTGGAACAGCGAGACAAACTCGGTAAAGTAGAACTTCAGAACGTCGCTCTTGCTCTGCGTTCCGATCGTGGCAGGGTCGTCCTGCCAGGCGAGGTTCATCTTGGTGAGGGCTGTCTGCATGTAGTCCCACGAAGCAGACTTGTCAAACTTGAACGTCTTGGCCGTGGAGTTGAGGCTGTCGACGATCTCGGCGCCGGTGGTGGAGTTGAACTCTTCCAGGCGGTAGACGTCTGGCGTCTCGCCAATGACCTTTTCGATGTAGCCATAGACCTTCTTGAAGTTGTATTGCACGTTGGCGATGACGGTCCAGGTCCTCAGGCCTTCTAGCGTCAGTGCCAGAGAGAGGTGGAACGGCAGATGGAGCATAGCGTAGAGCTGTTGCTTGACTGGGCGGAAGTAGAGAGGGGCTTCAATGGCGGAGTTCCCAAAGTAGAGGCAGTAGATGAAGTACTAGACCAGAATGTTAGCATGTTGTTGTTAGTCGGGAGAAGAGAGATTTCGACCTACAATGCTCAAAATCACGCAAAGCGCCTGGCCAAACGAGTTGGCTGTCCAGCCAGTCTTGGAGCTAATCTTCGCAAAGCTAAAGGCGCACACAATGATGCCCTCGCCGAGAATCATGAGCGTCAAGACCATGAGGCGTTTGTGTAGGTGTGTCTCCTTGAAGCTGACACACTCGTAGCGGGCGACAACGAGGGATGTGACGGAGAGCTCGAAAGCGATGATGGCGTAGTATCCGTAGAAACCTGACGCGTTTCCCGAGTCGACAAGCACAAACTTGTACAAGAGCGCATAGATGGCGCTGGCTGAGGTATACATGAGGGCCGTGATCAAGAGGGGAATCTTGGCCGGCGGGTGTTTGCGGCCAACGAGCACGTAAGCGACGGCATACTGGATGGCGAAGAGTGCGCGCGAGATGATCATGAGAAAATTGAGCGACTGGAAACCGCTCAATGCCGCCTCGATTCCGACCTCCGGGGTGGGGCCCATTTCCAAGGATGCCGTTGTCGAAGCGAAGCCGATGAAGGCGCACATCTGGATGGCTTTCGTTGAGCGCTCAAAGATGCTGTCGAAGCCGAACCGCACATCGTAGAGACAGACCTGCAGCCAGGAGGCCCAGATGACGCCGAAGTAGACCGCATAGGATGACAGGGCCTCGTTGCTGTTGATCTCGTGGTTTTTGGTGAAGGTGCTGAAGATGGCGACGAAGAAGAGGTCGAAGAACAGCTCGATGTTGCGTGCGTCTTCGCGCTCGTGGTACCGCAGGTGCGTTGCATCGGCATGCTCCACCAGGTCGCCGAAGATTGGCAGATTTTCCTCTTGGCGGCGATGAAGGATCTTGGCGCTCTTGGAGACCGGCTCCGCAGCCTTGGTGGCCTGTACATACCCATCGTGGCCTTCGTCGTGCGCCATGACGTGCAAGAGAAACGGGTGTGGCTTACCGGAAGCCAAGAAGAAGCCAAGGAGCCAAGAAGCCAAGAGCCAAGAGGCCAAGAGGCCAAGACGTTATTATATGGCAAAGATCGGCACTCGTGCGAAAGGCCTCAAATATTCCATCAGTCACTTGCGCCTTCCTCCAGCGTTGGTTTCACAGCAGCGGGCGGTCGCCACGGAGGTGCCATGTGAGACTCCGGGAGACGGGCGTGCATCTCGCCTGCTGGCTGCAGCGATGCGTGCGAATAGGCTCGAAGAAAGTCTGGTGGTTCTGAGTGAGGTCAGACGGTTTTGTTTCAGGATCGCCAAAAGTCTGTGACCAGGTCGGCACTGGTAAGTACACCGACGTCGTTTTCAGCCACACATTCCTTCCGAGTTTGAAGACCGCGGCCTCAGGTCCAACGGAGTCTAGACCACTGGACCTGCAGGGGCTCGCCCAAGGCCAATCACTGTTGCCCGTGCTGCTCTGACACAAGGGGTGTTTGAGCTTGGCATCGGCTTGGCACTCCCGGCTGGTTGGGCGAATCGGAGCTTGGCACTCGTCAACGCCATCAATTCTGCTATCTCGTCGGATCCAGTGGAATCCGGTGCTTCTTATCAAGAAGAATCCCAGATTCCTCCCCTTGGTAGAACTGCCGCAAATCGGATGCGTCCTCGTCCGGCCATTTCCCGCAAATGCCGCCCCATCGCCGTGTAACACCCCCACGGCACCCGATCTCTCCAGCCAAAAACACTAACGCGCAGACAGCGGGTTTGTGTGGTGAAATGTTAGGGGATTTCACCCCTACTAACAGCTTGACTACAAGGTTGATAGGATCGGTGTTAGTGCAGGCCGATCACCCCATGGGCGATGAGATCTTCACAACATCATCCGAACACCTCGATCCGCGTGGGAAGATCGCATGATCCGGATTTGTCATGTCCGAACCGGCCAGGATAATGTCGAGCAAGCTCCCCGGTGGCACTGGGTAGACATGGGCCTTGCATGTACGAAGTACGACACCCGACGGTCCCCGTCAAATCGATGCTGAGCGGTATTTTAGCTCCGGAGACCAATTAGCCTTTTCTTCACCGTACCATATTCTCCCCCAGTGTCACTCTGATAAAGCGTTTGGCGTGCTTCGTTTTGTTTCCGGACCTTAACAGCGAAGCTCCTTCGAATTTGCGGGGCTTTCGGAGTCCTCCGTTCCCTTCGCACAGCCCTCACAATGACTCTGAGGGTTGTCACCACGAGTCTTCCTCGCGACGAAGTGGCGGTTGAAATCGCTGAGCCCGGAGCAATAATATCCAATGATTTGCCCGTTTTTGCTTGCTGCCTACGTCTGACATTACTTTTGCACATAATAGAGGATACCATCAGCATCTTTCTGACTTGAAAACCTTGACGGCTGTCGGTGGTTCAGCACAGCTCACGTCCATCTCTCCCTGGTAAGTCCAGAGCCTGAGCAGGTTTGCTGCGTCAGGCCTCAGATCTTACTCGCGGCTGTGTTGAGATTTGCCCTCGGGCTCAGCTTGCTATGGCTTGGCGCCCGTGGTTGGCTGCTTCGTTTAAAGACTCCACTGGAATGCATCTGCGATGTAAGTGAGATGCATGCTCCCAAGATCCGGAAAAGGAAATATTGCTGTTCAGTATCGCAGCTATTCATAACTCCAATACGTAGATCTCTGCTATTGGAATCGGCCATTGCCGCTGCACGATAAGCGGATTCTTATGATGGGTGGGAAACAAGGCTGAGCAACCGGAGATGTGCTGTATCCGCAGGGCGGCGTCAGTCATGACAAAACCACTTGGATTGAGAAATGATGAAGAAACCACATATAAAGGCAACGGCCGTCGACATCAGTTGTGTTATTTATCTCCATCACACAAGTTAAACAGCATCACTTCAACACACGCCTTCAAAAACACACCATCACAAACACTCCCCAACACCGACATTTTCAGAGCTCCAAAAATACAACTTTCCAGCCAGCCTCTCCCACAAACAATACCAAAACACCCAACTACCTTGCCACCACTACCTCCAGCCCTCCCAACTCTCAAAATGCAGTTCCCCACTCTCAACTCCATCCTGGTCGCCGCCCTCGCCGCCACCGCCTCCGCCGCACCCCGCCATGAGGCCCGACAATTCGGCACCTCAGCCCTGAACCTCTTCCTCCACCAAAGCCTAGCCGACTGCGGGCTCCAAAATGATTTCCTGCGTCTCTCCGTGACCGAGATCTGCCAGCCGCTTCCGCAGGGCGTCTCCTTCGCGGCCTTTGACTTTGACGAGCTAGCCCTCGCAGACCCGACCAACTGCCGGGTTGTCTTCTCTTCGAGCCCGACTTGTGGCTCGGCCGACTCGGTTTTCAATGTTGTTGCGCAGGAGTGCCATGATGCGGCGCAGTTTGGGGTTGGGTCGGCGTTGCGGTTTGTGAATATCTTTTGCAGCTAAGGGGGCTGTGGTGGTGTGTCTTGGTGGTATCAGGTGGGAGGTGGCTAGTTAGGGATTGGGGGGTGGCAGTTCAGGAGACTGCATTGGGTGAAGTTGCATTTAGACTTTCTTTGGTTTTCTGTTTTGGTTTTAACGCACCATGCCTTTCATTAATGTTAGTGCGACGGGACGGTCGAAGGGAGCGGGAGTCACATTCGTTGTCATATTACACGCTCATTTTAGCTCGGAGGATAGATACCTTGTAGATTAGATTTATACATGTGCCCGAGACGGGCTACAGCAAAATTTGAAGTTCAGAATCTTTCTGATGATGACTGATTCTCATCTTGGTAATATAATCAAGACATCCGACTGATGTATCCGAGTCCTTACCTAAGTTCACTGTTATCATCCGTGAGAAGGTTGAACTTGAGCAGAGTTCCAGAGACATTGAATGTCGGGCGACAAGAAAGGCTCTTGAATCCCGATTTCGCACGAAGGCAGAATGAATTCTTAGCCCTGTGAAGGCCACACCCCTATAATTATAGCTTGTCACACCCTACCTTACAAAAATGAAATCAACACAGAAATCAACACAGAAATCACCTATCATTACCCAAACCCTTCAACACCTCACCGCAGGAAATCATGTCACCCCCCTCAACAGTCGCATCGACCATCGCTCTCTCCGCGTCACCAATCCACCACACCCTTAACGCTCAAGCTTTTCTACACTTTATACGCCATCGGGTCCAAGCCATACATAAATCATTTTTGCTCAAAGGTCGCGTCATTATCGTCGACGTCGTCGAGCGCTGCACCGAACCCGTCGACGTCAAATTTCCTGAAGTCCACCCGCCGCATCAAATGCTACCCCGTCTTCATGGTCGGCAACAAATGCGGAAGGACCAAGAACTAAAGCAACGCCTCATTGGTGCAGTATCAGCTGCACTTTTGCAATACAGCGGCTATTTTTGAGCGCTACGTCAAGCACAGTGTGAGGTTGCGTTTTCATTGCAAGTCTCAATCTCCCAGGTATCCAACGCCCAAATGCGGCAAGTATCACCAAGCGTTTGCTTCGTGGGGTGTCTGCATCGTATGGTCGCGACAGCACACTGAGCGTGTCGAATGGGCAGGTTACGAAGGGTCCTTTCTCCCCTTCAGTTCCCTACCTTCTTTCGTTCCGTTCTGTCGGGTCAATTCGAAGTTCGAGACTTGTGTAACAGTGCGGCCAAAACTTATCATGGCCGGCATCCGTGGTTCTGGAAATCACGCTGAAGTTTGAGGAAACGATTCTGTGCATTCTGCCGGCGACGGTATTCCTCCTCCTGGCCGGACATCGACTGCGGACATTGTCGGGTAGAAAACCTCGAGTTGCTAGGAAGGGCTTGCGCTCGAGTAAACTGGTAGGTACTCTCTCTGACACGCCCCAATCTCGCGATACTAATGTTTGAAGCTTTCTCTTTCGTCGCTTGTCGTGGTGCAGACCGCTCTAGTGGCGCTATGGGCAGTTCAGAGCACTGCCAAGACGTCCACGTCTGTTGCGGGGGCCGTCGTCGCTCTTCTGGCTTCGGTCGTCTCGTGCGTGCTCTCTTTCCAGGAACACGCGTTCGCCTACGCCCCGTCGGCAATCCTCAACCTATATCTGCTATCGACCGTCATTTTTGACGCGGCTCGCGCCAGAACCCTGTTTCTCGCCCGGATTACTCTTCTGCTCTTACAGGGGTATTCGTCACGTCCATCCACCATGTTCTGCCGGATCCGAGCCTTTGCAGCTCCGAAGAGACAGCGCCCTTGGTCAACCGAACACTTTTCTGGTGGCTCAACCCTCTGATCCGCACCGGTTATTCCGAGACACCCACGGTTGACAAACTGCCCGTCATCGACCAGTCCATGTGTTCGAGACCTTGCCAGGCGTGGAGCTCCATTCAGTCCCCGCACGCTTTCTCTCGCAGTTCGAGATCGTGAGCGAGTGAGGCCTCTCTTAAACGCTCTTCTCTGCTCTGTTCCACCAACTTGGGGTCCCGCATAACTGCAGCCGGCATCCGAAGACGATGGCTTGGTCCATTGCCACGATGCCTCCTTAAAGCCGCCGAACTTGACGACTACTCTATCTTTCAAAGTCTCCTCCATGTGGTGGACTGGGGATCACGGCACCTGGGGTTCGTTCTTTCGCGTGCAATTGTATCCGGTCATTCAAGACTGATCCAAGACGTACGTCATAAAGGGGCGTCTCTCAACGAGCCAGCGGCTGCTGGCGAGTCCTATACCGGAGGTATTTATTCCTATGTTGTCTTGGAGTCTTCATTGGCTGCTGCAGTTCACGTCAAGGATGTCGAGCTCGTCATTGATCTCATCATCTCCGGTGCACGAGTTGATGTGAATCACGATAAGATGGCGTGGCCCTTTACCACAGACTACATGCGAACGGCTCTATAAAGAGCAGCGGAGACTGGGCAGCTACAGCTTGTTAACATTCTCCTTGAGGCGAAGGCTAATGCCAACGACTCGGCGTCTCTCTCTTACGGAGCCACCGCACTTTAATATGCGGCAATGGGAGTTTACCTTCGGATTGCCCGCAAGCTGCTGTTGGCAGGGGCTGATGTCAACGCCGCGGGGACAACTGTAACAGCACTCGAAGGTGCCGCAAAATTCGGCCATCTCGACATGGTACACTTTCTCCTTCAGGAGGGTGCGCGTCTGAGGGGCGATTATATGCACCAATATCGCCGAGCTGTGGGAGGCGCGACCGCAGGAGGTCATTACGCCGTAGCGGAGTATATAACCTCTGTATGGCAGACGCGAAACGAGCAGGACGACCCGAATAATCCGAACGATCCGCAGGCATCTGATGAAGACACTGAGGACACTGAGGCGGATACGTTCGAGGGAATTAGCCCCCCCCCCCCCCAAGGGGGGGGGGAATTTAAACAGGCCAACAACCCCCAAAAGGGA
>Ga0247770_1000811_pt1 | contig 28652 bp, 17 predicted proteins | sample UWRJL136409B6_FD_179943 | JGI IMG/M metagenome (GOLD analysis project Ga0247770, IMG submission 179943) | Plant litter microbial communities from Arlington Agricultural Research Station in Wisconsin, United States - UWRJ-L136-409B-6 | ecosystem: Environmental > Terrestrial > Plant litter >... | reverse complement strand
ACACTCGCTTCTGCGAAGCGAGGTTGGCAGTGGAGTCTGGCGTTCTTAGCTGTGCAGATCCACAGATGCAGCCGCGGAGCGGCTGCGTGGATCCAGCCACACTGTTCCAGCCACACTGGCCGGGTTAAGGTTGTAAAAAACCCAACAGTTTCTTTTAATACTAAAGCTTTACTCTTAGTTTAAGCACACTGTCTACACCTTTTAATAACTATTTTAGCTAATAACCAGTTTCGTTATAGTTTAAGTGTATATAGCATTCTTTACCACAGTCTTATATATGCTTAAAAAGTCTCCTAAAGGGTACTTATACTTACAGGTTCCTTCTACTAACCTTTTTACTTAAAAGTCTTATTATTACTAACAGACGTTATACTTTATTTATAAGTTTATATAAACGTTAATAATTTATTCTAATATCTAATTATCTAACATTTAAGGTATATACTTTAATATACTGTTCCTAGCTTTATTAAATATAATAACGGGGATTAAAACTAGGTTAGTATCCTTATAGTCCTATTTTTAACTAAGAGTATCAGTTTACCCGTTATCTTTTCCTTTAACATAATAGATTTAAAAGTGGAATGAGGCTATTAACTCTACTTACTATACTTATTAAGGGTTAAGTTCCTTTATTAGGAAGTATTAAAGGTTATTATAATCTGAAAAAACTTAAACTACTTCCTTTATACTATTTAGGTATAATAATTATTTAGTAAAACATTAAATAATTACTACTAGTTCCTTATTATAAATTAGGTATTATAAAGTTAAGTTATAGATCCCTTTTAATAAAAAGGTAATTAAGTAACGTTTCCTATTATCCTAAACTTAACTAAGTTCTCTACTAATTATAAACTTTAAAAAGTCTATCTTAACTTAAAAAGGCTTTAAGAAATTAGGGAGAGCTAGGACTAGTACTGTAGCGAAGGCGTGCTTAAAGTCTTTAAACGCCTTTTACTATCTATCAGTTTACTTAAACGGCTTTCCTTTACTTATAAGTTTGTAAAATAACCTTATAATCTTTATAAAATACCTAATAAAGTATTAATAAAAATTTATAAAGCTAATAAAGGCTTATAACTCTTTTTAGTTCTTTAAAGTAAGCTAGTCTCTAACTGTTATTATCTTCTCGAATTACATTTTAAGTTTCTTAAAAGATACTTTAAACTTTAAATAATTTAATTTTTAAATATAAAGGTAGCTTTTCCCCAGGTTTACTATTAACTTTACCTTTTTAAAAGTTATTAAAACCTGTTATATATACTTTTAATACTCTTTTAAAATCTTAAAATAAACTAAAATGTTATTTAAATATATAAAGATAAACTTATTAAGGAAAGGATAAAAGACACTATTAATAAGACTTTAAAAGGTTATAAAGGCATTTATTAACCTTATAAATACAATATAATATTAATAATACCTGTTATAAGTCCAGAAGGCTATCTTATACTTATTCTCCTCCTTCACTCTAACATAATTAAATCTTATAAAGAAGTTAAAGCTAAAGAACTAATTTACTTTAATAATCTGTTCTTACATTTCTATAATAAATAGTAATAAGTAACGATTTTTAATTATATCTTTATTTAACGTTTAATAATTAATAACTATATAAAGCTTACCGTCTCCCTTCTTTAGGATAAATAGCACTAATTACCCTGCTGGGGACTGGGACTTTATAATAAATCTACTTTTCAAATTTTCATTAACATACTCCATTAAGGCCTCAGCCTGCTAAGGGTTTAAGTAGTAAAGCTAGAAGTTACAGAGCTTTATTTCCAGCTTTAAATTAATTTTATAATCTTATGGTCTATAATCTAGTAATTATAATATCTTTTTTTAAAACAGAGTAAACTTCTTATATTCTATAAGTACTTTAAATAAGTTAACTTCTTTACTTATTTATAAATTAGCTTTTTACTTCTTTCCACTTTTTAAATCGTTATTTAGGTAATATGGTAGGCTCTTTAGCCCTTTAACCGTCTTAATAAATCTAATTTAAATTATATTTAATTCTAAAGGTTTAATACACTTTTAAATACTTTATGCATCTTTAAAGCAGTTTAGTGCTTTCTTAACCTTATCTAAATAATAATCACAGTTAAGAGACTTACTAAAAGTAAGGTAATTACTCCTCTAATTAATTATAAGATTGTACTTTTCCAGTTAAGGTAAACCTAAAATCATATTATACCCTGCTATTAGTATAATATTAAAATCTACTTATTATTTATCCCTGTCTACTTTAATTAAAAGTAGCGAGTAATAGGTAACTTTACTATTATTATACTAGTACAGGCTTCCTTCTCTATTTTAAATAAGGATAACCTTTTTATACTTTTTATTAGGGAGTTTCCTTTAGTTAACTAATAAAAGGTATATTAGGTTAAAAACACTCCCGTTATGAATTACTACTTTTACCCTAAATAGCCTCCCTCTTCTATCTGTTAAGTTAACACTAATAGAATAATACTTATACTCCTTTTACATTTAAGTTATAGTAACTATCTATCCTTAAGGTCTTATCTAGCCTAACCTTTAAATACCTCTCCTTCTTCTTAAGGTTTTTACTAACCAGTAAACTACTAGTTTCCAGCCTTTCTAAAAAGCTTATAACCTTTTCCTAACTTCTTTTAGAAAAATAGGTAACTTTAAAAAACCTAATAGTTAACCTCTTTTAAGTTTTCACACCTTAACGTCTAATTAACTTTAAACAGTTTAATGTTTTAAAAATCTTTAATAAATCGATAATATACTTTATAAGACTAAATCTTAATAATATCTTCTTACTCTTAAATCTATCTATAATCTGCTTATTTCTACCACCTTTTAACTTTTCCTTTAAGGTAAACAGAACACATTATAAGTAAGCAGCTGTTAAGTAAACCTCCTTACTAAAAGGTAATAAGAGTTTAATTAACTATAGTAATTTTCTACTTACTATTATTACTAAACTCTTTTATTAAGGTGTAAGAGACTTAATAATATACTATCTCTATTTCTACCCTTATAACAGTATAATCCCGTCTTTATACGTTAGGAAAGTGGTTATAAAGGGCCTTAAGCCCACTATACTGGTTAAAAGTATAATTATTATATACATAGTTAATTTATAATATATCTTTATAATAAGGGTAATTAATATAAATTACAGGTATTACAGTTAGTAAGTATAAAATAGGGGAAGTAATACCTTATTTCTTTTCTTTATCCACTTATTTCCACGTACGTTACTTTTCCTAAACTTCTTCTTAAAATTCAGGTAATAGTAAATTAACTTATTCTTTTATAAAGTGGTCCTTTTTAACAAGTTAGTATTTAAATTAGTTAGCGAAATATATTTTATCGTAAAGCTGTAACTTAATCTTAACTACTTTATCTTTAAACGTTACAGTAAGGCCTTTAACTTACAGGTCCTTCACTTTATCTACTAATTTTTAATATCTATCCTTTAACTCTTAAACCATTTATTAATATACCTGTTTCTTATCTTCCTAAAGGACCTTTAAGGTACCAGTCTTAGGTATACCAGCCTTAATGTAAAGCAGCTATTTAAGTTATCCTTTTTCTAAGAAAGTAAGGGTGCTGATCCACTTAACGTATTTAAAATGCTTAAAGGTCTTAAGGGGTATAGTAAAGAAGAACTTTCGTTTTTTTAACTTAATTCTCTCAGTCTACTCTCTTTCGCTTTTTAAGGCTTATTTTACCACTTAGGCAGCTTGGAAAGCTAGTTCTTTAAATCCCTTTACTATAATAAAGTTTAAGTTAAGATCCTTCTTAAACTCCTTTAATTCTTAAGTTTACAATGTAAGGTTTTTAAAGCCTGTAACTACTAGCTGGAATATCTCTTTTTAAAGTTAATCTTCTGTAACCTACACCTTTAATTATCTTAAGTTTCCACTTTAAAGTCAGTTTATAATAATTTACACCTTTATAATTAAGTTTTCTAAAACACTTTTAAAGACTAAATACACTACGTCTTAAGGTTTCTTTTCTTTTTCTTCTTTCTTATCTTCTATATCATATTTACTTATTTAAATACAGTTTTCTTTATTTCCTACTATCTTAATATAAACGTCTTTAAAGTTAAACCTGACGTGTTTTCCTCCATCTGGGACTAACTTCTAACTAACTCGCTTTAGTAAAAGGTATTACTATGCTATATAGCCTTTCTTATTGCAATTAAAGTACTATACCTGGGATAAGTCCCTAAGTAGCTTTTACTGCTATTATCATTAAAGCCTATCATAGTTAGGCCGATTCTAGCAGTTTACTATTTTAATATCTATCAGATTAAGGTAATGGCCTATTGTTATTAGCTAGTTCCCTTTCTTTTATTTACTTAACTAGTAAAACGTTTGTTCCTTTTAAAAGTTTTTTTATAATAATAGTGATTATAATACTAATTATCGGCCTTAATAACTATCTTAATTAACTTTTAGAGATAATCTAGGCGGTCTTCTTAGTAAAGGTCCCCAGTAACGTATTCCTTTAATCTACTTTAAAATAATATTACTAAAGCCTCCTAACTAAGCTTAGTTTTTACAGCTTTTAGCTTAAAACGTATAGAGAACTTAAGGATTAAAGATATTTATCACGAAGATATAGCCTGTGTTGGCTGCTGCAGGGAAGTCATCAACTATGTTTTCGATGTCTGATCTTCCTAACTCTACGCAGTTGCGAAAGCAAAACAACAATGCCAAGCTTCCAGCTCAACCAAGGTCAAGTTCGATGTCGAACTACAGGCTGACGCTAAACTGGTGCCGACCAGCCACGTCCAATAGCCTAGAACGATCCTCAACCTCCCAGTGCGCTTTCCCGCGACCTTATCCCAGTGGCGCCGGTCAATGTCGACGGCGGCCTCACCTACGGACCCCGGTATGTAGCCAACGGGCAGTATCGGCCTCGGATTTTCATGTTTAGGTTGCAGTACGGAGTAACCAATTGTTTTCGCTGATTACTAAGATACTGTCCGCTGCGACCGTTGTGGCCCAAGTTTTGGAGCCCCCCATAACCAAGTGCTTTTGGTGTGGGGTGTTTTCTGAGTGCCGTCTTAGCACATCCCCGGCAGGGTTCTGATGTTTACCTTGCCCCTGAATCGGATCAACAACAATCCTCTGACATTTTCGATTTATATACTCTGCTCGCGATCCCTCTGTTCTACTATATGTTGGAGTCCGAGATCCCCACCTGGATGGTAACATCTCTCGATGGCTATATCAATTGATGGAACTGGACATCGATTGATGCAAACGGGACAGGGGCTCGGCGGCTAATACACGCAGCCGACCTGTCAAAGGAGAGTCACGGTGAGCTGCCGTTTTTTGCCTGAAGGGTTGCACGCATGGAATATCGATGGCAAATTTGGAAATTTGCATTCTCCTCATGCTCGGGACTCAGAATCGCGGTGCGGGTTGACCGGCGCGTTGGCGGTACGTACCTGCATGTGTGAGCGGTAGATTGGTTTTCGTTTTCTGGGAAGGGGGGTTGGGGTCCATGCAATGCTTGTGGTGTGATGATGAGCCGCATTCTCTTACTTAGGTAGGTACCTAGTTTAAAGCAGCATCAAAATTGCATAATGGGTGTATCCCTTGCCAAGTTTCTGGCAGTCATAGAAAGGAGGTGGGCGATGGTGAAGCTAAACAATGCCCGCTTCTTGCCATGCCTTGCAGCTGAAAATCTCGAAGACAACATGGAGTGCTTAGGAGTAGCAGCTCAAAGTTTCTGACCTTGGCCAACTGCGTCGCCTTTGGTCTCCGTTCGACTTGGAAGTGGCGAGATGTCTCATGCAGTGTTGTGGTGTGGTTTGGGTAACACCAAGACTGCCTCAACGCGACTGCAGCGTCGTCACGTCCTATGACTGATCGGTTTGGCCAGTGAGTATGTCAATGGCTGCCACGACAGCCACCAGTCAGGGTGCTCACTTGACATGCCACTCTGGGCTTTGTTATTGGCCAGACACCAAACCGGAGGGAATTCCCGCGATCGACGATTGGAAGCCATCCCCGATGGTCTGCATCTTTTCAATGCATGAGACGCCACTGGGCGTTTTTTCTGTCGTGGACGTTGGTGGACACAATAATAGGCAGCCAGGGAGCACAACCGGCTCAAATCTTTCTTGTTCAGCTCACCCCGCCCCTCATCCTCTGCACTCCATACGTCTTCCCAGTGTAACCCGCAAAAGCCACTCAACCCCCACAGCGCGACGTCCAAATCATGGAGCTGGGTCTTGCAGTCAGCATCGCCAGTTTGGTCGACTTGACGGTGAGAGTTATTGCCAAGTGCCAGGAACTCGTCGAGACAGCTCAGCATGCCCCAAGAGAGCTTCGAGCTATTTACGTGGAGGTCTCCTCACTCCGGACCGCTCTCGAGAACCTAACTTTCCTGACCGAGAATGATTCCGCCTTTGCTGAAGCCACCACCGCTCGCGGGCTAGCCGAGGTCGTTTCAGGGTGCAGAACCACACTTGACCAACTACACCAAGAGCTAGGATCCCTGTCTGCACCCACAGCGACAGCCGCCAACAGCGAATCCTCGGGCAGCAGAGTCAGAACCGCTGTGCTGTGGACGATAAGAAGAAGCGCAATCGACAGGCTGCACCTTCAAATTTCCCAACACAAGGGGACAATCTTGGTTTTTCTTTCCAGTCAGACAGCGTAAGTTCAGTTTATTGAGCTTATTACCCGGGATAGGAGCAGTTGTTGACAATGAGGGCAGGAGAGACATCCAGGGGCTCAGGGGGACTGTCAACAGTGTGGCAAGACAGCTAAGTGGTGAGTCGATGTCATTCCTCATTTTCACCGTTCCAAAGCTATCCGCCCTGCAATGTTGCTGCCTCCAACTTGATAACTGAGTCCCATGATAGCTGCAGAGCAACGACAAATCTGCGACTGGCTCGAGAGCACCAACCCCACGCAGATTCACACCAAAGCGATGGCGCGCCACCAAGCCAACACCTCGCAGTGGATTCATAGGATAGACGACTGGAATGCATGGCTGTCTGTCAAGCCTCCAACCCCGCAGTCCAACTCGCGCTTTCTCTGGATTCACGGTATCCCCGGCGCCGGAAAGACCATCTTGATCTCGTATCTCATCAGCCAAGTGAGCAACGTCTGTCGCAGCAACCAGGGCAGGGTAAGGTCTGTTTGCCTGTACTATTACTGCTCTTACAGCAACCGCGTCGGCGACGACAAAGCAACGTCGGTTATGCGCTGGATCATCAGCCAGCTTTGTCGACAGAGCGGCATCATCCCGCCTCCTCTGATTCAACATCACCGACTCAGCGCCATGCCGGATCTTGAGTTCCTGAAGAACTGTCTCGTGGGATTTCTTGCCATGGTCCAAACCATGTATATCATGATTGACGGCGTCGACGAAAGTAATCCCCGGACGGAGCTGCTCCAGTTGCTTCGGAACCTCGCAACGGAACCAAGGTTCGCAAAAGTTCAGCTGCTTGCTACAAGCAGGACCTACGGCGACATCGAAAACGCCCTCGGCCCGGTGTCAGTCTCCATGTCGATGTCGAACCCTCATGTCGAGGCAGACCTGCGCGCATTTGTCGAGGCAAAACTTCAACAAGTAGCGGCCGCTGGCAACTGGTCCAGGTCTCTCAGGGACTCCGTCATGACCGTGCTGCTGCAAAGATCCCACGGAATGTAAGTCTGGGAAGGTTCAACAGATGCCGTTAGGCTAACCAAGTCCTTGTAGGTTCCGCTTAGCGGAGTGCCAACTGGAAGCCCTCGCTATACAATACAGTCCTGAAACAATTCTCGATGCTGCCAAACAGCTTCCCGAGACGCTGTACGACATGTATCAACGGATTCTCTCCAAAATTCCTCGCGGCTCCTGGGAGCTTGCCCGGACGGCATTGTTGTGGATTTGTGGGATCGAAGCGGCGAAGATGAATAGGAGAGTTCCAGTCGTCATTCTCTTGCAAGCCATGCACGGGACGGACATGACCATGACCGAACCGCCAGAGCAGGACGCACAGTATGTTGCTCTCACTAGCAACCATATTCGTGACGTATGCGGATGCCTCGTCACCATCACTGATGGCCCTTTCCCTGACGACGACCCGGAATGCGTCCATATCGAGACGGCGGCCCTCGCCCATTACAGTGTGCGCGAATATCTCACTTCGGACCATATCCGGGCTAGCAGCGTTTCGTACTTTGCCATTACCGACGAGGTAATTAGGGAGGAATTTCTACCGTCCGTCGCAAGACGCGGCGCAGCCGCCACAGCTTCTACCGGCCACAGCCTATTCAACCTGGATACGTATTGCGCGAGACTTGCTCACTATGGCTTTAGGGAAGAGATCTCAGCGCGGGACGACATCTGTCGCCACTTGCTCCGATCTTTGAATCCGAATGGCGTTAGGGCGTTCCACAAAAGGTTGATGTTTCCCGGCGAGTTTACGCTCATGTCGTATCCTGATTGGTGGGACGGACCGGACAATCGCATCGAACATCAAGCAAAGATCCTATCCACTCTACTCCAGCGGTATCGATTCCTGATCCCTACGTTCCTAAGCGACAGCGAGACTGAACCCCTGAACGTATTGCTCGAAGCTCAGTTAACGTTCAAGGGGGACTCGAGGGCACCAGGAAGGAGATCTGAAATCTCAGGACAGCTGATAGGTTCGATCATTCAGATCTATTGCGAAGACTACCTCAGCTACGTAGAGGGCCTTCTTTGGGATTCGGACTACTCAAGAAACCTTGATCGACATCGCCTACTCCTCGCGGTTCTGTCTGTCCACTTCCACGAGTGCTTATGTGGCTCTGGATGCATGTTGGACAGATTCATCAGGGAAGGCCATTCCAACAACGGCGTCTGGAAGATGACGCCTCTTCAGATTGCTGTCCAAAACTGGGACATGGAGGGTGTTCGGCGGTTACTTGAGGACGGTGCGGACCCGAACGCGGTTGGGAGCGCAGGAGGTTCAGCAGGATATGGGATGGGGGCTGTCAGCACCCGCTGGGCTTCGTTCAGTCCCCTTCATATTCTTCGGCACGCCGAGTTTGGCCTCAGTGACTGGAGCCTTGGGATCTGGAAGCGTAGGGTCTCACGTCGACGCTACTGTCGCTCTGCGCTGGAGACACTTCTGCTTAGACACGGAGCGCGAGACTGGTATCTCGGGGAGGATGGGAGTGAATGCGAAGGGCCCTCGGGTTTCGAAATTGCCGCTCTTCAGGTCGATTACCGCGCCCAGCTTCACGCCGCCTCACGGGACGGCAATGTAGAGGAAGTCAAACGTCTCCTGGAGAGCGGCGCGGACCCCGACGCCGCACTCAACACAGGAAGCACAGCATTGGTTGAAGCGTCACTCAACGGTAATTGTGAGGTTGCGAAGGTGCTGCTAGAGAACGATGCCAATGTAGATTTGGGAAACCACGCCGGATGGACACCGCTACATGCTTCCGCCTCCAATGGCCATGTCGATGTGGTAAAGTTGCTTCTGGAGTACCACCCTGCAACTGGGAGGGAGAACAATGTGGGACAGACACCGCTGGATACCGCTGAAAAGAATCACCATACCGACGTAGCGGAGCTGCTCAGGGGCGTGGATGAATAGGAGGACTTCGAGACAGATTGAATACCTTACCTAACACGTTGTTTTGTTCTGCATGAGCATTCCTGTCTGTTTATGCGCAGCAGTGACTAACTGTAAGCAACCCCAGGCACAGGCGTGGTAACCTCTTCTGGGGAGAAAGCACACCGCCACAACCTCACGTGCGCATAAGAATCAGTGCCTCCCTGTTCTCCAGCTCCCATGGGCACCTCGCCCCATTGCAAAGGCCTCTCCGCTGTATCAGCCATTGCCAGACCATCCGGCAAATGACAAGCCGCAGAGATGGCGGCACTGCAGTTCCCAGCGACAGGCATCCCAGTCTTAAGCCGTCGGAAAGACAGCCCAAGCAGAAAAGAAATCATGACAACACCCATCAAGTTGAACATGAGCGTGGCGACTGGCGAGAAGTCGCAGGTGGTGGTATACTTCATGGATAGCCAGGCTTTTGTTGTCAAGTTTCTGTTCGCCTCCCTCGGCACCGTCATTTCCATCTTTTGGCGCTCCTTTTTCCAGGGCGTTGCCGCCGTGGGGTCCTACGCACGCATGGCACGGCGGCCGCGTCTCGCCGCGCAGTCGACCCTGCGCTCGCCTCCTACCAACTCGCTGTCGGGTGCGGTGACAGCAGTCTAACAGCGCGACGCACTACTTCTGGTAGCATTACCCATGGCCGGAATCGCGGAGTTGCTGTTGCCGGCGCTGTTGGCTAACGTGCCGTACGCGCTAACACAGACGTACTCCGGCCATGTTGGCAGCATGGCAGCCTCCCTTGCCATCTTGGGCGCCATGGTGATTGTGCTGGTGGCGTCACTGGTCTTTTCGCGTTGGCCACACCTGCCCGCCGACCCACGTACGCTCGCCGGCTCCATCTACTACGTTGCTCGCTCACCACGACTGCACGTTGACTTACACGGGTGCGAGCTAGCCTTGCAGAACTAGGCAAGCCGCGATGCAACGGTGGAGGCGCTAAACCGACGGTACGTGTATGGTCCGCTGGGAGGGCTAGGGGGAAAGAGACAAGTAGGGATGGGGGTCGAGGTTGAAGACAACAGCCAAGTACCCTGAGACGAATCCAGGCTTGCGGAATATCCTTTTCATCATCGAGTAAGAGGGCGACGACCGGGGAGGATGAAGGAACGTCAGTACCTGGTACGATGTGGAAGGCGCCAGCGCCGGATGTTGTTCAAGGTGCGAAGCACCAAAGAAATGTCGGACGGAAATAATGTCTAGTTCTAATTGGTGAGAAAGGAAGGCTGGGTACCGGCACCTCATTGTGCGGACGAAGAACAATGCCCGAACTGTAGAATCCAATCAGCCGCTTGTGATATCAGCGACCGAGATGATGCGATTGTTCCCAAAGCGGACCGACGGTTTGGCTCTTCATTCTCATCCATCGGACGTCCGGGAAGTATAGCCTGACATAATTCAGTTATAACTCCCCAAAACGGGAACTCAGCGTTGCCAAGCCTTCTAGAACAAGGCTGGTATATCACCCTGACGATCTAGCCTGTGAAAGTGAACCAACCACAAACATTGAGCCACGGATCACAGCAGCCAAAACACAGATATCTTCCCGAAGCAAGTATTATACCTACCCATCCTGTACAAAATGCCGTGGGGGGCTGCCTTGGCGAGCCCCATTACGCACTGGATTGGGCCGCCAGCACGAGCAAACATCACGCCCATTGTATTAGCCGGCGTTGAGCAAACAGCCACTTTCGGGCCTTGCATCGCACTCCGGTGAGTCCGGGGACGAGACCAAATCCCATAAACTGAGAATATCACCCCTGATAGCACCTCCTGGGATACCACCACTACAACACCGTCTTAACTTCCAGGTTTCCTCCCAGGTTACTTTGCGATGCGCGCCCCACGCTCAACCCTCCTCGCCGTCGCTGCGGCGTGCCTCGCAGCACCCGCGCAGGCCAAGCTCCTGCTATACCTCCCCCTCAACGAGACCTCCGGCACGCGCGCGACCGACTACAGCGGAAGCAACCTCCACGGCACCTACGTCAACGGACCCCAGCTCCAAGGCTCCGCCGGCGCGCGCCTCGACGGCACCAACGACTACATCCAGCTCCCAAACAACCTACTCCGCAACCTCGGCTCCCTCACCGTCAGCATCGACGTCAACATCCGCGATGAGCAAACCGGCCTGTACTTCATCTTCGGCATCGGCAACACCGCCTCCTCCGGCGCCGGCAACGGCTATCTCTTCGCCACAGGCGATCCCGAGCTGCGCGCCGCCATCTCGCCTAGCAACTGGGAATCCGAAGCCGAAGCTTCCACCTCAGCACCTCTCCCGCGCAACCAGTGGAAGACCGTGACCTTCACGGTGCAAACTGCAGCACAGCTTCTCGGCCTGTACGACGACGGCGTGTATGTCGGCGGACAGACCAATGCCCCGGCGGGAATCACGGCGCCAGGGCTGATTACCCAGGGGAACACGCAGAATAACTACATTGGTCGGTCGGTGTACAGGGACGATACGTACCTGGCTGGGTCGGTAAGGAATTTCAGGCTGTATGATAATGCGTTGTCGGCGCCAGAGATTGCTGGGCTGCACCGTCCCGGTGGTTCTCAGCCTGGCGGGGGACAGGGCGGAGGAGGTGGTGGTGGTGGAGGGGGAGGGGGAGTGGCGCCGGAGGATCGCGTCACGGCGGCGCTGACGGGGATTAGTATTCCGAATATTGATAATGTTCGCGGGAATATTAATCTACCGGCGTCGTCGGGGGGGTTGACGATTAGGTGGGAGAGTAGCGATACGAATGTGATTAGGATCAATGGGCAGGTGACGCGCCCGGTGGGGAGGGATGTGGTGGTGATATTGACGGCGAGAGTGAGTGTTGATGGGGCGGGTGGTGAGCGGTCGTTCTTCGTGACGGTGAAGGGAACGTAAGAGGTAATTTGGTGGGTGGAAATGGATTCAAGGGGAGGGTTTCCAGGGGCGGACCTTTCAATTCGTACGGCGGAAGACATATAATGATAATACCTGGTTAAAAGTCTAATTTCCCCATATAGAATACATTACTCATTGTCGTCCCCCGTCTTTCAATATTCTGCAGTGTTCCGCGCCTTGTAATGTTCCTACAGTAAAACCAAGGGACATACATTCCTTTGTCCCCAACAGTTCTGACCCTGGCATGGCTAAAAGCAAGCACTTACCACAAGACCGTCCCTGATGCCAGCACCATAAGGGGTGCTAGATCGGCCACCCCCTCCGGCCCAAATAAGCGTTGATACAACGCCAGATAGACCATATCACGTCGGAACTAGTAACCGTCGTGGCATTCTGAGTAGTTATTGTGGGGGGTCCCAACACTTGACCTCCGGCCCAAATGAGCGTTGGCATAGCGCCAGATAGACCATGTCGCGGTGGAAATTTACCACCATCGAGGCGTGTTGTGTAGGTGTGGCAGGCCCAAAGGCCTGGCCAATACTAATGGCCGTAAAAGCCATTGGCGACGCCCCAATTTCTGTCCAGGCTTGTTACTCTTCTCTTTCATAGGTAGTGTTTGGAGAAGGAGTAATGGTGTAGATGTAATATTATATACCGGCAGTAGCAATGCCAGAGCCGAGGTTTCGAAACTTGAAGCTAAACCCCCTGAGTCTCTAGAGCGGCGTACGAGTCTTTGAAAGTCGAATAGTTTCATCAGGGCGGGGTTGGCGGACGTGCCCTGGTAAATTCACAGTCGAAAAGCCTTTATTCACAAGCGACCAGAGGGGGGTAGAAAGTTCATATTAGTCATAGTAAGTAGTTGAGCGAATATAGACGCGAGAGGCGCGGTAGGGGGAAATGTTATGAAAAGGGTTGTACAGGTGGACACCCTGGCAAACCCAGCCGGATTTATTTCCCGCAGAGCACATAATTCTGTCAGCGACGTGTAGTGCATCGATGGTGGTTGGCGGGACTGGCCGCGGTGGGAAGGCGACGTAGTTAGTTCGCTGTAAGAAAGGGACTAGTTTCGGGGCGAGCTTGCTAGGAGACTGGCTCAATATTGAGGCTCAAGAGTGAAATAATGTCAAAGAAGCTCTGAGAAAGAAATGAGGGCTCAAACCCTGCTGGAAAACGTCCAACGACCGCAACAGCGAGCCAATACGACATAAAAGCTAAGTGTTTCTGAAATCATTTCTAAGGTAGGCAAGTCCAAAACCATAGGGCTAGAGGTAGGCATCGTGAGTTATGTCTACCACTAGGTGCCGGTGAGCTCAGCGGCAGCTACTCTTACTCTGTTCAGGAATGGGCCGAGCGCGGCCGTATATTCGGCTCTAAACCCAACATCCATTTAGCCTGTGCGGTGCGCGGTAACTGGCATAAAGCCATAAGGTGTTCTAGTCGAGTTCGAGAACCCCGCAGGCCATGAGGGCCAACATATAATATGAAACGGGGTCTCGAGAGAGCTGAGCCCTTGAAAAAGATGTCGCAAATTAGCAACAGATAGCTTTTCCCTCCAAGAACTGGGGGGGCAATCAGCCACCATAACGGCCAGGTTTTACGCCCTCGGTGCCCTATTGTAGATATGCTACCGCTATTTTGTGGGGAAACGCTAAAGCGGCAGTATAAAGTTGTCCAAAGATATATAGAGTGGAAGAGCTATATCGTGATGGGGAGTAAATAGTCGTGGACTAGAATCAAGTGGCAGGAGCCGGCGTATAAATATCCAAAATACCCCGCCAGTAATGCGTGCCTGGCACCTGATACATGACTGCGTCTGACTCGTACCATATGGCAAACACGGATCTGACAAATCTTCCAAAGTTGCGGCAGATCCAGTTTTTCTCTTTGAATGTCGCCATGTCTGAGGTGAGCAAACAGATAATAATGCCTGACTGTTGTGTTTGTGTTTTGATCTCCTGCCATCTCTGATCTTAAAACAAAAGAGCAAATGGGTTTCTCAAACGACCAGAACCACTTGTCTTGAGGCTCCCTGATGCGGTAGTCGTTGCAGTGCCACTAGCACCACCGGCCGAGGCGGTCATCTCCGGGCTTCCCTCCTTGTCGCTAGAACCAGTAGATGCCTTTCCGGAGGCTGACGCGCTTGGAGTTGCTGTTGCCTTTGTTGCTGTTGCTGTCGCCGTTGTTGCTGTTGGTGGCTGCGCATGTGCTGGCTTGCTCTCAACTGCTCCGCAAGAAACGGCCGTTGCCCAGCCCAGAACGAAGTACTCCTCCCACCACGATGATTGATCGATCAGGAAATAATAGTTGAAAAACCAGTGCGAGCCGGGGTAGTTGTGCGCAAGGGTGTAGAACTGCAGGCCGCATGTGTTGCTGCACGCAAATTTGTTGTTGTTACCGGCCGAACTGAAATGGCAGTATTGCTTCGAGGCATCCTGGCGGCAGGATCTGGCGAGGATGTGCTGGAGCACCCATCCTACGACCCAGACAGGCTCGGGCTTGTCCTCCACGTCACCAATATTCCCGAGCTTGCCCCCTGCGGCCTTCAGGGCGCCGTCACCGGTCTGGTCGCATGCCTCCATGAGCTTCAGGATGTAGTCGTCGATAGAGCTTTTGCAGGTTGCCGTGTAGGAGCGGTCGAAGTCGGCGGGGGAAGGCTTGAAGATGGTGTGCATCGACGCGATAAGTCCCAAAGCGTCTCATCGCAGTCGATGACGGAGCGGTAGGCAGCTTTGCAGGCTTCGGATGTGGTTCCGGCAAGCTTTGCCGAGGTGTAGGACCAGTCGGGGTAGATCTGGCCGAGCGTGAAGGCGCTGCTCACCAGACCCGCATTGAACACAACACTACCAAAAATGAGCGACTTTAAAAAACGTGAGACTACCATCTTTGCAACATGGGGTTGCAAAGTCAAGATGGGAACGAAAACCACGTTGGACGGGAAGGTTCGAAGCAGGGCAGATTTTGGCATCCGCAGGATCGCAATCTCGCATTAGCCTACTCTACTGATCCCTAATCTCTCGTGTTGGTGGGCAGCACTCCACTGAATCCACTCCGCGAAAAGAATGAGGATTTAACATCACGTTAGTCAATACAGGGGTCAATATTTGGTTGGTTGCCACCAAACATCAAGAAGGATCGCTTTGTGTCTGCCTTGGCAATCAGATCACCAACTTCACGCCACAGAGACTGGCTCTAATCATCTTCAAAGGAAGAGACAACATGAACATTTACTCAGGTACGTACTCTTGCCGACCAGTTCTGAAGAGAACCTCATTCTGAAGCCGTTTCTCAAAAACATCATGTCCCAACCAAGCCATGCAAGCGCGGTCGTCTCAGCGTCCGACTGGACCTAGGCACTTATCATTTTGTCCTTTCCCAAGAGGTTACTCATCAAGGGCACAGTAAATTTCTTGTTGTCATCTAATTTATGGTTGGACTACTACCTACGCTCCGATGCTCCCCGCGCGATACCGGCTCCTGAGGATGGCCCCGCCAAGGAAATATTCGAGATGGCGTCAAGCGAGCCACATCATTGGCTGAGTCCAACGGAGGCTGGCAGATCATGTGATGGTGATGCATGGCCGAATGAAAACAGCAAGACGCGAGCCTGGTGGCTGTCCCAGGCCTGCAGAAAACCCCTCACAACACAGTCCCAACCTCCCAGGTGACAGCTTGAGTTACGGCAACACCGCTGCACCCACCCAAGCTGCCGGTATGGCTGGTGACTCGGAGACGAGACCAACACAGCCCGGGGACCAGCTCATTGGGCCTCTGGAGTCTTTCGTCCCCCCGGCGTCGTGCTTCACCGAGTTTGAGTGGTATGCGTCGCAAACAATCGGGAGTTCGGGGACGGCTGTTGCGAACTGGGGCGGCCGAACGACCGACACTGCGGGACTGAACCGATGCTATCCCCCGACAACCTCGTCCGGAAGCTATTTCTCGCCCGGCTCGTGCCCCGAAGGATGGACCGTGGTATCCACTGTCATCGCTGGCAGCACTGTGGGACCGACTTCATTAAAGACACTATCATTCTCCCTTCCGGTGGTTCAGAGTACTAGTACCACTACCGTGAGACCTGGATTTGGGAACTCGCCCTTGAAGGAGCGACGTAACGACCCTGAAACGACTTTGCTCTGCTGCCCAAGGTACGACTTAATTCTTCAGCATCCCTCCGGAAATCCTGCTGGTTGTGTGTCGTAGCGGAGTCCTAACATCCTCCCAGCAATTATAGGTACTCTGGATCGGTTCTGTCGGAAAGCTTGATCACTTCCGGTGATAGGAGGTATTGCTACAGTACCCTCTTTGATGCAAGGGGGTCGTCTCTCAACGTCACTTTATACTATTTGGGAGAATCCATCCTGGGAACGATACCAGTACCAGTGTCACCAACTATCACCATGACCGCTCTGCCATATGTTTCAATGTACTACTTTGGCATAAACGATATTACCACCCGATTGACACTCTCGCTTGTTCGCGCCACAGTTCTGGAGGTTCGACACCAGACCTCTCCTAGCCAGACCGGTACAGCCGAGCCAGTCGCAGCCGACAGTGGCCTGTCGACAGGGGCGAAGATAGGCTTGGCTGTAGGAATCGTGCTTGGTGTTCTTCTACCCGCCATTACCGCACTGGTGCTGTGGAGGAGGCGAAGAGCGCAGCGCCGACTGATCGCCCCAGATATACACGAAGTGTCAGACACACAGCGCTTCGAGAAGGACGGGAAGGACTTGGCTTCCGTGCCACCGGTTACTCACATGCATGAGCTCGACAGCTCACACACCCCGACAGCAGCCCATGAGCTTGATGCGGTGACGCCAACTGCGCCAACTGTTGTGGGTATTCTCTTGAAACAGCAATCTACGACCGATCAAGGACAGACAGATAGCCCGGCTGTAGCTGTGAGTAGCCAATCGCCGCTGAAACAATCTATGGGAGCGCCTTGGGAACCCGAGTCCGGCCTGACGCCCGTGCCATCACCAAACCCGGACCCTCCAATGGCAAGTCCCAGCCTGGACCCCCTGGCAGCAAACCCTGGGTTGCGAGGAGTGACCCCTGACCCGCCGCAACAAGACAAACTTGAGCAACTTCAAAAAGAGCTGAGGCGAGTTAAGCTGGAGAGGGAGAGGCTCCAGCAGCTTCAACAGCTAGAGTCTCGTGAGACTGAGCTGGAAAGAATGATAGAACAGGAGGTAGCGAAGAGATCGTGAGTCGAGTGATCAAAGATCGAGTAGTCCACACGGTGCTAACCCGGGGTTTCTCCTTTTGTGTCGTTGGCAGGTTGGATAGGGGACGTTTAATAAGTGAGCTAACAGGTAACAATAACGCTGAAATGCGACCAGATGCCTTTCTAGTTTAAATATTTATCAAATTTCCCCGAAGGAATAGTTAACAGGAGTTGGTGAATGGTAATGAATTAACCCCTGGAGAGATTCTACATGCAGGAATCACCAACTAGTCTTTGTGGCTATATCTATAATTGAAACCCAGCGAGCATATATATTAGGCATCCTTTGCGATTCCCATGTCCATACTGTATTTGTTGATCAGCCAGCTGAGTTCCTTCAAAGCATGGTTGCGAGTCTCGGAGCCAGGAAAGTGGGCAGAATGGATCAGCAGCGTCTCAACCGAGTACAGCCGGTTCCTTTCGTCGGACTCTGCGATGGGTTCGCTCGGTGGATAGTTCTTGAAGTACTCATTTCGATAAATTTCGTCGTGCATGTTATGATGCTCACATCGCCAGATCCCAACCTCCTTCTCATGGTGGGCGTAGTATGCGCAGGAATCGAAGATGGAGATCTCGCCCGTTTGTGTGTCGGTGCCAATGTTCGACTCCCAATGGTCACCGTGGATTAAACACGGTTTGATGGTTCGGCCTTCGGCTGTCAGGGGGCCAAGCAATCTGGGGATCAACTTTTTGAAGGTGATCTGCATCACATCGTCAAGTGGCTTCCAGAAGCCATTGAACTCCTTGTCAAGTTTGTAGACGTCCCGCATCAACTTGGTGAAGAAAGACGTCCAGCTGGCGTCCCATGCCATGTTTAGGGGCAGTTTTCCGTCGAACGTAACGCAGTGAAAGCCGAACTTGCTGGTAGGAGATTCGCTATTGTGGTGCAGATCGGCCAGTTTCTTTCCGAGACGAGCGGGGTCGGGCATCTTCTTTTGATCGATGACAAGGAAATCGCAGAGGAAGAAGTGAGCATCTTCGCCCCTACACTTTCCGTAGCCATGGGGCTGCGGGGCGAAGTCGGGAGCCGTCTTGTAGATTTCGGACATCGACATGTACTCGCCAAGCACCCTGGCTGCCCCATCAGGAGCTCTCACGATCTACATTCGCCATGCCTTTCAGTGCATGCTCATGAACAATCAGTTGGAGCAAGTTCAATTGGGGGATTTACCTTGAGAAAGTATTGCTTTTGCGAGCCATCAGCAGCCTCAGTGTCAATTTTCGCGGTTGAAGCCCAGCTTGATGCGCTGAATTCCTCGACAGCTGAGACCTTGGACTCCTTCGGAAGAACTGCGCGTCACAACAATGAGCTTGTGCCAACGTTCTGGGCTACCTGTCAATGTTATCCGGGCGGGTACCTACCATCGAGAATTGCTGGATCTAGTTCAAACTCGCTTTGTGTTGAATTGTTGGTAGCGGCCATGCTGGAGAGAATTGAGAGTGATGGAATTGGGAAAGCTTCGGCCTCCAACGTGATAGCTAAGGTTGGGGTTTTATATTATCGTTACATTACTCTACCAGCTGTTAGCACCTTGTTAGCACCTGCTTTTTCCACTATACCAGTTCCATATAGCATTCCTTAAAAGGCAAGGGTTAAAGGCAATCCTCTATTACGATCTGCACCTGACACAAGCCTCAAGAGGACTGGCACAGGTTAAGATAGAACGTATGGCAGGACGCCAAAGGCTAGGTGGGCGTTCTGAAGACGGCTTGTTAAGCTAGCACTCCTACGATCCGTAGCCAGGGGTGCGGATGAACGAGGGCGAGAGAACAAACAGTGACGGGAGGCTTCCTTCAATCAGGGCATGCGAAAAGAAAGTACGGTCCAAGGGAAAGAGAAGGAGGGAGAGGGCGCGAGCGCGACTTCAGTTGAGGGATACCACTGTCTGTCTGTCTCGCGCAAGCAGGAGGGAGGAAGGAGCAGTATGAGTGAGGCCATCGCGGGCGTCGTCGTCGTCGCCCCTGCCCTGCATCACAACCCAGGGAAGCAATGCTCAAAATCTGCGGTACGGTGCGGAGTTCTTGCCCACCTCCGGTCACTCCACTGGCAAACCCTGGCGGCGACCAGCAAGGGCTAGAGCCATGCGGGGAAGCGGCACTGCACTGCGCCTACCTTCCTGATCCAATCGCTGTTGATGTCCCGGCAATGGGTCCTGCGCAGAAAATCTGCCCAGGCCGGCGCCTAAGCTTGGCGGACCTGTCTGATGGCCGGGGTTCTGGAGTCCTGGACCCTCGTTGACATTATTCCGACTCCTGCTCAGCTCACAATTGCCTCGCAGTAAAATTTGACGCTGCCGCCCTGCTAGTCGAGGCTCGGAATCAGCACAACGGCTCGGTGCTGTCACCGGGCGGAAGTCGGCAGTCGCGATCCACCATGGTACGTGACCCAACGGGCCCACCCCCGCCTGGGACCTAACAGCATGAGAAATGCCCTCGCTAGTGTCCGGATGAACTAACAGACCCGGGTAGTTAAAACGTCTAAGATCAAGACAATCCAGCTCAATTAATTCCACCGCCCAATTGCCATTAGGATTCTCGTCTTCAGAAGAACAGTCCCAGTCCGGGTCGCTGCTGGAACAGCCGGGCTCCCCCGATCCCTCGGCACATCGCCCGCTGGATCAACGTTTTCGGGACCGACGAGACGACCCGCTCGGAATTTTCGTATTGCATGCACCTCCTCAACGAACGCTCGATGTCCTCTTCATTCACGGTCTGGGAGGATCAAGTTTGCGAACATGGTGCCGTGACAAAGACTTGAATTATCTATGGCCCAAGCTATGGTTGCCTCATGAGCTTCCGACAGCTCGCATCCTGACGTTCGGGTACAATGCGAATTTCTCGGCGACAAAAGAGAGATCCTCCTCCAACATTGGTGACTTCGCCGCCGATCTCCTCTTCCGCATGCGATATAGCGAGAAAACATCCGAGCGGCTTGGCCAAGTGCCTATTGTCGTCGTTGCACACTCGATGGGAGGTTTGGTTTTCAAGAAGGCCTTTATCCAGGGACACTTGAGCACCGAGTTCGGGGAAATCATGTCGATGATCAAGGCTGTTTTGTTTCTTGCCACGCCACATCGAGGCACTGATCTGGCCGGAACACTCAACAAACTTCTCTCAAGCTCTGTTTTCGGCCACAGCCCCAAGGAGTATGTCATGGAACTTGCGAAAAGAAGTCCCACCATCAATGAACTAAACGAAGCCTTCCGGTCTCACGCACCGAAACTTCAGATATTTTCCTTCTACGAGACCTTGGCCACCGCCATGCGTCCTATCTCTGTCATGATTCTTGACAAATCGACCTCCGTCATGAGTTATCCAAACGAAACATCCACGCCACTCAACGCTGACCACCACAATGTCTGCAAGTTCACCAGTACCAACGACCCCAATTATATTGCCATCGTTGGCGCGCTCCGGAACATTTCGAACTCTTTGACGTCTCTGCCCGATGGTGAGAGCACTTCTGACGAGGATCTTCGGGTTATCCAAAGCTTTCTGGAAGTCGCTGCCGCCCCGGAAGAGGACCTCGCCTTCGGCTACCGCGCAAGAAAGCAGGGCGCATGCCGTTGGTTCATGGAAAGTGAAGAGGTTGAAGCTTGGCTCCATGCTACTTCCGGTGATGTTCTTTGGGCCCACGGTCAACCGGGTAATGGAAAATCGACCGTGTCAACATTCGTCATCGAGTATCTGCTCGAGGCCGGCTACCATTGCTCCTACTTTTTCTTCAAGTCTGGCCAGCGACGAAAGAAATCACCTGCAGATATGCTTCTGTCTCTTGCCTACCAGACAGCTCTACGAGTCCCAAAGTTCCGACGAGAACTAGCTAAATTAGCGAGATCGGGGGTCAAAGTGTCAAACTCAGATTGGACGACGATGTGGGAGAAGCTGTACTCAAACCACCTGGCCAATATAAAGACAGAAGACGTGGTGTACTGGGTCATCGATGGAGTTGATGAGTCGGAATCCAGCACGCAAGTGGTAGAATTCCTTTGCGGCGTGGCTAACTTCAACACCCCCATCCGCATCCTTATGCTAAGCCGAGAGCTTCCGTCCATCCACCGGGCTTTCCAACAGTCGAAGAATGAATTACGCATTATCAAAATGGCATTGCCCGATAACTCGAGGGACATCAGGTCCATGGTAGCAGAGGAGATCTGCTACCTTGCTTCCGCAGATGACTTAAAGCACGAGATTATCGACGAAATTACCAAGCGGGCGCATGGCAACTTCCTTTGGGCAAGCCTTGTAACGAAGGAAGTAGTCAAGTGCCATCGTCATGACCAGGTTAAGCGTGTCCTCAACTCCACTCCCGACGGCATGGACCAAGTCTACGATCGCATGATGGATATCGTCGAAGGCCTGGAAGCAAGTGAAGACAAGATTCTCGCCAGGATCCTACTAACATGGGCTACCCATGCGAAGAACCCCATCACCGTCGAGGAGCTGTCAGAGGCCTATCCTACTGAGCTACAACCAATTCTGGACCTCAGTCATACCATAAGCCGAGTCTGTGGGCAGTTTGTGGTTGTCAACCCACAGGGCAGAGTCACCCTGGTTCACCACTCTGCCCGTGAGTACCTCAAGAAGACAAAACGGCGCCCGTTCTCACTGGAGCCGGAATTGGCAAATGAGGAACTTTATGGGAAGTGTATCGTGACGCTCTGTGATAAGGGTCTGAGACGGAACATTAGCACACTCAAGGTGCCCCTACTCCTCCCCTACGCCTCAACGTCTTGGGCTGCGCATCTCGGTGCCTGCTCCCCCGAATCAAACCGTGTGCTGAACGCGCTCGTCAGATTTTTCGGCGGGTCTTCTCAACTTGCCTGGATCCAGTACTTGGCAATGAGCGGTCGATTATCAGAGCTCTTCGTTGTGTCGGCGAAACTTACAACGTATATCGGAAAACGCAAACAGATAGAGGCGGACAGGTCAAGCCTCCTTCAGCCGTTTTCAGACCTCTCTATGCTTGAGAGTTGGGTAGTTGACCTGACGAAGCTGGCGTCCAGATTTGGTCCGTACCTCTCTGAAGATCCGACCTCGATTTACAAGTGCATCCCGGCGCTGAGTCCCGCGTCCTCCGTTATACACCAGAAGTTCAGTAAAGCTCCTGCCACATCTTCATCAGTTTCAGGTCTGTCTAGGAACGACTGGGACGACTCTTTGGTGCGTGTTTCGGGCGGCGAAGGTAGGGCACTTCGTCTGGCCGTTTCACCGCTATACCTCGCCGTTGCAAGCGATATGCCAAGGGGCACAGTCACCATATGGGATACAAATATATTTAATGAGGTGAAAAGCATTGGAATGGGCAAGCATGTATGGTGTCTGGCTTTCAATAAGTCCGGATCGCTTTTGTTGTGCTACACCATATCGCAAACGTTCATATGGAGAACAGGGGACTGGTCACTCCAGTTGTCAGCGAGTAATCCCCATGACGAACGAGCCATTGAGGTTGAATGGGACGAAAACGACATACCCTTTATGGTATCAGAGCAAAGAAGGGTGTACAGGCTTGAGGGATTAAAGTGGGAGCAGCTGGACCCTACCTTGCTTGAAGAGCCGGATGTTCCTGAAGGCACATTCCTCGGCACACCATCATGCGTGGCCTTTAACGCCGACTGCACGCAGATTGTTGTCGCCTGCCGCTCATTTCCCCTGTCAGTGTGGGACGTGGATCCGCCCAGGATGACCGCTCGATTGACAAAGAGAGTACGCCAAGGCCAGGGCACCGCGAATTCTTTCACTGGCGACAATAAAGTCGTCTGGCATCCTTCAGGGGCAGAAATCTTTGGCATAAGGGGCCAGGTTTTCAAATGGAGTCCCATTGAAGATACATACGACTATGTCAAAGGGGATATAGGCAGCATTCCTCACGGAATTTCAGTCAGTCCTAGTGGCCAAGTGTTTATCACCATGGACGTTCGAGGCTCCGTTAAGATCTATGATGTCTCGTCAATGTTACCTATCTATCATCTCAACTCTGAAGATCGCATCAGTCAGATTCTTTTCAGTCCCGACACTGTACGGTTTTACGATTTACGAGGATCATACTGCAACGTCTGGGAGCCCGAATGCCTGCGTAGGCTCTCTGAGATGACTTCTGAGCAGGTCAGCAACGCGGAAGGCACGTCGAAGGATAGCTTCTGGTCCGACAGAGAAACCGCCATCAGCACACCCATCTCATTTCTGACATCCGAGAGGTATGCTGAGAGCAAACCAGCAGTAACATTCGTTGAACCAGGACGAAATACCGACGATTTGATTGCTTATGCGAAAGGCGATTATACGCTCAACGTTTACGATAGCTCAAGCAACAGGAGACACGAGATAGTCAAGAACATGGTCAAGTTACAGCCTGAGTACCTGGCCTGGAGTCGTGCGCACGACCACCTGGCCTATTCTCTGAGTTACGGAGTGGCCACAGTCCTATCGGTTTCCGTCAGCAATGGTGCAGAGAGAGCAGTTTTAACAGAGGCGGTGTGTACCGAGAAGAAACCTAAGGACGGAGGCCGGATTCAGCAGCTCCTCTTTGATAGCACGGGTACGCGGCTGCTGGTCTGCAGAGTGAAGAAGTCTCAGGTCTTGTCAATACCTGACGGAGCAGTGCTGGCCGAGCATTGCACGCCAGACGGCGAGGCCGCAAAGTGGCAACGACACCCTTCAGAGACAGAGTATCTCATACGTATTAGCTCCCTTGAAATCGCCATATTTTGCTGGAATAACCTCGAGCAGAAGAACATTTTCACGATTCGGGCCACCGATCTTTCACCAAAGCCAGATATGCAGAAAAGTAATGATGCCATTGCGAAGAGCATCAACGACAATAACACCAATTTCGATGCCTTGTCTGTCAACGAGATATCACCCACCACCCTCGATGCTATCCTCGACAGCCATGACCCTCGTGTCCTCCTACTACGCATCGTGACGATGTACTTGAACCGACCACGCTACAGCTTTATTGTCCTACCCACCGCACAGATCCACGCCGCTGCCTCAACAAGGAATTCCACAGCCGGTGACAGAACTATCAAGCCGATCGCCATCCCGCCGTCACTTGCCTCGGTCGTGGCTCATGCTGTTGGGATCCTCCCTGACGGCCGTCTCGTGTTTCTCGACAATCGTTTATGGGTCTGCACAGGTGCATTGCCGCTGTCTCCTGATACCGCGCCGGCTAGAGATATATTGCGACATTTCTTTATTCCTCGTGATTGGGTCACTACCAAAGATCTGCGGCTGTGTCGTTTGCTACGTGATGGTACGTTACTCTGCCCAAGCAAGGGAGAGGTGGCCGTGATGCGTGGAGACTTGGTTGTAGAATGGTGAACCGTGACTGGAACTGGGGGTGAAAGCTGTTACTTTTGAATACCTGGGGTATCCTGCCGTCGTTGTCGTTTTTAAAGTCGGTCAGCCGCACTCAGCACGCTGTGCAATAATCATACAGAATTTGTCCCCCCGAGCCGATTACCGCCTGCGAGAATTGGTTCCGTTTTGTCATTCTCTCTCTACACAGAAATATGCCCCTGGAATTCATCCCTGCAGCTCACCAGGACGCCCCCGGACTGGGCGTTGCACCGAGCGCTGTATCGAATGTTTGCCGTGTATTCCACCGGGGCAGGTGCCGTCAGCGGCTCCCAATCAGGCCCCTCATGGACGGCAATCTCACTTGATATCTGGCCGGCCTTCTTGTGATGGTGAAAGAGCTCCGGGTTCACCGTCACACACGTGAGAAAACCCGCCTGGCACCACCGCCGTAGGTCGGCCGTGATGAGATTGTCCAGCACGGCGTCCCCGGCCAGGACATACCGGAAGATCTTGTTGGCCGCGCTAGCCGTGAGGGCGTAGGCGTAGGTGCATATCGGGCCGGCCGAGATGTACACCACGCGCTTCTGCGCGCCCTGCTCGAGCGGCGTGTACTCGCCCGTGTTCTCGCGGTAGAGCGAGCCGTCGGGCATGGTGTCGTCGTGCACTGATACCACGCCTGCCTTTGGGATTGTGTCTCCACAGTGGCCCAGCCATAGCAAATCCCTACCTACTGCCCTGAGGCCCAAACTCCAACTCGTCAACATGAAGTTCTCCATCGCAACCTCCTTACTAGCGCTTTCCAGCGCTGCCCTCGCCACGCCGGCACACGCCGGGGCTCTGAGCACCGACCCGGCCCTTCTTGTTCGGAGTGACGGATCGACGAGAGCCCCTACCATTGATGCCGCTCTTCTCGAGCGTGGTGACGGCTCTAAGAGGGCTCCAGAGATTGATGCCGCGCTCCTCGAGCGCGGTGATGGCTCAAAACGGACTCCCACTATTGACGCCACCCTCCTTGAGCGTGGTGACGGTTCGAAGAGGGCTCTCGAAATTGATGCCGCTCTTCTCGAGCGTGGCGATGGCTCAAAGAGGGCGCCGGAAATCGACCCCGCGCTTCTCGCCCGTGGTGATGGCTCGAAGAGAGCTCCTACGATTGACGCCACTCTGTTTGCTCGCGGTGACGGCTCGGATGTTTGATTCCGTAGGGATTCGTTCCTCGGGCATCAAGAGGGTCACTGCTGCCTTGCCTGGACCCAGACCGAGACCACAGGGATGGGTTGTATCAGTAGCCGTGGGAGGAAGCCTTAGCTGAGGAATTTATCGATGTGCTTTTCTTTGTTAGTGGCTAGATAATAGGGTTAGATTATCCAAGCCGTTACCAGGGCCATTTGTTGAAGAACCTGCTTGTCGTCACAAGTTCTGCTTCAGGAAGGTGGTTGAGCGGTCCAAAGAATGCCCTCGCTTTGTTGGTATCTCGGTGAACTTCAAAACGCATGTGTGCACGCACAGCCACTTGCGCCAAAAGTGATCTTGCGGCCAGGTGAAGTCAAAGCACAGTGGGGTGACCGTTGATTCGCTTGACACTTCCAAGTTGAAATAAGGTAGGGGCGTTCTTGGGCCCAAACGGGGAGACGCACCTCGCGCCTACCTACAGAGCATTGCCAGTGTGCTCGCTTGTGCGGCTGTGCCATACGAGTACCACCAACAACTGGCAGCCCCAAGTACCAGTTATACGAAATACTACCTAGGTACCTACCTTGGCATGGCAGGTAGACTTGTCCCCCCGGCGATGTCGTACCGAGTTGATATAAAGAATACAGGTTACACCTACTGGGAGACTTATTCTTTACGGGAGCGTAATCAGGCACCTAGGGACCTACTTGCCATGCCGGAGGATATACCAGAACAGAGACGGCGCCGTCAGAACAGGGAGTCACAAAGGCGCTACCGTGGGTTTCCCAACGTCAGCTTGTGTGTCGCAACCACTAATACATCCAGTACGGAACAGGCGAGAGGTACAGAGCGGCGCGGTCAAACCTGGCGAGCTTGATGCTTCAGGCCCAACCAAGCACATTTCCACTCATCCAAGACTCGTTTCTCTTGGATGGATAGTCGGCAGATGACATTGCTGCTGCTCCTGCTGTTGGTTCATGTTTCCAGAATCTAGCCCCTTGCCCTCAACGGTCCCTCCTCTACAGCACTGCGAAACACCATCACCCCATTGTCACCGATGCCATGCCGACCCCACTATGTACTTACGCCAGTACCAACAACAGCGTACCAGAAGCCGACACACCAGCTTACCCAAATTCAAAATCCCCTCATGGACAGCACAGCAGTGGCAATCACGACATGGGGCTTCTCGGTGCAGCATCCGCATCCTCATCCACATCCGCATCATCATCCTTAGGAACGACAACACGGTCGAGAATATCCGGCAGCAACACTACCACCAATAGCAGTAGCGGCCAACCCTCCACTCCGTCAGCGGCAGAAGACATGATCGCAAGCGTAGAAGATCTGTAGTATAGGAATCCTCCCCGAAGACCCGGCGCTCAGGCTCTCTTTGGACCGGATGCGGCGCCGCTTCCGGTCCTTGAGGGGAGCAGTACTGCGAGATGATTGTGATGTGGATGCATCGACTGAGATGGGGGCTTCACCGGATATGGTTCTGGAGGAGGTGGGATTGGATTGGGAGGGGCATGAGGTGTATTTGTTGGGTACTTAGCGCAGATAGAGAGCGGTGCTGTTCTATTCAATATTGGAACCAGGGCAGCTCGAATCAACATTAGCTGTTTGGTCCCTTTTCGGAGAGGTCACGAAGACCTTTTATCTATCCTAGGTCATTTGGCATGTGAAGATGGTGCGCCCGAGGATGTAAAAGATCCCGGCCCTTATCGCAGGGCGGGCAAAGCGGGCAGACCTGGACGGGACACGAGCCGCCGCCAAGAACCCCGGGAACCCGGATCCCTCCCCTTTTGCCCCCAAGCTCTAGGCCGTTACATCTACCCCTCCCAGGAACGTGTGAACCTTGTCATCGCCCGAAAAGCTCACTCCTTCCCCCCCAACCATCGATACACAACCGAGAAATCTCTCCCCTTACACCTCTCCTCCCCCTCAGCCTTCTCATACACCTCCGCCGCCTTCTCCCCCAGCGTTAGCTGCGCGTCCGCCTCCCCGGCCGCAAGTATCGCCAGCCTTAAATCCTTCCTCATCAACCCAATCCCAAACCCGCCTTGGTAATCCCTCCCGGCCGGCGCGGCCTCCACGACCCCCGGCACGGGATTATTCACCTCGCTCGGCCAACAACGCCCCGTGCTGACGTTGATCACGTTCGCGAGAACCTTGGGGTCCAGTCCCCACTTCACGCCCAAGTTCATGGCTTCCGCTGTGGCGATGTTCTCGATCGCGAGGAGGTAGTTATTTGCGAGCTTGGCTGAGAGGCCTGCGCCCTGGGGACCGCAGTGGAGGACGCGCTTGCCCATGCGCAGGAGGACGGGCTCGATACGGGCGACAAGTTCGTTTGGGGCGCCGAGCATGAATGTGAGGGATCCGGCGGTGGCGCCGACGACGCCGCCGGACATGGGGGCGTCGACGAAGTTGCCGCGGCCGTTGGGAAGGGCGGAGGCGACGGCGCGCGCGACGGAGCGGGAGGA
>Ga0247770_1000810_pt1 | contig 28661 bp, 28 predicted proteins | sample UWRJL136409B6_FD_179943 | JGI IMG/M metagenome (GOLD analysis project Ga0247770, IMG submission 179943) | Plant litter microbial communities from Arlington Agricultural Research Station in Wisconsin, United States - UWRJ-L136-409B-6 | ecosystem: Environmental > Terrestrial > Plant litter >... | reverse complement strand
CGCTGTCCTGGGGGTGGAGGGGGAGGGGCCCTGAGCCCACTTGACCCGTTCATTGGGGCCGGAGGCGGGCGATGGGCCAGAGAAGGAGGTGGGGGAGGGGCCGTCTGGCTTTCAGCTTGCTCTTGCTTCAAGAAGTCGACAATGAAGGTCTGGTTGTCGCGAATGAACTCGTCGTTTAGACCCTTCGACGCGAGGTCGTCCCCAAAATGTTCTCTCCAAAGCGGATCGAATGCTTCCAACGTCGCGAACTCGGACCGGGGCTTGTGCCCGTTCGTGCTGCCCGAGCGCGAGTGGCTCGCGGGGGCCGTAGTACGCGGCGACTCGGGCGGGGTCGGTGCTGAAGAATGACGATGACCTCCAAATATTCCTCCAAGCAGCCCGTGGTGCTTGTGGTGGACTGAAGCCGGGGCACCTCCGAACGGTGTCTTCTGCGTGGCCTTGCTTGCGTTCTTCTCCCTGTCGTTCATCTTCTTCATGAACTGCTTCGCCTCCTTCTCGTCGACGAAAGACAGCCCAGCAAGACATTCCTCGAGCTCGAAGGTGTGGAAAAAGACTCGGTCCTGGTTATAACTCCATGAATCATATATCTCCTGGTCCCATATTACGCCGCGATTTCCAGGCTATCCACGTATTAGCCCATCTTGCGCTCAACCCCGCAAGGCCGGACTTACCGAAACGTCCACCATCTTCAGCCAGTATGTATTACCAACAAGATCGTTGGCAAGCACAACAGCGCCCTGCAAGCCGGTGTATGTCCATTTCGACTTGTTAGGGTAGGCTATGTAGAGCCTAGCTACAGCCACAGCCTGGATCTTGTTGGTCTGCTTGGGCACGAAGCGCTTGACGATCTCCTTGTCATTGTCGTCGAGGATTGACGGCATCGTGGATGCTGGCACGAGGCGGGTGGCAGCGTGTTGTCGCGCTCTTCCTAGAGCTCCGAGGCGGGGGTGGGCATCGATTGATGCAGCCTCGGTGTTGTAGTGTGTGTGCTGTCGCAAGCGCAGTCGTTCAGAAGGGCGAACTTCTCGGGCGGCGCTAACAAGGAAGCTGTTGCGTAAGGAGCGCGGCGCTAGGTACTAGCAGAGCAAAGCAACCGTTAGGGAAGATAAGCCCGTTGCGCTGCCCAAGCAAAGTGAGAACGTTGATATCCCGGGATTCCTATTTGGTGTGGTGGAAAAGGGTGTGTGAAGAGGTTTCTAAGTTTCTGTTTCGTGCTTAAAGATAGTTGGTTGCATCACCGGGCAGCGTCTGCTGATTCAGGGTTGACGGTGAATTTCGGGGGGGCAGCCACAAACTACCCCGAGCGCCGAAAGTCCGTGGGAGGGAGCTCGGCAAAGCACAGCCACGGCGGTCCCAGGACCCAACCGAAACCAAACCAATTCGACCCCCCTCTAATTCAATTGGTGGAGGGATTCGATGGAAACCGTTGGAAATGAGCTGCTTGTTTCCAACCACAGTCGACTCGCTTCACAGCTCCAAGGTTCCATTTCGCGGCACCTGTGAGCAAGATGTTGGTGGCTTTTTATTTTTATAGGGATTAACTCTAGGCGCCCTCCATGATGGACGCGCGTCAAATTGTCGAGGCCATAAGGTTACGCTTCAGTCAGCCAAGCATGCGCCTCTATTTCCGGGGCTCTAACATTATTTGCAGGATCAGGAGAGTGGCTGACTGGGTGCCTGAGTGGATGTACAAGTATCGCCCTCCCCCCCCCTTCTTGGGCATTCGCCTCTGATGTTTCAAGGCTCTGTTGCATTCACAGCACATCATGGCATACCTACGCTAAGATCATTAAGAACAATGTGGTTTATTAAATTTGGTACATCGCGACCCGCCACGCAAGTTGCAGCAAACTACTCTACTTGGAGTTCAATGCTTCGGCCTTGGCGCGGCGCTCCTCTTTTGTCCCTTCCTCCTGAATGTTGAAGTCCTTAGGAATAGCGGGCCCAGGGGTTGCGATGTGGTGCTCAAACTTGGCCTTCACGTCGTCAACGGCCTTCTTGACACCGCTCTCTTGTTGCTACAAGCTAGTTAGCATCTCTCTTCGATGCGCTACTTGAAATATGGCACGCTTCTTACAGGCTGGTTGGTTTTTTGCTCCTGGGTGTTGATCTTGTAGGAATCCATGATGCTTGATGCTTATCGATAGGTGGTAGCAGGGGTGTGTGTTGAATATGACTCTGTAAGACTTGGGTGATTTGCTTGGTGAGATATCTTTGTATGTCTGATCAGTTGTTAGGGATGAAGATGAGAAATAGGAAAAGGAATTCCTAGGGCTTGTATGTTCTGCTTTTTAAACGAAAACTGGTTGCGTCGCAACATCCAGCGCTCTGGTGAGGACAATGATGACGTCGGGTCACGGGTTTCCGCGGTTTACACACGGCGTGGGAAAGCGCGGCGCTCAGGTGTGCATTCCGCAATGCGTTTTGATCATCTGCGCCGCCACAAGAAAGCGTCAGCAAAATCGGACCGGCCAAAGTCAACTCGCATTTCATCCACCTATTAGCTAGCACATTTCAATAGGGCGATCCGCCTGTTGATTTGGCCATCGTGGACAGCGGTAATACGGATCTGGCGCAACTTAGCACCGTAGATGATTGCTCAAGACTCAACTCTGACACATCGACGGCGACATCCGATGCCTCGGATGAGTAGATGATGTCGGCTGCTAGCTCCCCGCAGCCTGTTAAACTCTCATTACCCCTCGTACGTTTCGCTCACTCATTTGACTTTAGGTGAGCAAGTATCGATTGACACACTTATCTCAGGTGTACCAGCAGAAGCTGTTTGAGGAGCTCCGGAAGGAAGATGAGCTGGTTATCCTCGCCCGGGGCCTTGGGCTCATGCGGCTTATCACGAATCTCCTCCATTCGTACGATGCCGCGGGGAATAATTTGATCGTCGTGGTCAATGCCAGCGACAGGGAGAATGCCTGGATTGGCGAGGCCCTTGCTGAGCATGCCGCCATCAGCATGTCGCCCAAGGCACGGGGCTTGACTGTGGTCAATACCGACTTCACTAGCGTGGGTTCGCGCGAGAAGATGTACAAAGCCAGTGGAATTTTCAGTATTACTTCGCGCATCCTCGTCGTCGACCTCCTGACCGGTCTCCTGAACCCGGAGACTATCACCGGCCTGGTCGTCCTCCACGCTGACCGCATCGTCGCAACCTCGCTCGAAGCCTTCATCCTGCGCATCTACCGCCAGAAAAACAAAGTGGGCTTCCTGAAGGCGTTTTCGGATAACCCGGATCCCTTTACAACGGGCTTCTCGCCGCTCGCTACCATGATGCGGAATATGTTCCTACGCAAGGCATCGCTCTGGCCGCGCTTTCACATGCATGTTGCGCAGTCCCTCGAGGGGAAGAAGAAGGCCGAAGTGATCGAGCTGGAAGTGCCCATGACGGATGCCATGAAACAGATCCAAGCTGCGATTATGGAATGTGTGGAAGTCAGCATCCACGAGCTCAAGAAAGGGAACTCGGGACTGGAGATGGAGGATTGGAACTTGGACAGCGCTCTCCTAAAGAACTTTGACGTCGTCGTGCGGAGACAGCTTGACCCCAACTGGCACCGTGTCAGCTGGAAGACCAAGCAGATTGTGAACGACCTGACTGTTCTACGGGGAATGCTACAGTCGGTTCTTGCCCTTGACGCTGTTTCTTTCCTCCAGCAATTGGATACAATACATGCAGCTCACTCACCTCCTCCAGGATCGACGAGACAAACACAGTCCCCTTGGCTCTTCTTGGATGCCGCTCATACCATCTTCGACACTGCGAAAAGGCGTGTATACTCCGGTACACAGAAAGCTGGCGCAGACGCGAATATCGACTCCCTGCACCCGGTACTGGAGGAGCAACCAAAGTGGGCGCTGCTTGCCGACGTCCTCCAGGAAATCGACCGGGATCTATATTTTGAGCCTGCAGCTCGCGATGACTCGAATGGTACGATCTTGATCATGTGTTGTGATACCAATACCTGCCGCCAACTGCGTGATTATCTCCAAACTATGCACGTCCGACCTCGGACAGAAAAGAAAGTCGAAGAAGTCCACGACCCAGAAGAGGATGGGCCATCTGCAGCATTCATGTTGAGGAGGAAATTGCGGAACTACCTCAAATGGAAACGCGAGTTTGCCCAAGTCAGCGCTACTCTGTTCTCGGAGAATCAAAAGGCGCTGAATGGTGCGGTCGACCCAAGACTTGGACAGTCGAAGACCAGGGCACCGGCAAACAAGCGACGGCGTGTTAGGGGTGGCGGAGGCGTTGGCAGTGTTTCTGGCCGTTTGGAAAACGGGAGCATCGCCCAGTACTTCGAGAAGCCCGGCGAAATGGCCGATCTGATGGCTGAGATCCAAATCACAGAAGAAGAGGCGAGACAAAAGGAGGACATAGTTGCCGATCCTCTCGAGGACATGGAAGACTTTTACAAGCTGTACGAGATGCAAGATCTGGTCGTCGTCCATGCTTATGACGGAGACCAGGATGAGCACGTCCTAGAAGAGGTCAAACCCAGATACATCATCATGTACGAGCCGGATGCTGCCTTTATCCGACGGGTGGAGGTTTATCGCTCCTCCCACAACGACAGGAACGTTAGAGTCTACTTCCTATACTATGGAGGCTCCGTCGAGGAGCAGCGTTACCTCTCCACGGTGCGCCGCGAGAAGGATGCTTTCACCCGTCTGATCAAGGAGCGCGCGAGCATGTCTGTCGTCATGACAGTTGATGCTCATGGGATCGAAGACCCGCAAGATGCCTTCCTCCGCACAATCAACACGCGCATTGCCGGCGGCGGCAGACTTGCGGCTACCGCCGAACCCCCACGAGTTGTTGTTGATGTCCGGGAGTTCCGCTCCTCGCTCCCGTCGCTCCTCCACGGCCGCAACATGGTCATTGTCCCCTGTATGTTGACCGTCGGCGACTATGTACTCAGCCCCAACGTGTGTGTCGAGCGCAAGAGCGTGAGCGATCTCATCAGCTCCTTCAAGGATGGCCGCCTTTACACACAGGCCGAGACCATGTTCCAGCACTACAAGAACCCCATGTTGCTGATCGAGTTCGATCAGAACAAGAGCTTCACCCTCGAGCCGTTTGCCGACTTCTCTGGTAGCGTTGCGAGCATCAGTGCCGCCACCGCCGGCGCCAATGATTTACAGAGCAAGATTGTACTCCTGACACTTGCGTTTCCAAAGTTGCGCATTATCTGGTCGTCGTCGCCATATGAGACAGCCGAGATCTTTGAACGAATCAAGGCGCAGGAGGATGAGCCTGACCCGATCCACGCAGTAAGGGCCGGCCTTGATAAGGACATGCTGGTCGAGGAGCAGGCGTTCAACACGGAACCACAGGAGATGCTGGCAGCTGTGCCGGGGGTAACGCCTAAAAACATCATGAACTTGACGCTAGAAACGGACAGCATCAAGGAGGTGGCGAACATGCAAGCTTCTGAGCTGGAGCCACTTGTTGGCCAAGAGGCCGCGAGGAAGATCCACGGCTTCTTTAACAAGGATCTCTTGGATGATTAGCACCTCTTCACAACCAGTGGTGTCACAATTGACTGATGATCATAATGGGAAACGTTATGTTGTGGGTATCTGTTGACTCGACTAACGGGGACAATAAACCCAAGATGCGATCGACCCGATGCAAGAAATAATTCTTCTCCTTCCCATGATCATGAAGCCAACGTCATGTCGTTAAATAAGGGGGTATCTTTCTCCGCCCGCCTGCGTACTGATACATGTAGCTAAAATAAAATAAAATAAAATACCGGTAAAATACCAAAGGAAATCCACGACAATGATGACACCAGATTCCTTAGATTCTCGTCGTCGTCGTATGTGCGTGACGTCTGCGACCCCAGCCACCTCTTCCTGATGTCCGAGCGCGATGGCGACGTTTGCCTCCGCAGGTGTTGCATGTAAGGAACCCAACAATCGTATCGAGGATGGTGACTACACCGTTGATAATCGCCATGATGATACCGGCGACACCGTTGATGATTGCCATGATAACCCGGCCGACGGCACGGAAGCAGTTTTGGATCTAAGATGACAATGTTAGCGAATTGTAATCTGGAGGGAGAAGCCTCGAAGATGTGAGAGTGCGACGTACGCAAGACATGACAGCGCCCATGTTGACGGTAGTGTTGTTTTTGTTCGGGGTGGTGTTTGGAGATGTAATTTGGTTTGGTGTTGACAGTGTGGTTTGAGTATTGCTTCTGATGGTTGCAAGGCAGTGTGGTAGTGATGATGGAATGGCAAGTCACGAAAGGGAGAGTGGTTGATAGATATTTATCCCTTTGGTGGATCGTATCTTTGCAGACAAACTTGGTTGTAGTCTGCCCGCAGCAGTAGCGGGTTGCCTGTCAAAAGTGACCTGTGACGTCACACTGCACCATCGTCACCAGTCACCTCCCTTTTTTCTTTCTTGCAGCGGCGCGCGTTCGGTGTGGTCAAGCCACACAGCGTGACAGCCTACACTACCCGATGGATTCCCACATTCTGCCGATCCCAGCGGGGAATGCGATGAAACCAATTATTGGCTGGTGGTCCAGTCGGAGCCCCCCGCCGCTAGCGGCTGCTGAAGTTCAAAGCATCGAAAGTGATTTTCGGGTCAATGTGACACCCGAACGGACCCTTTGCTCCAGCCGTCCTGCGCTTAATTTATCCTACAGACATATCACCTGTGCCGAGCACCGATATCTGGGAGCGGGGCGATCTGAAGTTTGAACGGGAGTGAAGTCATCGCACCAGCGAGATGGAAAAAGTGGGTTATGACGTCGTTTAATTCCTGTTGTGGGTTGGCAGCGGCACAGTTCCCGCTCTTGGCTCTTGGCTCCCGCCATGACGTTCCTCTTCCCCACTCCAAACGGATGGGATGGCAATGCCACCCTATACAGCATGCTTGGTGTTACTGGAGCCCTTGAGGCTCTGCGGGATGATGTATGATTTGAAGATGGGGTGGATGCCAGAAACCTTGGGTTCGGAATCAACGATGAGATCTGGTACAAGACACGAGTCTATTATCATCTCTGGGTGCCGAGGCGTGTGCCTTGTCAATCTCGCTCTCTAATTTGTTACCATCCCGTTCATATGCCAGAATATCAACAAGACTTCCGGCCAGTGTTGTACTTGCTAAACATGTCATCATCGCCATACTTGTAAGAACCAGCGCCCGTAAGAACTCCTGTAGCTCTGGTATGCAGAGATCCTCATCGCCCAAACTCCACCCAAAACGCCGTCAGATTGTCAACATTAAGCCCCTTCAACGCGCCATCACACCCCGCTGTATCCGAGCGAACTTGGCAAAGTCCATCTTCTCTGTCCCGTTCTCATCGACATGCTCACCACTGACAATAGTATGCACCCGCATACGCTCGTCGTACCGCAGGCCCGACAACAGCTTTGGTGTGATCAAAAAATACTGGCTCGTGTGCTCACGGCAGGCAATCTCAACCATTCGTTCGTGCACCATCCTCTCGTTGCGGGGGTCCATACCCTGGTTGATCTCATCGACCACCCGGAACGGCGCCTGCGCCATCGACTGCAATGACATGAGATAAAAAATCGTTGACACGGCCCGCTCACCGCCCGACTGCCGGTGTTGATCAAGCCTCTGAAGGGTCTCGCCTTGGCTGCAACATGAAAGTTAGTATGTATTCGTAATAATGGCGAATGAGCAACATACCGAAACTTGACCTTGATCTCGATGGCCCACTTGTCAAACTCTTCGTCTTTGTGGACACCCACCTCACCTGCGCAGCTGATCTGCTCAAAGTTGTAGCTGAAAGCATCGTTAATCTGCCCCACGAGTTCGTCCAGGCGTGGCTCCCACTGGCTGCGCAACGTGGTAATCTTCTCCGTCAGATCAGCCAGCCTTGTCTCCTGAACATCGTGGTCGGCCTTCTCTTTCTCAATGCGCCGTGCCCAGTTCTCGTATTCCTCGAGCGCCTGCGGGTTGTTTGCCTGGATTACTTCGAGTTTCGCGCGCTCTGCGCTGATCTCTTGTGATATCACCTCAGCCGTTCGATCCCGCGCCTCAGCTATAGAGTCCTGCCTGTGCTCGTCAGACAGCTCCTTCACCTCTGTAAAAAGACGCTGGGCATCCCGCTTCTTTTCCTCGAGCTCAACCTTGAGCACATTCAGACTTTTCTTCTCCTCCTCGAGCCTCTGTACGATCTCGGAGTTTCTGTCCTTGAGATGGGCAACGTCCGATTTGGCTTCGACTAAGAGAAGCTCGGCTTCTAGGAGTTCATGGTAAGCTGACCTAATGCCGCCTATCTTCCTTTGATGTGATAGAACGGCCTTGGCTTTATCGAGAATCACTTGTCCCATCTCCTTTCCAATGTCGGAGATGCGGTGCTTGGCAGAGCGGACCTCCTCAATCTTCTGCCGTAAAGATCTGGTTTCGGATTCTGCTCCGCATGTCAGTTATGGTCACCCAGGTGGGAACAAGGGGATGTCCCATACCTATCTTATCAGGTAGAGACTGATATTTGCTGAATTCGAGCTGGAGCTCGTTTTTCTCTCTTCTCAGAGTGTCCTGCCAGAGAGTCAGTGAGGTTGGCTAATGTGGAGATGAAGTACCAAATCCATACGGTATTTTCTCTGAGAGCATTCTTCTCCAAGTTCGCAGCCTCGAGTTCCTCCCTTTTCTGCTTGAACAGATCTTTGACCTCATCAAGTTCCCTTTGCAGCTCGATTTGCTTCCGTTGCAAATCGCCCTTTTCGCTCACGTCGGCGGGTTGGTCTGTCCACCATCGCCCCCTCTGAATTAAAGAGATCCTTACGGTGACGTGCTGCCCGTACTCTCTGCGCCTTATGATTTTGAATGTCTGCTTTCCGCAAGCGTACTGGCTTATTCTCTCTCCGCTTTTAAGGCGGTCATGCTGATCGTCAGTAAGATCGTTGAGCGACAACGGTGATGCATGGATTCTCTTTTCCGCACATAGCATAGCCAGCACCGGCCTGGGGCCGTCGAGATAATCCAAGACATAGCCGTCAAACCCGAGATTAGTGAGCTGCTCTCTCGGGATGGGGGGTTGAAAAGAGTCCAGCGACCTGAGGCAGGTGCGGATCGTGACCGAAAGCTTGAGGTCAGTATAAAACTTGGCACTCAATTTCTTGTGGTCATTCTTTGTCTGCGCCGTGAAGCAGAGCAAGTCCCCCAGCCCCAGCGTTGACTGAATCAAGTCCGAGTACCGAAGGTCCTTAACAGAGCAAGAGAGGACGGGCGGTCCGAACACGTTTTGTTCGAATTCGTCCTGGTGCTCCTTCAACCACTCCCAGCCGCTCGCAACATCCGGACTGAACCGCTTCAGTTGGTTCAGGAGTTGACCCTCTTGTGAGTCGAACTCCTCCATGTCTTTCATGAGCTTGTGCAGCTGATCTTTTTTTTCCCGACCCTGGGAACGAAGATTCAAATGTTGCTCATCGAGGTCAGCGACTTCTGCCGCTTTGTCGCGTTCTAGGTGCTCTGACTCCCGCTACAAAAAACTGTTAGGCCGCTGTCAAAATGCAGGTGGGAAGAACAAGACGTACGATTCTTCTGTTCCAATCCGCTGCATCGAAATCCCTCGGGGGTTGTTTTCGTTTGGCCTCGAGTTCGGTGAGCTTTCTTCGTATTTTTGCCAGTTCCTTTCTTTTGAACTCAAAATTCGTCCTCTCAGCCTCGAGCTTGGCGACAAGTGCCTGATGCTGGCTATCTGCACCATCAATTAGGGCCCGGGCCTCGTTGGCAGCGACCTCTGAAGCTCTCAACGCAGCCCTCCGATCACTGACGAAAGCTTGGACCTTTGCTTCGTACTCCTGCTTCTTGTTCACAGCTTGAAGTGCCGGAGCAGAGCTCTCTTGCAGGCGTTTCAGATTGACTTGTGCTTTTTTTAGCTTTTCTTTAGCGACACCATGAGTTTTCCGAGCCTCGTCGTATCGAAGAACGAGGTGCATAGCCTCGAGTCTTTCTATCGTCTCCTGGATGAGTTTTCTCTCCTGAAGCTTCTCAACGTCAGCCTGTAGAACCTGTTGGCGGGTCTCCAATTTGCGAAGTTCCGCCTTGCTCTTCTCCGCAATCTCGTGGGCCTCTTTTTGTGCCACGAAGTTTTCTTTCAGCTCTCTTTGCCACTCGATCATTTCTGGAGCGGCCGCAGCATGGAGAGTCTTTTCCAGCAGCTCAACTGGGGTGAGGCCAGCGAACTCAGCAACCTTATCTTGTGGTAAAAACTGGCACAGGTTGTCGATCTGTATCCTCAGAGCCCGCATAAGATTCTGGACTTCTTTAACTGATGACCTCGATCCGTTAAGTGTGAACTTCCGGCTGTTGTCCTCCCGTCTTATACAAAGTCCAACCACATGGTTCTCGCGATCCTGGGGTCTCCTTTGCAGCTCCACCTCGATCTGAGCCTCGTCCTTGCCATGCTTGACAAAATCGCCAAAGGCGCTTGCTCGGCCCAGAACATTCGATGCGTAGCCTAGACCTAGGCAGATGGCGCAGACTAGAGAGCTTTTTCCTGTGCCGTTTGGGCCAATGACCATATTCAGGTTGGGACCGAGAGAGAATTCGGCTTTTTCGTATGTGACAAAATTCTCGAGTCTTACTCGGACAATTGCGCCGGGTTGGAATTCATCCCTCGAAGCACCATTCGACGGCCGAGAGGCTCCGCCTCGCGCTGCCCTTCGCTGTCGTGGTTGGGGGACCTCGTTGTCGGGAGATTCGGATTTGACGTCGCTCTCGTGGGAATACCGCCCCGCCATCCTTACGGGTAAGCGAAACGACAAAATGAGAGTTAAGGACTTTCGTTGCGTCAGGTTGTGACAAACGCTTGGAGGGCGACAGAGAGTACGGACTTAAATGACACACCCCAAGCCAACTAGAAGTGTCGATCCCAACCAGAAAGAGCACCACACCTCAATGCAAACGCGACGCGTCTCAATTAAGCTCAAGGTGGGGCCTTGGCTTTCAGCCCATTCTGTGGCGCCTGGGGCTTCTGTGGCTTGCCTTCCGCCTGTGGCGCAGCGCTCGTCCAATACCAAACACACCCCTATCTTAAGGTACTAAAGCAACCTCAGCTTCCCACCAGGGCTATGACAGACGACACTGAAGTGCAAATGCCCGCATCCAGACACGCCATCAAATACCAGCTTGAATTAGAGTTACCATGCCAGTGTCCATGTTACTCCCGTTCTTAAATTTCTTTATTTCGGGCCCGAAGTGCTACCACCCGTGTCCACGCTGGGGTGAAGGGCGCGGTGTCCATGGCAACCAGCGGTTCTCGGTTGCGCATTCCTAATGAAAGGATATCTCCCTTTTTTTGTACCAGGTGACAGAAACAACGCAAACGGACTGCTCTAGTCTCGCAATCCAAATGATCCAGGTGCAGAGTCACAGCGGCGCATTTCGATGTCAATTTGGGGGCGAAAAGCGGTGATGCCTGGTGGGTGCTTCCCCTGAGAATGTGTCGCTTGTTTATGCCCCCTTTTCCATCCGAACTCAACCGCGCCGCTCTGAGGGGCGCGATTCGTGATGCACCGGGATCACAGCGCCCCTCGCGAGGGGCATCTCGGCGACCCTCCGCGACAGTTAGTTGGCGGATCATTCCGGAATAGTATCACGTAGATAAAAAAAAAATACGTGTTCTAGCAGAAAAAAACGGGTCCCTTGGAGTTGAGCGCCTTCCCGGTTTCTACATTCTTCTGCGCTCACAACATCCCCCACTGTCTCAGGAAACCCACTCCAAACAACAACACCAAGAGCACCAGCGCTTTGGCCATCCCGCGCTGTGTTTTGATCACCAGCCTGCTCAAGCACTTTGCATTCCTCATTGGCCTTGGGTTACCTCTTCCTGCTTCCGACAGTTGTCTACCTCCTACCCGCTCGCATCCCACCTTCCTTCTTACTCCTCAGACACTCTCTCGGGCTCGCTTTGGTACGCCAGCTTGGCTCCAAGCTTCCAACTGAGTTCCTTCGCTCGCTCAAGCTCGATGATGCGCGACTGAGATCCTCACTGCCGCTTACCGTCGACATGGAGCACCGGAGCAGGACCGTCCGCATCCCCATTGTGCGCCGGCCTCTGGGGGACGCAACACAGCGGGTCAACAGCGCGACGGTCGCGACAATGGGGCGTCAGTCAGGCGTCGAGATCGCCAACAACCCGCTCGCAAAGCAAAAGACCCATGTCCGGGGGATTTCCAACCCGGTTCCAACCAGCAATCCTCAGGCTCCCGTCGAGCGGCCGGGAAACCGCCCGCAACTTGTAGCGGCGCCGATTTCAGCCCCCGCGCACGTCGACCCCCGCTTGTCCACAGTCACCCAGGGCTCGCAGCAGGCGGGCGAGTCTCGTCGCGTCCCGCAATTTTCACAAGCTCCCCCCTTCAAAGCCCCCGGCAAGCGGGAACCCAAGACAATCATCGGACCATGGGAGCTCGGACAGACTCTAGGGGAAGGCTCCTCGGCCCGTGTCCGCCTTGCTAGACATCGTGTCGGCCAGCACTTGGTCGCTGTCAAGATCGTTGCAAAGAGCACGGCCCATCTCAACCAGGCCGGAAGTTTGGCAAACCTGGACCGTATCGACCACCGCAGGCCGATTGTCAGTGCGGATGGCAGTGTTCGCAGGATGCCCCTCGCCATTGAGCGCGAGGTGGCCATCCTTAAACTCATCCAGCATCCCAATATCATCGAGCTTCTGGACATTTGGGAGAATCGCCAGGAGATGTAAGTCGCCCATCATCGCCTACCTCACTTCGAAGATTGTCCTGACTGACAGTTCCAAAGCTACATCGTGACCGAGTACGTCGAGAAGGGAGATCTCTTCACGTTTATCAATTGTAACGGCCGTCTCCAGGAGGAAGAGTCGGTGATTTACTTCCGTCAGATCATGAGCGGGATCGAGTACTGCCACTCGCTTAACATATGCCATCGCGATCTCAAGCCCGAGAACATTCTCTTGAAGACAGGCGGTCAGATCAAGATCGCAGACTTTGGCATGGCCGCACTACACCAAACTTCGTCACATCAGCTGCGAACGGCTTGTGGCAGCCCCCACTACGCCGCCCCAGAGCTACTTCGACACCAGTTCTACAGAGGATCTGCCGTGGACATCTGGAGCATGGGGGTCATTCTCTATGCCATGTTGGCCGGTTCTCTTCCGTTCGACGAGAAAGATATGGCCGTCATGCTCGATAAAGCAAAGAGAGCCGAGTACAGGATGCGGAAGTACTTCAGCCCCGAGGCCAAAGACCTAATCCGCAGGATTCTTGTCGCCCAGCCCGCCCACCGCATTACCATGGACCAGATGTGGAAACAGCCCTTGATTACGAGATACGAACATGTTGACAGCCTTCACACTCGGGATGGCTTGCCACAAGACGTCTTGCGCAACTCGGACATTCAGCCAATTCCAGAGCACGAAGTGGACGCTCAGATATTCCGGCAGCTTACTGCACTCTGGCATTCCATTCCGGAGCAAAAGCTGAAAGAGAAACTGGCCGCTGAAGAGTAAGTTTAGCCATGGATGACGACCGAAGCTTAGACTAATATATATGCGTAGGCCTAGTGACCAGAAGCTGTTCTACTGGCTGCTCCACAACCATAGGGAAGCCCAGCTGGAGAATTACAACAACAATGTCCCTATTTCCAAGAGCGACATTCATCACCTCAGGCCGCCGAACTGGAAGAAGCGTATCGCCACCTGCGAGTTCACCCATTCGGGCCGCAACGGACTTACGAAAAATGTGAGTAAGTTCACCGTAATTTCCAATGTTCGTGAGGTAGACGACAATGGCACAGTCGCCAGCTACGACCCATACAACGCTTCCCGCAACTTGCAGCCCTGTGCCTCACAGGTCAGCCACGCCAAGATCACCGTTCACCGTAACGGTGGCGAGCCCGGCGCCGCGTCAGGGGGCCCAGCCGTGTCTCATTCTTACCACTCGTACAAGACTGTCGGTAGCTCGTTCATGGAGCAACGGAGGATGAATTCACTGAGAAGTGGCATCACAGCGAGTCATCTGAGGTCCCCTCATAGCACCATGAGCTCTATCCGCAGTGCCCGCAGCACTCCGCGCCCTGCACTAAATCCGCGGGTTAGGCGAAATATCGACTTCTCCGTTCTCCGGAACAACAGATACCGTGGCAGCAGTCTTCTCAGCCGTGAGACACAGCAATCAACCTTGGCTGGTGACGCGGACGGCAAGACAACGGGCGGAACAGGGGCTGTCTCTGCATCTGATACCCAGACCAAGGCAATTGGGAGCTCTCCCATCAGTGCCACCAGTCGCACGTCCTTCATGGACACTAGCCTGCCTCGAGAGGATAGCTTGATCTGGAACGAAGAGCTCCAAATGCTAGGTCACCGTATTGCCGAAGATTGCGACAAGGCCTTCCAAAGCTCTATCGTTCTCTCCGAATCGGGTGGCGGCCAGGATACTCGGGAGGGGACCCCGTATTCTCTTCCTTCGGGTGCGCACTCCACTGGTAGACTCCTTGAACTCTCCAGCCTCGACCCGACCCCTAAGCCCCGGCCCTGGGATAACCGCCCGCTACCCCCCACTCCAGCGGGCACCATAACACCCGCCTCATCGACTTGGAACCGCGGCGCTATAAACATTGAGCCTATTCCGCTGAACTTGCGTCAACCGGCTGACCGCCGCACTGTCTCCGAGCCGCTTTATGCTCGCTATGCCCACGGTGGCCCTCGACCTCTGCCCTCAATTTACGAGGACGAACTCAACCGCAGCATGGTGAGCCTCAACTCGCCCAAGACACCGGCCGCGGCAGTCGACAACCAGGGTCTCATGAACTATGGTCCACTCGAGCACACTATCCGCGTCGTTCACTCGCCCGCCAATGGTCCAGTTCCTATTCCAGAGCCGCTCAATGTGCGGAAGGTGTCAAAGAATGACACCGATGCAGCAGCAATGCCGGAACCTCTCAAATTGCGGAAGAGTTCGGGCCAAAGCGCAACCGCAACTGTCTCTGCCACGCAGGAGGCCCAAACTCGCAGCGGTGACGAGGTTGCTGGTGATCGAGCAAAGGCAAGGGTATCATCCTGGTTTCGGCGAACATTGAAGGAAGAGGCCGGAAATACGAGCCTCGTAGTTGCGACAGAACCGAGTATGTTGCCGCAGGAGCAGAACAATCCCGCCAAAGAGGCAGGAAGTAAGAGTTCGAATATCTCGCAGGTTGCGGCAAAGAAGAAGGGGCTTCGAATGGCGTTTGCAAAATGGAAGAACGCGGCCAAAAATGAGCAGCGTATCGAGATGTCGATTTTGGGTAAGTACTATTCAAAGCTCAGTCCCATTGTTTACCAGAACAATAGACACTCCGGTCGAAAAGGCAATAGCTAACTTACCACAATAGACTCTGACCCCGATGAAATTACCCATGACTCCAGTATGTCGACGACCACTAAGCGTAAACGAGGCAAGAACGCCAAGCGGGCGAGCCATAACCAATCCGGTCTCAGCGTCTGGCGCGACGACAATGACGATACCGCATCGAGCACTCAGAGTGTCCGCCAGATTGAAGTGCACCAAAACTGGCTTGCTCGCCTCTTCCGAGTCAAGCCCGCCATGCGCTTCCTCTGTTTTATCATACCAAAGCGGCGGGTGCGACAGGAACTTGCTATCCTACTACGCGAGTGGCGACGCCATGGCATGCGGGATATCGAAGTTGACAAGGACCGGAATATAGTGTTTGCCCGAGTTGGTCCAAAGAACTGTGAGTTTGGCGTTTCGGCTGTTAGGTACAATAAGAATACTAACGTGAAGGGACATTAGATTTTAACATGAAGGAGGTCTCTTTTGCAATCGAGATCATGACCGTCATTGAGCATGGACGACGTGGCCACCTCGCCATCGCGCGTTTCACGCAGGAGAAGGGCGCTGCGAGCAGCTTCCATAAAGCGGTCGACTCCATCAACCGTCTATTCCTCTCGAGGGCTCTGCTGGTCACTGACAAGCGGAAGGTTGGAATGATGATCAAGACCCTGAACTCTTGATCTCCCATTCTTGCCCCACTGCCGCCTCTCCACCTCGCTTTTTATCAGCAGCTTTCCGGACGGAGACTCCCTTCTCTTTTTCCCCAGTTAGAGTTACTCCAACGTTGTCGCCTCCGCTAATGTTGCAAAACGATACGACTACCTGGCAGCAAACATTGCCACTCGCCGCAACAGCAGGGCGAACTTGACAGCAGCATTCTCATACGGAGGATATATTTGCTTGGACCCGCGCATTCCCTGTCAGCATGACAGAGATCTCCCGGTTTCCCTAAGGATTTTGTCACTAATAAGAATCTCGACCTTGTTTTTTTGACCATTCCAGTATCAATTGGGTTTCTAGGAAAGACAACCGGATACGACGGGTTTGGATGGAGACGCGGGTTGGATCAACCGACACTCCTGGGTGAAGGGAGGTCTGCTTGAGAAGCAGCTGGACGGATGTGTAACCGAAAGGGATCCAAGGATCGACGCATTGCTTGCGTGTCTGGTTGATTGTGCTGCAGTTGATGAGTTTATTCATAATGATGAACCAATGATGGCAGTGGGGTTCTGGTAGATATTTTACTTGTTGGAGGGTGCTTCTCCGCGGTAGATACCCAAAGGGCGGCGGTATGTCTGCTCTTGATAAATCGGGGATATGTCAGTATAGTAGTTGCGAATACAAATAAACGATGTCTCAGTCCCCCGCCTTGCTCTATCACCAAACTGGGCTCAAATGCCTTTCAGCCTCGCTGTTCCGTGTTGGAAGACTTGAGAAGCGATTGCTTGACCATTTTCCGTCATTCCAAAATCGGTTAACAGGTACAGAGCACACCAAATTTATCAGCTGCGGCATCGAGGTTGAAATGAATCGCCGTTTTCATCTCACCAACAGGCGACTTCTCCCCAGTTTTGACCGGCTTCCAACTCCAGGACGCTAGCAATTATGGAGCTAGCCAGACTGAGGTAGCACCACCAAGGCCGCTAGCAAGGTTTGCGATGCTGCTGCAGCACGCCACTTTGAACTGTCAGAGCTTGACAGCCAGACAACCATGATGAGGATTCGAGATGTCCATTGTTTATTTACAGGGAAAGGGGGTTGTGCATGTAGTTTGCGGAAGCATGTCGACCAGTGAGAACTTGTTCGCAAGGACTATGCTTACCTTTCCATGGTATGATGGTACAGGCAGAATCCAGCAGTTTCACGATAAATGAGAGTCTAGTCAGTCTCTGTGATCGATGAATTTTCGCATCGACGTGTTGGTGTCGAGGAAAAACATGGAAGCACTAGCATCAATCTCGGCAATAGAATTCGATTGAAGCAATGGTTGGGCCCACTGCGATGCCAAGAAAATGGCTGCGGTTGGCCAATGCATTGCTGGGGTGAGGGTTATTCGAGACCAACCGGAGCTAGGCAAGCTCCCCTGGATTGATTGAGGCTTGTTGGGGGAAACTTTTCTTGTCGTTACGACAAAATCGTCGGTTGAGCGGCTTTTTGCCATCCCTCATCTTTTATCATTACTTGGGCATCTCGAGGAGAATTCGACTCTCTGGCACCCTCTGCGCTTATCCTGCACGTTCATAAGACGCTCCTCCTTTGCATACGTCTAATTGATCTTTTGGGCGAACGCCTGAGTAGCGCCTACCTCCGTCCTCCACCATCCAGCTGTTAGCGAGTCAACGTCACCGTCAAAAATGCTTCGATCGGTGGTGCGCGCCGCCGAGCCCGCAGCTCGGAGGGCGCTTGTTAAGCCGAGGGCTGCCACGAGGTCGCTGAGCACATGTCGAACGGCCTCCTCCCTTTTGTCCCCCGCAAACAACGCCTCTAAGCAGCAACAATCGCAACGGCATTTCCACGCAAGCGCCACAAGAATGGCTTCCAACACCCGAACAGAGAGCGATGCCTTCGGTGAGATCCAGGTACCTGGCGACAAGTACTGGGGCGCCCAGACGGAGCGCTCGCTCGAGAACTTCCGTATCAACCAGCCCCAAGATCGCATGCCACCACCCATCGTCAAGGCATTCGGCATCCTCAAGGGCGCCGCCGCCACGGTCAATGTGCGCTACGGCCTGGACCCCAAGATCGCCGCCGCCATCCAGCAGGCTGCCAAGGAGGTGGCCGACCTCAAGCTGCTCGACCACTTCCCCCTCGTCGTCTGGCAGACCGGTTCGGGCACCCAGTCCAATATGAACGCGAATGAGGTTATTAGTAACCGCGCCATCGAGATTCTCGGCGGCACAATGGGCTCCAAGAAGCCGGTACACCCCAACGATCATGTCAACCGCTCCGCCTCGTCCAACGATACCTTCCCGACCGTTATGCACATTGCCGCTGTCCTCGAGATCGAAGGCGAGCTGCTCCCCGCGCTGCACAGTTTGCGCAACGCCCTGCAAGTCAAGGTGGACGAGTTCGAGGCCAAGAAGATAATCAAGATCGGCCGTACCCATCTCCAGGATGCCACCCCGCTCACTCTCGCCCAAGAGTTCAGCGGCTACGTCGCCCAGCTTGACTTCGGCATCAAGCGCGTGGAGAGCTCCCTGCCCGACCTGCGCCTCTTGGCCCAGGGCGGCACGGCGGTTGGTACTGGTATCAACACGTTCGTAGGCTTCGCAGAGGCTATTGCGGAGGAGGTCACCAAGATGACGGGGACCGAGTTCAAGACAGCCCCCAACAAGTTCGAGGCGCTGGCCGCCCATGACGCTATCGTCCAGGCTTCGGGCACCCTCAACACCCTGGCCACCTCGCTCACCAAGATCGCGCAGGATATCCGCTATCTCGGCAGCGGCCCCAGGTGCGGCCTTGGCGAGCTCAACCTCCCCGAGAACGAGCCTGGCAGCTCCATCATGCCGGGCAAGGTCAACCCAACGCAATGCGAGGCGCTCACCATGGTTTGCGCGCAGGTCATGGGTAACCACGTTGCGTGCACTATCGGTGGCATGAACGGCCAGTTCGAGCTTAACGTCTACAAGCCCCTGATAATTCGGAATTTGCTGCATAGTGTTCGTCTATTGTCGGATGGTATGCGCAGCTTTGAGAAGAACCTGGTCGAGGGCCTACAGGCGAACGAGGCCAAAATTGCGAGCATTATGAAGGAGTCGTAAGTTACACCCACCCCACTGCTTGTGGACTGTCTGTCGTCTAACGTTGATATAGTCTCATGCTCGTCACTTGCCTAAACCCCAAGATTGGCTACGATATGGCCAGCAAGGTCGCCAAGCATGCGCACAAGAAGGGCCTCACGCTCAAGCAGAGCGCCCTTGAACTCAATGCGCTGACAGAGGAGGAGTTTGACACGTTCGTGAAGCCTGAACTCATGATCGGCCCTTCCCCGTATAAGGGTTAAAAGTCTTATATCAGCATTGCGGGGAGTCAAAACCCGGGTATGGGAGGCAAGCTTTAGGTTGTTCCCGTGCACACTTGTAATACCTAGATTTTACGGAGTACCGATTATGAGGAATAGGAATTGATACCAAGTTTATATACGCACAGTTAACGCTTGAATCGCTTGTTGCTTCACATGCGACTTAGCCCTCGCTAACGTCGCAAAAACCAAGCGAGGCCACACGTAATAAGATGCAACGGCCTTGCCTGTGATGCCGAGCTGTGCTCGGAAATTGTCGGCTTGCGGGAACCGGCGGGCTCCCGCTTGGCGGACCTCGGCTCTCGTCCGGCACATCGGAGCTGACCTACCCCTGCCACAGCTACAGCGCTTGGCCTGCATCTGGGAACCCTGGAGCTTTCTCCGAGCCCTCCAGATCAGGGGAAAGCGGCGAGGGCCTTGACCGCGTGGCCAGTCAACCGACCGACGATATCGGCCCTCGGCGGCCGATACAGGAGAGCGGTCAGATAAAGAAAAAAGTACGTGCGGTAATCCTGTAAATCGGTATAGGAAGGCGGGTTGAGAAGGTTCATGATCTTGGAATTGAAGAGATGAAAATAAAATAGGTCGATGGAGCAGGCCAAGGCGCTGGGACCGCCGGAGGGGAAGCTGTTGCAGTTGATCTGGATCGAAACTGCGGGGTCCGCTACCCGATGACCTCACTCATGGCAACCATGACAGTGGAATTACTCCGGTATTGACATTCTAAGTGGCATTTCACATGCAAGAGACGACCCCATTCCTCACATCACTCCGTTTTCTCCCTCCCGTCCAGCGCACAGCGCTCCGGACGACCGAGCAGGGAGCCACCCCCGGATGGGGAATTGTCACACGACGGGAGAAAGGGGACTGACCAACCACGTGTAATACAATCCTGGGGAAACTGACGGTTGTGGACCAGCGGCGAACTTTATTGCCGAGCAGCTCCCGCGGCAGCTCCAGCTCCTTTGCTATTTCCTCCCCAGACAGATTCCCCCTGGCCTGTTTCGTCACCGCTATCGCCTTACACGCCTGCGTCTCTGCCCACTACATGCGGTCCCTTCTCCATAATAACGGGAATCGCTAGCTAGCTGGGGAAGTGAAAGTGAGTCAGCTCCGCAGGGTTTTGTTTCGTGAAGAGAAGCCGGCGATCTTTAAGCTTTAGCTGCCCCCTCCTCCTTCCGTCATATCACAAGCCATCATCCCTCGTCCTCTTCTCTCCCTTTGTCTCGCCGCCCAATTACATCATTGTAACATCTCTCGAGGCTCACCCTGACTATCTTATCTATCTACAAACCAAAAATCAACAATTGACAGTTTGGATTGAGGCGAACACACGGCCCACCACGGTAACCGCCAACACTCGGTGAACACCTCAATAACCCTGTTTTGTATCAACCACTCGCAACCATGGCTTCTACCGACAACATTCTCCAGGGCGTCAACGTGCTCGGCCACGTGCACGAGTCGCAGCGCAAGATCCTGACGCCGCAAGCGCTCGCTTTCCTTGCTCTGCTCCAGCGTTCCTTCAGCTCGACCCGCAAGGCCCTTCTCGAGCGCCGCAAGCTACGCCAGGCCGAGCTGGACAAGGGTAACCTCCCCGACTTCCTACCCGAGACTCGTCATATCCGGGAGAACCCGACATGGAAGGGTGCCCCGCCCGCACCCGGCTTGGTCGACCGCCGCGTCGAGATCACCGGACCCACCGATCGCAAGATGGTGGTAAACGCCCTTAACTCCGATGTCTGGACGTACATGGCCGATTTCGAAGGTATTCCCAGTGTTCGATCTTTTAAAGCACAGTGATAGGACGCTAACAAAAATGTAGATTCCAGTGCTCCAACATGGGAGAACATGGTCAATGGACAGGTGAACCTGTATGATGCTGTACGGCGACAGGTCGACTTCAAGCAGGGCCAAAAGGAGTACAAGCTCCGGACGGACCGGACACTTCCCACGCTGATCGTGCGTCCCCGTGGTTGGCACCTGGAGGAGAAGCACGTCACAGTTGACGGCGAGCCTATGAGCGGCTCTCTGTTCGACTTTGGCCTGTACTTCTATCACAACGCATTCGAGGCCGTCAAGCAAGGGTTTGGTCCATACTTCTATCTTCCCAAGATGGAGTCCCATCTTGAGGCCCGCCTCTGGAACGACGTGTTCAACCTCGCCCAGGATACCATTGGCATGCGCCGTGGTACCATCCGCGGTACTGTGCTGATCGAGACCATCATGGCTGCCTTTGAGATGGACGAGATCATTTACGAGCTCCGCGATCATAGCTCAGGTCTGAACTGCGGCCGGTGGGACTATATCTTCAGTGTCATCAAGAAGTTCCGTCTCAATTCGAGCTTCGTGCTTCCCGACCGGAGCTGCGTTACCATGACGGTTCCCTTCATGGATTCATATGTATGTTTCCAATCCCTCTCCTCTCACATGGCAGAGCTCTAACCCCAGGGTAGGTCAAGCTCCTCGTCCAGACCTGCCACAAGCGTGGTGTGCATGCGATGGGTGGCATGTCTGCGCAGATCCCTATCAAGGACGACAAGGCCGCCAATGACAAGGCCATGGAAGGTGTGCGCGCCGACAAGCTTCGCGAGGTGCGCGCTGGACACGACGGCACATGGGTTGCCCACCCAGCACTTGCCGCCATCGCATCCGAGATCTTCAACAAGAACATGCCCACACCCAACCAGCTGTTTATTCGCCGCGAAGACGTCCAGATCGGCCAGAACGACCTGCTGAACATGAACGTCCCCGGGCAAGTCACGGAGGAGGGTATCCGGAAGAACCTAAACATTGGATTGGGATACATGGAGGCCTGGGTAAGGGGTGTGGGCTGTGTGCCCATTAACTACTTGATGTGAGTGAAATCCCCGTCGATGATAACCCGAAGGAGCTTGTAGCTGACGAGAATCGATAAATAGGGAGGATGCTGCAACGGCCGAGGTCTCGCGCAGCCAGCTGTGGCAATGGGTTCGTCACGGTGTGACGACGGCTGAAGGCAAGCGAGTCGACAAGTCTTACGCTCTCAAGCTCCTCAAGGAGCAAACACAGGAACTGTCTGCCAAGGCCCCCAAGGGCAACAAGTTCCAGCTCGCTGCCCAGTATTTTGCTGGCCAGGTAACAGGAGAGGACTATGCGGACTTCTTGACATCGTATGTTTCTCCTGCTCCGTCTCTCTGCTTATCGGGAAACTGTTGCTAATGATTGCCAACAGACTGTTGTATAACGAGATTACGAGCGTTGGGAGCCCGAGGCCTGCTTCAAAGTTGTAGATAAGCGGGCAACGATGAACTTTTGTTTTGGTTGCGTGAAAGAATGGCTCTGTTTTCTAACGGGGTCTTCTGTAAGCCGTCGGCAAAGGGCTGGCAGGCACAACCGGATGGGTCTTAGGGATACTTTCGGATATGAGACCACGAAAGCGGCAAGAGGTTGTAAGTATTTATATTGAGATTGTAACAACGCTGCGTAATTCGTGTTCCATCACCGACAGGGTGCTTATCATGCTTGGAAACCTTGCATCCATGTGGAAAATACGTTGTGTCAGGCCTAACTTGGTGATTGGTATTGTTCGTTTTCGGCGCACCAAGTGAATTCGGTCTTTGAGTTGAGAACTTATCATGTTCCCAAGTGCTTGCTATGTGATACGAAACGGAGTATGCCGGAATTCTCAATGAATGATCTGCAGAGTACCGGGGATATTCAGGTACGGGGAGCTTGTTATGAACTATTCAGTCGGAGGGCTAGCGTCTTGACCTGTTGCTTTTCTTACCATGTGCTACAACACGCTACATACTGGGAATCATATCCAGGAAGGACGGACCGAGGGCCGAAATTGTTCAGCGGGATGTTGGTGCGTTTGGCGGATACTCGGAGCTGGTTACGATGATATAGAATGGCAGACAGGTTGTTAGTTCGGGGAAGCTGGAGATTGCTGTCCCTTGCCAGCCTCGGAGTGTTCGTAGTGCCACGAGAGGAATATGCTTGTCGTGTCTGTTTGCGTAGGCGTCGCTGTTCCTGGTTGTCTACATCTACCCAGGTGAGCTGTGCCAGTTTGGTAGGTGTTTGCGAGTTAGGCAAGGGGGCCTCTACGACTCTGTCATGATCCGAACATGAGATCACGTCAACTCAAAAGAGTTGTTTTGAAGAGGATTGCTGGCATGGATGGGTACTGGAGAAGTGTCTTCTTTAACCCCGGGTATTCTACCTCGATCAATATTCCGAGGGTGAGATGCATATATCTCTCCGCCGTTTCTCGGTCGAGTTGAGAGGTTGTTCAGTGGATGGCATCCACGAGGAATCCACCCCTATTTCATACTCTCCACATAACCCTACTCTCAGCAATCAGAAAAACTCCTTGCGGTGTAGTTGGATATCACGTTTGGCTGCAATTGGATCCAATCATTTACCGAAAGGTCACCGGCTCGATTCCGGTCGAGGAGATGTGTGGAAATCGGTTCATCCTTTCGCGGAGGCTGGATACGGTACTTTTTTTTTTTCTCTTTCGCTCTGCTCTCATTTTCCTTTAAAAGTGAAATTGTCAGACGTATAAAGAGATTGATTGTCTGCAGCAGTATACCATCGAGACTTGTTGCTTTTCATAGCAACTCCGTCAGCCCAGGCTGCACATGCGGGGATGCAATGTTGCATTGTTGACAACAGGGGGGAAAGCCAGGTACTATCCGCACCGGAGCTCCAGGGGAACACACACAGAAGGCATATCAATAGGTAGGGGTCTGCATGCTAGTGCATCTGTTATTGTCGCGAGATGGCGGCCGCTATGCCATCAGTCTTAGTAGTCTCGGTTACCCTAGCTTATCTTCCATACCAGCACCACACCGACAATAGGAAGTTGGTGCATGTTGGTCGGGGGAAGGCGCCTTGGAAGTCCGTCCACTGGACTGAGGTCGTTTCACCTTGATACCAGGTGCTGTGCAGTAGCTCGGTGTGTTCATCAGCGTGGGTAAAGGGGGCGAGTGGGTGAGGCAGATGATGGCTAAAACCCGCTGTGGGGCAAGCCATCTCGTTCTAGACCACCATGGCCCTCGCTTTCTTTCCCAAAGTTTAAGGTTATTTTGTCGACAGACGCCAGTGTGGGGTGTTTGCGATTGCATTGATGGGTCGGCAGAGCGTTAACTGAGTGGACGAGGCGAAGACAGGCGATATGCCCGTTGGACGGATTCTCCGTTTGACGAGAGATATGTCCGTACGTGTTGCTAGAAACTGTTGCAAGGCCCGGGGGGGGAGGAAGCAATGAATGTTCCTGGGAGGGAATGCCCGCTGAATTAATCTACGGACTCAGGTACTGCTGTCGTGTTGTGTTTCTCCCGCTGTTGCAGCGTGCAGCGGCAACACCGCCACGATCGCTTCTGATACCTTGTGTTCCATCTTTAGCTGCTAAACTACGACGTGGTATCTAGATGAGCCACGAAGTAAGCCACCGAGTCTGGGGAGATGCAGGCACCGATTGCCTAGCATCGATCGTCAATCGAGAACGTGAGAAGATGTTGTTCACCGTACCTTCCGCATCAGGAAGGTGCTGTTCAGATTGTGGGGAGTCTGGCTTGGAGGGGTCCACAGTGGTCGACTGCTGCATTGCCGAGCTCCGGAATGGCTTCAACCACTCCCAACTTCCTGGTTGCGGCGTCCTTGGTCTCAGCCGCCCCGATGCGCCTCATCTTAACCTTCTTTTGTGATCTGCAGCGCCTGCTGCGTCGCAACATCAAAGCCAGCACCGCACCAGCACCAGGAATTCGGATATTTCCTTCCACCGCGAGCACCCCTTTTATCACGCTTCTCGCCAAGCGCTTTGCCCTCATCTCCTTCGTGTCCTATTTCGGCGACCAGCACGGAAGATCCCATCGCTCAAAGTTCCCAGAAAGCTACTTGCCATCCTTGTCCTTGGTACCCAGCCGAAGATTGAGAACCTCGCATTCCCCGAAAGCTTGCAGCACAATATTGGCACATTCCATTCCCCTTTGGGCTTTTCAGAATCTCGGTACTTCCCAGCCTATCATATCTGGAAATTGCGTGCCTCGGGTGCCACTCGTCCCGATTGGGCTTGGGCCCGTGAGCGTGCCGGCAACCTTGGCGTTTTGATGGCTTCGTGGCTTGCAGCCGCCCGGTGAGACCCTGGACGGCTCTGTGCGCCACCACATCGACGCGAATCTCAAGCCTCATCGAGGTCTTCACGCAGCTGATCCGCGCCTACCAACCAGGAGGGCCATCTCAGGACAAGTCATACACTGCGCGTAGTACATTCAGGATGGCGGAAGACGTCAAACATGTTACGTATCTCATTTGTGTGCAAAGAGAGAGCTTGAATTTCGATTATTGGTCTGGTATGGGCATTGTAGATTTCCGCGCCACCATCGACGCCGCCCTGATCATCTGTGACAACGGTACACGGCGGATGGCGCGAGTCCCCTGTCGGTACTCCGTACCCCAGCCCAGCTCAGCCCAGGGGCTACTCGCACGGCTGCCCTGGACCCCGTAGAGTACTAACGGATCACTCCGTCGCGTCTACTGTTAATCTGATGCAAGTATCTCTTCTGAAAACAGGTTGTGCTAACTGATAAAAAAAAGTCAACGGAACAAAAGTCCCGTCTAGAGGTCGCTCTTGTCTTTCCCGTGACATAAAACCATGCTATCTATGACATTCAAAAAAGGGTCAGCGGAGACATCTCCCTGTGGACACCGTGGGGGTGGGAGCAAAGAATTTGCACAGACGATAACTCAGCGGAAGGTCCCGACGGGCGAGGCTACTTCCGTTTCAAGCGATACAGCGGGTGACAATCAGGTTTGTTACCTACGGTAAGGCTGCCCTGAGCTGCTCGATCGGCGAACAGCGTCGTTGACAACTATCTTCGTCGCTCCCTTGGCCGTGTGGTATATGAGTTTCCGGTCGCGGTCTCAAGTCGAATGGGTCTGCAAGTCGCCCGCAATACCTCCATTTCACATCAACTGGGAATCCTTTGGTCCCCGATGACAGCAGTGCGCACCGCAGACCGGTGTGTGTTGCATCTGTCATAAGCCCGCAGCTGTCGTCCCCGCTCCTTTGGCGCATCAAAAGAGACCGGCTCGAAACCTACATCAACCAATGGTGTCCGTCTCAATAATCCATAATTTGAATCACAAACTCTTGTTACACGGGACTATGCAACAAGAAATCAGAGTCGCTGCTTCGGAATATTCACCTCGGAAAAGTTCCATAGAAACGGGAGCGCTAGCTTGCACAGATTAAGAGAGGTGCTGGATTCTGCTCTTGGATGTCGATCACTTCAAATGTCCCGGGGGATTCGCGCTGTGAAAGAAAAGAAAGTTTCACTTTTGCAAGGGTTAGGGGCAAAAAGTGGAAGGTTCATATCTTTCACCGCGTGGGATTCAAGCAACAAACGCCTGACAACCGCCCGTGGTTGGCTGTGTAAATCGTCTCGTCAAAAATATCCGAATGGAGGAAAGGCTGGTTTTCTTTCGCCCCCAAAAGTCACCCATCATCGTTTCGACAAAAACTTCAGTGTCCAAGAAATGTTTCCCAGGTGCGGGCATGAAACGATGCACAAGATGTCGGGTATAATGCTGACCGGTAAACGGGGGGCGACTTCAGCGGTGCCGGGGTTCTGCGGGTGATAATTACCTGAGAGCAATACCCACGGCCTCCTCCAGCTCACCCATCCCAGAGTTCAGGAACCAAGCAAGCAGCAAACGCGGGTCTGGGTTACCATTCTAGCCAATATCCTCAAAATTAACAACTCCCCCGGACCCGATCCGGGAAAAAGGGCTCCCGCTTTCTTGAGCTGTGTGTATATTGCATGCAGATCGACTCCTTGGAATTTGCTTCGGAGAGTTCAGTGGGGAAGACTCCCGTCAAACAAAGATGTGGTCTTGCAAGGCATCCAGAGCGGAAGATGTTCAGGGGAAACCCCCTTTTTGCGCGCAAGAGGGAATCTGACACTGCATTCCTGACCGGTGAGACGCGCAGAGAGCAGACATTGAAATTTTGCTTTTTCCCATCGGCTTTTCGACCTCGTTGGCTGACTGACCCCCGGACAAAACAAAAAAAAAAAACGTGCTCCTTCACGGTCTGAAAATGGCCCCGCAACTCCCACCGCGCGCACGCCCCCCACCCCCTTATACTCCCGGAAGCCATATCTGATCCCATGCAGCTTGCAGAGGAACTAGTGGCACCCATTGCACCCGACAACTGGTTGTAATGAGAAGGGCTAGAGCGAGACATGCTCCAGCCCCAGCGGGGCCCCTGCCCCTTGGGGCTAATCCTAGCACGTCAATGGCCGATTCTTCGACCTGTCACGCCAACTCGCAGCTCTCTGCCGCGAACACCTCCCTGCAATCAGAAACCTGTATTTTCAGCTGAAAAGCTTGCAATGCATGCTCACGAAACGAGGACTGTCATTCCTCTCGTTGGAAGAGGCGACAGGAAGCGGCAAAGGCCTTCCCTCCCCCCTACACGACGGATCACTGTGAAGGCCCATTGGGACGGGACTGGTTAGTTTGGTGCGGACCGGGGATGTCCTTTCGTCATGCCGAACGCTGCTCTGTGACCACGGTTGGGACAACCTTTCTTTTTTAATTTGTCTCTCCTCTCTGGGCCTTCGCCAAATTCATGTCCGGAATGCGGTATAATACATCCGCAGCCCGTACAGTCCGTTGCGAACTCGATCAAAAGTGTGATTGCGATCGGTTTATCGATCGAGATCACGACCAAGTTTGATGGGAGCGAGTAGGTGTTCTGGGGAAGATCACGGAAAGCCCAGGATGGATCCGTATTGTCTAAGCTCGTCGAGGTGACAGCGCCATCGCGGATCATCCAAACTCTACGGACTAGTCGGGTCCAGTTCGAGAAGCAAGCGGGAGGCGCAACAGGCGCCACCGACCGTGGGCCGGACAATGGCTGCATTGCCCAGTGCCCATTGCCGTAGCAAGGCGACACACCCACAGACGCCAGTCCCGCACTGGCACTCTTGCAGGCTGCATGCTTGTGCTCGAGTTGAAACCTTGAAGCAAATTTGCACGATGATGATGGCGAGACATATGCATGCTAGCAGGAGGCTAGCTTTCGGGAGCAGAGAGAGAGAGACACACACATCTGACATGTCTCACGCCGAGCCACGCGCGCGTGTCGGTCGCCTGTTTTTGTGACTGAACGACCGGCGAAGCAGGCAGGCCCCTTGGCCTTGCTGCAGCGCTCCCAACGCCCACAAAGCGCCGAGCGTTTGTGCGGACGGACGGTTTGGAGAGCCAAGAAGGCCCAGCTCAGTCCCTGCACGCGCGGGCAGGGGGGGGGGGGGGGGGGGGGGGCCCATCCCCG
>Ga0247770_1000809_pt1 | contig 28688 bp, 28 predicted proteins | sample UWRJL136409B6_FD_179943 | JGI IMG/M metagenome (GOLD analysis project Ga0247770, IMG submission 179943) | Plant litter microbial communities from Arlington Agricultural Research Station in Wisconsin, United States - UWRJ-L136-409B-6 | ecosystem: Environmental > Terrestrial > Plant litter >... | reverse complement strand
ATGGCAAAATTATCACAAGGTCGAATGTTGCAAACGGCCAATGATGCAAACGGACTTAGATCAATTTTCTACCCATACAAAACCCTAACCCCGTATGTGAGGGGGTGCCCCCCTAGTAAAATGGCCAGTGCGTGGGTGCCCCCCTAAGAATTGGGGGGTGCCCCCCTATCAGATGCCTTTTTGTCAGCAATTCCGGTAGTCTTTTTAGTTGTATTAGGCGGTGCTCACTTGTGGTTCGATGGTGACACAAAAAAACTGACAGGAAGAACCGACATTCTGACAAGATGTGCTTTCGACTCCAAGCCAGGAAAAAGAGAAAGCGGCGCAGTTGAGGGGGAACCCTGGGTATTTACGCTGCAGCGTCGAACGTTTGAGTTTGTCTAGCGGGCGCCTGGGGTGTGGGGCATACTTCGGTAGTGAGTGGTTAAAAAGTGGGTCGGTCAAAAAGCCGGTCACCCAACTTAAAACTCCAGAGACTCAGGACCCTATCTTGTCATAAACACAGTTCACAGCTAAGTACGCATCATTCAATTCTGTAAGTTCACCCCTATTTTCGTCACCCAAGATCCCGCATAGCATCGCTCCGATCATCTTGAGTCTCACCTTACACCTAGTTGCTGCCTCCTGCGCGCAGAAAGGAAGGGTGACAAAGGGGATTGTGTGTTGGACAAGCAAACTTATTGCTGTCGGTGAATGTCGAGCTGCGGCTTGCGGTCGACAAAGAAAGTGGGATAGAATTGGCTTTGTTTGCGCAAAAGTAGGTCTGGGAGGCTTCTTTTGGCTGACGCTGATTGAAACCAGGGTAATCTAAAAATGCACCTTTCTGAAGGGGAAGGAAGACTATAGGGACCTTACAAAGGCGGCTCTCTGTAGGTAGTGCTTTGTGGCGAGTGAAGCCGCAGATACGGTTCAAGTTTGCGTGCTCCATCCTAATCTTTTTTTCCAATCACGGCTACCTACTGACAGAACGTATACTCCAGAATTTCACTGCGAATGTTCACGGATCCTTGGAGCAAACCCTTCAATACCCCACACTTGCTCTCCCTCTCCCTCATCGCACAAAAATCAAAACCTTTGTCGTACCTTCACACCCAGCCACCAAAACCCGAGCTCTTTCATACCAAACACATCAAAAATCTTGACGCAGATAGCCGCCATGGTGAGTAGCCACGAACGAAACACCAAAGCACGCGACTGACTAAGGTGGATAAATATTAGGCATATCCCACCCGTCCCTTCTGGGCAAGCCTTGACCCAGGCAAGCCCGAGCCACTTGACAAGGTCCTCGCCGCCCTTCACTGCTATCAGGTTGCAGCGCCCTCAAACCATAGCAGCTTCTACTTTGAGTCCACTGTCGACTGCAAGGATCACCACCGCCTTGTCAGGTCTATTTATTCATCTATCTAACTTCCTTTCCCTTAGGTGTTCGATTCGTCAACAGGAAAGCTCGCTACCATGTCTGCCCAGAAAGCGTTAATGGAGCTCAAGTTCAGCATCTACCACGTTATAGCTACTGGCCTTGAGTCTATTAGTCACCTTTCCGCGCCCATTGGCCCGCTAGCACGCATAATGTGGCAAGGGGAAGGGCCCGATGATAACCATGATCATCTAACGGTATTCTCCACCGGGTCGACTTCAATCCTTGTCTTCACTACTACCCGTGAGCACATGGGCCTAGACAAATGCGCCCATTACTTTACCCAAAGTCCGACTCTCCGCACTATCACTGTGGTCCAGCTTGCTCTCCCAATGCAACTTGAGACAGACGACAGACAAGTGCGACGTCTGACTGAGCACTCCCACGTCTCGGTCTTCACCAAGGTCAACGGGCCTGTCAGGGCCGTTGTGCAACGGGAGTCGCTATCTACCCCGGGCGGAGCGATCAAGTTTTGGGTTTCAGACCTTGTCAAACAAGATGATGATGCAAAGTGCCTCCCGGACGAGTTTACCCGACCGCTCCACAACGAGTATGTTTTTTTCTTTCCCGCTTCCGAGTGGACCTCATATATCCTAACGCTTTGTTGCTCTCAGGGCCGACAACCGTCCCGCCAACATCACCATCCCGTATTCCGCCATCGTCTCCAAGCTCCGCCAGCGGTACGAGCATGGTATTCGGATGGCCAAGGACACGGATGGTCGCGCTCACATGCGTGGTGGAAACGATTTCAAGGCCGGCAGCAGCGGCGGCGGCGGCAAGCGACCCTTTTCGACTCTTGCAAGCGGCAACAAATCTCATAAGACGTTTGGCTATCCTTGCTAGCGGCACGCTCGGTGGCGGTGGTAAGCGACCCCTATTGACCATGTAAAGTTAAGGGCCACAACATGCTGGGCTTTATGGTGGTAGCGGATTCCTGAGCGGCTATGGCACTTACCAGCTTCCGACGGGGTCCGCCGTTCTTCGTGGCTCTCCTCGCATGGCGAAGCCAGCTGAGGTTGCCTTCGCTCCTTGGGTCCGTCTTTTGGCTCGCCTTCCTCGCAAGTGGTAAGCGTCGATGACCTACAAAGAGGAAGAACCCAAGAAAAGCGGTGTCGGGGGCAACAAGTCTTTGGGTCTCGAAGTCTGGTAGGAGGATACCATGGATGCGTATTTACTGACTGACTGGGCGACATGAGTGGCATACTGGGTTCTAGGCAGTGAGTATTACCCCGTATGTCATCAATGTCATTTTATCCAGAGATAGCACCAGCGTATGGTGATGAGTATGCCCCGTATTCTTGCTGAGCGCGCATAGCAGCAATCCAACACAAAAGATAGCCATGGTGATGAGCAGATGCCCTGCTTAGATCGACATGCCATCCTACTGAAGAGAAAGAAAATATAAAACTCACCCCAAGATCTTCCCCCACATGGGGTGCCATGGACATCAAATTACCTCAATGGTTATATACAGCCAATATAACTCGCGATTGGATGAGAGCGGATGCTGAGCAACGCCGCTAGATGGTTTTTGGCCGGGTAGCGGCAAGATCGGCAAGCGGCGGGGCCGCGGGAAAACACTATATCGAAATTGAAGTGGCTCAGGCACGTCGATCCAAGTGCCGTGTCCGCTCCCTTGTAATTATCAGAACATTGATGACGACTTGCAGCATCTTCGCTGGAGGTTGCTCCCATGGCCCGCAGCCGCGTCGGGCAAACTTTCGAGCGCTGCTGTCGTATTCTAGACATTGCTTATGGACGATGAGAGTTGTGGACTAGGGTGTTAGACAGCCAATGCAATCTCGAGATGTTGTCATTGTTGTTGTGTCCCTTACGCCGACGTCGCATCGCTTAGGGAAGTGCTTGAGCGACTTGGATACTCACCACCAGATTAAGCTCGAAACTACACCAAGTCCATGAGGGCGTTACGTACAGTAAATTGGCAGCGCAATCGTCAGCAGGAGGGCCGGGTGCGGATATCGCATACCCTCCGTCTCCATCACACTCGAACAAGCGGAATCCCCGGAATGATTCTCTCTACGCACATCATCATCATTGATCAAAAGCACTCTAATCGGTGTGATGCTTTGCGCCGTCTTATGCCCTCACCGTTGACGATCATGACGGCTCTGGGGCTCTGGGCGGGCTGCTGAAATGTGTATAAAGAAGTCACAAACGACCGACCTGACACGACCGTACGAAATCCAGACAAGCTACCAGCAAATAACGAGCCCAAGATAACCTCTCACCAACATCATTGATCAATATGAAGCTCTACTACATCCTGGCCGCTTTGAGTGCCAGTGCCGCCATGGCTGCTCCGGCCGCAGAGTCCGAGAAAGCCGCTGAGGCGCTTGCTCCTCAGGCTTGCCTTCCCGCTTCTTGCCAGTCCTTTGGTGTGAGTACTACCCATTGCATCTCAAAGTCCCCATCAGAAATTGGCTGGCTCGACTTGTTATGCCCGGAAAAAGGTGACTGATGCTAAAAAAATGTAACAGTGCTGCTCTGGAGACTGCGGCTATTGGTGTGTAAGTACACCTCTGACCTTGGCCTCCCATCATATCCGTTCCACCGCGGCTAATAAAATGGTAGCGTGCTTGCGGAATTTCGTACGTTTGTTAGGGCGTATGTAGCCTAGAACTCTTCTGGTTTGCGATGGAAGACGTTGCGAAGTTGGGATAGCTACTAGCTTTGTTTGAGCGAATCTCACCCTGTCGTTACTGGTAATTGTCCTTAGTATCGAGCCACAAATTTGAGCAAGACATCGTAGTCTTCATCCTCTTGGCCAAGCTGGTTTAGTGATTCAAAGCTAGATAAAAGGTTATGACTTAATCATCCTTGGGGGGGGTGGGGGGGGAGACGTTCCCCTCCTTGGTACCTTGCCCGAATGGATTGCGTGAATATGGAGAAGAACCGGGGTACGTTCTGGATCTTGAAGTAACCATCACCTCTACGTCCAAGACTAATCCCACCACTACCAGTGCGAGACCAGTGCGAGACCAGTGCGAGACCAGTGCGGACAGGAATGGAATGGGCCGCCTCGTTTGCTCTCTGCGTAATTGCCCAGCCGCGCAAGTGCCTGAATTAGCGACGAGGTACTCAATTTTTGCGAGGAGCAGATCCGAAAGTGCATCGAAGGGTGCGTTGGAGGCACGGGCCACTAAGATGCTCAAGACATCAACCGTCGCACACCCTGCAGAAGTACCGCGAACAAAGGGATACCTTCGCTTCGTCGACAAGCGATGAGACGCATGACATCTGATAGTTTCCCAACTGCTTCAGGATATATGGCGCCAGAGGAACCAGACGATGCCTGCGATTCAGGTGGTGGCTCTGCCTCTTTACGAGTTGTGAAGTCCCGGATGATGCGATTCGGAAGCTCTCCATGGCATACCGAGCGTAGCGGCCAGCTTAGCGCCTCCGATGATTATGGCCCGTAACCAATGACGATGTGGCTACGGGCACTCCCGTTTTGACAGGAGAAAGACGGCGTGAGAACCAACCAAGGGTCGTGGAATCACTCAGCGGATGCTAACCGAGCATCTTACAGCATCATCGCCGCATGCGTTCCGTGCATCAAGCACCTGATCGAGAGGGGGGCTTGTAAGAGTGGGCCTCATATCGAGACGATGCAGCCGGACCTTATACCACCTCGACAACAACCATTCGTCTAGAGCCAAGGCCAAGGGGAGCAGTCGACCGCACGTCCATCAAGCGGGAAGGTATCCGGTTTCTTATTACTTGCATGCCGGATTTCCATACCTACCGGGGAGCCGATCATCAAACTATATTTACAGCTCCCCGCATTACCGACCGGAAAACTTAATTTTTTTGCCGATCTCTTTCGCCCGCCTTCGTTGGATCTAGGCCTTGGGTTTGATTCCTGCGTTACTACTATTTCACCTAAACCAATTCAACCTGAACGCTCGTATCTTCCCCACGATGGTGCTGTTATTAGGGAAATGGATCAACTGGTTTCGTCGCTGGCTAGCCACCAAGATCATGCCAGACAATTCCGACGGCTCAGGTGCGCAGCCAAACAAAGCAGAAGGCGGGTGTGATAACCAGAGACTCCACACACATGAGATTATAAGTCGCTGACCCTCGAAAAGCAGTCGTTCTGAAGCCAGCTAGCGAGCAGCTTCTTCCTCTGGTCGATGCTGCCGACGCCAAGGATGAAGTCGACGACCACGTCGAGAACGCCGGGGTAGCCCAAACAACCCGCTAATGCATGTGACACGCCCACCCACAATGCTGGTGACGCCGACGAACCCGTCGACAGCAGATCTGCCGAAAACACCCCATGGGCGGATAGAATTCGCGAATACTGCGCACAGAGCTTCACCGAGCTGAACATCTACATGGGCAACACACCTGTGGTGTACGGGAACCCCCATATTCCTAACTACTTCTGCAGCGGGTATTGTTTCTGCCTTATACTTGGCAGCTATACAAACTTTGTACACGAGAATGGAGGACGGTGTGTGACTATTGGGACCAACGCAATTGCTGATTATCCGGATAGGATCCTGTCGGGCAGCAGTAGGCAACTCAACCTTGGGAAAGTGTGGTTCTCCATGATCCACCCAGACTCGTATAACGAGCGAGACGGGACGAAGAGGTGGTGTAATGACTTCAGCTGTAAGAGCTACCTACTCGTTGGGGAGCCTCACACGGCGTTTGTGCCTGAGAACGAGTGGATGCTGCGGCACCCCTGTCGCTGGGGCTGCGTCTAGCATTCTTGGGGGGGCCAAAGTGCATGTGGGGCTGATTTTGCTATCCTGTAATAAAAAGAGTTTCTTCCAGTACCAAGTAAGCCCAGGGCCACTCGTTTTTCCTGCCGGGGTCGATGTACTACCAGACTGAATCCTAGTACCCGGCTGGATTGCTTGACGGAAGCCCTTTTGGATAGTGAGAAGAAGCTGGAGTTCTCAGATTAGGCGGCAAAGCGCGAGTCCCTGCCCTCCTTCCGCGTAAAACTAAGACGCGTTCCTTCCGGTTTTTGCTCGACTTTCAGGCTTCTTGACGTCGAAAAAAGTGATAGATAGATGAGAGCAGAGGAAACTTTCCCATTCGCTCAGTTATAAAGCTATTTTTAAGTAGATTGTTTTCGAAAAATAAATCCCTGGGCTGCCGCCGCTTTTATTTAAGGTGTGAGTGAGGCGAAGGGGAACTGCTGCAAAAATTACCACACGAGAGACGGTGAAGAAACGGAAGGTATGAGTAAGCATAAACGGTTAGCTGCCTAGGATTACAGAAGATGATGGAGTCATATTGTTGGAGCTGGGGTCGCCATATGTGGAGCCGGGGGCTGCTATAGATGGTGATGCGGACTTTCAATTCTGGACGCCTCAGCGCCGTACTCTATGATCATAACGAAATTTCGTGTGCCTAAATTCGTCGCAGATTACCAGGCTGTTATATATTAACTGCAACCGACCTCGTTGGAACTCTATGTTGTCTCCAAAGGGACGTCAGTGCGCCCAGTCATGAACAACGACTATGAGCACACGTCCCTAGAGTTATGTTCAGATAGCATGATCATCACGTCATAAGGGAATCATAACCTCGAAACTCAAACCTCGCTTGAGTCACCACTCTCACTGCGAGACAATCCACCCTTCCCCGCTGGCATGGCCATCATCACTGGTGCGGCTCTTGCAGCCCGCTTCCTCATCAACACAAACGCCAAAATGCCCACAATCCCAACCACTCCCAGCATCACCATGGCACCAATAGCGCCCGCGACGGCATTCGACAAACTCCGCTCTGAGGAAGGCAAAGCAGCCGTTGCCGTTTTATCGGAATAAACCGCACAAAAATCAGCCTTGCTACCGCAGGCAGTGCACCACTTGGCGGTAGTGGTAATTGCCCGAGTTTGCATCTTTTCGACAAACTCAGGCCAGGAAAGTGAGTCCTCGGTCCCTCCAAACAGCGAGAAAGTGTCCAGGGTTGAGTCGGTTCCGTTCCTGAATAGGAAGCGCACACGCAGAGATGCGTTCGGATCAGAGGGGAAAGACGTCCGGGAGTCGGGACTAAAAAGCTCGAAAGCCATGGTAGAGGCATAGCCAGGCAGTCCGAAGAAATCAGGACTCGCCGCAGTAAGATTGGTAAGCCCGAAGAAAGCCTGGAAGGTATCGTAGCTCCCGGCTAGAAGTGAGAACTTGAGTTTGCCGGCCGCGGCGACTGTCTTGTTCAGTTGGGCCAGCACAGCACCAGCCAACGTCTCTGCATGGATTGAGCGAGCGGGCTGAGTGCGGTTGTAGTTGAATCCAAATTCAGCGCTGTCGGCAAGTGTGCGTAGCTGAAACAGCTGGTCCTCGCTGATAGCGTCACGCGCGGGTGAGGTAGCGTTATGGATGCGCGCCACGTTGATGAGGTCGAAGATGTCGTAGGCCTTGGCATAGCTTAGATCTGACGGCGAGTCGTAGTCGTACACGGATTTGAGGACAGGGAAGAAGCCCTGGTAGAAGTCACGGGTTTCGGAGACCCGCGTCTGGAACTCAACGCTCTGTTCGAAAGCGTCTGCGGCCTCGGTATATGCGGGACAAGCATCGTCACCTTTGATCCAGATGGTGTCGGGCGAGTTGCCAACCACGCCTTGCAGCGTCACGTACTGGTAGCCGTTGAGCGGGGACGTCACCTTGGAACCGTTGTTGAGAGTCTGGCTGGCGACCTCGGCATCTAGGCCGACCAGCGGCGGATATAGACCTTGCAAGAATGCCGTGGCCGTATTCATTAGGATGGGCGCGCTGGGCGCGCTGGCATAAACCTGCGACGAGACATAGTCGAACTCGGAAATGCCGGCGATGCGATGCGTCGAACCACTTGCAATATACCTCGATCTGTAGTCGCTGCCGACTTGGAAGCACTGTGATGCCCCGAGCCTGGTCAACTCTTGGGCGCCGTAGTGCTTTGTTGTTCGGTCGCCATGGCGGGTGAAAACGACGACGCCATGGACCGTCTCGGCTGCGGCGGCTCCGGCGACAAACAAGCTGCCAAGAAGTGGAAGAACTGTGGAAGAAACCATTTTTCCTTGCCAGTCGGCTCTTGAAATTTTGTTCTGAGAGTTGACCGACGGGGCCAGTCAGTCACGAGTTCACGCCCCTGAGCTCCGGCGGGACTGCTATTCCTAAGTAGTCCTTGCTGGTGACTCATCACTTGAGTTCGGAGAAACAATTCCCACATGGCGCTGATTGTGCACAAGCCTGGGCCTAAACCGCTCCTTCCTAGTCCATGCGGACTGAGAACGGAGAAACGGAGAAAGAAGCACCAAAGACCCCACTCGGTATCCTCCCCGCTCCCCACAACGTCGATAAGCTGTCCAGGCAGCCTCTCACATTCCGCTTCTGTTGAAGAGATATGCAGCATTCCACTCAGCCCCGCAGCATGGGAACACGCCCCTGTAACCGGCAGCCAATTGCGAAGCAAAGACCGATGTTCTAATCTTCGCATATCTTGCAACATTACTCAATCCACTGTGGGGGTTCCTGGTTCCTTTACATGACCGATATTGCCGGGCCTTGAGTTTGACATCCGGGCTTCCCGGGCGCCCACGGCTGGTTCCAGAATATCCCACGTGCGTTGGGTGATGGGGACTGCTCCACAACCCCAGATGTTCAAGCTGTGGCGCCTGGAAATACAACCTGCACTGGAGTTCAAGCTTATCACAGCGGGTCAACTGCATCATGCACATGGCCTTGCGCAACAGCCTCTGTGAGGCATTGCAACCTCGCACAAGAGCCACAGGGGTATGGAATTCCTATCCAGCGAAGACATTTTGTGCCCTGTCGGTTGACCGACCTGAAATTGCTGCTGTGTGCAAATGCAGACGACCGCACACATTGAGACAGATCGAAGCATAGTGAGACTATCTGGATCGCGCGACAGAGCCGGCAGCAACAAAGCTTAATCCCCTACTATGGGGCAGAATACATACATAACCTTACCATCTTGTTCCTCGCTCGGAATCTGCCCAATCCCGGCTGAAGCCGCGCCCCTTTCCAATTTTTGAGTCTCAAACTGACTTCAAGAGTTGAGTCAAATTCAACGTGCAACACAGCCTGACTGCCTACGGCCAACATGATCCCTCTTCTGTTTGGTTATTTTTGTTGTCTATGGACGTTATCAGTAGCACTAGGCCAGACGGACAACAAAACAGCACCAATTCCCTTCCGCACGCTGACACCCCTTCTCGATACACCATAGACGAAGCATGTCAACACCAAGTCCAACCCTTGGCCGGAATACCCACGGCCTCTTCTCCGACGGGAATCATGGCAGACGCTGAATGGAATCTGGACCTACCAGGCAGCTTCCGGCGACGAAGGCCTCATCACTCCTCCGTCTTTCCCTCTGGCCGAAGAAGTCCGCATCCCTTTCTGTATTGAAAGCGCCTTGTCGGGGATAATGGCATTCGATGTGACGCACATTTGGTTCGCCACCCCATTTACTCTCCCGAGTGGGTGGGCTGGGCAACGAGTCCTCTTGCACTTTGAGGCGGTAGATTACGAGACAGATGTTTTCCTCAACAGCGAACACGTCGGCTTCAACCGTGGGGGCTACTTTCGATTTAGTATCGCAGAAGAAGGCAAAGAACACATGGGCAAGGGTATTCAACTCGAGAGCGCTGATCGGCATTCTCATGGCCAGTCGAGTAATGGTCTGAAGACAGAACAATAAGGCCTGAGCGAGGACCAGAGCTTTGGCAAACGGACTTGCTTTGCTCTTGTCGTTGATTGCGTCCGTTGTGATGTTGGGCATCAGGTCAGGGCGGTGCTTGGCGAGGAAGCATATCCCAACTGGGGTCAAGGTGTATCGGGTGTTGGGTAGCGGAATGGAAGAGTCACCGCCGGTGTCGAATGCAAACCCACCCATGAGGGCGAGGTGGCTATGAGTGCGGCTCCAACAAAAAGGGGGCGAGTCTCCGAAGGCCTCCTTCATGAAGCTGTCAAGTTTTGTGGCATGTCGCCATTCCTCGAAGGCGACCCAACCGACCTAAACAATTGAGTCCATCAGTTTCGGGGTCCAGTCCCTTCGTGGCCAAAACTCACCACTTCTGGGGCAAAAATTGCGCACAGGAGCCATTTGCTCTTCGTCCAAAACTGCTGGCCTGCCTTGCCAAACTCGGGGACGTTGAGATGAAGGGCACTCCAAGCACACAAGCCAAGAGTGATGATGCTGGACGAGAGAATGGTGAAGGTTCCTCGCACATCCGGCTGAGATTTCCATCTTGTAGTAGTGTTGACGACACCGTCACCCAGAATGTTGAACTTTGCGCATCACTAACGTGGCAGTTGAGAGGAAGAAGGTCGGGGAGACTCTGGGAAGAGTCCCTTTTTAGCTTGGGACGCAATGCTGCCCAGCCACGCTCAGCACCGGACCAATGTGGAATTTGGAAAGTTGTTTGGCTGCAAGACCTGCCCAGCTCCCACTTTTCGGGCCCTCGCGCCAATAAAATCAATACTCTGGGTAGGCACATGGCATGCAAAAATGCAGCAAACATAAACAAGTGCCCATTGGAATGCGCTTCATTGAATTTTCAATGAACCATGCCAGTAAAAGCAATATGAGTAAGCAATGTATTTGCGCAAAGTGCGCAAAACAATGCATGGAGTTGTGTGCGATAGTCATAGGGCTAGTGATGCTAGTTTGCGTTTGCAGACATACACGTACAGGGTTAGGGTCCGCTGCATATCTTAAGGGTTGGTGTCCGCATTAGATTGGTTCAGACGTCAAATACATCCGGTGTTGGTGTTGTGAAGGATAGAAGGAAGACTGGACCACTGTGTGCGACGAGGGTGTTTTTATCATCCTTGCAACGGCCGGAACGAGAGAGTTTCGGCTCGACAGCAAAGTGTTTTCTCCGAAACACAGATCCTCGCCGTGTGGCTCCTGAGATATGGGTTTGCCTCGGATCTGGGAAAAATATATAACGGTGAGGTTTGTTGTTGTCGGTGTCGGGTGTGACATCAATATTTGCAGCTTTTTACTCCGGCTAGCCATGGCTGCCATGGCTGCCACTGAAACTCTCAACACTCTTCGCGAAGGCTTTAAAAGCTGTAGGGAGAACTGTGCAATTACTACCACGCCGCAGGAACGTATAACCTTAGGTATCCAATCACCTCGCGACGACAATAAAAAGAGTAGCAATCTCAAAGATTAGTCGCCGCACGCTATATGGGTGACGAGACCCCTATAGTCCGCCTACCCTGACCACGCGCTCGTTCACTCTTTCCTGGAAAAGAGCAGCAGCAAAAACCACCTACACGTATGAATCTACTGGCTCCCCAGGTCCACGATGAATGATGGAACGAGACCATTCTGCCCCAAGCACACTGCTCGAGACGGATGAATGTTCCAATGGTTCACTTCGCGTCCAGCTCGAGTGGTACAACTCTTGGGTGTCTTTACTATGATCGGATGCGTGCTTCCGTCATTCCGACGTCTTCCCCCGACACTTGATGGTTCGGGCATGGCCAAGAGATTACTAACTTACGCCGGTGAAAGCATTTCGTGGAAGCCATGCGGCCCCGAAGAAGAGCCCAACCTCTTTGAGTGCAGCTCTGTTGAAGTCCCCTTGGATCAATTCAACGGTAGCAACCATGCGCGCGCATGCGCCGACACCATGGGCGGTGTTGCCACATACATCAACTCTCCGCAGACGGCGGCGGATATGAACACCATCCTCGACGCACTGGGCCAAAAAGACATGTATTACTGGGGTTTCAGCTACGGCACCCTCCTCGGACAGACATACGCCAACCTGTTTCCCGAGCGCTCCAAACGTGTCGTTATCGACGGTGTGTTGAACCAATTCCTATGGTACAACTCGCTGACCAAGAATGAGAATGCGGTCGACCAAAACAGCGTGTATTCTGGACTCCTAGAAGAATGCATTAAGGCTGGTCCAGAGAGATGCGCTCTCGCATCACATGCCTCAACCAAGGCAGAGCTCGCGCAAAAGTTGTTCTCCATGGCACAGAAGCTGAGGGACGACCCTATCGCGGTGTACATCAACAACGGCCTGTACGGAATCATCGGTCATACATCCGTTTGGTTTAACGGCATTCTCAGCTCTCTCTATCGACCTGCTAGCTGGCAGCTGTTGGCCAAGAACCTGGCCGCTCTCCTGGACGGTAACGCCACCGATGCCTTCCTATCATACGAATGGAGGGGCGAGGACTCCTGGCTTCGCAAAGAGGATTCCGCAATTTTGGTCTACTTCAACGATGCTCTTTCCGGTCCCCAGCACTGGCCCCAAGATCATCGCCTGCTGCTCGACAAGTTGTCACCCAAGCTGAATAAGTCCTTGTTCAGCGACGGCAATTTCAACCTCAACTTCGTCAGGGCTGCTTGGGCCATTCCAAAGAGCCATGCCTATGTGCCTAGGCATGGAGTAAAGACGGCCCATCCCTTGCTTGTTCTTTCAACGACATATGATCCCATATGCCCGCTCATCTCGGCTAAGAACGCAAGCGCTACTTTTGAGGGCGCACGTCTCCTAAAAAATCAAGGGATATGGCCATTGTTCACTCGCAGTGCCATCAGTCTGCGCAGCTCGTCATGTGCAGGCCTTCTTTGCAAACGGGAAGCTGCCCGCAGAGAGGCATGTGCAATGTGAGGTTGACGGAAATCCTTACTTTGGAGATGTGAGAAACACGGATGGGAACACGGCTGCTCTGGTTCAGTTTCACGACCCTTGGGATCAGAGGGTGCACGCCGCACAGGTGGAACTTGCAAAGGAGCCATTGCTGAGGCCACTGCCAATCAAGTCAAGGGTGTGATGCATTTGTGAATAATATCAGCATAAGAACAAGGTTTGAATTCAGACTCAAGAAGACAACGCGCTCGGGTCTACAATGAGTTAGTTTCCATCCATACCTCGGTCGGTTCCCAACAAAAAGAGCTCCATGCTTGGGGTGTGAAAGTTCGCTGGCTCAAAACCTACCCTAGATGGTACTGGAGACAGAAAGGGCGATCTCACCTTAAAGTGAAAGAAGAAGGAACAAGACGGTCAGTAGTATTGAAGTAGTAGTTGTGCTAAAGCTGATGGAAAGAGACGGTTACGAGATTATCACTGATGTCAATTACTTTAACGCTCTTGGTTAGAGACAAACGTTGCATATTAGACACTACTGAAGCAACCCTTGGGTGGCGGAGCGTTATACTAAATTCTTAACAATTGGGGTAGGTGGGTCATCTTGTTTCCGAGGTCGCCAATGGTCAGACGTCCATCGCACTCCAGTACGACAGGCGAACTGGACGCGGGACGATATGCCTCACCACAGGCCGCTTTTCTTGAAGACATCGCCAATAAACCTTGTTACCTGCGGAGGAACAGACAGTTGCCTAGCCCTGCGACGCTGAAGCACTGCCAAGGTGTGTACGGTGCAACGTGAGTTGATTATGCGGCCATGCCGGCAAGCGGCACGGCATTTCAGTGCTACCCGCACCTCGGCCGCTTTCGATGTCCCCAGAGGGCCCGACTCCCATTGACCGGCAGCTAACGAGGAGCTGAACCGGGCTTCAAGGGGCGGGACGGCCAATTTTGCGGCCAACAGCCCGACCGGGCTGCCCTCTTTCATGGCTCACCCGTGTTTACGCCGCGCAAACGGTCAGCAATGTCTAGGGTTGATGTCACTCATCAGGGGCTTGGGAGGCGTATGATGCGGGGCAGCGACGATCGGTCCTTTTGGCGGCGTGTGCGATGTGACTTTGCTCATATATAAGTCACTCATCATCAACCCTCTCCAGCGGCGTGTAATCAGGCACACAACTCGTCCAGTACTGCCCAGAGCCGCTCTCAAAAGTGAGAGAGAAGCAGAAAAGAAACCGTAGCAAAGACAAAATGGCTCCCATCACCCTCCGCCTCCTGGCGCACCAAGCGCTCCTCGGCTTCGCGACGCTCACCTCTGCCCTCGCCATTCTTCCCCCTGACACCAGCGCCAACCCGGCGGCCGTAGCAAAGCGCGCCGTCACCTACCACACCTACACTGACTCCACCGTCAACAGCAACGACTATTGCGGCGAGGCCAACCCCAACACATCCACTTCACAGAACTCGCCGCTTGCGGCGGACTGCACCGCCATCGCCGACGCCTACACGGAAAACACCGGCAACGGCGTCCTCGGCTCGCCCAAAGCGTACTGGACCGTCGACCTGCCCGACTTTGTCAGCAGCCCCGACGGCTTCGTCACGCTCGCCACGTCGGGGACGTGCCGCTTCCGCATCAAGTATTACGAGCAGGTGCTAAACACAGTGTATTTCGGCGCCAACGACCTGCGGTTCTACATGCGCCAGGCGCTACAGAGCGTCGATGCGCAGGGGCGGGTCGAGGCCCGTGGCGCCGTAAGCTGTTACGCCAACGCGCCGGGGAAATTTGCCACTATCGAGTGGTGGGTTGCTAGGGTTGTGAAAGGGGGGGGGGGGGGACCGAGTTAGGTGAATAGTTCGAAGCTGGGAGGAAGCGGGAGGTGGCATGTGAGATTCAAATTCTAAGGTGACTGCTCCGTCAGCAAGTTTAGTCCGCACCGAGGTGGAAAGTATTAGCGTCTTGTTGTTTAATGTTTTAAGAGTGGAACTGAATCATCCAGCCTCAACACCATGAGATTATTTATTATCGAAAAACAGTTCTTAGCTCCTATTTGGATCGATCCCTGTGTAGGTACCTATGCTGGCTGACAGGTCTCCCTAAGTCTCAACACTTTGTACTATCAAAATCTTCGTTTTCTGATACCCGCACATTCGACTCGCCATTCGACTTACTACTTGCACCATCCCAACCGGGACTCCTAACCGAATTCGCTTGTGTGGGTACCAACTCAACGTTCGACGCTGGTGGGTGCATGTGAACACCCGACGTCTTAGACTTCTGCGTCGCCCGCTTCACGCGGATGAAAAGAACTCTGAAAATTGGGATCGTCTGCGCAATGATGGTGACAGAAGGCTCCAAGAAGTTGAAGAGGAGCATGAACACCATGTAGTCTACCGAAGCAGGGTTCGGTTAGCAACCTGCGGTTTCCCAGTGGCAATGCATGAAGAGAAGCATACTGTAATTGTAGTCGCCCTGGACGAACTGGAAAAAGGTGCGCATGATGACAATCACGCCTGTGATGGCACCGAGGCTCATGGCGATGCTGAGGCCGATTTTTTCCCGCCTTTCGAGCTGCAGCTTTCGGAGGACCAACCACGGGAGCAGAGCCAACAGGACGTCGATGATGCCTCCAGACCCTACAAGGAGTTAGCCCACAGCAGGTAATCTCGGCAGAGACTTAGTGGGGATGCGTATGTACCCATGAAGCTGCCACCGAGATACTGGAGAACCGGAAGCTCCCAGCACATTGGATGCGCCGGTCGGTAGATTGCCCTCGGGTCACCGCAAGCGGGGATCCATATGGATAGGCTGCCCGGGATGAGGATCAGGTTCGCCACGGCGATGATGAACCAGAGGAAGTACTTGAAGATGGGCTCGTGCACAACCTTGGTTAACGTTACGGCAAAGGCAACCTTTGACCAACTCGTCGCAACGGCGGCCAACCATGTCGACGTGTTCTGGTAGCGAAAAAAAGCCCGTCTCGCGTCGTCAGACTCGTCGTGGACGACGGCAATGGTGCGACTCACGAGGGCGCCAGCGACTAACAAGAGGATCTTGGAAGAACACTTGTCAGTGAAATGTACCTAGGTAGGTGTACAGTGGCAATACTGCCGTGACCAACCCATGAGACGGTGAGCACAAGGTCGTCCCACCACATTTGCGCAAAGCGCTGCCGGCACCATAAACGGGCGAAGAGGAAGAGGGCCGATACGCTGACCAGGGCCCAGACGGCGAGATTGATCTCGGCAGATTGGTCCTCCCCATTGTACCCGGCCATGGTGACAAAGTCAGTTGCATGCGAAAGACACGGTTCTGGCCCAGAGAGAATGCGGACACGCGGCTCGGGAAGCAACACAGGGCGGATCTGCCGACGCATATAACTGCCAAGTACCTACTTACAGATAGGATGCCACATGCCATGTGGCATCCGGCATGTGGCATCCTAGATGCGCAACTCCTGGGGAAGTGAGATTGGGTGAAGGGTAATGGGAATCCCGGTCCCGGAATGTGGGGAAAGAACGGGCTCAGCTGTGATCACCATTGTGGCTTTCTGCACCACACCACACACCGGTGAGGAGAAGACCCCCGCCCAGGGATAGCGCGACTCCAAGAGCCCCAAGAAGAGGTCAATGCGAGGACGAGCTGATGGCCATATTGGGATATCTAGAAAGCAAACACCACATTGGTTCATCCCATACCATGCAGTCACCGCAATTCTGTTGTGTTCTCGGACCGCGAACGTGGACGTGCCCAGGACGGGGCTGGTGAATGGCTTCACACTAGTCGGAAGTGCCAAGGTTTTATGCGACGAAATCCATAATCGACGTAGATCGACGCTCGGGACACCTCCATGTCTCGGAGGCTGCTTCCAGTGGGGAAAGGATGCCGGGCGTCCAAGCAACACAACTCAAAAAATACGGAACTTCTGTGCGTGTCAACAGAATGGAAAGCCACTGGGTTCCGTTGCCAGCATGGCGCCGTCTTGGCGTTCCCGAGCCACTGGTTGGGCCGGCTTCAGTCCCACTGGAACCAGAGATCATGACAGCGGGAACACGCGACAGACTGGGTCTAAGGCTGATATGCAACGGTTATGGTTCTAGGGCTCTTTTTCTGGATATGTAAAGTCGCGGTGGCCGACTTTATTGCCTTTTTGACTCCTGCCTTAGTAAAGAGGAAGAGTCCCATGCGCCTCGCGCCTGCCCACCTCCGACTTCTCCTGTTTTCGATGAGTCTGCGTCGCGCCCCCTGTACGTACACTTAAAGTCCGTGCATCAAGTGCCAGCCCCTGGTTGCGCCAGAACTTGTCAGAAACACGGCCCACTGGGGTTGCAAAGATGTGGTTGTATTGCTTGTGGTTCGGGCTTCCAGTCAGAACATTCTTCTTTATAGACCTCTTTATAGGATTAAGCCTTCGTCACCACAGTGACTCAGGCTCACTAGTGTTCTGACAGTGCCAGGCATCCACTTAGTTCGCTGATCAAAAGCCTAGGGCTCCTGATCCCCTTTCTTTTCTGACACCAGTAGTCGCAGAAAACATCAACCCCGCCATAACAGGACCTATTTCAAATCGCGCCGTATAGCTGCATTTTAGATATGTCTAAGGATCATTTTCGGTTAAAATGGACGCATTTGGAGGAGATATGGTGGCGTATCTGCAGGTCTACCTCCGCTGGGAATCTGATTACAAAGCGGCAGAAAGGACAAGTTAAGTCTTAAAAACATTCAAAAATTAGTTTACATTAGCTAGATACCTGGGAAAACGCCTTAAACACTTCATTCTAAGCCAGATAGCTGTAAGTTTTCTTTAACCTGGCCCCTTTTTGGGGGATCTGGGTCTGGAAGGTGGAGTGGTTGGGAGCAGCTCTTCCCCTTTCTACATTTTGCGCCCCAGAGCCTTGCGAGTACTTAGGGCACTGGGTGCCCAACACTTATTTTCATCCTCACTCGCTCTCCTTCCCCAAGCCCCTCTCGATCACACTACCAGAGCAATCATGGCGATAAACCATACTTCGTCGAATACCACTTTGCCAGGCGAACCGGGTATGATTGGCTGGGTGCCGCCTGATTCTCGACGAAGCACGTTGGGCATAATCCTCAGCTGTCTGTCCATATTCCTCGTCTGCTCCTGGAAATGTGTTCACCTGAACATACCGTCTTATGAGGAGTCACATGCCAGATGGCATACAATCGATTCGTGGGAGATTCCCATTTTCCTGAAGACACCGCGCCTTCGGAAAATAGGCCGCCAGGTGATGTGGATGTGCATCGTGTCTATTGCCCCCGAACTCGGTGTCGCCGTAGCGGTGAAGCGGTGGGGGGTGGAACAGCCTTCACTGTGCCGCTTCGCGAGGAAAGCACACAGTGGTTTCATTCTACCTGTCCGAGGGGATCCCAGTCGACGTCATGACCAAGAAGAGCAAGACTTCGCTGCACCATGCCGCATACTTTGGGAGTGCGGCCACCGTCTCGGTCTTGATTAAAGCTGGGGCTTACATTGATGTGGAGTCTCACAAAGGCGAGATACCGCTGCATCTAGCTGCACGAGCTGGCGAGCCCGAGGTTGTTGAGCTACTGCTCTCCATGGGAACTGGCTCTCAGCACCGTCAGATGCGGCAGCAGCACTCGCCCTTCTTCAGCGCTCTGAGATGGGCAGCTCGGCAGCGAACTTTCTTCCTGGGCACGAGTATAAAGACCTGCGAATGGAAATTCTTCGTGTGTTTCACAGCGCAGCGTCCAATAAGCTTTGGTGTCGTGTTTAGTGTTGATGGACCCTAACCCTGCTGGCACGTTGGGTCGCTCTGGTTTCTACCTTACCACGTGCCTGCCCCTCCAAATTTCGGACCTCTCAACCAACAAACTTTCCTCTGCTACAGCCCCCTTTGCGAATAGTAGCGGTCTTTTACTTTGGAAATCGCCGTCTTCGCTTCACCTTCGTCGCGACTACGGTAGACTTGACGCCTTTTGAAGTCATCCGATGGACTTGACCGAGTAGGGGCGACTGATTCCGTTTGTCAAATTGCGACTGAAGGTATCAACTAACCTCAAGCAACAGGGCTTTCGAATCTGGATTCCTTTCCGACTGCACAGTCCAATGCGGTGACCGGACTTGGAAATTGCACAAGGTCGTCCTCTGCACGCATTCGGCGTTCTTCAAGGCCGCCCTGTTGGGTAATTTCAAGGAGTCCAAGACCAGTGAAGTTGTGCTGGACGACGAGGATCCTAAGTCTGTTGATGTCAGCTTATATAAGCAATTGGAGCCATTCGCGGATGTAGCCGGCTTGGCAATAGGGGACCCTGCAGGCCAGAGATTCTCTTCCACAGAACAACAATACACAACCATCACCACAATTGGCCATGAGTGCTAGATTCTGACAGTTGAGAACGCTCTCCGTTGCATGTACTCCGGAAGCCGTAAGCCATCTCTTTCCCATGGACATCTGTACAGTCAAGATCTATTCTAACGAATTCTTATCTTCAGTTCACCACATCCCAATCCTCAACCAATTCAGCGATCGCGACAATCCTGCTGCATTCCGGATCTGCGTGCCCCTCTACAGAGTTGCAGATTTCCTAGGCTTTGAAAGCATGTGCTGCAAACTCCTTAATAGCCTCTTCCATTTCGTTAAAATGAGAGCTCGCCACATTCAAGCATCCTGCACGGCATCGATCAATTCCCAGCCCTGGCATCCCACCGATGACTTCACCACAACATTTGCCGAGTACGCAAAGCTCGCGTATAGCATTCCAGACCCAAGAATCCGACAACCTTTCGTTCGATTCCTTGTGTTAACGAGACCATGCTCCACTACTGTGAGCCGTGAGTTCTTGCAGGCCTTGCAGGGGATACCCGAACTGCTGGTTGACACTCTCGTTGATTTGGGAAGTGTGGATGGGGGTGCTCACTCTGGAGTTGAATTATACCTGGCCATGTTCGGTCATGATTGCATTGATTGCCGTGAGAAAGCCCTCTCTAACGGGGGCAACAACCTCTGGGTGGGTTTTCAGAAGTGCTTCAAATGCTGGGCGGAAAATCACAACAAATAACAACTATAAGGAGGCTTTTTGATGCGCTGATGGATGCTCTATGGCCAATCTCTTATTCGCCTCCCAAATCGGAGGCCATCATGATCAATCTTGCTCACTTGTGGGTAGGTCAGATGATTTCCATCGAAACCCGATAATTAGTTGAAGATCGTACCTCAGCCATGCCACGTGGGGATCTTGAGATGCCACTTGCAACGGAACGATCAAGTTTTCGGTATTCAACCTTGTTGCCAAAATTTAAACCGTCGGCCCCGTCTCACTTTTTTATCAAATTAAAATCCACCGCAGCCACTCCAGCGCCCGATCCTCTCTCAAGCCGACACTTCTTCTCGCACCTCGTCGCGATTTACAATGGCGCCAACCGGATTCCCGCAGTTTGCCCGGCTACCGGTCGAGCTCCAGCTAATGATATGGAAGTACGCAGTGGGTACTGGAGCGAAAATACTTTGCATTCCCTGGCTGCGAAGAAACGAGTCGCACACTGCTGACTACCGAAAGGCCGTGCGGCGCTGGTTCAACGAAATGAAGCTATCAGGAGGTGGAAACTCGCGATTCACCGGCGCAGCGCTTCTCCATGTTTGCCAGATCTCGCGGGAGGTTGCAAGCCCAATCTGTAAGTGACATGGCCTCCCTTGCAAAGGGACTTCCGAACTGATGGCCAGGGATTCAGGGGGGAACACCGGCGGGCAGCCTCGCTGGGCGACGTTCCTCAGCCATGACACTCGAATCGAGCTCGCAACAGATATCCTATATCACAACCAGCCGTGGAACACCATCGCTAAAGTCATATCGCCATTTCAGTATGTCACCTGCGCAAACGTCGCAGTGGCCTTCAAGCCGAGGGGCCGCGGACGATGCTTCAAACACGACCGTGTGAGTACGTCAAGCCAGGCAAAAAAGATGTGCTCGTATTGTTTATTGGAGCTTCTCCACCGATACAAGCACCTCCGCTCGTTGTCCCTGATTGTGGAGGGCGATGCTAGCGGCACTACGAAACAAAACCGTCCCCCGTTCGACTGTTATGGCCGGAAGTTCGCCGAACCTGAAACTACGGATGGTAATAAGCTCCGGAGAGAGGCGCAAGCGTTCCTTGATGACCTAGAGACTCGATATGTAAGCAGTCACACCCCCTTCTAACATCAATATCTGACCGCGATTTCACAGATTGCAGGAATTCGCCAAGATCGATCAAACAAGAAAAGTTCCGTTGTGGTTAAGTTTCGCCTTCTCGTCGCAGTTTGTTTGAGTTCAGCCGGGGATGCACCGCCTTTGGCACCGTTGAATGGCACTAAAAAGGGTGGCCTAAAAAAGCGCCGCCGATGTCAGCTCAAAACGTCGGACCTCCGCCACGAACCAGCCGGACCCCGTCGCGTGTGGGGGTAAAACCACCACCATTTCCGCCCTCCATCCATCCTCAGCCAGCCGTTTCTCGGTCGTTCGTGGACCAATCTCGCCGTTTATACACCCCAGTACAGCTGCCGCCGGGCCGTATTTCACCGGCCGGTTGTCCTCAGCTATGCATTTCACCCACCAAGAGTCGCATCACATCTCGGTGCTCGCCGGACAGGGCGAGATCATCAAGCTCCGGAATCACGTCCAGACCCTAGCGAAACGAGAGGCCACCTCCCCTGCAGAGGTGCTGATTGCGTGCAAGGACGATTTCCAACAAACGGCAGCCCATATCGCCGCAAAGTCCGGACAGTCGCGTAGGTCGTCCTGGCCTTCATAGCACGTGGTATCATTTGCTTTTCACTCGTGCTGATACGAACTAGGATCCATCGAAGCACTTGCGGAGCTTGTGGGGGATGAAGAACAGAAGGTTGTGTTCTTCAACATGGCCAATCGCTTTAGTGGGGATCGCCCGGTTCACACGGCCATGCGACACGGGTACCTGGATGTCTTCAAGGCGCTCGTAAACAACGGGGCGGACCCCACCGTGAAGAATCGGTTTGGTGATGTCGTGACCGACTATCCTGGAGATTATGAGCAGGAAGAGGTTCAAGCGATCATCGACAAATACAACATGAAGGAGGCGAAGTAATGTCTCTTTCTTGCGCTCATGCTGTCGCCAAGGAATTGAGCGCGTATGGAGAGGTCATATTCAGTCGGGATTTATGCTGCTGAAGCGGAAGGCTCCCGATCTTCCGGGTATTGACGATCGATGTGTGTGTTTTGAAGTGTCCCGATCGGCCCATGCCGAGGGGGGACTCAACCGCGGACTTGGTGACGTCAGGGAAGGGTCATCACAAGCCACTGGCGTCCATGGGGATAAGCATACAAAGAGGCGGTCCCAGACTCAAGAAAACAAGCTTATATACGACACATTCACTTTTCAATGTCTCCACGATCCCGAATGCATTGTGCACCCACTGCTCTTTTCCAAGCCATCACATGCAACGCAAAGCCGAGCTACTCTCAACGCCAACCCACCCGCAAGATGTCCGCCTCAGCAGGCAGTGATGCTCCGACCTTCGAGTCAATCGGCGTCAAAAACACCACTGTAAACTCCGCTGCGGGCGTCAATCTCACGTTTCACCAAAAGCTTCTCGTGGGCAGCGTCCTAGATCTCTTCGAGGGCAAGCCCACCCTGAAACACCTTTCCCTATGGGACCGCAACGCCACCTTCGCCGACCCCCTCACCGATGCCGTCGGCTACGACCGCTTCGCAGCGCAATGGTACGGTCTACCAGCCGTATTCGGCCGCATCCAGCTGCTCTCTCACAAAGTGGTGGACGCGGGTAACCCCATTGAGATGGAGCTGCAAAACAAGTACACGGCAAAGGTGGTGGGGACGACGCAGGAAATCTCGTCAAAGGTTCGTATCCATGTAGATGCGGAGGGGAAGAAGATTGAGAAGGTGGAGGATCTCTGGAACGGGAAACAGCTGCCTGATGGGTTCGTTGGCGAGGTACGTACATGGTGGTGTCTTCGTTTAATGGAGAGACGAAGTTTTTGCTGACAATGTCCGATTTTCGGAACTGGTAGGCTTTCCGCAAGTTGAATGCTGTTACGGTACCGGTTATGGTGCGTGTGCCCAAGACGGATGACGAGGACAGGAAAATGCAGGAAGAGCGGGAGAAGGCATGAGTGATACGAAATTAGCTTGAACATTGGGAGGTGTTCGCCGCATAAGGCGCCAGTGGATGAGGTCAAGGCCTCGGCGGTTTTTGCGAGGTGTTGACTCGCATGTGCGGGTGTCCGGCTCCTACAAACTTTGCTGCAGTTCATCCCATATGATCAAGGTTTCCTGCCACCATCCAGTTGCTTCGCACGTGGAGAGGATCGCACGTGAATACATAGTACCACATACACGACTGATGTCGAACAGCAGGGTCGATCATTAGCCAACTGAGATATTGGATCCCAATCCCATATTACTTCAGCGACACGACAGTGACCCCTCACGGCAACAACCATCACGCCCATGCGTCTGCAGCGTCGTACAACGCCTGGATGTCCTCCCTCCACTGTGTAGCGTTCACCCGCATCACACGACGGTCGTACGTCACCAAGCCATTCACCTCCCCCTCGACGTCAGTGGTCTGCGTTCACACAGCGCCACTGCAAGCAAAGCGGGCCACCTGATCCCTTAAAATGTCGAGTAGCACGTGTGATCGGTAGTTGTACGAGTCCAAGTCCGCGTTGATCTCATAAGTCTGTGTGATGGTATCCATCGCGGCCTGCACCGGCCAGAGATTCCTGAAATCCGGGACGTGTCCGACTCCGCCGAATTCACCCTGGAATCCGATACGCGCCGGGCCGTACGAGGAAGGAGGTTCTGAGTAAATAGGGGTACCGCACTGGGGCTCGGCGTAGTGGTGGTTATCGTGGAAGTCACCCACACCGAAGTCGTGCCAGCCGGTGACGGCATCGATGAGGCGTGTCGGGTCGAGCTCGCGGATGCGCTCTGTGATGCGGGCCTCGGGGTGGTGACTGAGGGGCGTGAGCTGGCCCCAGCCTTCGTTGTATATCACCCAAGTGACGATGGAAGGGTAGCTTTTGTGCTCGTTGACGAGGATTTCAATCTGTCGCTCGAATTCAGCCTAGGAATTGGGGTCTGGCAAACCGCTCATCGAGGGCATGTCTTGGATCACGAGGAGGCCGAGTTTGTCGCAGGCTTGGTAGAAGAGGTCGGGCTCTACTTTGATCTGGTTGAGGCTGTCAGGGGACTAGAGCTTTGGTGAGGAAACTGTAAAGGTGAATGGCTGGTCTGAGACGGAGTCGTGGGTGGTAATGGGCGTACCGCTTTCATCAAGAATGGAGATCTTAACGGGATGCGATTTGTTAGGAGAGCTGTGGATGGTGCCAGTGACTGTTTTGTTGGGTAAGCTAGTGTTGCGGTTGTGGACGTGGAGGTTTCAAGAGTGGCGGGTTTACTTCTTCCGTCCATGTCGGCTGCGATATCCATGCTGGTGATATACGTTGAAGGCGCGCTCTCGAGCCACACCGTCTGCCATATTCCAGTGCAGGGCGTGTACCAGATGTGGGATGGGTTTCTGGTCTGCTTCCCGTTTGGAATGTGGTGAGGCTGCTCATCAGTCGGGTCAAAGACGAAGACCAATCTGGACATCAAGAGTCAGCAGGGGACACAAGTTGATGATGCATGTGTTCTCGGACAGCAGGACGTCTGCCTACAAGTCATTGGGGCCACCAAGACGAATATTGCCGCTCGTCGGTCTGCAAGCCCTTCACCTTCATGATGACCTACATTGCCATCGCCTACGCCATCGATATTCTCGAGCTTTTTGTGCTGCGGTTCAAGAATGGCAAACTCTGGCTCGTGCCGTATCCCCAACAGGGATTATCCCTCTACTGTCTGCTGCTGCACCTCATCAACCATATTACCAGTCCCTTCATCATGGATGCCATCATTAGCGGCCCAGCATACGAGGCGTCGGCCATCAACGAGCTGGCCCTGTTCCTCATGGCCCCTCGCGCCTCCCCGGTCATCGCCCTGATTTGCGCCTTCATCCCCGGCTGGTCTGGTTTCGGCGCGCAGCATCTCGTCAGCGAGCCTATTTGCCTGGGACTCGCCTCGTTCCCGAGTCCACGTGCTTGGGTTGATGCTATCGCTGCCGTAGTCGTTCTCCGTCATGTGATCCCACTGCAACATGAAGTCTGCGGTGGAGGCCGAGTTGAAGACAACGAGGCGGCGCTAGCCAGGCATATCCTTGAGCTTGGGCTAGGCGATAGTTGGGCTTTGTTTGTGGACGAGGGAGTCGAGACCGGCGGCCTGGAAGCGGTCCTTGACCTTGGTGCGCATGGTGGGCGAGAGACGGTCTTCGATGACGATGATGATCACGACGTTGGAGAAGCGCTTTTTTTCAAGGCAGAGGCAGACAGTTACGCCTATGGATTTATTGGACTCACCCTGGATGGCAAGCTCCAGTGAAATACTCCATCTCGAGCCCGGCAGACACTTGGCCTGCACTCAAGTTGTCAAACTCGTACTCGTACATCTTGTCTGTGCTGTACTTGTTCCTGAGGATGGCACCGAGCATGTCTTGCTTGAAGTTGTTCTCCGGCCGGATGAAGGCTAGGGGGAGTCCGAGGAGATGATCGCGAAGCGGATCAGCCGGCAGTTTAGAATCATTCATGGTCTTGGCACGCCACAGCTTTAAATTTTGCACGTCGTCATACTTTCGATATCTTGTCGATTATAAAAACCTATTGCTGCATACCGCACGGCTTTTGAGCACTGATTCTCTTGTCTCGTTCACTTGACCCTTGCGACTAATAAGCGCGATGCGGGACTGGTATGGTGATGGGACGGGAGTCATATCAAGAGCTGGGTGGCGCTACACTTTCCACGCTTCCCCTTCAAAAGCCCGGAACGGCTCTCGCCTGTCTGTGATTGGGGTGGGCGGAGGAGATAGGCACTCACTTCCAGCGGCCAACCAAATTCTCCCACCCAGGCCAACAAACGCAACATCAGTACTCTATCAAGCCCTTTCGTTTACTTAACAAATCAAGCGCATCAAAAAGCACTCGAGGCGCTGTTACCTGAGACAAAAACCAGCCCTAGGTGAATAATTTGTTTCAGGCTCGTACGATTCTGAGAATGGCTAGTGGCCAAGGCTCTGCTAATTAGCTAGCCCAAGGAGGTTTTAAGGTGCGCTTTTTCAGGGTCCAGCGGAGGCCCCCAGAAAGAATGCCAATTCTCTCTCAGAGCAATAATGCAACCCATTCCACCTCTCTACTCAAGGTCTGATTACAACATATTATCGGCGCCCATAACACGGAAACTCCAAGGTCTTAGCGCATCCCGACCAAAGTTCATTAAAATCTTGCACTGAGAAGGTACCTTACCTACCTTAATAGCGCGATTGACCAGTCCATCGCTAAATTTCTCCAGTGCACAATAGTGGTGGAGCGGGTTGATCCCTGAAATTTAGCCGTGGGAGCTGCAATTCTTTCCCAAGAGGGTTCGGCAGGATCTCCAAAATGGACTTCTCGACAAGGCCAGCGTAAGGATGAACGAGTCTAGCTCCCTCGCTGATAACTTTATTATTACGTAAACCCCTCAAGCGCTCCATTAGCCGTACCTCAACCCTGCTGGGATACCGAAAGAAGACTTTTACACGGACCTATCCGGCGTTTTCAATACGGCTTTCCCAAGGGTCAGCTAAGGCGATGGTCCCCGTCTCCACCTACTCCTTAACAAGTTCGTTAAGGGCGTGGAGCAGATCGTCCTCTGCAGCGGTTGCATCGAAAGCCCTAAGCTCCTCCAGCGATCTCCCTATACAACAGCCTCTCCCCAGCCGTCAAGTCGCTCGTCAGGGTCGGCCTCACCGACCACCCGATCACCCACGAACTCAACAGCTTTATCACCCACATGGGCTACCTCCACATCCCACACCACGCCCACGTCAAAATCATCCTCTACTCTCGAGGCAAACCCGGGCTAATAATGAGATCCGCTACCCTTTTAACGTCGAGATCAACATCAACCACGAGTACTGGCACCTGCGCGAGAACGACCTAACGGAGCACGGCGCGGATGAAAACCCTGAGGGCGGTTATTTTCAGCTTATAGATATTCTTTGCGCCATGTCGGACTTTGTGAATGCGCACGACGTTTTCTTAATTGAGCGCCTAAGTCCACTCCACATCTGTGCATCCGGTCGTTAGCACGATACTTGGCTCGGGTCAGGTGGAAACACCGAGTTAAAATCGTATGCAGCGTCGTAAATATCTCCTTTCTCCGGCCATAGGAACTGCTCATCACCTCCATGTGAGCATGTACCTGGCGTGAAGCGCGTCTGCAGTCCAGCTGTGTTGAGTTGGCTAAGCGATAAGTGCGCCTCGCTTTGAGCTGTCGAGGGCATGACGATCGAGTTTAGACACGGGAAGTTTTCATCTAGTTCGTTGGTAGCGTGCTGCAGAAGTGGTGGTCCGGAGTCGCTGATGTTGGACATTGTGCCCGGCAAGGAAGAGCGATCGGTCAGCGACTCGATCGCGGACGACGTTGAGTCCCAGGTTCCGCCCTCCTGCCAGCATGAAGATAGCATGGTTGAAGCGTTTAATGAGCCCGGTGCATTTCTAGCGCCCGATGAGAGCGGGAGGGGCCATTGGTCCGGCGTTCTTGTGGAGCTAGGCGTTGGAGCTTTCCGAGATAGGTTCGTGTGGGTGCTGGTTTCACAAATCGGCGGGACGGGCTTCGGATGAGCTGTTTTTCTTCGTTTATGAGAGATGGCTTTTCTAGCGGCGACAGCGCGGTCGTTGCATTTTCCGAATACGTCCACCGTATGGACGTGGACGGTATCCAGCAATGCGTCAACATCGCTTTCCATTTGGAAGGGCACTTGACGGAGCAGCACGTCCCGCAGCCTCGGTAGGCTATCTAGATACTGGGCCTGAAGCTCGAAATGTTCGACAACGGGGAGGTATCCTACGGTTAATTTGGTCAGTCGGATTGAGGGCATCCCAGCACCAGGTGGAGCGACAAGGAGCTGAAAGAAAGCAATGAATTACCTGGACTGGGAATCTCCGTAGATTCACCGAGCACGATCTTGCATATCTGTCGGTACTGACTTAGGGCGGTGTCCCCCTGTCTGCCTTGCTTGCTCCTCAGCGCCCGCTCCGCTTCAGGGGTCAGCCCGTCCAACGGATCGAAACTCGATGGAAGCTCTCTGTACAGGCAGTTCCCGCGCCGGGCGTGTTCGTCAAGGAGTGTCGCGTTCAGAAACTCCCCTTTACAAGTTGAGCAATAAGGCTGCACGAGGATTCCAGGCCCCGAGTGCTTCTGCTTGATGTGACGTCTTTGAAGTGTCAGCACAGCTCTGTTGACGAGGCATATGCTCTAAAACCAGGCGCTTAATACCACCCCAATACGAGACATGGCTTAGTACCGTAGAAACGGAGTCAAGATGAACATACCTGAGCTCGTTGAGTTCATTGCGTTTAGACGCCGGGCCATCGCAAACGTAGGACTTGGTTGCACAGTCATACCATTCTCTGACGTTGAACCGCATCGGATTCTTGAGCCGAAAGGGGCACATGAACTCAAAGCGCCCATTCTCCTTACGATCGTCGGTCGTGACCCCCCCCTTGCCGTCCGCCCCGCCCCTCTCATTACCACGACCCCCAGATGACTTCTCATCCTGGCCTTCATCGCGGCGGTTTGGCCC
>Ga0247770_1000808_pt1 | contig 28695 bp, 27 predicted proteins | sample UWRJL136409B6_FD_179943 | JGI IMG/M metagenome (GOLD analysis project Ga0247770, IMG submission 179943) | Plant litter microbial communities from Arlington Agricultural Research Station in Wisconsin, United States - UWRJ-L136-409B-6 | ecosystem: Environmental > Terrestrial > Plant litter >... | reverse complement strand
ATCAAGATATCGGAATCGAAGAAGACGCTTCGGATTAAGATTTAATTTAATTGCTGGTATTTATAATTATGAACTTTATTTGAAGACAAATTAGCGCTCGCCTGAGACTTTCGCAAGAGGTCTAATATAAAGTAAAAATAAATTTAAGATATGTATAGCCTTTCTCAGTAACATGAGGTGCTCTCGCGGGCATAGGGCATTGGACATAGGGCATAGGCCTCCGTGGGCATCAGTTGCGAGCAGTGTGTACCTCATTTTATTGAGAACCGCTATAGATGAAAGGGAAGTTTTTTATTCATATATCCCCTAGGCATGGCAATATCAAGAATAAAAAACTCTGGTGAAAAATCCCAAAAGTAAAAGCATAAAAGCCTGAGTCTTTTAAAGAAGAATGATTGAGAGGTAGATGGGTTTGAGCAGAGCATTAATAGTAATGTGGTAATAGCTTGTACTTATAAAATTTGTGAACGCTTGGAGAAAACTATATTAGGACTGAAAAATAAATAACTTGATGAATTACTAAGTTTGAGGTACGGCTCTATAGTTCCATTTTGGCAAGTATTCATCAAAAGTAATTTGCATAGTTTTTTTAAAGTTATCATCTACCTTTCGACCAATTTTATAGACTTTATCAAGCACATTTGCAACTACAGATAGCCCGGTTTTAGTGTGAGTTTTTTCTACCAGATATTTGACTAATTCTATATTGGTAAAAATTACTCCTTGACAAGCTAAGCGTAACATGAGGAAAGAGTCGATGTTCGATGGGATTATATTTAGATGTATAAGGAGGGTAATGGGCAATTCTTATCTCAATCCCGATTTCATTAACTAACTTTTGTAAATCTTCTTTAAAGATATAATGATTAGCATTGTTACTACCTCCACCATCACACTTTGCTAAAATTGAAGTGGCATTAGGGTAGATAAATTTTCCATAATTATTCCACCAATTTTTCAGAGATTCACAAGCAAATTCACTTATATCTTTACTGTTACCTAATGTTATATATCCTCTATTTTCTTGAGCATCGTAAATCCCATGTGGAATTACTTTTCCGTGACCTAAGCTCCAAAAATCATGATCGAAAGTAGTGACAGGCTCGGTTGTATAGAGAGTTCCCGGACGATATAAATTCCCTAAAACTTCTTTTTTTTTGTATCAAAACTAATAATCGGATTACCCGCTTCTCTATACTCTGTATCGAGTCTAGCAATATTTTCAAATTGAGCGTTACGATTTTTATTAATTCCTGTTGTCTGTTTTTTTTGTGCTTTTCGCTTCACATATCCATGTTTTTTTATGAGTTGTCCTACTAGAGGAAGACTCACACAAAATCCGGCGTTTTTCAGTCCGACAGCTATTTCTTTATGCGTCAAATTAGTCCATTTAATTAGCTCATTCATTGGGTCTCCCGCTGTCTGGAACTTTAAGACTTCTAAAAAGGCTTCATCAATACCGCTACTGGTAGCTAAAATACTTTTTCTTCCTCCTCCTTTTTTTCGGATCCTTAAATTATTAATAGTCGTTTCATTCATGGTTTCTAAATCTTTAATTCCCTGGACAATAGTATTTCGACTGCATCCGCAAAGTTTCATTATATAGCTAATTCCACCCCATCCCAATTTTTGTGCCTCGACCGCTGCATACCTTCTTTTATCCTTTTATGATAAAGAGTTATAAAGTTTCTTTATTTCCGACTCAATTGAACTAGAATAAAACATAGGTTTAAAGACCAGATAAAGTGGTACAATAAAAAAAATTCTTGCGAGTTTATATCAATTTTATAGAAAATAGCAATCAGGGCGCTGTTTTTGATTATATCCGACAATCCATCAAGTTATTTATTTTTCGCTCCTTAGTTATTGACAAGCCCATTCTGAGAAGTAATGCTATGCTAGAAAAACTAACAGAAGGGGAGGATAAAGGATTAACCCTTTTCTTCTTACCTAGTTAATCGCCTGAGTTAAATATAATTGAGATAATTGAGATATTGTGGCGGTCAATTAAATATCATTGGCTGGAAATAGATGCCTATGAAAGTAGGGATAATTTAGTAGAGGCAGTGTCAAATATCTTTCGAGACTTGGGTTAAAAATATATAATTAATTTTGCTTGACTACTTAGCTTTAGACGATATCGAGCGCTTATTACTCTATCCCCACCAGGCGATCGACTTTGGCGGACTTTTGCGAAGTTGGCACTCCTGAAGCAAAAAATCGGGAAATTTGGCTAAAACTGCGGTTAGTCGTGATACACTCCACTAAGCTGTATATGCCGCTGAGCGCAAATAAATCGCCGTTTAATCTGGGGCTACGGCCCTTTAAGCGTGACCAAGTGCAGGATTGGGCGAAACGGCAAGGGCAGGATTGGTCAGGGGAAGATGCCCAGCAACTGACGGGTTTTGTAAACAGGAATACATATTTAATACGGGTAGCTCTTTATCATATCGGGCGTGGGGATGTCACTCTAGAGCAAGTGTTGCAAAACACTCCCATCTCTGCCGGAATTTATGGCGATCGCCTACAACAACAACTGTGGAACTTACAACAGCGGCCAGATTTGCTGGCAGCATTCGTGCGAGTTGTAAAAAGCAGCACACCTGTAGAGTTGCATTTAGTGGAGGCATTTAAGTTGGAAATTATGGGGTTGGTAAATTTACAAGGTAATCTGGCCACGGTAAGTTGCGAGTTGTAGAGGCAGTATTTTGGCGATTTCAGTAGCAGTTGATTAGATTCGGCATTATCAGGAGTAACAAAAGAGCTATGAAGATTATTCGGTTCCTGAGTTTAGTATTCCTAGTAACGATTATTTCTATTTTTTCAGGGTTTGTACTCTCCTATAGTGCAAAGGGAGTATTAAATATCAGGTATAAACCCCCAGAGATCACCCTGCAAAACTTCCAACAGCCACCAGAAAAGGTTCTTTTCCCTATGGCGTTGGATTTTGCCGACGTTGCTTGGAAAACATTTGTAACTTTGAATTGGCCTGCTAATGACGACGGCAGCCCATTAGAAAATTTTGTCTTGGGTCAAGCACCACTCGTTCCACGAGTGTGGGAGTTTTATCGAACGCCTGAAGAAGTGTTTCTTCCTAATGGTGAAAACCCTTTGCTAAATACACCCAATCGTTTTGCAACAACCTTAAACACAGACTTGTTCGAGGGGCAAGGATCGGGTTTGGAAAAAAAATCCGATTTGCAAGAAAATTCCAGATTTGCAGAAAATTCCCAATTAAATTTGGAAGAAAATTTACTAAAGAGCCGTGCTTGGATCAAAAAAGTTATCGATTCCAACTACAAATGTCTGGAAAAAAATGATAGTAGTTGCGATGACAACGATAAAAATAATTTGATCTCTCAAGGAAATAAGTTGTTTCTCAATAATATTCCTATTGTCGATCAACAAGGAAATTACATAATAGTCGAGATGCATTTGAACGGAAATGAATTCAAGCAAATTGTTGATAACGAATGGTATAATGCTAGTAAATTGGCTGAGTACGACGACAAAACAAAGAGATTCCAATTTGCATCGACAAATGCCAGTATAGATGCACCCATAGAAATTAAGGCAGCTTGGCGCGTTTTTGATGAAAACTCTAGCCCAGGGGAAAAAGCTCGGTACTATACCACGAAGCGGGTATTAGCTATCCCGGCAGACAAATATGTTTGCACTACCGATAATTGTCCTACTGACCCTGCTGTACTTGAGACTGACCCTCCTGTACTTAAGGAACTTGAAGTGGGGCTGATCGGCTTCCATATTGCCTATAAAATACCTAAACAGGAAGTTTCAAGTCCCGGATGGATTTGGGCTACCTTTGAACAAGTCGATAATCTCCAAGTGGATAATCCGCCCCCAGGAATCGATTTGAAACCAACGCTATCCAACCCAGGTTGTAAGACAAATGGAAATAATGAAAACTCAGATCAGGAGAATTGCCTACCTAATTATCCATATGTAGAATCGCCTTTTCTTTGGCGCGATCAATCTCCCCATGCGGTGACGCGATCGCAGGACGGGCAAATTAAGGAGCAAATTCCTACCCAAGTTCAGCGACTATCTAAAAGCACCACACTCAATGACGCCGTAAAGAAAGATCTCAAACAACAGAACAAAAATTGGCAGGAAGCATTTAGAAATGTGACTCCTGATTCTGTATGGCAATACTATCAACTTGTAGGAACTCAATGGCTGCAAAATCCCAGGAAACTTACTGACACTCCACTTTTACCAAGAGATAGTTTAATGTCAAATATTAGACTTCAACAAGTGCGGCCAGGAGCGCTAGTCAATGTATCTATGGAGGCTTATTCGCAAATCAAGGTTAACGGTGATTCCTGTATTGGCTGCCACGTCGCGGCAATTCTACAACGTTCTAGCGATAATTCTCAAAAAGTCACGTCTGATTTTAGTTTTCTATTGGAACGTGCTCAAAGTTCCAGCAATAATTTATTAAAGGAGGTAAAATAAAATTATAGAACTCGATAATGTACAACTTGTCCTGAATTCTATCGACCGCAATATCATGTTTCAAAATACCATCAAAAGGAGAAGATAGTCATGTCTGAATTCAATACAATTCCCAGCTTACTCGGTGTCTATCAGGAAGCGGATGCTAAAACGCGGCTGAAGGAAAAACTGGGGGCTGACGCAACTGATATAACACGGCAAGCAATCGCTCAATGGTCGCAATTAGTGGCTTGGTCTTGGCTTGAGCCTGATGATTATGAGGAACAAGAAAAGCCTAGCGCAGAGCAGGAAAATCTCCGGAAAGGGCTTATTAATGCACTCAAAGACCTAGCCCGTTCCTGCATTACTGAGCATTACTCTCCGGGTACGTTTATTGATCAAATATTGGCAGGGAGCGATACTCTGTCTCAATATTTGAATGGAGATATATCAGAGTGTGGTCTAACATTGCCCGCTCTTTACAAGGAGCTCACGGGGAAAGATGACTATGTTTTTGAGAAAGAGTTTACTCAAATTTTTTTGTGGGTGATAACTCTCGATCGATTTAATGGCTGGTTAGCTGGTTACATTGAGGAGAATGGTAACATCAAGGATAAGTTTGTGTTGGTACTCGCTTATCCACCGCGCCCCGCACTCAGTCCATCGGTTTTGACGGCATCCGAGCTGCGCGATTGGAGTCAGGGCAAGGGAGATGGGAATTATACACCTTCTAATCCTTATATCCCCACCTGCATTTGCTAAGGTCGTATCTAAGCACCTGTTGATGAGTAAGTGGTTAGGTACGTTGTTGTGCTTTAGCGCTAAAGCGCAACAACGTACAAAGAAATACTTAAATTAATACAATAAATTTGCTTACAGAATGTATCGCGATTACAAGCCAAAATTTAAGAATTGCTTTCGCCTCGAGACAGAAAGAACAGAAGGAGTTTTCCTTTTGTCTGAAAGGAATGCGGCTCTACTGAGCGACCCTATCTACGCTCAATTAGCTCCGTTGTTGGATGGCAATCATAGCATTGATGAAATTGTCAATCAATTGCAAGATCGCCTGCCGACATCTTATATCTACTATGGGCTAAATCAGTTAAAAAATCAGGGTTATCTGAGCAACGGTGATGAGTTGCTGTCGCCATCGTTACAGATTTTTTGCCAGCAACTGAATATTAGCTTTGCAGATGCTCGCGATCGCTTACAGACAACCAAAGTCGCAGTGAGGGCGATGGGTTCTATGGACGCTGCTGAATTGATTAAAACTCTCGAATTGCACCAAATTCAGGTCAGCGAAGATGCCGATTTGGAGGTTGTGTTGTGCGATGATTACCTGCAACTGGACCTAGCCGCGCTCAATCAGCTTGCTTTACAACAATCGCGTCCCTGGTTACTTGTCAAGCCCATAGGCACAATTATCTGGCTTGGCCCGCTGTTCTATCCCAGAAAAACGGGCTGTTGGGAGTGTTTGGCGCAACGCTTGCGATGCAATCGACCCATTGAAGGGTATCTTAAGAGACGCACGAACGATGCAGCACCACTGACGCCACCCCTAGCGAAAATACCTGGTGTCTTGCAAACGGCTTTGGGGATGATAGCTATTGAAGTCTTAAAATGGATCGTTCAGAATCGGGAAAATAAACGATTGCAAGGCGAATTAATTACTCACGATACTTTGACTCTAGAGACTCAAAGCCATATTCTCACTAAGCGTCCTCAATGCCCAATCTGTGGATTGAGCAAAAGCCAGAATAGTGCAAAACCACTGCCATTAATTCTCGGTAGCCGTAAGAAAACATTTACTGCAGAAGGCGGACACCGTTGCAGTTCCCCTGAAGCCACTCTCAGGAAATATCAGCATCACATTAGTCCGATCACGGGCGTTATTCGAGAATTACAAAAGTTACCCGATCGCCTAGATGGTTTTCATAATTATGTAGCCAAACATCATTTTATCTCCATGTTTGATGACTTGAGAGCATTGGCTCAAAACATTGGCGGTAGAAGTGGAGGAAAGGGAAGAACGGATATTCAGGCGCGAGTTAGCGGTTTTGGAGAAGCTATAGAGAGATATTCTGGCGTTTTCCAGGGAGATGAAATCAGAATTAAAAGTAGCTACCAGCAACTCGGCGATCGCGCCATTCATCCCAACGCTTGTATGAATTTTAGCCAATCCCAATATAGCGATCGCCAAAACTGGAATGCCAGTTGTCAGAGCGTTATTCAAAGAGTCCCCGAACCATTTGATCAAACCAACGCGATCGAGTGGACGCCTGTTTGGTCTTTGACTCAGCAGGAATTCAAGTATCTCCCCACTGCTTACTGTTACTTTGGCTATCCCAAACCAGAAAAACCTGACTGTTGGGCAGATACTAACGGGTGTGCAGCGGGTAACACCTTAGAAGAGGCGATCCTCCAAGGTTTTATGGAATTGGTTGAACGAGATAGCGTGGCGCTGTGGTGGTACAACCGAATTCAAAGACCAGAGGTGGATTTGGACAGTTTTGATGAACCTTATTTTAGCTCTCTGCAAGAGTCTTACCAGTCCATCCATCGGGATCTGTGGGTTTTGGATCTCACCAGCGATTTGAATATTCCCACCTTTGTTGCTGTTAGTCGATGTGGCGATCGCGACTCGGAAGATATTCTTTTAGGATTTGGTTCTCATTTCGATGCTAAAATTGCTGTTAGTAGAGCGCTGACGGAAATCAATCAAATTTTGGGTGTTGTCTTACCAACTAACGCCGATGGTACAACCCAGTACGCCTCCTCAGCGGAACTCTTAGCATTAAACTGGTGGCAAACTGCAACCCTACAGAATCAGCCCTATTTAGTTCCCGACAAAAGTAGTAGCGCTAAAGTTTATTCCGATTACGCTCAAAACTGGAGTGACGACCTACTAGAAGACATCAAGCGCTGCCAACAAATCGTAGAACAAAAGGGAATGGAAATGTTAGTCCTTGACCAAACTCGTCCTGATATTGGGTTGAAGGTGGTGAAGGTAATTGTGCCTGGAATGCGCCACTTTTGGAAGCGTTTAGGAGCAGGACGACTCTATGATGTACCCGTACAAATGGGGTGGTTAAACGAACCAATATCTGAAGATAATCTGAATCCAATTCCAATGTGGTTATAATTTACCATTACAAAAAAAATGTTTAAAAACTATAAAATTATCGATGCCGACGCTCACGTTTACGAACCCCACAACATTTGGGAAGAATATCTCGAACCAGCTTTCAAGCACTTTGCTCCTTCGCCAGACCTGAAAATTCAGGGAGAACGAATTATCAATAAGTTCTCCGAGCAATATCTACGTCAATGGGCAAAACCGTTTTTGGAAGTCGAACCCCTGGCTGGTGCTGACCCGCAAATTCAGGTGCAAGCGATGATGGAGATGGGGGTTGATGTGGCATTTATTTATCCCACATCCCTGCTGTTTATCACTGCGGTAAACACTATGGCACCTCAACTGGTGGGTGCTTTTGTGCGAGCTTATAATAATTGGCTGCGAGATTTTTGTAGTTTTAATCCCCAAATACTCAAAGGTGTGGGCAGCATTAATCTTCACGATCCAGAAGAGATGGTGCCAGAATTGCTCCGCATCGTTAATTTTGGCTGGAAAGCAGTCTTTTTGCGTCCCAACCCTGTCAAGGGACGCATCCTGAGCGATCGCGCCTACGAGCCATTTTGGACGAAGTGTGAGGAGTTGGCGATCGCCGTTGGCATTCACGAGGGAACTCCGAGCCGTCTGCCTACTGCTGGGGCCGATCGCTTTAATACTCGCTTTGCCTTACGTGCCTGTTCGCATCCGATGGAACAAATGATGGCTCTGCTAACCTTGATTGAAGGTGGCGTTCTCGAACGTCATCCCCAACTCAAAGTTGGCTTTTTGGAGTCAGGATGCGGGTGGTTGCCCTACTGGTTGTGGCGGCTCGATCAAGAATACGAGAGTTCGCACTGGGAAGTGGCTGATAATGTGAAGATGAAGCCCTCAGAGTATTTCCGCCGTCAGTGTTTTATTTCTATGGAGCCTTCGGAGCCACACTTATCTCAAGTTATTGAGTATATCGGCTCCGATAACATCCTCTTTGGTTCGGATTATCCTCATGCAGAATACGAATCGGATATTGTCGAGCAAGTAGTTGCTCTTGAGGGGGAACTGCCCCAGGGAACGGTAGAAAAAATTTTGTGGGAAAATCCGGCTCGTTTTTACGGGATCGGTTGAATGGCACGAAGATAAACATCAGCGTTTACTGTTCGATCTCACAATTGTAGGTTAGGTTGAGCGAAACCCAATCTACAATTTTGCTTAATTCCTAAAAGCCTTGATTCGACCCCATTCTTCCCCTAGCCCCTAGCTATAATATGTTCAACGAACCGTTTCCCGTTCCAGAAGTCGATGAGCATTTACTGTTCGATATAAGTTGCTCTAGAATCATCGGGCCAGTAATAACATTAGCGCAAGAAATCAATCTATTCAAGCTGATAGACGAAGCACCACAAACAATTGAAGACGCTGCCAAACACCTCAAAATTACCCCTATAATCTCTGAAGCTTTCATGGCAGTTATTGCCGCATTTGGATTACTAGAAAGACAGAAAGATGGACGGTTTTGCCTGACAAAGGTGGCAAAAACATACATGATTCCAGATAGCCAATTTTACTATACGGGGTTTTGCCCTCCCCATGAATGGTATCTGGATCTGCTTCGCATGAAATTAATCGGTGGCGCTCAACCACCAATGCCGATCGCGGTGGCGATGAATCAGCACAAAATTGAGATGGTGCACAGCTTCATCGATCGGATGCACATGATGATACTTCCAACCGCAGCAAACTTAGCCAAACAACCTGTGTTCGGTCAAATATCGCATCTTCTTGATGCGGGAGGTGGTTCGGGAGCGCTGGCGATCGCGATCGCAGCATTTAATCCGCAGATTCAATGCACGGTTATGGATCTGGAGCCTGTATGCGAGATAGCACAAAAAAACATTGCCAAATATGGCTTAGAAAAACAGATTACTACCGTTGCGCGAGATATGTTTAAAGAGGCGTGGCCTGAAGAACCAGACGGTGTTCTATTTGGCAATGTTTTTCACTATTGGGATTTAGAACATTGCTATTTGTTAGCTCGACGAGCATTTGATGTACTCAAATCAGGCGGGAAAGTATTGTTGCAGGAAATGCCTTTGCATGACACAAAAGATGGGCCGCTCACAGTAGCCTGTTTGTCAGCCATATTACTGATGTATGAGAAAGGTAAGCAGTATACGTTAAAGGAAATAGAAGAAATATTATCGTCAGTAGGGTTTATTGATTTTCAGTCAATACAACCCATACTTATTATCATCTGATTAGTGCTAAAAAACCCTAATTTTTGTTTGTATTTTTTGTGGAGGAAAATCTTAAATATGAAAACTTTTTCTAATTACGAAATTATCGCCCAAATTTTTGAAAGCTCGAGTTCGCTAGTTTATCGAGCAAATCGCCGCCATGACAATCAACCTGTTATTCTCAAGGTTCTCAAGGAAGATTATCCTACCCCTGCGGTGCTAACCAGATATAAGCAAGAGTATGAAATTACTGGTTCCCTGAATATAGATGGAGTGATTAGATATTATGATTTGCAAAAATATCAGAATACACTAGCAATAGTTTTAGAAGACATTGGAGGTGAATCATTAGATATTATCCTGAAAGATAGAAAGCTTAGCTTACCTGAATTTCTTTCTATTGCTCTTAAAATAACGAAAACTTTAGGTGAAATCCATGCTGCTAATGTTATCCACAAGGATATCAATCCTGCCAATATTGTTTGGAATTTAAAAACAGATATCGTGAAAATTATTGACTTTGGCATTTCTACAGTATTTACCCGGGAAAATCCCATAATTAAAAACCCAAAAATTCTCGAAGGCACACTGGCCTATATGTCACCCGAACAAACAGGCAGGATGAATCGGGTACTAGACTACACTACAGACTTTTACTCTCTTGGCGCGACATTTTATCGGATACTAACTGGTTATTTACCTTTCGATACAAGCGATGCTTTGGAATTAGTACACTGCCACATTGCCAAACAGCCTCTACCGCCTCACGAACTCGATCCCAATATACCCAAAGTTGTTTCTAACCTGATTGTGAAATTGTTAGCCAAAACAGCGGAGGAACGCTACCAGAGTGCCTTTGGCATCGCTGCCGATCTGGAAGAATGCCTCAGACAGTTTCAGATCTGCGGAGAAATTGCAGATTTTCCGCTAGCACAACAAGATTTTTCTGATAGGTTAAGTATACCGCAGAAACTTTACGGTAGAGATCGAGAAATTGAGACATTATTATCAAACTTTGCACGAATTGCCGAAGAAAATAGCTCAGAAGAACAGACACGAAAGTGTGTTGAAATGATACTCGTTTCCGGCTATTCTGGCATCGGTAAGTCTGTGCTGGTACAGGAACTCTACAAGCCAATTACAGCTCGGCGAGGCTATTTTATTTCTGGTAAGTTCGAGCAGTTACAGCGCAATATTCCCTACTCTGCAATTGCTGCTGCTTTTCGCTCTCTCATACAGCAAATTTTAGCTGAAGATGAAGCACAACTATTAGAATGGCGTGAAAAACTACTGGCAGCATTTGGCTCTAACGGTGAAGCCATTGTTGACGTGATTCCTGAAGTGGAACTAATAGTTGGGCCTCAACCTCCGATTCAACAACTGGAGCCGATGGAGGCGCAAAATCGGTTTAACTTGGTGTTTCAAAAATTTGTTCGGGTGTTTTGCCAAAGCTCACATCCACTGGTCATTTTTTTGGATGACTTACAGTGGGCAGACGCAGCTAGTTTAAAGTCTATCGAATTAATGTTGACTGACGAGCAGATGAAATATTTGCTCCTAATTGGTGCTTATCGAGACAATGAAGTTAGCCCCACCCACCCTTCAATCTTAACCCTCAATCGTTTAGAAAAAGAGGGAGTCATTCTCAATAGGATAACATTAGCCCCCTTAGCTGCTCCTCAAATCGCTCAATTGATTGCCGATACTCTCCACAGCAATCTAGAATTGGTAGAGCCGCTAGCTGAGTTAATTTATCGCAAAACATCAGGTAATCCTTTCTTCGTCAATGAATTTCTCAAAACTATATATCAAGAAAATTTATTAAAGTTTGATTGGCAACAGTGTTGTTGGGTCTGGGATATCCCGCAAATCAATGCTTTAGGTATCACAGAAAATGTTGTGGATTTACTGATAGACAAATTAAAAAAACTACCTGATGCGCCTCAGCAGGCGTTGCTTCTGGCTGCCTGTATCGGGAATAGCTTCGATCTGAAAATGCTCTCTATAGTCTGTGAAAAATCCCTGACAGATACATTTGTAGATTTACTACCTGCTATCCAGTCCGGGCTGATTCAACCGACTTCATCGCTAGAAACTACCTTGAACAATCCCCTCGATGCCTCTTTGATTATCCTGAATTATAAGTTTCAACACGATCGCGTCCAGCAAGCCGCCTATGCCTTGATTGATGAAAATCACAAGCAAACCGTTCATCTTAAAATTGGCAGAATGTTACTTGCAAGTACACTTTCAGATGCACAGGAAGAAAATATTTTTACTATAGTCGATCATCTTAATAAAGGCAAAAACTTGATTACCAGCAAGGCAGAAAAAGTGCATCTGAGTCAATTGAATCTAAAGGCCGGTAAAAAAGCTCAAGAATCTACTGCATATACGGCTGCTAGAGAATATTTTATCTCGACAAAGGAATTTTTTCCTGGAAATATATGGGAAGGGAAAAATAATCATAAAATGGCTATGGATTTATATAAAAACCTAGCCCAGGTTGAATATCTCAATAGCAACTTTCAAGAATCTGAATTGCTGATTGAAATAGCTATTAATAGAGTGAAGTCAGCGCTAGAACGCTCGGAATTCTATTATTTGCTAATCGAACTATATACCATGCAGGGCAAATACTTGGAGGCGATTCAAGTCGGTCGAACAGCTTTAGCACAATTGGGGATAGACTTTCCAGATCGCGACTTTAACAAAGCTGTTGAAGCTGAATTAGGTAAGTTTAGCGAAATTTTAGGAAAACGAGAAGTTGCTTCGCTGATTGACAATCCAGAAATGGAAGACCCGATCAAGCAGATTGCCTTAGAGCTACTGATAAAAATGCTACCTCCAGCCTACTTAGGCGCTCCAGAAATTTCCGGCGTTGTCATGAGTAAACCTGCTAATCTGAGCATTGAATACGGCCATACATCCAAATCGGCAATCAGCTACAGTATATTTGGTATTTTACAGGGAATATTAGGAAACTATCAGTTAAGTTACGAACTCACCCAGCTAGGATATCAGTTAAGTAAAAAGTTCGATGATTTATATTCCTTAAGCCAAACAGCTAATGGCCTTGCCAATTTTTCTTTGTCATGGGTTAAGCATATCAAGCAAACTGAAAATATTAACGCAGAATCAATTGAGGCTGGGTTACAGTCGGGTATGCTTCAATATGCTGGCTTTAGCATGACTCATACTTTATTAAATGGAATTTACCAAGGCAAAAATCTATCTTTACTTCCTCAAGAGGCATCTGACATTCTCCCTTTCTGCCAAAAAACCAAAAACCAATGGTCTGTTGATTGCACCTTGGGACAGAAAATAATATTACAAAACCTGCTCGGAAAAACGCAAGATAAGCTTTATTTTGGCTGCGATGAGATTGACGAATCCGACTATCTAAATCAAGAGGAAGTTAGCCGAGACCCAAACGCAATCTGCTGTTATTACCTTTTCAAGGCTCAAGTTCTCTATTTATATGGCGAGTTGCAACTAGCGTTAGCATCGATAGCCAAAGGGGGGGAATTGTTAGCGTTTATTTCCGGTAGTATTGGAGTTTCTAATTACAACTTTTACTATTCCCTGATTTTAGCTGCACTCCATCCATCTGCTTCTCCAGAAGAGCAACAAGAATACTGGACTCAAATCGAGGCTAACCAAGCGCAAATGAAAAACTGGGCAAATAATTGCCCGGAAAATTTTCTGCATAAGTATCTTTTAGTCGCCGCAGAAATGACCAGAATATCGGGTAAGTGGTATGAAGCGAGCGATTTATACGATCGAGCGATTAAATTGGCTAAAGAAAATGAGTTTATTCAGGAGGAAGCACTCGCCAACGAACTAGCAGCCAAGTTTTGGTTTGCCCAAGAAAAATCTGACTTCGCCCAAATTTATTTAAAAAAAGCATACCAAGGTTATCAAATCTGGGGAGCAAAACGCAAAGTAGAAGATTTAGATGAAAAATATCTCCAGTGGCTTGTTTCAACCCGAACAGCTACTGAAAATAGTACCATCAATCCAGTCACCACAACTGGTAGAAATTCCGGCGAAGCACTGGATTTTGCCGCAGTAATGAAAGCATCCCAAGCTATCTCCGGTGAAATCGTTCTAGAACAATTGTTAAACCAGGTGATGAAAACTGTGATTGAAAACGCAGGCGCCCAAAAAGGTTTTCTCATTCTGGATAAAGGCGGGAATTGGGCGATTGAAGCGGAAGCAGCATTAGAATGCGATCGCATTACGATTATGCAATCCATTCCAGTAGATTCTGTAGATCCTGCAACTGGAATTCCCCTGCTGTCAACCGCCATAGTTAACTACGTCGCTCGCAGCCACGAAAATGTAGTATTAAATAACGCCACCAATGAAGGACAATTTACTCGCGATTCTTACATTACCACAACTCAACCCAAATCTATTCTCTGCACTCCCCTACTCAATCAAGGCAAACTCTATGGCATTCTCTACTTAGAAAATAATTTGGCGATCGGCGCATTTACCTCGGAAAGAGTGGAAACTTTAAAAATCATTGCCGCTCAAGCCGCTATCTCTATTGAAAATGCAAATCTCTACGAAAAATTAGAAGATTACAACCGAACCTTAGAGCAAAAAGTAGAAGATCGCACTGCACAATTAGCCCAAGCTAATGCAGAAATATTGAGTTTAAACGAACGGCTAAAAGTAGAAAACCTTCGCATGAGTGCCGAACTAGACGTAACCCGCCGCCTGCAACAAATGATTTTGCCTCAACAGCAGGAATTAGAGTCAATTGAAGGGCTAGAAATTGCTGCATTCATGGAACCGGCTGAGGAAGTTGGCGGCGACTACTACGACGTACTAAATCACGGCGGTAAAGCCACAATTGGCATCGGCGACGTGACAGGACACGGTTTAGAAAGCGGCGTATTGATGATTATGGCGCAAACAGCAATTCGCACTTTGTTTACCCACAATGAAACCGACCCAGTTAAATTATTACAGACAGTCAACCAAACGCTTTTTGACAACGTAGAGCGCATGAATTCCGGTAAAAATATGAGCCTTTCTTTGCTGGAATATCGGGACAACACCCTGCGTTTGAGCGGACAGCACGAAGAGGTGATTGTCGTCCGTTCCAGCGGGGAAGTAGAACACATTGATACGATGGACTTAGGCTTCCCGATCGCCTTAGAAGAAGATATTGCCGATTTCATTGCGACTACTGAAATACAGTTAAATTCCGGGGATGTTGTCGTACTCTACACCGATGGAATTACGGAAGCTTTTAATATGAATAGAAATCAATACGGTATCGAGCCAGTAATTGAAGTTGTTGCCCTTAACAGGGAACAGTCAGCAGCAGAAATCAAGCAAGCTGTTATTGACGACGTGCGGCGATACATCGGGGAGCAAAAAGTATTTGATGACATTACTTTGGTAGTAATCAAACAGAAGTAAGTATGGGAGAATTTAGTTGAGGCAATGTCAAATATCTTTCGAGACTTTGGCGAAAAATATTATATAATTAATTGGGCGTTGCATAATTGCGGGATGATTTTGATTGTTTTGTGGGATGGGTTCTCTTCGCCCGAAGGCGTGTATTTTCACGGCAGGCGGGACGCCTAAACCCTACTCCCCACAAGAATAATCATCCTCAAATTGTGCAACGCCCCGTGTCCTGATTGTGCGTAATATGAATTCCGATGCAAGCGGATTTGATATAACTACTCATCTTGTAAGTATAGCCTTTCTCAGTAACATGAGGTGCTCTCGCGGGCATAGGGCATAGGGCATAGGCATAGGACTCGCCCCCATACCTCACCACGCTTGAGAACCGCTATATTTCTGCTTGATAAGCTATAGAACTTATTACTGAATATTATCACCTACATTTCGCGATCGCCAATAGTTTACAAACCGGATATCGGCACAAACTCGTAACCGTAACTGGTGCGATTTCCGGGTTTAACAGTTACTAATTGAACTGCTCGATTGCGATCGCCCGAAGGTAAAAACCGAATCGGACCGGATGCTCCTTTTGCCGAAAAATCTGAGGCCGATAAAGCTTGTTGAATGCCTGTACGATTCGGATTGCGCCCTAAACCGGCAATTAACGCCAGGGCCGCATCGTAGGCTAAAGCTGTGCGCCAACTTACTTCAGCATTCCAAAGTTGTTTGGATGTTTGGGGAAAGTTTGACTGCGGATCTGCGAGAATGTGCCAAGGAACAGCTAGCACCATATCTGTTGCTCCTGCGCCACCGATTTGCAGTGTTTTAGCAGTATAAGCACCGTCTCCTGCTAGTAATGGCAGCCGTTTGGCGTTTACTTGCACTACTTGCAAAGCTTGGTCGATCGTGGCTGAATTAGATGCTAACATAATCACTTCTGCTCCTTGGGCGATCGCACTTTTAACGCTCTCTGCCGCATTAAAATTGCCCTTAGCAAAGTCAAATTCGCCTACTATTTGTCCTCCATCTCCGTAAAGAGCGGTAGTGAATTCATCTTTTAAAGATTTGCTGTAACTGCTGGCAGAATTGAAAAATACAGCAGCTTTTTGCTTTTGCAATTTTGCCAGCATATAGCGGGAAATAGCATTAGCCGCAAACCGATCGCTCGGCACTGTCCGAAATATATTGTTGCCAACTCCTGAGAGCTGCACCGACGTACTTGTGGGAGAAATTGCTACTAATTGTTTTTCCTGGTAAATCTTGCTGGCTGCGAGCGTTGTATCTGAACCAAAATGCCCGATGACTCCTAAGATTTCCGAGTTATTTGCTAAAGCACTGGCAATTTGTGCGGCAATTTCTGGGTTGTTGTCATCGTTAGCAATTACCACTTTTAATGGAGTACCGCTAATGCCGCCACTTTGGTTGATTTCATTTTGAGCTTGAGCTACGCCCCGCATAATTTCTCGAGCAGCATTGAGATCGGCGCCAATGGGAACCGCGGCGGCAATTGTGTAGGCTTTTCGATCGCCGATGCGGGCGTTGTTGAGGTAAATTAGTGCTTCTGGATCGTTGCGATTAGCTTGCAGGGAAGTTTCCAGGTTGGCAATAGCTGCGCTGTAGTTGCCAGATGCGATCGCCTGTACTGCTGCTTGTTTGGTTGTTGTTGCTTGCTCGGGAATTAACAGTTTTTGTCCGGCACTCAGACGCTGCTGGATTGCCTGCTGTGACTGCTCGGCATTCCCCGTCGCAGACTTGGGAAATGTCTGATTTGGGAGTGATGAACCTCCGAGATTAATGCCGCCTCGGCTTGTCAGCCACCAAATACCTGCACCGGCTAACCCGATCGTAATTAGGAGCGATAAGATGAGAACAGCAGTTTCATTTTTTTGTGACATGATTTTACATTTTTAGATTTTTGAAATAACGAAGTCATTAGTCATTAGTCATTAGTTATTAGGATAGAGTAAAAAACATTGGTCAAGGATAAAAAGTGATTTTAACTTGGCGAGCCCGAATTGATGTAGGGTGCGTCAGATAGAGTGATTTGATCTATCAATTGATGATCTGGGAGCTGAGGCACCATGCCAGCCTAAAATCCAGTAGTCACTACTCCCTTATTATATGCGATCGCCCGGACATGATATAATGCAGTAACATCGGCATAGTAAAAATAGCGCTCGCACTCTTTAGTCTGAATGCTTTCAAGGTGGTTCCACCAGAAAAGTGCAGGAATTTTTATAAGTTACTGCTTCAAAGATTAGTGAACCCTACCCTGCAAGACCGCCACTTCCTCTATTCCAAATTTAGTTAAGCAGGCAAGAAATGATAATTGGTGAATTAGATAAAACGCTGAGTGTTGGAACTGATGTGGCAGCTTGGTTTCTCTTTCATCCGCACGATCTGGCACATCGTCGGGCAGATCCTCTGAATTGGTGGGGCTATGACTTTGCCATTTTTAAAGAATTTGTCGCTGGAACACTTGTTGCCGTCTGCACAGGGGGGGATGGTAATTCTACAGTTAGGTTCACTAACGTCGGATTGACGGAACGAGAACTTACCTACGCATTCTGTTGGATCGATTTTCGGTTGCAGGTAAAACATCAATCTCTCTATCTGGATGGGGGTGATGTGTTGCCAGCAGAAGAGTGTGACGAAATTGAGCAACGCGATGCGGAGGGTTATGGATGGATTGAGTTACCCAATGGCAATTATCGAGTGACGGTTCATGCTATCGCTTGGTACGACGAACCAGGTGCGCTGGACGAGAACAATTATTCAACCGAGTCAGCTTTAGCTGCCTATGTTGTTCACTTTCAGTCTGTGGCAGATCTAGATTCGATTACGCCTCCAACAACGCTTCCATATCTATATCGACTGTGTTCAACTTCCGAAGATGTGGTATTTTCTGAAGGCGAAGAGTTATCGATTGAACACACATCGTTGGAATGGTCTGAGTACCCTGTATTACAGTGGCATGAGGTGATTTTCCCTTACATTGAACACCGATTAGATCTCACTGGATTAGTAGAACCGTTTGGGCTAAGCGATAAGCAGATGGTTATGGTTTTATCGTTAGACGTTCCTACAGTTGGGACACTGGTTAAATACAGATATGAGAGCACAACATATAGCGAGGGCGACCCCTATGAATCAGCAATGGGTGTAGTAGCAATCCGGTTGGTTGAGTTGAAGCGGGTCTTTAAACGCAATGAGATTTTTTGGGCAGAGGTTGAACCTTATAATCCAACTTTTGTGCCTGCCGATTTAGAATCCATTGAGGAGTTGAAGCGTCTTTTTGCAGACTATGCAGCAATCCAACTTAGCAATTCCATCCATGTGGAGTATCCTCACTTTTATGCAGAGCATATTGCGTCCCTGACAGAAGCCCGTGAGTTGGGATGGCGGGTGGCTCATGCTCTAGATTTAATGAGCGATCGCCAACAGGAATTACTAGCCCTCTCAGAAAGAGAATTAATTCACAGGTTGATCTGTCACTTGAGTCACAGAGAGTAAACCAACATTATACAATCTGAGGTGACTCAACCTGAGAACTACCTTGAAAAACACCTAGGGGGTAACTCTTCAGTCCTGTATTTAGTTACAAATTTTTACGTTAAAGTTTGGTCTATATCATAAACATTTGAAAAAAAGCTTTTCTTAATCATATCTTTATTTTTTTCCGGGAGTGGGAGAGGGAGGGAGGCTGTAACAGCAAAGGGTTCGGTAAAATAATTAAAGTTTGTTGAAATTTATAAAAATAGCTGCAATACTTTGTAATGTAAAGAGGAAAGTTGAAAAATATCTAAAGACAAACTAATTGGATTGCGATGTCGCTAAGGTAGTATATATGACGGTTTGTCACAGAAAAAGAGTGTTAAGCTCGGCTAAGCTCAGCAAAAGTAAAAGCTCGCTATTTCATTAAGTTCGATCGATAACAAAGGCTAAGGTAAAGTTCATGGCAAACTCAGTTTTAAATCAGCCAAACGCAGCAGCAGGAGTGCAGTGGCAGCCACAAAATATTATCCGCGGCCTAGTGTGGAAAATTGCGATCGCAACCTGGCTGTTAATGGCAGTAGGCAGCGCCACGCGAGTCATGAATGCGGGGCTCGCTTGCCCCGACTGGCCGCTGTGCTACGGTCAATTAATACCCGCAGCGCAAATGAATTTGCAGGTATTTCTAGAGTGGTTTCACCGATTAGACGCAGCGGCAATTGGCTTGAGCGCGATCGCACTTTTAGGACTATCTTTGTTTTACCGCAGCCGCCTGCCAAAATGGCTGCCTTGGGCGAGCGCTGGGGCAGTATTTTTAATCGTTTTTCAGGGTGTATTGGGCGGCTTGACAGTAACACAACTGCTCAGATTTGACATCGTTACCGCTCACTTGGGAACCGCTTTACTGTTTTTTGGCGCCCTGCTAGTCATCGGTTTCATGCTGACTCCCTACGAAGCTACAGGAAATGTCGGCAAATTGGCTTGGGTAAGTTCGATCGCAGCATTGTTAGTTTACCTGCAAAGTTTGCTAGGAGCATTAGTAGGCTCGAGATGGGCACTGCACCAATGTTTGGACTCCTCAGAATTGTGCTCGGTAATGAACAGCCACATCGCCGGTATCGTACCAGCTACAGCAGCGACTTTAGCCGTAGCAGTGATGGCTTGGCGGCAGCCTGCACTGAGTCCCAATTTGCGAAAACTGGCTAACTGGGCGAGTGTTTGCCTAATTGCTCAATTAATTCTGGGATTAGCAACTTTCCGGCTGCACCTTCAGGTAGAACCGCTGACAGTGGCCCACCAAGCAGTCGGTGCTGCTTTGCTGGGAACCCTGATAGCTTTTAGTGTTTTAGCTTGGCGCGATCGAGCTTTATCAGCTTGACAGATAAGACTAAAGCCAAGTAGGGTGCGTCAGACATTGATTATTTCGACTTAAACAGGTTTTTATGTTCTGATGCACCCTACCTCTTGAGTGTAAGATGGGGCGGGTTTATTAATCCTTGTAGCTACAGCAAATATTTCTCGTAAAAGCCGCCCCTACAACCTAATGACTAATGACGAATTCGCAAATAATTACTAACTGCTTACAACTGATGCAAGAAATCCTTACTAACGAGAGGCCCCGCCTCCACGAAAACTTTTCGCAAGTCGTGAAAAGTTACTATCAACTAACAAAACCCAGAATTATTTTACTGCTGCTAATCACTACCTCAGCAGGAATGTGGATGGCGGCCAAAGGAGAAGTAGACCCGCTATTGCTGGTATCAACTATTACTGGAGGCGCTTTAGCTTCCGCGTCGGCGAATACGATTAATTGTGTCTACGACAGTGACATCGATTATATTATGGAGCGCACCCGGTGGCGGCCGATTCCTTCGGGGCGTGTCAAGAAGCGGGATGCTTTGATATTTGCGATCGCCCTAGCTACAATATCCTTTACTTTGCTGACAGTTGTTGCCAACTTATTAGCGGCATTGCTAGCAATGTCAGGCATTGTTTTCTATGTCCTAATTTACACCCACTGGCTGAAGCGTCACAGCGTGCAAAACATCGTCATCGGCGGTGCAGCCGGGGCGATTCCCCCGCTAGTTGGGTGGGCTGCGGTGACGGGAGATTTGAGTTGGGGTGCGTGGCTGCTGTTTGGGATTATATTCCTGTGGACACCGCCGCATTTTTGGGCATTAGCAATGATGATTCGCGACGAATACAAGGAAGTAGGCGTCCCGATGTTACCTGTAATTGAGGGCGACGAAGAGACAGCCCGCCAAATTTGGATTTACACGCTATTGATGATTCCTGCAACTTTGCTGCTAGTTTATCCCCTGCATTTAGCGGGCGCGGTGTATGCGGGAACAGCTATTTTCCTCGGTGCTATTTTTGCCCAAAAAGCTTGGTTGCTGTTGCAGACTCCAGAGGATAAGATTGTGGCGCGATCGCTCTTCAAATACTCTATTCTGTACCTGATGCTATTGTGCGCCGGAATAGTGGTTGACAGTTTGCCTGTGACTCATAATTTTACTACTGCTGTTGTACAAAATGTGCAAACTTTGATTAGTGCAGTTGTGATGTAGTCTGCTTTTAGAGCCCCGGCTTCTTGAAGAAGTCGGGGCTCTCGGTATATTGTAAAATTTAAAGTGGAGGAAAGTTCTGATGGCTGAGAATAATGTGAAAGTAGACATCTCATTTCAATCACTGCTGGAAGCTATTTCGTCACTGGGAATTGCTGAAAGATACAAGATATGGGAATTTTTAGAAGCTGAATTATTCCCGAATGAGGACGATTCTCCAGAAGACATTGCCGAAATTGAAGCGGCCCGTGCTGATTACAAAGCTGGAGATTACACAACTTTCGATCGATATATGGCACAACGGGCAAATAAATCGGGATGACTTACACCATCCTTGATGAACCTTTAAAGACAGTGACAGTTAATTTTAAACTCTTAACTATACTCATAATAGATGAAAACCAGAGAGAGGCGAACTGGTTATGAACTGGAAAGCACACATTCACTCAAATCCTAAAATTCTGCTTGGCAAGCCTGTAATTAAGGGAACACGAATATCAGTGGAGTTTATGCTAGGGCTATTTTCAGAAGGTTGGACGCAGCAACAAATTCTAGAAAACTACCCAACGCTTAATGCTGAATCTCTACAAGCTGTGTTTGCTTTCGCTGCGGAGAATCTCAATGAAAGTTAAATACGATGCAGAAGCAGACATTCTGATTTTTATCTTACGTGATGCGTTTCCAGCCAATGCTATTTCTGAACCTGGAGGCGTGATTGGTAGTTATGACGAAACTGAGGAACCAGTTAGCATCGAATTTCTCAATGCCTCCAAACGTCAACTGTTTAATCCTCAAGAGCTCATACTAACGATCGCAACTTAGTTGATGCACTTTAGCGAGATGGCATCGCAGAATTATATCGCGGTGTGAGTTTGGGGCGATAAATGAAGTAAGCTATAGACAAAGATTTTAAACAATTTTAACCCATGCCAGCATCCGTTGCTTATCTGTTTGACACAATTACAGTGAACCCAAGACAATGTGGCGGTCGTCCCTGCACCCGGGGAATGCGGATTCGAGTCATCGATATCCTAGAGTTGCTAGCTGCTGGTTTGAGTTTTGAGCAAATTCTCGAAGAATTGCCAGGCTTGAAACTTGAAGATATCAAAGCAGCGCTTCTGTATGCAGTCCGCAAACTCGACCATCCCGTTTTAGCCGTATGACAATTTGGTTGAATGCTCATCTATCACCAGCCATTGCTGTGTGGATTACTGCTACTCTTGGTGAAATACATTAGCTATCGGCGGTATTTTTCTATTGTATTGGGTATTGTACGGCAACTGCGATACAATTATAAGTTATCTCGCTGTGCCTAATATTATGCCGGGCCAGAACCAGAATTAGATAAAATTGAAAACTATGATGCCCCCTGGACTTTCAACGTACCTATTGGAAATGGAACAGAATTTACGAGCAGAAGACAGCGACAAATGGTTTGACCGCTATCCGAAAAGTGCTCACCACTTGTTAGCAGCTATATGTTTCCGCGAGAATTCTCAGTCAATATGGGAAGAAACAAAAACGATACTGCTGCCACCTATCGGCTTCTATTACTCGATTTTTCATCTTTCAATGGCACTGCTATTTTTGGATTACCAGACAGATACGGATGAATTGAAACGCATCAAACACGGAACCTTGGAAAAGTTCATAAATCAAAGGTTAATACAAAAGCAATTATTGTCTAATGCTTATTTGGATGAGTTCCAGCGCCTACAAGACATTAGGGAATATGCGAACTATAATTTCGGATCAAAAGTCCCAAAGTACGAATATCTGCAAATAGCAGACGATTTTTATGCGACCACAGGCGAATGCTTCGACAAGGTGATAGACTTGGTACATCCTATCCAAAGAAAGATCGATACGTTCTATTCTGTCCATATGAGCATCCAAGCCGCAATCGGTGATGGGTTCGGTGACGATCTTATGCGAATGTATTTGCCGAAAGCCGCAGAAGAAAAAGTTATCGCATATTTATTACTGAAGAATCTGACGACCTAAATCTACAACAGCAAGATAACATCCACCTGCATGCCGACCGGATAAAGTGGATCGGTTGAGTCCGAAAGCCTGCTAGTGGTGAGGCGGAACGTTAGACCGCTAAATCTGAGTTGGGTAGTGGCTTGAATGTATCTATCAAATTCCAACTGACAGGTGAATGCCATACAAGCCAAACTTCAAGAACAACTTTCTCTTGCTGATGCCGAAGTCATTTTGAGACGCTTGCCAGAACGAATTAAAGCAGCTTTGATCGCGCGTGCTGCGGAAATTGAAGCTCCGATCGCCATTTCGATCGCCAATTTTCTCGACACAGAAGCATTAGGTTTCGTAGATTGCAAACCAGGACGCGGGCAGTAAAATCGAGAAGTCCCAGGCGATGAAGTTCGAGATAAGGTGAAAGCCCGATCGCTAAAATGATGAATAGATGTTGCTGCCAAGATAACCATGACCACCATCACCCTCAACCTCTCTCCCGAACTCGAACACCAGATCCGCACTGAAGCATCTTGACAGGGCGTTGAACCCGATCCCTACATCCTCAACGCCCTGCAAGAACGCCTCCAGCCTAGACTTCCAACCACCCAACCTACAGAAGCCGACTTGCTGCAACAAATTAACATCGGCTTTAGTGCACAAACCTGGGAAGAATACCATGCCCTCATCGCCAAGCGTCATGCCGAAACCCTGACTCCCGAAGAACACAAGCAACCGATCCAAATGAGCGATCGCCTTGAACAACTCAATGTTGCCCGCATTCAAGCCTTAATTCAACTCGCAACCTTCCGCAACCAACCTCTGACATCAAATCCGTTAGCATCGGAATAGTAAATTCGAGTTCACTGTTCACTGTTGACTGTTAACTGTTTACGGCGTCAACAGTCAACCGTCAACAGTCAACATCATTCCGGTGTAACCGGAAATGATATGACGGAGCTCATGCAAACTCTCGGCGGCCTGCGGGTTCTTCCGTCTATGATAATAAGTAGTTAGAATCAAAAAAATGTATGCCAGTTGTAGCAGTTAAAACTTACATAGAGTATCGGAATGATGCCTATTGGGTTGAAGGAACTCGGATTTCTCTTGACTCGATAGCCTATGCTTTCCAACAAGGATTATCGCCCGAAACTATTGTTCAGTCTTTCCCACTACTGACACTGGAACAGGTTTATGGGGCAATCGCCTTTTATCTAGGCAACCGCGCTGAAATCGACGCTTACCTAGCCGCCGAAGAAGCCGCATTTGATGCCATGCCTCAACCTCTACAAACCAGCGATCCAGCTTTGTACAACAAACTGATGGCAGCTAAGGCAGCAAGACAGCAGGTGCGATCGTGAATGTGCGCTATCAAGCTGATGCTGACTTAAATCAGGCGATCGTCACAGGATTACTGCGACGAGAATCTACAATCGACTTTCAAACTGCTTTTGCTGCTGGGTTAGAAGGTGTTAAAGATTCCGACGTGCTGGCAATTGCAGCACAGCAAAGACGTGTTCTCGTCAGCCACGATCGAAAAACAATGCCCTCCGAATTTGCTGAGTTCATTACTACTAATCAGAGTGCTGGAGTCATTATTGTTTCCCGAAAAATACCGATGGAAGTTGTCATCGAAGAACTACTCTTGATTTGGGCTGCATCTAGTGCAGAGGAATGGGTCGATCGTATTGCTAAGCTACCCCTTTGATGCACACTAAAATGGATATCGAAAGCGTTAAGCTAGAAACAGACAACAGAGAGCCAACCTACGCAAAAGGTTAATATCAATGGTTGCGATCGCCCAAAAAACCCTTTCCTTCGAGGAATTTCTCAACTGGGATGACGACTCCGGTAGGTCATTTGAGCTAGTCAATGGAGTTGCCATGCCCCTGAGTGAACCCACAGCCAAACATGAGGATGTCGTTGATGGTTTATGTCGTCTCTTGGTAGATCATTGCCAATCCTTGAACCTTCCCTACGTTCCCCGACAAAGTAAACAAGTCAGATTGAACGCTGCCCCGGGCGAAAGTGAATCGAGTCGTAAAGCCGACATTGTGGTGTTTGCCAAGGAAGAATGGGTCAGAATGCGTCAAAGTTCTGCCTCTGCTGCTGCCTATATTCCACCTCCCTTGGCGATCGAAGTTGTCAGTACCAATTGGCGGGATGATTACCGCATCAAATTGAATGAGTATGAAACTTTAGGAATCCTGGAGTATTGGATCGTTGATTATGCAGGGTTGGGAGGCGTTCAGTATATTGGTTCTCCAAAACAGTCTACGGTGACCATCAACCGCTTAATCGATGGTGAATATCAGGCACAGCGATATCAAGGAGAAGCCATTATTGTTTCTCCAACGTTTCCTCAGTTGGTATTAACCACCGCTCAAATCGTTGCGATGACACAAGTTTAGTGTTTGCAAATTATTAGAATTGCCATCGTTAGTTGACGAACTGTACGAGCAATTGGGATACAATTATTTCATCGATTACGATAGCAATCCACCATCCCCTCAGCATAAAATGGTTGCGTTAGCGAAGCTTTCCGAAGGAATCGCGGCTGACCACCACATAGGTAATCACATCCCCATAACTCTAAGGAATATCCGCATAATATTCGAGGATTTTTTCCAACATCTCACCCCATTGGTCTAGGGCTTGATTTGCGCTTGCCATTGGATAATCTCCTCCCTCTTTGAGTCAAAAACGATCGCCCAAAAACCAGGTTCTGACCGCAGCCATTGCCCAGCTTCTGCTTTTTTGTTTAGGCTGCCTCTATATCTATCCTCTACGATGCAAGTTGCGATCGCTCGATCGGCCGCGAATGCTAAACACCCTAGGAAAATATTTCCCTCCAAATTATTACTTATTTTCCCTAGCTGGTTGCCGTATTAGTTCAGCAAAATCTGCAAAACTTGGGCCAACTTGCGATGTCACTCAAACGAGTGACACTCATTTGAGGTCACTCAAAAAAGTGACTAGGCAATTGCCTCAAACTTTAGCGAGAATGAGCGCAATGAGGAAAACTCGTCAGCTAGATTTACTAACTGAAGGTAAGGGTGAACTCAAGCTGAAATTTGCTGCCACTAAAATTAGCAAAATCTCCCTTATTATAGCCCAACGCATTACCGTTTAAGCGTTGGTAAGCAGCCCTACTTAACTATTACTAGGAAAAACACAATGGACGCTATTCTGTATTGGAATGAAGTCGCACTCGAAGCCAATCGCATTAGTTTTACTAACGGAAAGAATGAGCAACCAGGCCCCACTCTAAGTTCTCGCGCTTTGGCGATCGTTCACTTAGCTATGTATGACGCTTATGCAGGCGTACAGGGTAATCCAGCCGTTCCAGTTGACTTATCTCCTTATCTTCCTGGCTTACCTAGTCCGAAACCCAATGCCTCAGCCAATGCTGCCGTGGCCGCCGCTGCCCACGCTACATTGTCTAGCTTGTATCCCAGTCAAAAATCCTTTTTTAATCTGAAACATACTCAAGCAGGTTTACAAGGAAACGGCCTACAAGAAGGTCATGAATTTGGTCTTTTGGTAGCTCAAAAAATCTTGGAGAAGCGACAGGACGATCCTAGCGCTAGCGATGATGGCTATGCTGCATCAGTTGCTCCTGGCGCACACCGTCCCGATCCAGATAATAGCCCTCAAGGTTTTCATGCGCCCTTCTATGGCGCAAAATCAAGAGGTTTTGCTGTCACTAAGCGTCATCAGTTAAATCCTCCACCTCAGCTAGGGAGTCCTGAGTATATCAACGCCCTGAGACAGGTGCGCGGGAAAGGGATTGCACCTGAATTGATGGGAACTTTGCCTCCAGGTATTTCTCCTCGAACTGCAAATGAAACACTCATCGGCATCTACTGGGGCTATGATGGCGCTGTTGAGTTAGGGACACCCCCTCGGTTGTACAACCAGATTGTCCGTGCCGTGGCGATCGCTCAGAATAATACTGTCGATCAAAATGCTCGTCTTTTTGCGCTAGTGAATGCTGCAATGGGAGATGCTGGTATTTTAGCCTGGGATCAGAAATACATTCACGATTTATGGCGACCTGTCCTCGGCATTCGGGAACACGATCCCTCATTAGGCCCAACCGCTACTGGCAATAACGTCATCTCTGACGATGCTGACCCCTTTTGGTTACCACTAGGGGCACCGAATACGAATTCCACCGGGAAAAACGGTACGCCACCTTTTCCAGCCTATCCTTCTGGACACGCTACGTTCGGTGCAGCGGCGTTGCATATTACCCGACGGTTTTATGGCGTAACTAGTCACAGCGATGACAGCTTGTTTGAGAATATTACCTTGGTTTCTGATGAGTTAAATGGCATTAGCCGAGACAATAAGGGAACTGTCCGACCCAAACACGTTCGCAGTTTCCCTGGTGGGTTGTGGCAAATGATTATCGAAAATGGCCTCAGTCGTGTCTTTTTAGGAGTGCATTGGGTATTTGATGCTTTTGCTACAGATTGTACAGGCAATCCCGACCTCGGTCAGAATATTGGTGGTATTCCGCTTGGACTTCAGATTGCTGACGACATCTATGATAGTGGCTTGAATCTATCGACTGTCGGGCCTCGGCATTAAAACTCTTTGCCCTATTAATCCTATCCCTGGCGCGAGTTAGAGGGGTTAAGCTTTATTTGACAAAGCTTGCCCCTTGACCCGTTTTCTGAGTAAATGGCGATCGCCAGCGATTGTCTAAAATCTTGGTCAAGAGCAGAAGCTATGCGCGAGCATATCCAGTATGCTGTCGGACTTCGGGTGGATGGAAAGCAAGAACAATGCGATCTTTGGGTACGCCAGAGGCGACGAGTTCATCAGTGATGCCGTCTTCAATGCCATCATAATGAATCCAGATTTTGTCATTGCGAATTTCGGCGTGAACCACAGTACCATGAACTCGCAGATGATTTTCCCAACCTTCATGTATCAGCATAAAATGGTTGCGATCGCGGCTCACCACCACATAGGTAATCACATCCCCATAAGTATAAGGAATATCCGCATAGTATTGGAGAATTTTCTCCAACGTCTCACGCCATTGGTCTACGGGTTGATTTGCGGTTTCCATTGGATAATCTCCTCCGTGTTTGGGTCAAAAACTATCAGGCGAAAACCTGGTTCTTCTAGGAGCAATTGCCCAGCTTCTTCTTTAAACAACGTTTCAAAGGTGTTGCGATTAACAGCTAGGTATAGACGACGCTCTGCTCTCGTCTTTGCAGCGTTCTGGCGTACATAAAGAACTGCCCCCAAGCATTTTCGAGGTCATTAATGGGCGAAGGGCCCAGAAAGCTTTTGGGTGCATCTCACTTTTGCACATACATCAAATTGAAAGTTGACCGTTGAGATAAGCACAGCGAAGAGCAAGCATAGAGGAAACGTTCTCAATATTCCATTGCGCTCCCGATATTTTCACCCTTAA
>Ga0247770_1000807_pt1 | contig 28696 bp, 24 predicted proteins | sample UWRJL136409B6_FD_179943 | JGI IMG/M metagenome (GOLD analysis project Ga0247770, IMG submission 179943) | Plant litter microbial communities from Arlington Agricultural Research Station in Wisconsin, United States - UWRJ-L136-409B-6 | ecosystem: Environmental > Terrestrial > Plant litter >... | reverse complement strand
CGGTGGGGGGGGGGGGGGGTTGTCGGTATGTGTATGTGGTTGAGGCTTGGCGTGGGTGAGGATGGTGACGCCGAGATTGGTGCCGTTGACTTGGGCTAGGGTTAGGATTGCCGCTGCGTCTGGGTCGGAGGCGATGCCGTCGGTACCGAAGTTGTAGGATGCCTCGACTAGCGCGGGGATCTCGCCTTGGGTGGAGATGCGCATGCCGCCCCAGATCTCGCCCCGCGGAAGGGGGAATGCCTCGAGGGTGAACTTGGTAACGATGCCGAAGTTGGATGCGGCGCCGGAAAGCGCTCAGAAGGGGTCGGGGTGTGATTGCTGCGTGGCCTGGAGGATGTTCTCGTTGGCAGCGACGAATTCGTACTCGACGACCGTGTTGCATGTCTAGCCCTTGGTCGCGGCGAAGAAGGAGATGCCCCCGCCTGCGACGAGGCCGCCTACGCCCACCGAGGGGTAGCGGCCGCCGGCGACGCCAATGCCGTCTTTTTCGAGCGTTGAATATTATACCGTGGACCAGGTGTTGCCCGGGCCGATGGCGACGGTTTGTTTGTCGGTTGAGATGGTGATTTCGTTCAGGGTCTCGAGGGACACGGAGATTCCGTCCTGGACGTTGGAAGCTGCCATGCCGTGGTCGCCACTCTTGATAGCAAAGGGGCATTTTGTCTGCTTCGTGAGCCGGATGAGGACGGCCATCTCGTTTGCATCGGCGGGCTTGAAGGCGCATAGTGGGGAAACGGCCTGCCTATACGTCGGACAAAACCTCAACACCAGATCTCGCAGGGCATCAGGATGTCTCTCGTCCGTCTCCAGACTATCAAGACATCTCCTCCCGGCGTCGAGGAAGTGTTCGTACGAAGCGGTTCCGGGCACGAGGTCAACGGGTGGACCGCCGTTGGACGAGGTTTCGCAGGGGGGGTTGCCCACTAGTGTGAGCCAGAATGCATCGATTTCTGATTGGTTTTGGGCATAGGGGTAGGGGTCTTCGACTTATTCGTCGCGGAGTTGCATGGTTTGTCGGTGCCAGGCCATGAGACAGAGGATGTGTTGGACAAAGGGGTCGTCGGGGTCCGGCTGGGCGCTTTGGAGGACTGCATCTTGGTGGAAGGTTTCCCCTACGAGCGAGGCGTAAGGGCCGTCGATGAAGCTTTTGATTTGGAGATTTAGGGGGTCTGTGAGGCAGGCGATTTCGTCGATGATTGCACCTTCTAGACGGAGACGGTGGCGTCCCCCACAATGGAGAGACCGCCGGAGACGGTGGATGAGCCTGACGCGCGATACGGCCGCAGACGGGTAGTGGAGAGCTCGGTGCGGGGAGGATGGTGCTTGGCTAGGGGACGCTCCAGTCCGGCACCCAGGAGGGAAGGATTGTGACTTGCCCCCGAAGTCCTATTCCAGCGGAATGTAAAGGTTATAGGGGGTACGTCGACGCAGCGCGGGCATCGTACCTGGTTATGTTAGACGAGTACAGGTAGGCCGTGGTGGACTTATAGATAACGTCGATGGACTGGTCGTAATGTGGTTGGATTCCGTGGTGGTAGACGTCGCCCGTGAAACCCATTAAGGCGTACACCTTATCCTTGTGGAACAAGGCCTTAAACAGCGAGCACTCTTGCAAAGTGTCTACTAAGTCAATGGTCAATCCCTCTTGCACGCGGAACGACAGGCTGTTGGCGATCTTGGCCAGCTGCACGGCGGTCTGGACGGCGGGTCGCTCAGCCGCCGAGAGCTTCGCCAGGTGGGTTATGAACCCGCGTGCCAGGATCCACTCTGCAATCATCATGACCTCGTTTTACAGGTTGTAACATCGCCGTAACGGATGACGGGTGGGCGGTTGGCTATGGCCACCTCCTGGATGATCCACGCCCGGTGAAACCAGTCGTTGCGGAAGAGGTCGCACATGGCCTGGAGAACAACCACTTCGGAGGCCAGCAAGTCCGAGTTTCCTTGGATTGCTTTTCCTGAAAGTCCACACTCGGTCCAAGATCGCACGGGGTGGAAGACCCAGTCCTAAAAGGTCGTTGTCCAGCCTCTAAATGCGCGTTGAATGGGGCTAAGGTCATAGATAGGCTCAAGCCAGGCAATAACGCCGGACGCGCTCCTGTAAATCTCCTTCATCATGGACACCTGTCTGTTCTTCTGCATCAAGTCACTCTAGTTAATGCAGAACAGATCGATCCAGAACAGCCGCTTCGACGCCCCGCTAAGATCTCAAAGCATACGGTGGACCTTAGGCGAGCAGTTAAACCGCTCGCCCTCCACCAGGATATAGCTGTCGTTAATCTTAGCAAGGTCGACCCATGTATACAAGATGCAGTCGTAGTCTCGCGTTAAATCGAGGGAGACGCTGAGAAGTTCAGCTCTGATGGTACCCTCCTGCAGGCTGTTTCGGGGCATCAGCTGCAAGAGTCTAATATCTCGGACTCTTTTCAACGGCCAATGCGAGTACATCTCATCCCCCGATCCATTTTTGCCGCGGCAGGTGAACGTGAACGCAGCCCTCTTGATGTTGCGTCGGTTTGCGTCAGGAAGACGAGTAATCAGCCCGAGGAGGAGTCTCGGCCGCATGACAACAATCAAGATGGCAAAACCGACAGCTGCCGAGCTCTAAAACTCGCAATTGCGGTAAAATCCATTTTGGAAGACAAAGATCGTCCAGGTTGGTTGGGCCGCAAGTGGAGGAGGAAGGGGAAAGGGACCCATAAAATCTTTTGTGGAAGGGACGAGAAAACGTTGATTCAGGTAGGACTTGATCACATGACAGAGCCCATTTGTCGGAACTCGGCCAATCGATGATACAACGCCAAAAGTACCCAGAGCAAGCTGTCGGTCATGGACTACCATCTGATTCCTTCGGATCGTAAGTGCAGCAAGATTTCGCAGCTCGAGATGGGCGAGCACGTATAGGGCACATAGGAGACACAACGGCTAGAACATCAAGGGAAAAGAGCCTGCGGGAAGGACATTCTTCGGGCGATATGCCCTGTGGGTCTGTCGAGTCGCCCTTCGCTGCAGCAAATTTTGGTCTTTCAAGCCAGAAAATTAGCCTCAAACATGACCTCCGACAACATGCATACATGCGGTCGAGCTCGATGTAGTGGATAATGCACATCCCCTGCCTTGCCAAGACTTAATGCCTTGTCGCGTGGGCTTAAGGCTGAGCAATCTACCAGTGTGCCTTGCGAAGTTCCCGTGCCTTCAGTCGAGTGTCAAGGTAGGGGGTAAAGATAAAAAGTACCAGCTTCAATCCTAGCCCTTCCCGGAATATATAGAAAGGCGCAGCAGAGCTTAGCCTACTTTTAATTAGAAGTGGGAATTAAATCTAAGCTATCCATGGATGTCTCGCGGCGTAGCAGCAACATGGGTGGTTAACCGAGCACTACTGGACGAGCCTTGATTCTTCCAAGCGATAATGGCCCGATGCCGGGCAATTTTGCATTATGCGGCTGGCCTTGGTGACCATTGGTCCCGGCGTCATCTTGCGCCTTGCTACCCCAACCAAACTCTTAGCTGCTGAAGAACGTTGTTGACTAAACGAGCTCTTAGACGGAAGAATCGCAGTCATTAAAGGAGAAGCCATCTTCCCTCAGTAGCTTGCTTCCGGAAGTCATTAAGTACCATACAGTCACTCACATCACCAAACACCACTCACAACATGAAATTCGCTATCCCCCTCCTCACCGTCCTGGCTGCGGCCAACACGCTACCAAGTACCAACCTTGAAATCACGGACGCGCCTCCCTCCCTGATCCCCCGTGCAGAACACCCAGGTGTCTGCGACGAGTCAACCTTCAGCGGCGATACAGCAAAAACCTCCCTGCCGGACATCAAAGACTGCCAGAACATGCTGCCCGTTCTGCAGAACTCATGGATGGGGAACCTCGGATGGGATCTGTTCCCCTACTCAAAGGATACTCTGCTGTACGGGCGATGCAACTTTACGGCGCACACGGTCAGCGGGTCTGGGTTTCTCGGGACTAAAGATGCGATTTACCTTGTTAACACTTCCATCGCGTTGATGAAGGAGAAAGGATATGTCAATGTGAGGGGGATTATGGAGTGCAAGGGAGTGTATGTTGGGTGGAGCCTCATACCGGGACTTTTGTCACGGCCCCGCGATTCTTGAGGACTGAAGGGCAGGTAGATGTGGCAGGGGGGGGGGGGAGGTTGTTATTTTCATAGTAGAAGTAGCTTTTGTATACAGTGACCCTCAAAAAGTCTGTGTGCACAGGCCACTTTCGCTACCCCGCTATAATGTCCACTAAAACCCCCTGAAGCGAAATCTTTCAGTTATACCGATCTTCAAACCGTTATCTCATACCTAAGATAAAAACTATCTAAATTTGGAGTTTGCTAAATTAAACGAGGTTTAAATTGATGCACATTAAAATTTTAGTTTATTTTATAGTTTTGTAGAACGTTGTCGTTCTTGTTTGCAATGTGCTGAGTTTTGGTGGGAAAACGGTGTTTGGACACAGACTTTTTGATAGGGATTGTACTACACTTTGTTGTTGTGAGTCACTACCAGCTGTTTGCCCACCATCATTATTTGCTCACAAAATCTGCTTGATGACTGGGTGAGATTGCTTGACTGAAGGTGAGGGGGCCCCAGGACTCATCCGAATGTTACTCGTATCTGGTACTGGAATATAAATCCACCTCCCACAGGGCCCCGAGCTACATAGCTACCCAGTTCCCACATCTGAATCAACACCCAAGGTACCGTTAATGTAAGTTGTCCTACCAAACGTCTCGCCAACTCGAACAGTTCTGTCGCTGATGATGGGGTCGACCGCCCCCTACAACTTCGGGGTGGAGAAAGCTCTATGAATGAGCTTCTTCAGCGCTCTAGGATAGTACCCAGCCTTTTCCGCCATCACGACAAGCTCCGCCTACGGTCTCAGACGTTGCCGATTTTTGAAGGCCTCCAGCTCATCCTGCACGTTGATTGCGGGAAAGTGGTGGTAAAGGCAGGCGTCAACAAGCACACTGACAAGATGATCCTCGTCTAGGCCCTTGATGGTACAGAGAACCCGCCCCATTTCCGCGAGACTGGGAGTAATGCCGTGGCGGAGAAGCAGATGAACCATATGATTCGACCCGCCCAAGATTACGGTTAGGAGGGGCGTCGCCTCCGGATCCCACCGTGGAGGCGCACAAATGGGACCTGGGGAAGGGGGCCAGCGAATGAAATGAGCATGTTAGTGATGGTGGTGTCAACAACGGCGGTGTGGTTCCAGTGGATTGCCCAGTAAAAACAGTCGGTTCAACTTGCACCCGCATCGACCAAGGCCTCGAGAGTCTTCCAGGGGGAGCCAGCGGAAAGGGCCGCGGAGATGACGCCCAGCGACTGCGCACATTCCCACTCGGGCCATAGGCTCGAACCTGGATACTTGAGCACCTGGCAGGAGATCTTCACGGCGTGGGTGTCATCAAGAGCTGCCATGTGGCGGAGGTTACCCGCTTCTCGGCCGATTCGTCCTTTGCCAGCCAGAAGTTGGCTTCGTTGAGATAAATCACGTCTCTTAACTCGGGGCGCCTGTTCAGGCCAACCCTGATATTATTTTCAGCTTTTTATAATATTATTATAACCGTTTCTGTACGTAGCGATGCGTTCTTTAACGCGTGCCTCCCTTAAAAAGGGGCCACGCTGCGTGGTTCTTAAACCGTGCTTCCTTCAATTAAAAATCCGACGACTTCACCACGAGAACCTCCTACAAGCATTTCCTTTATTATTCCATGTTAAATTCCGTCTTATACTAGGTACATCTCCGTTTTTCTACGTTAATTACATTCACGTCCCTCCGACTAGAGGTCCAGTAACCTGGGAGTCAGCCTTCCAAGCTAACTGCAACCTTCTGTAGGTGTGGTTCCTTTTATGGTTTCTTCTTTAATACGTTACTGTAACAGTTTAATAGAAGGTTATACGAACGTTAAGAATGGTACTATCTTTATAGGATTATAAAATTTGTTAATATTCATTTGTAGTTGAGATTAGTGTTAAACCTGACATTAGATATCCTGCTGAAATTTTTTCTGATTAATAAGGGTAGATTTGCTGGGTAATATTAAGAAATTAGAGATGGAACCTATTGGTTAGACTTCCTTACGTAGAGGCTAGAGCACCAGGAAAACTGCTGGTTATTAATTTATTCGGGGAAAGTAGAGCAGAACATACCTCCAGATTAAGAACCTCAGTAGCGAGGGTTCTATTATGGATTATATTAACGTAGTATAACATCTTAATCAAGCCAGGGCCTAAGAAAACCTGGCAGATAGAGAAGAATTCCTGATATTAGAAATAAAGGTTGGTAAAACTCAGCGGCCTTTATCCGAGAGGCACTTACCACCCGTTTATCGATACATTTTAACTTAGTGACAAACTTGCTATAGAACTGTAATAGGCAGTGTAATGCCTAACTTGTCAGCATAAACCACGGCGGTCTGACGAGTCCCCGGTTGGGTGAATGAGTAAGGGGCGCTCGAAAAGAACCAGAAGATCAAAGTTCGGCGTACGATCTTGAAGTGTGAAGGAGGGCCACCAAAACTAGTGAAGCTAAGAGTAGGTGTAGCGGATTATGTTGTAGAACTTATCACCGGGTCTGTCCCACCCCAGTGCCTCCAGCACCCGCCACCGTCGACGTTGCGATGGTGGAGGACACGCTACTTGGTGAAGTGACAGGGACACCCGACCAACACGACTATCTTTGTTGGCGGCCTTTCTGATTACGTGGCGGAGCATGAGGCGCACCTCTCTCCGAGCTTCCAGTCAACAGCTTTTACGACCTCCATGCCGGTAAACACAAGAAGCGAGGGCCGAAGCAAAAGGATTGGAAGGCACGAGAAGCCAGTTATACCAAACCACCTGACGTCATGCGCCTCGAACGCTCCTACTCCAGAAAACAACAGATTCGCGTACTCGACTACCTGATGTTCCACCGAGTCGATTGCAACGGACAGTGGAAACGCCGCCGCATCAAAGAAGACAAGTACGAGTTGGTTTCTACTTTAGTTTCTACCTCCCAACGCCCTCCAACGTACGACGAAGCTGCCGCCAAGTTCAAGATCTAATCCGCGAATACCGTTGGCGACTGGTGGAGGCGCAGAGACACTATTTTGAACGGCCGCGAGCCAGTCTTTCGCTGCAAATGGCCGCGTTTGGAGGCCTAACACCAAGAATTTATCAACACATGAAAGCTCGGCCAACCGGTTAGAATCGATTGGTTTCGGCGCACCGCACGCAAGTTATATGCCGGATTTTATCCAGATTCTGAGGCCCAGTTTAGATTCAGTAGGGGTTAGTTCCGCGCCTTCCTCCACAGGTGGTGTATTTCGCTCCAGCGCCTTACAAATCAAGCAACCAAACGGCCGGAAGACTACGTCAACCTTACCAACAACTTCTTCTATTACATACGCTGAATCAGCCAGCCAAAGCTAGCCGAAGAAGCCCCTGGATCAGCCCCTAAACCTGTCAGAAAGAAAGGGGTTCTGGCTGGCCCAGAAAGAAGAGTCTAGAAAGCACCAGAACCACAGATTTGTAACCATTGCCACAGACGCGCAATTGTAGCCGCGTGGCTTTGCCACACGGCTTGCCACTATTCACAGCTATAAGGAAGATTCTCTGGCTGAGCCAGAGAGCCGAACAAGCAATTAAATCATGCAGTTGCAACCCCTTCAATTCTACAGAATCCAGAGTGCAGTGCTTCAAACAAAACCAGCCCCTAAGCCAACCTCGGAGTCGGCAGTCAACCACAACCTTCCTCTGGCTGCCAGAGAGCCCACGCCAGCTAGCCCCCTTTTTTCGTCAGCTGCTAAGATCCCCACGTCGCTTACGCTTAACTGTATCGAAGTAAAGGCACCTGCTGGCAAGGCTCCAAAAGCTCAGAAACCATCACCGCCCTGTTCAACCGACTCCCCCACTGTTTCGTCAACGCCTTACAGCCGCAACCACCACCATCGCCACCTGCCAAATGCCCTCCGCCAGCCGCCAACAAAGCGCCAGCCGCCAACTAAGTGCTATAACGCCGATTTCAGCTGTCACACATTATCAATATCGACGAAACCCCTATGCCTTTCGAGCACCCTGACGGCCAGACTTACAATAAAGTGGGGAACAAAACCATCAAGGCACGTGTTATAAAAGGGGGCTGGTCCAAACGCATGGCCACCTGGATACCGTATCCTTCGGCAGATGGAATTCTTCGTGTAAAGGCCACACTTATCTTCAGGGGCAAGGGCTACGTGACGCAAGAAGAGGTCCAAGCTTGGAGCCCTAAGGTCACCACTTTGTTTAACCTAACGGCTTATAATACAGAGGCCCTCTGTATATAGTTAATTAAACAGGTTATCGTTCCAGCTAATAGAGCCCCTTTTCTATTAGTATGGGATTCCGCACGCACCACAACATCGACCTTGCGGTTATACCGGCCGGTATGACGTCAGAATTGCAGCCCCTGGATACGCATATTAACAAGTGGATTAAGGCCGCTGCAGAGGAGGTTACGGAGCGCCTGGAAGAAGAGTGGGAGGCACGTGCCGATTTTAAGGGGTAGTCCCCCAGTACTCGGCGAATTTTCACCACGTACGTTGTGGCCGAAGTCATGCGGCTTCTTGCGAAAAAGAGGGACCTTATTCGTAAGGCTTTTATCGATACCGGTATCGCTGTCGCTCCTGATGGGTCTGAGGACCAATTGATCAATATCAAGTGTCTTCAGGAGGCCAATATTAGGCCTGATTTTACTGGTTGGGAGACGGTAACAACGACTCACGCGCTTGAGGAATACGAACCAGACCCCGTTGACGGCGACCTCTTTTCGAAAACCTCGGTGTAGACTACCGGAAGCTCACAAAACGTGACTTGTTGGTTATTGCGAAGACACGTGGTTTAGCAGTCAAATCCAGGGATACGAAACAACGGCTGGTGGATTTTTTGGAGAAAGATGCCGAGAATTTCGTGGATTCGGACCTTGACGACGAAGAGGTGGATTACGAAGAATAAGGAGTGCCAGGAGCAGCGAGTTTATAAGCAATTTTATACTGCAGCCAGCTACTTAATCCACCAGCCAGTCTCTCCTACTTGCCAGTACCGTACTACCCCTGAAAACAGAGGAATCCACAGCTTTCAAAACAACGCGCCTGAACACCAAGATCCACGGAATCCACACAATCCACGCAATCCAACGCCCTGGCTCTGTGGGGGGAGCTAGTCTCACCGCCCACAAGGGGGCTGGCTTCCACTATTCCGAATCCGGCAGTCATAAAGGGGTCGCTTACTCAGAATCCAGAGGCTGGAGCGGTGGCTTTGCGTGGCTCGTGAGCGTGCCCGTTCACCGAGTAAAACCGGATTTTTTTAGTCAATACGGTAGTGCCCCGGTGATTTACAGTAACTGCTAAACCCCCTGTATTATAGGCCTTACGGCCTATAGAACCCGCCCAATTCTCAACACTAATGGTCCCTCGAAGACTGGGAACAGTATGTTGAATCATTGTGCTTATCAGCAATCAAGTCATCAAGCATCAGCAAGTCGTCAATAGTTTGCTGGAAAAGCACCGGCTGCGGCGACCTAGACAAAGACCTCGCCGCCATGAGTGATAAGCGCCTGTCGAGGGCAAGAACCCAATCAACCAGGTCTGTACTTCGCTCGGTGCTGGTGAGCAGCACTTTGAGCCCTGGACCTGGACGGGTGGTATCATCGACCGTATGTAGGAGCGTCTTGATGACAAGGCGCGTGTCATTGCGCCAGCCATCAAGAGCCGTCTCAAGCACACAGACGCTGTCGATGACGCAGAAGATTGGTCGCGAGAAATCAAGGTGGAGGATGAGGTTTTCGGCCAGGCGGCAGAGACTGCCGATATCGTGGTGTTCTAGGTCCATGTCTGCTGGGAGCTTCTCGTGAAGAAGCTCCAAGATGCGCTGTGTTTGTGGCACTCCTTGGCTGTCATGACGTGGCTGGTCAAAGACGTGGAAAAGCAGCTGATGAACAAGATGACGGATGAGACCGTCAGGTCCACGGAGGGGATCCCGGTATCCAACGTGTTGCCCGCAAAAGTGATGAAGAACGATTGCGGATGGCCGTGCGCTCAAGATCCTGATGAGAGATGCGCAGACGGCCGTCAGGGGTGACACATTTTCCACCGTGACGTCGCTACAGTGTCCATCGACGAGGATCAAGTCAGATGCGGAAGATGCGGTTTTGAGCCAATCGCGAAAGCGCTCCATTTCCATCAGATACTCGCCTCGGCCGACAGCGTATGGCTGGAGCTGGTGGGCTTTGAACTCGACCTTGTCGAGGACTTCGTTTGCTGCTCCCTCAGGAATATGTAGGCTGTTTAAGATCTCGTCGACACTTTGACGACGCAGAGGTGGCGGGAAAAATGGCATGAATAAGACCTGCGGCGAGGGCACTCGTGAATGAGCTGCTGGTGTTCCCAAGACAGAAGCCTCTGCTGACACTAATAGCCGGGGAGGGGTAACGGGTGCTTGTTGCCATGGCAATCCGGTTTGCTCCCCAAAGAAGGCTATCTGGCTTCGCGACTGCCGCGTTTGTTCTTCGGCGATTTGACGCTTTAGATCGAAAAACGCAGTTGAGAAGTGTTCCAGAGTTGCGTGGGTCCGGTTGTTGCTCTCGAGTAACTTCTGAGCGGCATCGTCGAATTTTGAGTCGATGCTCTTCACATCAGTGCTGACTTTGCCCATCGTTGCCATGATGGTGTGCCCTTGAATAAGCGACTCGTCAACCTTTCTGCTCGTGTCGCCCACTGTTCGCTCCAGCGCGGCCGTAGAGCATTGAGCCACGCTGCTGACGGCTCGTGATATCTGATCAAGACAACCGCAGACAACCTCGGCTTCCTTCCCAGGGAGCTGTCTTAAGAGCTGAGATACTGCTAGACGGTCAGGATTAAATGTTAATCTACCTATGTAAGTGGCTTACGTACCTCGCCCTTCGCGCGGATGACTACGAGTCAAAGTCCTGATCAAGAGTTCAACTTGGACGAGCAAGGTCTCATACAGGCGCTTCACAGAGTCCAGTAGGTCCGGGTCGTCCGGGAAACGCATCCACGCCTGAGCAGCCTTAATAAAGATATCGGGGATGTCCTCGAATGTCCGGAGTATTGTTTCTCGTATCTCAAGTCGAAGATGCACCATCTACAACCGCTGTGAGTTATCTTGTTACCAGACAGAGGTACGGGTATCATTGGGTACACACTTTCAGCACCGTCATCATGCCTCCTCGCAAAATGCTGAGGCCATCCTGGTCTGGAATCATGTTTGTCAAAGACTCAAGCACCCCGAGCTGCGCCCCTGACTTTCTCAGACCGGCGCGGATGAAGGACTTGTCAGCTTTCGCCTGGTCGCGCGCCTTTGCTGTCTCAATCGCGTCCACAACATCTTGCCAGCAGCAGTAGCCGTGATTGAGCCCAGCATCTACCGACTGGACAGCTCGCAACGCCCCAGCTAGGTTCTGGTATGCCCTTGCGGACGTGTGCGCCGTGAGGGACGTGGACTCAGCTGGGTCACGGTGTGTTTGGGAAATCTCAACTGTGAGCGTTTGCATTTTGGTGAAGATTGTGGCAATTTCCTGAGCGAGCCATGTGCCGAGCGTCCCTTCGCCTGGAATTTGAGTGTCGCGGGTGCTGGGTAGCCTGGCAGCCTTATGGTCTGCTGGGTGGGCCCCCGCCCCCGCAGCTGGGTCCCCCCTCATCTCCCGTGCCGAAGCACAGCCATGGTCGCACCGTGGCCGCAGATGAAGACGCCATTCAACTCCAGCCAATCGTTGGAACTCCCGTCTCACCCTTTTTGCGGAAGAAAGCGCTCCTTTACGCACGCAGCGACGAGGCCACGAATCATCGTCCGCTTTTTTTTCGGCCCCCTTTCCACAGCGCGACCATCCTGAAGCACGCACAAAGGCCATGCAGGAGAGGTGGCTGTGCATCCAACCCGATGGCATTGATCCTCTGCGGCAGGGTCGTAGCGATTCCTCCCTCTCAAGAAGGCATTATACATATATCGGGGGGGAGGGTCCCTTTGGAGCCTTAGAAGGCCGTTAACCATGCCAGTCTACGCCTACCTCGGGATCAACCAACGCACCACAACGGAATTGATCAGTCCAAATGGATGTTGCCAGCGGCGATCCGTTAAGGTTGGCAACCTCGGCGTCGGCGGAGCTGGAGGCCACGGTTGAGGAACTCGACACCCCTAACTCGCCGGCTGCTCCCCCACTTGATCTGCCCAAGGAGCCTGAAGGCGGACAAAAGTCTCCCAACTCCGTTTGCTCGAAGTGCATGGCGAACGGCAATTCGAACGTGCAAGCAGACAAAAATTGGCTGGCGAATCGACAGGTGGACGAAGAAAGCAGCGCGGACACTGGCAGCAAAGTACTAAAAGCGACACTCCAAGCAGCGCCCCAGGTCCCAATGATTGCCAAGGCCCGAAAGTGCAATTTCAAGGAGTTTGTCAACCGCTTCACCCTGGAGGAAGCAAGCTATGCGGTTGAGTACCTCGAAGCTGGACCGGAACTGGGCAAAGAAATCGCCAATGAAGTACTGCAACGGCACCGAGACAAGGTCGAAGGCTACGAAGACCAAAAAACCGACGAGTACAAAAGCAGGCGACTCGACGGAGGCCTAATGAACGAAGCCCTTATCCATGCTGTCAGAATCCAGGCGCAGTCTGTGCTCAAGGTTCTCGCCGAAGTTGGGGGATACGTGTGGGGCCGAGAACCGTACACGTTCATGCGTCCCTTTGCGCACCTCATCCACTTCCATCCAAAAGTCAAAGACAGGCTCGAGTCGATTTTGGCAACCTCCCTGCCAGGGGGAGACGAGGAGACCCAGCAGCTGCAGTGCTACGTTTCGTTTGTTGAAGAGCACCTCCTCCCTCTCGTGCACCAGTTCGACGACGCGACTCAGGACTCGAAGGCCAGGAGAGTCCGACACGAAGACCTTTGGTATCTCTTCAAACCCGGTGAGCTGGTTTACGTGCCAATAAATACGCTCAAAAAGGTATGGGGCGACGACACTGGCAGCTTCGGCTATAAGAACCGAGTTTGCCAGAGTATTTGGCGGATTGAGATTTTACAGCCGCACGCGGGCGACTTCAACAACTTCATATACGGAAGCGCAGATGTGGACACGGAAGCGGTGGCCTGTTTGCACTTTGTTGATTACGACGGCTCAGCGTACAAGCCTGTTCCGTTCAACGTGAGGATTCCTGGCTACAACGGTTCAAAGGACATACGCAAGTTGGAAGTCTACCCGCTACGCTTCGCTTTGGATAGTGAAGCCTTGCTGGTGGAGCACCGTGCGCTGGGTCTCCGGTTCACCGAGTGCATTGAGCAACGCCGCGTTATGTACAAGGCGTGGACCCTCCTCACGGAACCCAATGGCCGCTACTGGGTGAACAGCGCGGGGAAGCGAATGCACAGCCCTGAATTTATCGAAGGAGATGTCATCATTGACTTTCAGGAGGCCTTCAACGCTTGCCCGCACTGGAAGTCGTATTACGGGCTGGACTCTCACAGTTGGGAAAGCAGGATCGAAACGAGCAGCGATCAGTTCCCGATCTTCCTATGGTCTGACACGACGCGTACCAAGCTGCTGTTCAGCTGGCCTCACGTCGTCGTATCCACCGACGATATAGGATTCCTCGAGGGCGCTCCGTTCCGCCAAAAGCACCCATACGGCGTGTCCGGGCTGGAGAAGCCTATCGACGAAGATCTAGCCATTCTACCGAGGCGCCTGTTTGGCTACGCCCTGCGCGAGCGCAAGTTCGTCTTCTTGGACGTCAAGGAAGTGAGAGTCGGCTACCAAACTCTCGACACGGATCCGTTCCAATTCCTCCAGATCGACCCAGACAACAAGCGTACCATAAAGTGTCTCGTCAGCGACCACTTTGACACCAAGAAGGCGAGAAAGGCAGGCGAGATCGCGAGCCAGGACCCCATTCCTGGTAAGGGTCGCAACCTGGTCTTTCTTCTGCATGGGCCTCCCGGGGTGGGCAAGACAGCTACCGTTGAAGCCGTGGCTCAGGCGTACCGCAAGCCTCTGTTTTCTATCACATCCGGAGATCTGGGCGACACGCCCGCCTCGGTAGAATCAAGCCTCGCCGAAATCTTCCATCTCGCAAACGTCTGGGATTGTATCCTCTTGCTTGACGAGGCCGACGTGTTCCTCGAGGAGCGGGAAAAAAAGGATTTGAGTCGCAATGCCGTTGTTTCAGTCTTCCTCCGGGTTATGGAATATTATAGCGGCATCTTGTTCTTAACGACGAATCGACCGGGCCAACTTGACGAGGCCGTCAAGTCTCGCGTGCATAGCACGTTACTATACCAAAGTCTAGACTTTCAGCAAACGCGAGAGATTTTCCGCCTCAACATCGAGCGACTAGAGCTGATCGAGCGGCAGCGACAAGCCAACCCCAAGCCACCCCGCGTTCGGCTGCACAGTGACAGGTCCGGTATCCTCGCTTTTGCCGAAAAGCATTGGCACGAGCATGAGAACGACGAGCTCGGTCAATGGAATGGTCGACAGATTCGCAACGCTTTCATCCTCGCAGCGGCGCTGGCGCGCTCCGACGGCGACTATGACGGTCTCGATAGCGTCGATGGCAAAGAAGACGGTCCCACCACCGCTGTCGTAACCGAGCGCCACTTTGAGTTTGTCGCCTGCAGCGTGACGACTTTTGACAAATACATGGCCAGGGCGCGTGGTGGGCTTGACTCGGAGCGCGCTCGCATTCGTATGGATCGGCCTGACCGTTTCGTCATGGGCGAGGGTAACTACCGGCCCCTCTTAGCTCACTCTCGTGCAGTACTGACATAATTCCTAAACCCTAGAAAAAACAGCGAGAACCCCGCGACGCACAAAGCCAACGTCGAGTGCCCCGTTGTCATCTTCGTATTACCCCTCGACTCCCCAAGTTGCCCCGGCAATGTCAGCACCACCTCCACAGCCGCAGGCCATGAATACTGGTTATGCGTACCCGCAGATGGGCTATAACCCTGGCCCCTCAATTATCTCTTGGCAGCCTGTTCACCCCGGTGTGCAGACTCCCATGATGCCGATGGCTTCATCATCTATGTCCAACCAGTCGATACATGGTATGGGAGGCCAGCCGGCACAGCAGCAGTCGACGGGTGGCGTACAGACATCAGACAGCATGAACGGGTTGGAAGCCCGGCAGGGGTGAAATTTGTCTTGAGAAATTATCTGACTGTTTGCGCCGAGTTTAAACTCTCCTGCATTATTCTTTAGCTAGCATTTTTTTACCGGCGCATACGCCTGACTTTCACCATACCAATCATCGAGCTTCATAATAGTACTAATGGTGGTGGTGATAGCGCTCCTGCCAGCAATCGTTTTCCCTTCCTCTGATGGCCATGCAGAGGAGCCAATCACCAATGCGACCTCAAAGTCAGCGCCAACCTTGCCTTCAACAACAGACGATATGTCTCGGACGCAGTCTGAAGCACTGGCCTCAGGCACCGGAAGCCCAAGCGAGGTACCATTGGCCGTGCCTTCCTTTTGTTGTTATGCGCAGGCGGTGGGTTGGCCATTCCACGTAGTTTTTTTGCTTTCGAAGAAAATGCGGGGTGCGCACACGGCCAGAGTCCCAGCGGCGGTGTAGATGCGGACCATGTCGACGAGGTTCTTAAGGGGAAAGTCCCACGTGTGTTTTCCAACGCCGAGGTTGATGCAGAGGGAGACGAGGACCGAGTTGACAAAAATGTCCAGCCATGTGGCGGTGAGCACCCAGTCGTCCCACCAGAACTTGGAGCGTGTGGCCTTGCAGTACAGACGCAGGGCGAGGAAGACTCCCGAGATGGCGGTGAGGCTCTAGACAACTCCGTTTATCCTTGGTCCGGCATCGTCGTGAGGCAATGCTGCGAGTTGCTCTGGGGTCAGTGGCGGTGGCATGGGCGGGCCTATGGTGGAAGGATCATCTCTTTGCTGGATGAACATGTTGACCTTCCGTCAATTTGCTAGGGCAGATTTGAGCATAAAACGTAAAGGCGCCAACGTGAAAGAGGAGACAGCTGGCAAGAGGTTGAGACCCCACCTAAAGACCGAACAGGATGCAATCTTAAATAAAACTTTCCTCCTCGTTCACGACCTCATGCTCCCTCTTCTCGACACCCTTGCAAATACACCGCCAACCTTACCGTCAAGGCATAATTCCTCCCACGAATTATCACCATCCATCACAGCCATCACAGACCCACGCATGGACAGGCGGCGAGAGCTACCGCATCTTCCGTTGCGCTGGGTGCCGTGCGTTGCTTGATTGGTGACAGAAAAGCGTATTTTGTGCGCGGTCAATTGGCCGTGCTGCATCTCATTGAGACCACACCTCCTGCGAGAGAGCTTCCGTGTGCCAGGGCGTTGGAACTTTTGGATGGAGGTCGGTGTGACTTGGAGGGGAGTTGTGCTTCTCGGCAGTGAGTTACGGGAAATCGCATGCGCACCCATCTGGTCCAAGACGAGTTTCACCCTTACCATTCTGCGTCTGACCAAAGATACGACGTGGTTAACGAATCTAGTCTAGTTTCTCATCATCTCGCTGAACGTCTTTATGGGGACTGCGTTGTTCAACTACATTCACTGCTGGGCGGTGAACAAGTTGTGGGATTTTGCGTCCGGGGGCACTTGTTGGCCTGTTGATATTTTGATCAACTATGATATCTTTTCAGCGGGTAATTTCGTCGTTCTGGATCCGATCATGCACCGACTTGTGCTGACATCTGGCGTTTTGACAGTGTACTTAGGAGTTGTGGATGCCATCCTCACGCTCATTCCTGGAGGATTGTCTGGGGCCTTTAGATGAAGAAGAAGAAAAAGGTGGGAGTTGTAATTGCGATAAGTATGGGCGTTTTGTGATTCTTCTCCTTGGTGCTCCATCGGTCTGTTCTCATTGACTCGGAAACTGACGCCACCTAGCGCCGGCGTGACCTCCTTCATCAAAGCATATTACATGCTAAGAATGACGGCGCTCGATATCTGTTTGTGTCCTCTACCTTAACTACCTACCATCATGAGTGATAGCTCTAACCAGATCCTCAAGATGACATGGTCGACCTCAACTACTGGAGCAGCGCCGAAAGCACGGTCACCATCATTACGGCCAGCATCCATGTGCTCCGCGTCTTCTTCAATGACGTTAAGAAGTCTGTGTCCTCCAAGCAGCATTACGTCTCATTAAGCGGCACGTCACAGGCAAGCAAAGGATCCAAGCTGCAGCCGTCCGACGGTACCACCCTCGTGGATGATGGTGAGCCTGGGTTTGGCGGCTGGTTTGGCGGCTGGTTTGGCGGTTGGGAGGGAAAGATGAGGACTTTGTAAACACGGCAAGTTAAGGTCGAGGTTAACGAGGTTGAGACCAAACCATACGGTGGGAGCAAATTCTCCTTATAAGCAGATGTTGTCATTGTTACCGCCACCGAAGCCGTACCCGTCTCAATCGGCACAGTCAATAAATCCCTTAGACACTTGGTAATCAGGCCTCCCCCGCGTATATACCAACACCCATCACACAACATCGTGATTCCCACCATAATAGTCGCCGCCCACATATACCATTCTTTCCAATCACTTAACACACATCCAGTGCTTTAATCAGGCGTATAAAGCTAGAAGGAGATATAGCCACGATCATATACCCTAAAACAGCTAATATTTAACATGCTCATACCCGTTAGAAGCGGTTAGTATCTTAGAAAATGCTTACATCAAGTTATAGGGTAAATGCAGACTTATTAAGAGGTTTAATAACTTTAGATAAGACAAACACAGGAAGTGTAAATGCGTGCGTTTTTTCCAATATTTTATACTATCTAAGGACATATACTGGTATCTTATAAGATATCCTATCGGTATTATCCCAAATTTTAAGCTAGGGTATTATATATATTATTCTATTAGTACTAGTATATCATTTACTATCCTAAATTCCAAGTTAGGGTATTATGTACTATCCTAAGGCATGTACTGGTATATTCTGGGCTAAAATCTAAGACTGTGGTCCAGTATTTCAGCCATTAGGGCATTATTACCTTTAGCAGTTTCTAACTACAGTCTCAAATTTAGGCCTTAACTATTACAACCTGCACCCGACACAGGCCTTAAGAGGACTGGCGCAGGTTAAAACAGAACGTATAGCAGGACGCTAACAGGTAAGGGGCGTTCCGAAGACGGCTTGTCGGGTTAACACTCCTAAACAGGGGGGGTTTAATGTTACTGTAAGTCGTTATCACTATAATACATAAAGGTGAGTCTAGACAGTAAGATATAAATAAACAATTAAATACTAGTGTAAGGAACCAGAGTCCCTTACAGTGGTTATAAGTATAATTATAACTATCTATATTAACCAGTTAAAGGTACCTTATACCTTACTTAGTGGTTTATTACTTAATAAGGAATTAAATAACCTGTTACTAAACACTTCTTATTTAAAGGTCTCACAGATACTTAGTAGGTAAGCACCTTTATTAAGATTAAGTAACTGCTGGTTAGTTATAAGGGCATTAGGTCTTTACACCCTTAGCCCAGTGTGTAGTACCGTGTATACTGTCTTCCTACACTATTCCTTCTATAGGGGATCTGTCAGGCCGCTCTGGCTTAAGTGACGGCCTACAGGGTTGTCACACAATTCCCCCTCTTTAACATTCTTTTCCTATAAAAAATCTTAGTAAAAGCGTTCCTTTCTTTTTAATATAACTATACCTGCTAACTGTATGTAAAAGCACACTTTAAAAAACAGCACCTCCTATCGCTGTAACCTTACGGACTTTATTTCGACTTTTAAATTGTAAATGTCACCTTATAGTTATTATTTTTTAAAATCACTTTCCTGTTTTATTATTATATAATCAGACAGTTACTTTAAATACTTATTAACTAGGGTTTTATCTTTATATAACGCGTTTGGTTACAGTAACACTTTCCTTTAATAGCTTCTTTTTAAGAAACGTCGCCTTAACACTAAGCATAACGCTGCTATATAAAACCTGGAGCTGAAAACTTAAAAGCTTTATAAAGCCGTTACCTATTTTAACCGGATTGAAGTCCAGCGCCACAGGACGGAAGAGTAAGCTTTTTCTACATTTAGCTAGGAGGCAGAGGTCCTCCGTTTCTAAGAACAGGAGGAGACTCGTTTAGCTACTCCTCCTGAAGCTAGCAAGTCCTTTAACTAGGAAGGCTTTTTAACAGGTATACCTGCTGGTTCTTTCTCTAAGGGGTTACCTTAACTGATAACCTTTTTTTAACCTAGTTTGTAGCTTCTTCCTTCTAATAACGAACTGGTTCTTTAACGTAACAGTAGTGTGCTTGTTTCTTAAAGTAAGAGGTTATGGGTTTAACTCTTATAAAAGTCTTTTATCGCTTTAAATCCTTACCCCTTAAGGCTAAAGGGTCTAGGGCGGCTTTTTTGTTTTATTTTCCTTTTACTGACTTTTTTTCTTAACAGTTTATATAAAACTTGCCGGGAGTTTCTAAAGGTCCAGCCTCTTTATTAGGTTTAAGGTCCTTATAACCCTAGTTAAGGGTTTTAATAAACGTCCTTCTATACTTATTAAGGAGTTTCCTACTGCTTTGTAAACTTTAAATCCTATAATGGTCTTACTTTTCAGTATAATAGTTTAAATGTCAGATCTTATCCTGTTTCTAATTCTTATCGTTAGCTTTAATCAGTTTAAATTCTTTTAATAAAACTCCGTAATCAAGTCTAAGCACTTAAGATTTTTAACTAACTCCTATAAGTTACTCTTAAGGCTGTAATCTAGCCATTTAACGAGATATTTAAACGTGTTCTTTCCCTTCCATAAATCTATAACTTCCTTAATATCGTACTTATCTTTATTAACGTCGATCTTAATCTTCTTTTCCAGTAGAACTCCCTTTAGGGCGGGTTTTAAAAGTGAGATGTGAAAAACCTTAGTCCGCACTTTTATGCTGGTGGGTAAGTTTAATTTGTAATTAAAGGTGGTAACCTTTTTCTTAATCTAGAACGGTCTGTACCTTTTAAAGTTAAACTTCTTACTAAGCTGTTTTAAATGTAGGTTTCGTGAAAAAAAATAGACGTAATCCCCCTTTTAAAGAGTTGGTCCTTTAACTTATTTACCGTTATAGTGGAGTCCTTTTTTAAATATTAATTACTTAATTTAATATTTATTAATATATTTCTTTATTTATTTACGTGTAAACTTAAGTTTAGCTTACAGATAGTTATATAGTTCTTACATCCAGTTTATACAAATTATAGCTTAGGGGGCGCTGGTAAGTGGGCTTTAATGGAGCTTAAGCTCCTTACTGTAATTAGTGAAGAACGGTAATATACCTGTTAACTTAACTAACGTTATATTATAGGTTACTTATACTGTTAATAACAGTTTAAGTTAATTATCTTATTTAAAGTTAATATAAGTTTAAAGATATATTATAAGTATTTAGTTAACTTATTCCGTTTAGCTGTCTGTCTGTAAGTGGAAGGTTGTTAAAAGCTTACTCTTCACACCTATTCTTTATATTAGCCTTTACTAGAACTTTAATATCATTAGCTTATCTTGATTTGTAACGATATTATCTAGCTAAAGGTGTTATGAAACTACCTTTTTTTTAAAGATATAAATAAGTTACTTTACTGTTATGTCCTTTAAGGTTAGTAAGAAGTAAGCCTATTTTATTAATCTGTTAATTATTATAAGGATCTGGTTATAAGTAACTTTTATAATAGGGTCCTTAGACTTTAAAATCCTAATGACGAAGTTAAGTAAGATTAAACTTTATAGTACCTGTAGTACAGGGAGTGGTTTAAAAAGCTTATAAGGCTTATAACGTCAGTTTTACTTTTAATAATAAACGTTATAGTTATTAACCACTTCCTTAACTAGTTTTTTCATTCCCAGGAAGGTATATGCTTATTAAGCTTAAGTGAGAGTCTTAGCTTAGCCTATATATCCTTTAAGTTAAGACTTGTAAACCTGTTAAATATACTCTTTCCGTTTATCTGGGTTATAAATGTATAATTTCTCTTAATATTAAAGCTTTACTTTTAATTTAAGTGTGCTGTCTACACCTTCTAACAGTTATCTTAACTAGTAATCGGTTTTATTATAGTTTAGATACTTCGGGCACTCTTTATTACAGTTTTATAAATGCCTTAAAAAGTCTCTTAACAGGCACTTATATTTACAGGTCCCTTTTATTAATCTTCTTACTTAAAAGTCCTATTATTACTAATAGATATTATACTCTGTTTATAAATTTATATAGACGTTAATAATTTATTCCAGCGTTTAATTATTTAACACTTATAATGTGTGTTTTAAAGTGCCGTTCTCTACTTTATTAAATATAATAATGGGGATTAGGACTGGATTAGCATCTTTATAATCCTGTCTTTAATTAAGAGTATTAACTTGCCTATTATCTTTTCCTTTAATATAATGGATTTAAAAGTGGAATAAAGTTATTAACTTTACCTATTATACTTGTTATAAGCTAAGCTCTTTAATTAAGAAATATTAAAGGTTATTATAGTTTAAAAAGACTTAAATTAGTTCTTTTATACTATTTAGATACAGTGCCTATTTAGTAAAATATTAAATAATTATTATTAATTCCTTATTATAAATTAGATATCGTAAGGCTGGGTTATAGATTCCTTTTAATAAAAAGGTAATTAAATGGCGTTTCCCATTATCTTAAACTTAATTAAGTTCTTTACTAATTATAAATTCTAAGGAGTCTGTTTTAACTTAAAAAGGTTTTAAGAAATTAGGGAGGGTTAGGACTAATATTATAATAAAGGTGTACTTAAGGTCCTTAAACGCCTTTTACTGTCTATTAGTTTACTTAAACGGTTTACCCTCTTTTATAAGCTTATATAATAGTTTTACAATCTTTATAAAGTACTTAATAAAGTACAGATAAAAGTTCGTAAAGTTAATAAAAGCTTATAACTCTTTTTAGTTCTTTAAAGTAAGTTAGTCTTTAACTGCCTTTATCTTCTCTACTTACATTTTAAGCTTTCTAAGGGTTACTTTAAACCCTAAATAGTTTAGTTCCTAAATGTGGAAATGGCTCTTTTCCAGGTTTACCGTTAGCTTTGCTTTTTTAAAAGCTGTTAAAACCTATTATATATACTTTTAATGTTTTTTTAAAGTTTCAGAATAAACTAAAATGTCGTTTAAATATATAAAGATAAACTTATTAAGGAAAGGGCAGAGAACACTGTTAATAAGGCCTTAAAAGATTATAGAGGTGTTTATTAATCCTATTAATATAATATAGTATTAATAATATCCGTTATAAGTTTAAAAGGCCATTTTATACTTATCCTCTTCCTTCACTCTAACGTAGTTAAACCTTATAAGGAAATTAAGGTTAGAGAACTAGTTTACTTTAATAATCTACTTTTACATTTCTATAATAAGTAGTAATAAGTAACAGTTTTTAATTATATCTTCGTTTAACGTTTAATAATTAATAACTATATGTAATTTACTATCTCCCTTCCTTAAGATAAATAGTATTAGGTACTTTACTAGGGATTAGGACTTTATAATAAATCTGTTCTTTAGATTTTCATTAATATACTCCCTTAAGGCCTTAACCTGTTAGGGGTTTAAATAGTAAGGTTAGAAATTATAAAGCTTCGCTCCCGGTTTTAACTTAATTTTGTAATCTTATAGTCTGTAGTCTAGTAATTATAATATCTTTTTTTAAAATAAGGTAAACTTCCTATACTCTATAGGTACTTTAAATAAGTTAACTTTTTTACTTATCTGTAAATCAGCTTCTTACTTTCCTTTATTTTCTAAATTATTATTTAAGTAATGTAATAAACCTTTTAATCCTTTAACTGTCTTTGTAAACTTAACTTAAACCGTACTTAATTCTAAGGGTTTAATATGCTTTTAAGTGCTTTATACACTTTTAAAGCAGTTCAGTGCCTTTTTAGCTTTCTTTAAATAGTAGTTACAGCTAGGGGGCTTGCTAAAGGTAAGGTGGCCACTCCTCCAGTTAATTACAGGGTTATACTTTTCTAACCAGGGTAAACTTAAAATTATATCGTAACCTATAACTAATATAACGTTAAAGTTTATTTATTATTTATCCTTATCCACTTTAATTAAGAGTGGTAAGTAATAGGTGACTTTACTGTTATTATACTAATATAGGCCTTTTTCTCCATTTTAAATGGGAATAACCTCTTTATACTCTTTATTAAGGAGTTTCCTTTAATTAATTAGTAAAGAGTATATTAGGTTAAAGGTACTTTTATTATTAATCACTACTCTTACTTTAAACAGCGTCCCTCTTCCATTTATCAGATTAACATTAACAGAATAATACTTATACTCCTTTAACATTTAAGTTATAGTAATTACCTGTTTTTAAGGTCTTATTTAACCTAACCTTTAAATACCTTTTCTTCTTCTTAAGGTTTTTACTAATTAGTGAACTATTAGTCTCTGGCTTTTTTAAAGGGCTTATAACCTTTTCCTAATTCCTTTTAAAAAAACAGGTAACTTTAATAAACCTAGCGGTTAACTTTTCCTAGGTTTTCACACCTTAACGTCTAATTGACTTTAAATAGTTAAATGTTTTTAAAGTCCTTAATAAGTTAATAATATGCTTTACAGGACTGGATTATAGTAATATCCTTTTACTCTTAGATCCGTTAGTAATCTTCTTATTTCTACTATTCTCTAGCTTTTCCGTTAAGATGTAATAAGCACGTTATAACTAAGCAGTTATTAAATACCCCTCCTTATTAGTATATAGTGGGAGCTTAGTTAATTATAATAACCTTCCGCTTATTACTAGATTCTCTTATTAGGGAGTAGGAGACTTAATAGTAGACTGGTTTTAACTTTATCCTAACAATAGTGTAATCCCGTTTTTATACGCTAAAGAAGTGGTTATAAAAAGCTTTAAGCCTATTATATTAGTTAAAAGTGTAGTTATTATACATATAATTAATCCACAGTATGTCCTTATAATTAAGGTAGTTTATATTAACTATAAGTGCTGTAATTATAAAGTATAAAATAAGTAAAGTAACGTCTTATTTCTTCTTTTCTTTTACTTACCTTTAGGTTTGTTATTTCTCTTAAACCTCTTCTTAAAACTTAAGTAGTAATAACCTAACTTGTTCTTTTATAAAATAGCCTTTTTTAATAAGTTAGTGTTTAAGCTAATTAGTAAAATAAACTTTATTATAAAGCTGTAACTTAATCTTTACTATTTTATCCTTAATTATTATAATAAGACCCTTAACTTATAAATCCTTTATTTTATTTATTAACTCTTAATATCTTTCCTTTAACTCCTAAACTCTCTACTAATATACTTACTTTATACCTTCTTAAGGGACCTTTAAGGTATTAGTTTAAGGTACGCTAACTTTAATACAGGGTAGTTATCTAAACTGTCCTTCTTTTAAGAAGGTGAGGGTGCTAATCCATTTAATATATTTAAAGTGTTTAAAAGTTTTAAAGGGTATAGTTAAAAAGAATTTTCGTTTTTCTAACTTAATTCTTTCAACCTCTTCTCTTTTACTTTTTAAGGTTTACTTTACTGCTTATATAGCCTAAAGGGCTAATTCTTCAACTCCCTTAACTATCTTAATAAGGTTTAAGTCAGGGTCCTTTCTAGACTTCTTTAATTCCTAAGCTTATAAGGTAAGGTTTTTAAAGCCTGTAACAGCTAATTAAAACATCTCTTCCTAAAGTCAGTCTTTTATAACCTACACCTTTAACAGTTTTAAGTTTCCACTTTAAAGTCAGTTTTCTATAACCTGCACCTCTATAGCTAACTTTTCCAAGACACCCTTAAAAACTAAATACACCACATCCTAAAGTTCTTCCTTTTCTTCACTTTTATCTTTTATATTACACTTATCCATCTAGGTGTAATCTTCTTTATTACCTATTATCCTAATATAAACGTCTCTTAAGTTAAACTTAATATACTTTCCTCCTTTTAAAACAGGTTTTTAATTAACTTACTTTAATAATAAGTATTACTATATTATATAACCTTTCTTATCGTAATTAAAACACTAGACTTAAGATAAGTCCTTAGACTACTTCTACTGCTATTATCGTTAAGGTTTATTACAGTTAAGTCGGTTCTAACGGTTTATTATATTAATATCCATTAGTTTAAGGTGGTAACCTATTACAGTTAACTAATTCCCCTTTTTAAGTTTATTTAGTTAATAAAGGGTTTATTCTTTCTAAAAGTTCTTTTAATAATAGTGATTATAATACCAGTTATTAACCTTAATAACTATCTCAACTAACTTTTAAAGACAGTCCAGTTAATCTTCTTAATAAAGGTCTCTAATAACATATTCCTTTAAACTACTCTAAAACAACATTACCAGGGCCTTTTAACCAAGCTTAATCTTTACTACTTTTAATTTAAAGCGTGTAAAGAACTTAAGAACTAAAGACATCTACCTTAAGGCCATAAGGCGCTATTTAACTTATCTTAAGGCATCTAGTTCTTTAAACTTAATCTAAAGTTAATTAATAAAAACGTCAAAGTTATCAAAAAGGGCCTAAGTCTCAGGGGCCTCCTTATACGCCCTATTTAAAAAGAGGTTATTAATTATCTTTACGTAAGGTTTGTACTAATAAGCAGCTACTCTATCTAGTAAGGCTCTGGTAAACCTAACCTTTCCCTCCTCTTTAAAGAACTACTTATCGTAATAGGTGATATAGCTCTAAAGTTAGGCTATCTAGGACTTTAATTATATAAAGTCTCCCTTAAAACATAATAATAAGGGGAGCTTCACTCGTTTTTTCTACAAACCTTTAAAGTTATTATTCTCCAGCTTAATAACGTTAAGTTAAGCCTAAAGTTTTTTAATAAGACTAATACAGCTCTTAATATCTCCAGGGAAAGCTTCGTTAAGTTCCTTAACCAGTCCCTACTAATTAAGGTTTAAGTCTTTAAGGCGTGCAGCTAACTCGTTAATAATAGGGAGCTAAGGCTAAGCTTACACCTCCTTAATCTCCTTACCTTTTCTAAAGGTTAATATGTTAGTGGGAAAAGGGTAATGTCTGGGAATTTAATAAATAACGTTCAGAACTAAAACGCTAATATCATATTATAACCTACACCTAATATAGGCCTTAAAAAGACTAATGCAGGTTAAAATAAAACATATAATAAGACGTTAACAGGTAAAGGGCATTCTGAAGACAGCTTATTAAACTAACACTCCTAAACAGGGGGGGTTTAATATCACTATAGGTTATTGTCACTATAATACATAGAGGTGAGTCTAAATAGTAAGATATAAATAAATAATTAAATACTAGCGTGAGGAACTAGAGTCCCTTACAGTGGTTATGGGTATAATTATAACTATCTATACTAACTAACTAGAGGTACCTTATACCTTGCTTAGTGGTTTACTACTTAGTGAGGAACTGAGTAACCTGCTACTAAGCACCTCCTGCTCAGAGGTCTCACAGATGCTCAGTAGGTGAGCACCTTCGCTAAGACTGAGCAACTGCTGGTTGGTCGTAGGGGCTTTGGGTTTTTGCACCCTTGGCCCAGTGTGTAGTACCGTGCGTACTGTCTTCCTGCACTGTTCCTTCTGCGGGGGATCCGTCGGGCCGCTCCGGCCCAAGTGACGGCCTGCAGGGTCGTCACATTAACTTACCTGTCTTCGGTATCCTTACAAATTACACACCGTCTGCTTTCTATCAATAGGAAAGTTTAGCTGGGGGGACTGAAAAGGGGCCTCTGAGGCTGTGCGGCGGCAGTATACAGGATCACCCCAGCTTAGGGAAGAATCAGGGAGAGCTCAGGACAAATCAGCCACAGCTCACCCCAGCTCGCCCCAGCTTACGATTGCGAACGAAAGAGGAAATTTCGTGTGCCCAGATTCGTCTCAGATAACCAGGCTGTTCTCTTTTGACCACCTGCAATAGCTCAAGGCCTCCCACTGACAGGTCTTGAAGCTTGATCATCTCAGCGCATTTGGTGAGTAGCAGCTGTCCCATCTGAGACACAATGTGCGAGGTCCCGACTCCCACGTATACAAATCCCTCCCTTCGTTCGTCACCACTCACACCCGACAGAGTCAAGTGGTTCGGCGAAGACTCTACAACATTGAACTTATTGAGCACCTAAGCTTGTGTCAGAATACGTCTAACTGACTGAAGAGGTAGCTAGTAACGGCCAGATTTATCTAATATAACAGTTGATATATAACCATGTTGTTTCTCGGCTGAATTCGCGCGTAAAGCTTCCGCTTCCCCCCACCATCCCCTGATTTAGGGTTTGTGTGACAGCGGGAAGATGTAATTCAGATTAAAACACATGCAGTTATCGGTGGTTCCGTCTGGCTCCCGGGAAGGATGGTTGACGCGGCAGATGGGACGACGGGATGGAATATATGAACCGGCGCGTCCGTCATATTTGGCGCTCTAGTTCTCTATCATACCTAGGGGCAGAAACGTGGGATATCGTTTTACGTGTAACCGGGCCATGCGTTCCACATCTGTGATCGTCGCTGCGGCCTTTGCTAGTCTAAGCACCGCTCAGGTGTACCCCCGAGACGAAGTTGATCTTCTTGCAAAAGCTTCGCTTCCCAACTTAGCCGAGTATCTCGCTAAACACCCCCAAGGGAACTGTACCCTAGAGAACGCCGTTCGTCGTAAAGAATGGTAAGCGACATTTACCTTGTGCTCAAGAGGAAAATCATTTCCCTTCCACTAACACCAAACCAGGGGCGACCTCAGCCCCCAAGACCGCAAAGCCTACACCGACGCCGTCCTCTGCCTCCAGACAAAACCTCCCCTAACCTCAGCCTTTGCGCCCGGCGCCAAATCCCGCTTCGATGACTACACGGTCGTGCACATCCAACAAACCCCGCGCAACCACATGTCGACCTTCTTCCTCCCCTGGCACCGCTACTACATCTGGCACTACGAGCAAGCCCTGCGCACCGAATGCGGCTACCTCGGTGCCCAGCCCTACTGGAACTGGGGGCGCTGGGCGTCCGACCCCGAAAACTCGCCCCTTTTCCACGCCGACTCCCCCGAGCACACCATGTCCGGCAACGGAGCACCCGTCCCCCACGACGGAATCACCTTCCCCATCGCCCCGCCCCCCTTCGACACCCTCCCGCCCGGCACCGGCGGCGGCTGCGTCACCACCGGCCCCTTCCGCAACATGACCGTCAACCTCGGCCCCATCCTGCCCAGCCTCCCCCTTCCTATCCCGCCCAACCCCCAATCCGACGGACTCGGCCACAACCCCCGCTGTTTGCGCCGCGACATCAACCGCCACGCGGCCGCGCACGCCACCTCAAACATCACCCTCGAGCTGCTCACCTCCAACAAGGATATCTACTGGTTCCAAAAAACCATGGAAGGCCAGGCCGAAATCGGCAAGTACGGCGTGCACGCCGGCGGGCACTACACCGTCAGCGGAGACCCAGCAGGGGATTTCTACGTGTCGCCGGGCGACCCGATGTTCTGGCTGCATCACGCCATGATCGACAGGGTGTGGTGGATCTGGCAGCTGATGGATTTGGAGAAGCGGCTGGGGGAGGTTAGTTTTACGAAGACGATGGCGAATAAGCCGCCGAGTGCGAATGGGACGTTGGAGGATGGCTGTGATTTGGGGGTGTTGGCGGGGAGTGTGAAGGTGAAGGAGTTGATGAATACGATGG
>Ga0247770_1000806_pt1 | contig 28749 bp, 44 predicted proteins | sample UWRJL136409B6_FD_179943 | JGI IMG/M metagenome (GOLD analysis project Ga0247770, IMG submission 179943) | Plant litter microbial communities from Arlington Agricultural Research Station in Wisconsin, United States - UWRJ-L136-409B-6 | ecosystem: Environmental > Terrestrial > Plant litter >... | reverse complement strand
ACTCCCCGTTCTCCTGTCTGCTGCCGGCTACTCGCCGCTGACCCAGAACGGTCTAGCCGGTGGTCTCTCTACTACCGGTATCCTGGGCACTATCATCTCTGCGCAGATCGTCGACCGTCTCGGCCGTAGAAAGTGCTTGATGGGTGGCTCGTTTGGTCTCTTTGTGGTCAACCTGATCGCAGCTTCAGTTTACGAGGCCTCGCGCCGCAACCCCACCAAGGCTGACCAGTTCGCGCCCGCCGCCGTCGCCATGTTATTCCTGTTCAACCTGATCTACGCTGCGACCTGGGGTACCATTGCCTTCCTGATCCCCACCGAGATCTGGCCCAGCCACATGCGTGCCCAGGGTAACGGCTTCGGTATCACTGGCTGGGCCATCGGTGTCGGCTGGACCGTGCTGGTCAACCCCATCATGTTTAGACATATGGAGAACCGCACCTACTTCCTCTTTGCGGGTCTGAACCTCTTGTGGATTCCCATCGTCTATCTCCGTAAGTACCCCTTTACTATCCCCTATATCTCGAGTTTCTACTCTGCTCAGATGCTAATATGTTACAAATAGTGTACCCTGAGACAGCTGGCCGCTCCCTCGAGTCCATCGAAGCTTTGTTCTCGACCGACTCCCCGTTCAACTGGGCTATGGAGAAGCACTACCTCATGCATGGTAACGACCTGGTCAATGACACGACCGTCGAAGGAGGGCGCGTCTCTCCCAGCATAAACGAGGATAAGGGCACCACTGACAGCAATAAGGAGTACAGCCATCACGCTTAAATGATGCATATATAGATTTGCTTGCTGCATTGCTTCCAAAAACATATGATCACAATTCATCCCCACCGCTCTGACCGTAAGGCTCGGTATATGCCGGGTAATAACTATAAACTCCTCCGGGCAGGTACGCTTGTGAAATGTCCGCGGGCCATGTCCACTCCTGAAGTAGTTCGTGAGGAAATTGAAACTGTGGTGACAGCTCGTCCAATCCCCCTAACCCGTTCCCTCCTCCAACTGGCGCTCCATGGCTCCCTACTTGTGATCCAGCCTGTGATTGTGGATCGCTGTTGTCAGTCGGCAAAAGACCACCGCCACCAGATCTAGTGACAAGTACGGCGTCATGCCCGTTGTGGGTCTCCAGTCTCCTTTTGAACCACTCGTCAAACTTTACTACCATGTCACGTAAGCGTTGGCCTTCGCCAGCACTGCGGCTCAGGAAAGCTTCCATGTTCTGCAGCAGGTCAGCCATTTCGAGCAACAATGTGCGCACGCGCTGATATGAAGTGTCTGACAGCGGACCCTGCATCGCCGACCATAAGAGCGCTCCTATGCTGGCAATGTGATATATTAGAGGTGTGCTGATTGCCCTCCAGAACGACAGCGGCACTTCCCGGAAGGTCGACAGGACCTGCTGCGCCACCTGGCACTTCTTGCTGATGTCCTGATTCTTGCCTTCCAGCGTGTAGAGCATCATCCGGAGCAAAGCCATCGTTGCGTGTATATTTGCGGACTGGAATCCGTAGATATCGGTATCTGGATCTTCGGTGGCCTCGCGCAGGTGTTTGAACTGATCAGGGAGCTGCTCGTATTCCGCCATAACTTTCCTAAAAGTATTTTCGCTTTCGAAGCTAGGGTTTGTCTGGGTATCCTTGAAGAGGTCGTAGACCGACTCCCGCGTTCGTAGCTTAGCTACAAAATGCTCCAGATAGCGATACAGGTTTGTTGTGAAATTCCATCCGATGATCCAGGGCGGTTCGCCCTGGTCTTGTTGGGAATTTTGATTTGGTCTGAAGACATCGCCCTCAGGATACAGCACTTTGGAGTGTCCTTCCTGGAAGTGAATGCACCCATCCCACACGATGGATGAGTATACATCCAGCGTGTATATCGACCAATACTACGTGAATACGGTCAGTAAAATGGCGCTCTTACTGGGATACAAGATGCCTACCAATCGTCTTCTCTCTTCCAGCTCGGCGCGATTAAGGTCCTGAGGCCAGAACTGCTCGTCATGGCCATTTTGAATCGCCACCATGGTGAAGTAGTAGCCGATATATTTTTGCATGGCATCTATCCTACCCTCCTGGATGCTGGCGATGGCCAGGAGACCGGAGGCCCGCAGAAACTCGAATTCGCGCGTCTTGTCGCACGTCTGCAGTAGGTCGCTGGGCAGCGCCTCTTCGGCGGCGGCGTAGAAGGTCTCGGCGGGAATTGCCAGCAACTCTGCTATCTGAGTTTGATCTCTCTTGGAAGAGATGACGGCGCCGTCTCTTACTCTGGCCGACGCGAGAGCGCAGGCGGCCATAACGGAGCAGAAGAAGCCGGGAGATTGGGTGTGCTCGAGATTCGCGAGCCTTTGCTGCGTATATTGCGGATCGAAAAATGGAAATCTAGTACGCCGTTGCGTTAGTGGGCATCTCCACACTTGAGTAGTACCAACGCACGTCATGATATTGCATACATTGGATAGACTGTCTCGTGGTACACCTCGAAAAGCCTGTGAACTAGGGGCGCCGATGCGATCGCGAAGCCCTTCCATGCTCGGCTGATAGCTGGATCTGATCGTAACCCGGCCGGTCCGCCGAATGCGAACCCCTCCGAACTACGCAGAGGGACGCTTGACGGCGGGCGGCTGGTGCCAACATCGCTCTCTGTTTGATGCGCTCCGATGGTGCTGCTAGAGTTCGCTCCTAGTGCTACCACCTGCCCTAAGCCTGGGTGCGGCTGGAGGTGTTGGTGAGGTGACGCATGCGACTTGTCTTGGAGCTGCTGCGGCGGCTGCGATGAGACTGCAGCAGGGCGGGACGGCGGCCCTCTGCCTCTCTTGATTGGCCTGCGATAGGTGCAAGGCAGGTCAAAATCAGCGCACGTCTGACATCGATTCGGATCTGTGGCGCTATCCCGGCATCGAATTCGTCGCCGGTGGCAATGGTCGCCTAGTGGGGGCGTTTCAGCGTCTTCACTCTCTCGCTTCCCCCACAATCTACTAAAATTTCTCGCGTCTGGACTCACATGCGGTAGAGACACGCAGCTGTCGGCGCGGCCTGCTGCTGCTGTCGGACATCTGGAACTGAGAGCAATCCCGGGTGAGAGAGGGCGGTCCCTCTGCTCCGCGGAGGGGGTGTGTACCTGTAAAAACCAAGGTTGGGGAGCGCAAAATGGCCCTCGCGAAAGTAAAACACGCACTGACCAGCCTCTCGCCCCACCTTCCGGGAGCTTTAGACCGGATTTCTGTGAGCACTGCAAGAGTGGGGTCGATAAGTGGAAAGACGGATGAGGGGCGGCCAATCACGTGCCTGAAAGCGTGATGGACTGGATCTGCTAGCTCCACGTCCAGCGAACTTGCAAAACTGATTGAGTTCGACCCATGTGGACGTTGTCGCGTTTTTACCGGGCACTTAGCTTTCTATTTTTATGCGCTTTTATAGTGAAAGGCGAAATGGGTGTCGCTAGCTGTTTAGCTAACTTTTTTAAGGACTGCGGGGGTAGACTTATGGCTTGTGTGGCTTTCTGAGCACTGATCATTATCAGCCGTTCTTGGCGCTGACAGAAAACGTTTTCCTAATGCTTCCTAAGAGGGTGGAGGAGAGATGGCGCCATTAACGGGTTTGGGTACATCACTACAACCCAAGAGGGTGGTGGGTGGTGAGTGGTGGGTGGTGAGTGGTTTTTCACTGCAATTTTAGCCCCACCCAAGAGGGTGGAGGGTGGTGGGTGGTTTTTCACTGTAGAGGGTGGGTGTTGTTGTGGGTTTTCTTGTGGGTTTTCACTGGGTTTTCACTGGGTTTTCACTGCAATTTTAGCCCCTCCCAAGGGGTTTTAGGAATCTTGCCCCTCCCAGGAGAAATCTTGAAGCAAGCCTATCCACACGTGTCTGGAAATGGACCCTGCTAGAGTGCGTGCTGTCAAAGCCACACAAGCCACAGGTTTACCCCGCATTTGTTAAAAAAGTTAACTACAAATTTAGCGACACCCGTTTCGCCTTCCACTGTATCATCTCGAAGACGTACCAATATTCCCATTCCCACGTGATGTGGCGCAGCACCTGCAGTCGGGCCGCCCAAACTTCAGCCTTCAGGTTGACACCCAACACAGCCGACCTCCAACCTCGACGTCGACCCTCATGACAGCATTCGCCTAAGACGTCGAGAAATCCTCACGCCTCGATGCCCAGCGCCATGGCGGCCCGAAATCCGCTATGGAGGCCCTCGGAGCCCTCGGAATCGCTGCCGCGATTGTTCAGTTCATCGAGTTCGGCACCACCATCATTAAAGGCGCCAATGCCATCTACTCGTCAACAAGCGGCACCACAGAGGTCAATCGTAGGCTCGATAAATACAGCACCAATCCCCTAGAACTGAGCAGAAATATCGAATTGATAACTGCAACTTCTCAGGACACAGCGTGCACGTCGCGCTCTTCTGGAAAGGCCTCCGGAAATACCAGATTCAAAGGAACTGGCAGCCAGCTGCGAGACCGATTGCGCCGAGATCCGCGCCATTCTCTAAGAGTTGAAGGTTCAGGGCACTAGACAATGGCTGCTGCGGAGCGTCGCGGCGTCGTGGAAGCAGACGCGCTTTGAGAAGAGGCTGTCTGCTCAGCAAGCCAACCTCGAGCGTACCCAGACCGTGCTATCTCTCCAGATGGCAACGATGTTAAGGTCGGTAACACCATTCTGTGTGACAATTGACACAGGCTGACAACTTGCCAGGGCGAGTCTCGAATCGATCGCAGACTCTGTTTCCACTCTAGAGAACGAGGTAAAGCTCCTGGGTATTGCACACGGAGACCAATTTGATATGATCGCACAATCACTTCGAAATCTTCAGCTGGATTCGGGCGCAGGGCTCCTTTCGTCAAAGGAGCTGAGAATCACTCAACACTCTCTGGGGTCGATCATAGAGGCGGAAAGCGATCTCCAAAGAGAGCAGGACATCATTAGCCGTCTCCGCTTCGATCACCAGCTTGCAAGATTCGAAGGCATTCCCGACGCTCATATCAGTACCCTCCACTGGATCTTTGAGACGAATCTGGTTAATTGGCTTGCAACACAGTTGGGCGTCTTCTGGGCGTCGGGGAAAGCAGGGTCTGGGAAGTCAACGCTCATGAAGTACATCGCCACCAACCTCCAGACGGAGAATTTGATCACGACTTGAGCAGGAGATGCCATTCCGATCATCTCGTGTCACTACTTCTGGAGTCCCGGCACCGCCATGCAAAAGAGCCTTCAGGGGTTGTTACAGGCTTTGCTGTATGACATTTACCGAAAACACCCCGCTCTCGTGCGCCTTGCCAGCCCGGAGCGATGGGATTCCGCGCAGAGCACAGCCGCCCTCTGGGGACGGAGAGAACTTTCCGACACACTGATCTTTATCGCGAGGATGCAACACAGCCCAGTCAAAATATGCCTGTTCATTGACGGCCTCGACGAGTTCTCAGGCGACCACCTAGATTTGTGCAGCCTACTCGAGTCCTTCTCAAAGTCAGACCACGTCAAGCTCTGTGTATCGAGCCGCCCTTGGAATATTTTCGACACGGCTTTTGGCTCTGACTCTCTCAAAATTCTCATAATACACGAGCACACAACCGAGGATATCCGCAGGTTTGCGATCAGTGAGCCACATGGTAGTGGGACGAGGAAGCTTGACGCCTTTTAGGTGGATGCGGTTTGTTTGTGCCTTGCGATCGTGGTAGAGCAACTCGGTGGGATGATGTTCTTGGATGCGGGGTAGTTGGGTTGAGGTGCAGAGCGCGTGCGGCTCCTTCCGATCTCAGGCTTGAGCTTGGGAAGATACTGCAGGCCGAATGTTTGACCGTCGGCGAATGAGATACCGGGGAATGCTGCAACCTGAAGACCAATAAGTAGCAGGGACTGAGCCGAGCATGAGCCAGGGCGAGCAACATCACGTGCTTAAGATATGAAAAAGGAAATTCATTTTCGTGAGCACAGATTCGTCGCACACACATTACAGAGGTACGATAGGCTCGCACGAAGACCTGGGAGCCTGGCAGCACGTCAAGCTTTATATCGATTCAGCTGCCAAAGTATATGTTAAAGTTCTCTGAGATGTGTAGGCATCATGTGTAACTGCCTTACTCAAGTAGCTACGTTTTCGGGTTAAAGTTCGCGCGCGGCACTTCAACCAGCCACCCTACCTAACTTGGTCATCCTCATATTCAGACCCAGTTCACAAAGCGTTCTAGGCACAGGCTCAACCCAAATCAAGCCCCCAAATTTCCAGAGTGGTACTGACCAAGCAACTTTTGCAGCTGCTCGAGCGTCTCGATGGTCATCGGGACGTTGACAACAGACCCCCTGATAGAGTTCGAGGTAGCCACATCCGGGTTGGGATAGTACCAACAGGCAATGGCGATGATCACGTACACGATCTGTAACCATCAGCATTTTTATATCTCATGAAGGTCAGGAAGTGACTCACCACAAGCAGAGCCCCCTCCAGCCAGTTGGACTCTCCATCTCGCAGGAAATTCCCCACCACCAGGATCGACAACACCAGGAGCCCAATCATGAAGATCTCAAAGTTGAGGTCCATGGGTTTGCCGAGGACCCAGCCGACGAGGACGACGAGCGGGCCGTTGAGCAGCGCCGTTTGGATCGACGGGGCGAGACAATGATAGAGCGCAACGTTGATGACGCCGTCTGGACCAGTCAGACATCACACTCCCGGACAGCCCATGAAAGAAAACACTGGACAACTTACCCCATGCCTCATCAATAGCCGTGAGATGCTCCGCCGCCTTCTCCACCAGTGGGAGCAGAATCAAACCCAGAAACTGGTCCGGAACCCCCAGCCCAACCACATGCTCGATCTTGTCGACCAGCAACACCAGCAACAGCGTCACCAACGCCAGCGAGACACCCAACGCAACCACCGTCTCGGTCATCGTAAACTTCGGCCTCTCGCCATCCGCCAGCCGATCCGCATCCCTGTGCTCATCCATCTCAATAACCTCATCAAAAATACTGTGCTGGCTCCTTGCCTGGAACCAGATATACAGCCCAAACGCCACAATCAGTGCAATCGCCGTCGCCCGACTCACATGCAGCACATCCGCCTTCAGCCCGCCCCGCGTCAGCTCCTCGCGTCCGTGTCCCCGCACACCCCCAAAACTCACACCAAAACCCTCCACCCCCGAGACGGCCTCGCTCTTCAGCGCCGAGTAAAACGCACTCGGAATCAGCAGCCCAAACGCCGCGACGAGGAGCAGCCCCGTGCCCACCTCGGACACAATCGCGTGGAACTTCTGGCTCGTCTGCCGCAGGCCCCCAGCGAAGAAACACAGTCCCAGGCAGAGCAGCAGGTTCGTCAGGATGCTACCCAGTATCGCCGCCTGGATGATGGGGATGAGGTCGCCTCCTTGTTCCTCGGCGTTCCCTTCGATCCCAACCTCGCCTTTGCCCGGGGTGGTGCTCTTTGCGATTAGGACTAGGAAGAGAACGCCCTCGACTAGGCCCCCGAAGCCAACTTCGACGAGGATCCCGAGCACCTTGGGCATCTTCCGCGCGAACTCTTGGCCCGCGAAGCCCAGCAGGTTCGCGCAGGGGATCACGGCGATGTAGGCGGTGAGGAACTTCCCTGGCGGGGGGGAAGGTGACTAGGCGTTAGCCATGATATGCTAGAGGTGAGGACCCTGTACTGGAGGGGGCCAGCAAGGAGATGGTGGTTCTGGTCTGACTGTGGATTGTGCCCGTCTTGTGTCTTCAAGCGGGGGTTTGTGACACAACTCGACTTGTCCGCTTATCTCGTCGGAGATGGGACACAACCCAACATATCCCCTCATCCTGCTAGAGATGGGCGGCAGCCAGCGGGAAGGGAAGGAAAGGCAAGGGGGAAAGTTGAATGTGGGGAATGCGGGAGAGGGGAAAAAAGAGGGAAAGGAAACAGGAAAAGCAAGAAGAGGGAAAGGGAGAAAGAGAGCGTGCATCAGGCACGGTACATCAGGGAGCACTCACATGTGTCCATCCCCGGCACGAATTGCAGCGCTATCGCGACCGGGACGAACGGCCAGAGGACGTTGACATACTTGGAGGCCGTGCACGATGAGTTGTAGAGGATGCGCAGGAAGGGGAGAGGGTGGAAGCCGCTGCGGTGGGATTCGCCTTCGTGGTGAGCGTGCGTGTCATGGTTGAGCGAGGGATACGCCTCGGAAGGGTGAGCGGTAGGGAGGAGAGGGGTGGTTTCGTGGTTTGTGGGCGGATGATGATTGCTTGCCATGATGAGATGCGTAACTCGAATGGGTGGAGTCGGGTTGCGAACGCGATTAGGTTGTTCTGGAGGCTGGATCCAATGTCTGTTTTCGATAGCGGGTGTGACGTTGAAGGCAGGAGCGGTCTGGCCTAGCCGTTGATGCGGGGACACGGGCGAAGGAAACCCCGCAGTAGCTGGGTTGGGGTTGGTGGCCTGATGCGTCGATCGTGGAGCGGGGGTTCCCGAGACGCCTCATTTCCTTCATTTCTTTTGTCTCACTGGTACGGGAAGCGATTGGGTGCTATTGGCCTCCGCACCCCTCTTGTTTCAGCTGCTTGTTAGCACCGCCCAGGGAATTTGGCATGTGTGTGGGGGTAAACTTGCCGGCGTTTAAATCATGACTTACCGATGTGCGCCAGTGCATCCAGCTGGAATTCTTGGAATTGCCATCTTTCATTCTCGTTAGAACACGGAATGGAAAGCAGCGAGAATAGAAGAGCAATGGAACACGACAGTGTCATCGATGGGACGACGTGATGAAAATGCCTGCGAGTGTACTGATGCGCCATGCTGTGCAACTTGATAACGCGCGCAATCTAGATACCTGGGGTAGAGAGCGGAGAACAGCACGGACGTCCCAGGTTGCGAACACTGCCGACAAGCACTTTCTTCCAACAGCGGAAGGTACCACAGAATCCGTATCGCTCAGCATCCCACCTCAGAACCACAACTCCGAGGGGCTATGCTAAGGCATCGGGGCTGACTCGGAGGTGATGACACCAGCCATTGACTGATGGACACGACCACTCAACTGGCTTCGGAATGGACTGCGAGCGGGTTACAGACACCCTCGGACCCGTATTGACTCCGAAGATTCCTGCCCCGTTCCTGCATCATGTCGATACTGCGACCTGCTTGGCTCGTGGTGGCCTCGATGCGAGCTGAGGCATTTGATGGCGCGCTGAAGGCTTCCAGAATCGCAATCGAATACAGTGTCGGAGATAATTAATGCAGGCCGACAGACTATCGTTTCGTCAACAACGGTGATGCGCTTGTCGTGTGCCTAGATCTGGTGCTGCACGGACGCTCTCGATGCGGAAGGTGTAAACCGGTAGTGGATGCGGGCCCGTCGCTATCGTTGGCTGTGGAGGCTTTGGAGGCTACCCTTGACGGTACCTGCTTCCCTGTGCGGCAGTTCGCAGTTCCTAGTAGCCTTGGCATCGCAATCGGTATCAGCTGCTGGCCTCGGGACGCAGTGCGGGTCGATGGAGTCGCTGATGTCGCGATCAGCAGGATGGCACCTCCCTGATTGGTCCTCCGAGTGCATCATTGGACCAATCTCAACACCGCAACGTCGAGACAATCACATCGACTGCCAGGGTGAAATCCAAGAGGAATACAAAAGCCGCCATGACCGTTCTGTTTTGGCCGTTTGATTCTGCAGGTCACTCATTCAGGTCCCTCTTCTTCCACCTTGCCTCCTTCTCAACCGTCTTCATCATGAAGCTGCTTCTCCCGACCCTTCTCCTCGCCAGCGTGGCGCTAGGTGCACGCGTGCCCGGGGCCAACGGCAAGATCACGTACGACGGGTACAAGGCGTACAGAATCCACACTGGCCCCAACGAAGCCGCGGTCAAGAGCAAGGTTGCGTCGCTGCCTGCCGTCATCAACTTCAACCTCGACACGGCCGAGCACCTCGACGTCGTGATCCCCCCCAAGGAGGTCAAGGCCTTTGAGGCGCTCAAGCTGGACACCGTCGTGCTCCATGAAGATCTCGGCGCCGACTTCCGCGAGGAGGCCAACTTTGCCGCCTACGAGGGTACGCGCATTCCGAAACCGACATTTGCAGGAAATTACTGACCAAAACAGCGCCCGCTGCCCGCGCCATCCCCAGCATGACGTGGTTCAACTCGTACCACGCCTACGCCGACCACATCACCTTCTTCAACGACCTCCAGGCCGCCTTCCCTGCCAACTCGGAGATCTTCAACGTCGGCCAGTCGGTGCAGGGGCGCAACCTCTTCGGCATCCACCTCTGGGGCAGCGGCGGCAAGGGATCCAAGCCCGCCGTTTACTTCCACGGCAGCGTGCACGCTCGCGAGTGGATCACGGCCAAGGTCGTCGAGTACCTCACGTACCAGCTGCTCGTGAACTACAGCACCGACACGGCGGTCAAGGCCATCCTCGACAAGTACGACTTCTACATCATCCCCTTTGTGAACCCCGACGGCTTCGTCTACACCCAGACCACCAACCGCCTGTGGCGCAAGAACCGCCAGACCCGCTCCGGGCAATCGTGCGTGGGCACGGATATCAACCGCAACTGGCCTTACAAGTGGGAACTCACAAACGGCGCCAGCACAAATCCTTGCGATGAGACCTTTAGTAAGTTTTGGAGTGCTCTTCTCCCCTTTCATTCCATTTTCTTTTGCCTTAGGAGTCAAGATAGAGTTTCTGCTCCCAAGACACGAAGAAATTTCCCAAAATGGAGAATATAAGCTGATAATTGCCACAGAGGGCCTGGCCGCCGGCGACACGCCCGAGAACAAGGTTCTCGTCGCCTTCACCAAGACCCTCGCCGCCGGCAAGGGTATCAAGCTCTACGTCGACTGGCACTCGTATGGCCAGTACATCCTGACTCCCTACGGCTACAGCTGCTCGGCCCAGCCCGCCAATCAGGCCCGCCAGTCCACCCTGTCCAAGGGCCTCGCCACCAAGATTGCCGCGTCATATGGCACTAAGTTCACCGTCGGCGGCGGCTGCGCGGCGCTGTATGCCACCACCGGCGACAGCACCGACTACATCACCGATGTCTCCAAGGCCGAGTTTGCCTGGACCATTGAGCTGCGCCCCAGCAGCTCCGCCAGCAACGGCTTTGTGCTTGCTGCCAGCCAGATTCTGCCCACCGCCATTGAGCAGTGGCAGGGCATGCTTTACTTGCTGCCGACCATGTAAGCGGTTGGTATGTGTGAGATTTCTACCTGTATATATTGGATTGGATTGCTCGCCTGTTCAGTGCCGAGGAGGTGTGAGGAAGGGGGGTTTACTATTCTTCGTATATATTAGCAGTTTATTATGTTGTTTATCTCACCTTTATTGTGCCTTGGTATGATGAGGGGTGTGATGCTGTAACCTACCGCCGGAGTGATACCTCGGTCGGTATGAATGCTGGTCTCTTCTTTTAAGGGTAGATAAATAATCGTAATAATTACTTATTAATAGCCGGAAATACGTAGTATTCTAGAAGCCTGTACATGGGAGGTACTCTGACTGCGAATGTTGGATTTTACGTTTCAGCGATGTGTAACAATTGTAATAGTGACTGCATAGGAGGCTTGGAGGCGGCTTCAGATTGACACGAGATACAAGTTGGTTTGCCCACTTTCCCAGCCAATCCGTAGCATTTGTGTTCAGGGCTACTTTGGCTCCTATATTGACGCTGCTGCATGCATGTTTAGCTTGACGTTACTAAGTTGACCTGGTTGAGTTCAGCTCATTCGTGGATGAACAAGGAGGAGACGGCGCCGTCCAATCCACATCCAACCTAGCAGATCACTGCATTTTTTGGCGCCGATGGACGCAGCTTCGGGTCATCAAGAACAGGCTGCTGGTTTTCTTCACACAAAAGCAACCGCCTGAGCATTCTTTGCTGCCAAATTTGACTCTGCCATTTTCTGTGTGGTAGATCTACTGACAGGGCATGCCAGCCTACTATCTATACCTTATGTTTCTAGTTCTCTTTGCTAGCGTCTGCCTTTTAAGGTGTTTCTATGGCAAACCTAGCAAAGGTGACCAGAAAATGTGGTATTGGGATAACGCAGCAAGGACTTACAACTGGCTCTGAGGTGATTGGCTGGCACCAGCCAGGAATGGCCCGTGCGTAGTTCTTCTTGCGGCCTTGACCTAACATTATGCAGTGAGGCCTACAGCGAGATTTATCAGGTTGACAACCCCGCTTTCAAAAAATTGGCATGGCAAACCATTTATCTCAATCACGGTAGACAATCGTTCCTTCCAGCCTTTACTTAATGTTCAGCTTTCCAACCCACCCAAAAATGGCGACTTTCACGTTCCGCTTTCCACCAGTGCCGCCGTGTGACCACACGATAGACCAAGAAGGCGACGTCCTCCTCAGCCTCAAGAACACGAATGCGGGGTTTGCCATCTGGGATGAGACGACCGTGCCTGAAGAAACCCAAGGCACTCCAGCAGCACCGAAATCAGTGGTATTCCGCGTCTCATCCCACCACCTGAAGCTAGCCTCACCTGTATTCAAGGCGGCTCTTACAGGGGTGTGGATCGAAAGTGTCGTGACAAAAGAAGGTTATCGCCAAGTCACCACTACTGATTGGGATGCCGAGGCCTTCCGAATTTTCCTAGCTGTTATCCACGGCCGCAACTACCAGGTCCCACACGCAGTCACTCTCGAAACACTCTGCAAAATTGCGGTTGTGGTCGACTACTACCAATGCTACGAAGCTTTCAGCTTTTGCAGCAAAATTTGGGTGGCTGAGCTGCGCGATTCGATTCCAGTGACATACGGCAGAGATTTGATTCTCTGGCTGTGCGTTTCTTGGGTGTTTCAGGTCGAAGACAAGTTCGAGGTTGTTACGAAGTTGGCAATAGAGACAAGCTATGAGAGGGTTCGGTCGCTACAGCTACCTCTTCCGGGCAGGCTCATTGGTGCGTCGTGATGAATCGTCCGTAAGCATCGATACTGATTGCCTGGATTAGAAAACATCAATTTCCAACGAGAAGCGGCGATCAGTATCATCACCTCAGCGCTGCATGAGTTCAAGTCCAAACTGATCCACGGTACCCAAGGCTGCTCCTATGACTGCCGGTCGACTACTCTCGGGGCTTTGATCATATGTGCGGAGAAACATAAGCTACTGGATTCTTGGGCGCCTTTTGAAGGGGTTGGTGTTCTAAATGCCGCCCAGGGCCCTCAAGACATGAAAATGCCGGCCCGGAGTTACTGCTGTTGCCCCGATACCACGAAAAGAAGTATCCAAAAATCTATGGAAGAGGCTACAAATTCTATTGGTTCCTTAAGCTTGAAGGACTACTCCCTCCCTACTAGGAAAGCATGAGCGTTTATACATAGCGAAATCCCACTGCAAAGCAATTTGGGCGTGGTTCAATCTCCTGATACATCAAACGAAAGAAAAACTCGGGATAATTTAGTACCGACATGGCTAGAGTTGTCACATCTCTTTATGCTTACCAGTCGACAGCTTTGACGCTCCTCCACGCTGATATCAGAAATCTATATATCTGGGATATTAGATTAAGGGTACTATCTGTGTTGCCTTTAACGACGAGATGCCTTTATGTTTAAGATTGCGGGGATGAGACTGGCGGGTGCGGCCGAGATATATAACCAACAATCTGTCATGGCTGCTTGATATGTGTTATAATATTATCTCCACATTCCTTCGACAATGGCAACACGCAACCTTTATAAGCGTGACTTATGGTCCAGACATGAAGCCGCATCTCAGTGGCCCTTCCCTTTTCGGTGACGCCTGACATTGTCGGGCCGTCCCTTATAGTTACAGCCGGGAAAGATACAAGCCCCCTCCGCCTTTGGAATGTTTAGTTCTCGCGAGATATCAGGATGATGGGACCACATGTGTCGGTAGAGGTCCCTATTCGTCGAACCCCCGCGGTAATGTTCGTTGGGGCAGTAATCGCATTTCCTCGGGCGCGTGTGGTTCTTCACATGCCTCCTGTTCCACCCCAGTCAGTTTACTATTGTCCAGATGCCATAACGTAAGATCGATAGATAACTAACGATAAATCGCACAAGCGATTAAAGGTGCTCCCGCATGTATTGCACACATATGTGTCAGATCCGTTTTTGAAAGGTGAGAGACCATCTTCATCTTGGAGACCGTACGATGTAGGTGGTGTAGAGAAGGCGAAGGAGTTGATGAAACCATCCACGCGCATGACCTCTCCAGTCGCCGAAGCATCATCACATCCAATCCCCCATATGGGCTGTGGTGTGTTAGTAGTCGTAGTGAGAGGCGCGAAAATCGTAACGTCGCTGAATAGTGCGGCTGATTCGCTATTGACATATGGATACGACGAAGAAGCGTGGTCAACTAGTACGTCGCTTTCGGGCGATAGAAGTTTCTCAAGCATGTTCTCGAATTCGTCTTCCGAGTGTCTAAGTGGTGCTATCGTCTCTTGTGTTAGCTGTTGTTCGGCTGGACGTGTCGACGCGAAGTTGCTCATCATGACTGTGGTCAAATTCAGCACTGTGTTGTAATTTCGAGAGGACATTGGGAAGAAATAACCGTGTGCGGTTGCTGGAAAGCGCCGTTTTATCAATCAAGCCCATCACATCTGCCTGGGCTAAAATTTCAGAGGCCTCTGTGGCTGGACCGTGCCTGGTAATCATCAAGGCATACCTGGTCGGTTAGGCGGGCCAACATGCCTACCTTCGCCAGGGATATTCGGTAAACAACAGCAGTGGTGCATTGTATTGGTCGAGATATGATGGCAACCCGCCTAGCCAATGGGAGCTGACTATTCAGGCGTAAAGCTGCCAACCCGGCGGCGCCATTTGCTACTCTCTTTTCTTCGCACTGTACGGCATGCAGTGGCATCTCGAGGAGCAATTTAGGAGCCAAACCGGTCGCGGGGGTTAAACCCTAGCTGAGACACTTTTTGCAACAGGCCAAGGCCAGTCACGTCAGCGGAGTGGATGAACAGAAAGTTGGAGGCAGAAGCCGACAGGATGCCCAAAGTTCCGCGTGCCTTGCAACTAGTCTGAAATATCTCGATAAAGTGGGGCGCATTCGTCATCCCCTTTCATCGCTCCTTCCACACACACACACCGCGCAGAGACAACTCCTTCGTGGTATCCGAGTCTGCCAGTGTTCAGTGGCCGCCGTTAAGTAACCTCCATTGGAAGGCCGGCGTGAAGAGGTTGAAAATTCGTATTTCATGAGAGAGAAAGCGCCAAAAACAACTCTCTCCCGTCAAGACTCTTCCGGCTTCATCCCCCACACAACCTTCTGCCTGTAAAAAGGACGATACTTCCGCGAGCGCACCTCGCGCCGGAATTTGGCAAGAAAAACCAAAACCTCCTCCTTTTTCCAGCCCAGCGCACCAGCCATGAACAGCACCAGCCCTTCCGCATCCTGCTCAAGCGTGAGCTGCACGTACTGGCCTCTCTCCTTCAGCCCCTCGTCCTCGGGCCAGCGTCCAATCGGTTGCTATTTTGCTGGCATGTCAGATCGAACATAACCCTTGCGAAGAAGAATAAAAGAAGCAGCGACAGCATGCACCTTGATATCAAACTCATTCAGTCCCTTAAACCCAGACTCTTCCATCCCCTTCCTCTGCAGTTTATCCCCCACAACTGTAAACGTCCGCCCAAACTTCTTCCCGCCCTCCACAAAGATCTTGCCCCACTGCGCCAGCGCGCTGTCTTTGGGAATTTCTGAGTCATCGCTCTCCCAGATGGGCGACACCTCGTAGCTCTCGAGCCAGCCGCCGGGCTTCAGGCAGTTGTAGGCCTGCTGAAACAGGGCGGGCCAGTCGTCTATGCTGCCGACGAGGCCGCGCATATGGATGTAGTCGAAGTGGGAGGGGGGGAAGGTCCAGGGTTGGGTGCAGTCTTCTATTTCGCTGGTGCGGGGAAGGAGTGAGTTCAGGGTGCTGGGAAAGAAAAAGGGTGCCTGAGGGGGAGGGGAGGGGGAGGGAGGGTTGTGACTTACAAGCGGACATTCGGCGGGACCCAGCTGGGCTGAATGGGAGAGATGTCGGTACCGATGACTTGGGCATCGGGGAAGGCGTCTCCAAAGTCGCTGGGACGTGTAAGTAGATAAGCCCCATGTGGTAGTTTTGGGCTCTGTCAACGATGGGGGGTTACGCACATCGCCCAGATTCCTGTTTCTGGCGGTTAGCTTGAGGATGGGAACGAAGGAAAATTATGCCATACCTGTCCCTGTTCCTACGTCAAGTACGGTCTACACGAGGCAGCAGTCAGCATTTTCAGCTCATATAACCGTAGGTAGGGCAATGGGCAGACGGGCCTTGATTTTATCAATTTGGAGAGGGGCAAGGTAGAGCTTGTCACCAAGGGCCAACGTGTGGGCGTGGTGGCTCCGAATAGTTAGCGGCAGTAGGTAATCTCTCAGAAAAAAACCGGTTGGGGACGACGACGTACTTGATATCCAATGCGTCGCTCTGTCTCTCATCGTTGGCTCCCCTGCAAATGTTTTAAGCATGGGTGGCAACACACACACCAGTCAAAGGAGTAGTGGTCTCCTACCAGTACTGCGCGTTGCCCCGCTCGCTGTGGTATGTCCGGCCGTGGATGGTTCTGTAACGGAGAACGGAAGAGGTGATGGAGACCGTTGAGTCGGGCTTGTCTTCACCGAGCGCTTCGTCTTCGTGATCCAAGGTGTTTTCCCAATGACCCGGTGGGAGAATGCCAGCTTGATCAGCTGGGGATTCTGGTTGCTGTGTGAGAGGAAGTTGTTCCTCAGGCGAGTTGTTATCCGCCATGTCAACAGTCTTGTGTTTGAGTTCGGTGGTAGCGTGTAATGAAGGTGTTGTTCCAGAGAAACGGAAATGGGCCTCCGTCCTAGACATGTCGAATTAATTACCCCTGCGGGGAAGCACCAGTGACCAGTTTCTCTTCTCTGCATGCTGTACCTCCCCTGATTAGGTTGCAAGGATGCATGTGCATCGTTATCCCATGCATGAGGCGCTTTTGTCGAATCAACGCTCTGCCCGCTCCTCAAACTATGATGAATGCACCAGAAAGACGACCATTGGTTGCAGCCCACTGCATAAAGTCGCGGTTGGCAAGAAGGATGCAGCCCAAATGGTTTGCATTAGGTAGTACTAGTGATCATAAAGTTCTCTCTAGGACAGGAACTATCGACCCCGACCTCATCTGTAACATTACACAAGCCGAAACCTCCCCCTAACAACATGATTGTCCTGGCTTCCTAGCTCCTCCAACTTCGACATCTTCGACGGCATAAACCCGACCCTACGATATCCGACAACACCATTTACATCCACACCCTGCTGGACAACAACTATCCCCTCCACCGAATCATGGCGATCTTCCCGATCCAGCTCAGCCACCATCCTCCGCATTCCCTCGGTGTCGATCGACTCGGCTAACTCTCTGGTAGTCTGATCCGACCTTGCTAACGTCTCAGGCAGAAAATCATACCTCCTCTCTACCAGCCTAAGCGGGAGGTAGAGCGCACCATCCATCGTGTCCCAAGACTCACCCTGATCCATCCGGGGAAATACAGGGTCCTCGGCACCACGGAACTGCATCCACGGGACCTGCCAGCTCTTCTCCCCGCGCTTCACCTCGAGAGAGTACATGGTCCCCACAATATCAATATGCCCTGCGGCGACCTCCCCGAGTAGATCCGGCGGGTTGCGAGGGACAACACAAACGTCGACTATCTCGGCCATCGCCTTTGAAGATTGGCTCCCCACGCCACCGTCCACGCGCACTATGGAAGGTACTTCCGATAAAAACATCCCAGGCTGGATATTTCCCTCCACCGAAGCCCAAGACCACGACGGGGCACGATACGTCGAAAACCGCACCGAATCCGCCCACGGGCGACCGTACAGCCCATCCGCCTGTAGCGTCTGCGCCGTACGACGGCCTCTATCAACGGCCCAACAAAGACCACCTCCCTCAAGCAACGTCCCACGCCACAACCCCGCGACGTACTCATCTCCGTACTTCTCCTGCAGCACCTTTGCAATCCCCGAAATCGCCACCAACTTATCCGACTCGAGCGTCAACTCACACCGACTATACCGCTGCACGGCATTTATCCAGAAGGAACTTAGATCCCTCTCCTTCTTCCCCTTAACCCCCTCCTCCTCCTGCCCAACCACCACCTCACGCTCAGGCTCAACACTCTGCATATTCATCCGCTTTTTAAACCCCATTCCTCCCTCCCCAAACCGTCTCGATACACCACCCGGATACTCCTCCCCCGCCTCGACCTCCCCACACTCCCACAAAACCTGGTCCCTCCCAAAATGCAACACCCTCGCCGCTAACGCCCGTTCTTGAAACACCCACCCTCTATAATTCAACTCCGTGTCAAGGATTCTATCCTCCCAGAACCGCGGATCGAAGAGGCGATATGTCCCGCCGTGTGCGTCCCCCGACCAGGAGGTAGTGACAATGCGAGCGTGGCTGGTTATCGTTCTTAGCCCCGTGAGACCTCCAGAGGATGTTGTGCTGCCTACGGTGGAGAGGTTGCACAGGGCATTTCGATACACAGATGCCATGGAGGGGATTTCGACCGCCTTATCGGCGGGTGAGTCTTGGATGATGCAGAGGGAATCGATCCAGATGTAGTCGACTGTTAGTTTTTGCGCAGCAGTGAATGAATCGAGAAACATTGCGGGGAGGGAGGAGGCGAGGATCCCGGTGGTGAGGCGGGAGGGGAGGTTAGTGGTAGTGGTGAGGTAGGGCGGTGTGCCCTTCGGCCAGCGGTAGCTTAGTGTTAGGTAGAAGTCGTCGTCGACCTTTGTTTTGTTCGTCTCGACAATTCGATGCTGTGGGGGTGTGCCGTGGGGGTTGACTTCGATGAGACGGGTAGGGAAGTATGGTGCTGTTGGGGCGGGACGCTGCGAGCATGTCTTGTGGCTTGATAAACACTCCAGCATCCATTTTTCCGTCATCTCCCATCGTTTTTCGGGGCGTATATCGATGTCGATGATGTTGAAACCGCCGAAGACGGAGGGCTCGGCCTCGATGCCAAGCTCTTTGAGTTCGCCCACATCCTTCACTTTTCGCAGGATGAAGCGCCTTTCCTCTCTCCCTTTGATCATGGGGGAGTTAAGTCCGAAACACATGACAATCACCTCCGAACCATCATCTTCTCCAGGCACACCAGCCCCACTGTTATCTTCAACCCACTCCCTAAAACAAAACGACGTCCCCGACCCGGCGAACCCATGTCTCGCCATCGCGCCAACATCAAACCACGGCTCCTCGGCATATTCCTCTGGCGTCTTATCCTTGAAGAAGTATCCCCAAAGATCGCTGCAGATACGACATCCGTTAAGCGCCGAGGTGCACAGTCCGGAGATGTCGTCGTGGTGGGGTTGCCAATATGCTTTTTGCTCAGAGGCGGGGCAGGAGGCGGGTTGGATGGAGATGGGGCCGGAGTAGAGGCGTTGGCAGGGGGTGCAGGAGATGGAAGTTTGAGCCATTTTGAGAGTTGAATGGAGTAGGGAGTTGAGGTTGAGATTGGTGAGGAGTGAAGGGTGCTGTTTGTGGGGGTGGGAGGGATGAAAGGGAGATGGTGAAGAATTTGGGGGGTTGGTTTTGACGATGGGTTTCATCAGCAAAAGCGGGGAAATCGAAAGATTATAACCCCTTTTTCGCTAGGTGCAGTGCCTTTGGAAGGAGCGGGGTTGAGAGGATGTTTCAGGTTGGCAGCTAGTAGTTTCACAACTCCAGAACGTAGGTAGGTACTGGAATTACTTTCATTGCCTGCGCTATCAGGCAGTGCCCCTCTAGAAGGTTGATAATCATAATCGCTGTGGTATGTTTATTGACAATGGATCTTAGACATGACAATTGTCAGAAAGAAAGGGGCTCAGGGGCTCTAGGCATCTATACGCCTGGCACTGCCAGAACGCCAGTGAGCCTCAGCCACTATAGTGACGAAGCCTGGATCCTGCAGAATAGTCTATAAAGAAGCCTCTGGCTTCTAGCCAGAGCCAGAAGAACAGAGAGTACACACAAGCAATACAATCACGCAGTTGTAACCCCTTCAAATCCATCGAATCCAGAGTACAGTGCTTCTGACACGTTCAGGAAGTGCCAAGCATCTAGTCAACTTCGCTGACCGGAAGCCCAGGGCCCCTGAACCCCTTTCTTTCTGGCAGTAGGAAAGGGTGGTGTGGCATTAAGATGCATCGCGAAATGCGCGTGTTATGTCGGCGAACACGAATTTTAGCGCCTAAGCAAAAGCGACGTGGTGTTTGCAAGGCGCAGAGAAATAATGAGCGTTCTGCGCTTTTTGGTACAGCTGTAGTTTGCGACAGAGCTCTGTAGCCACCGCCAGGCTGAAGGCTAACGCCTGGCAAAAGCTCTATAAAAGAAAGGTTTCTGGCTGCAAGCCGGAACCTCAACAAGCAATACAATTAACCTGTTTGAACCCCATTCAATTACCCTCAGTTTCACTAGATTCCAACAGAGCAGTGTTTCGGACATTTTCTACTACTTCTTTAAATCACATGACCACCACGTGACATTGCAACAGAACCGCTTCTGTTGGGTCTACGATTTGTATCGGGATGTTGCTGACGCGATGCGGAATGCGTTTGCGGAGATGAGCAGCATGAGGAGGCTTGAGCCGGTGAAATTTCAGCTGAGCATCTTTACCGACTTGCGGCCTTGGTCGGAGAGGGAGGTGATGGGGGATCTAATTGAGGGTATTCCCAATGGAGCGAGCAATCCTGATGCGGTCGCCATGCTTTGTCGCAAATGCATTGGGCATCGATGCCGCCAACGTCAAGATCTCCTCTCTCGCCACCACACTATCACCCTGGGAGATACCACCCTTAAGAGTCGCCACTTTGATACTTCTTCAAACCCCAAGTTCTATACTCAGTTTAAATAATCAGCAGAATAAGTGGGTGCTGGAGCCCAAGCCCAGTAAAGGTTACGAAAGTCTTTTATTAGATACGCACTTTTAAGGACTTACGCCACTAAACGACGTTGCACCTAAAGAGCACAACGTTCATTACATGCACCCGGCTTCCCCCTTAACCTGCTGTTCCCCCGACGTATGGACTCGGGGATCGTTACCGTCTTACTCTTTCAGGACCGTCCCTTTTGGGAGCCCGGGTACCGCGAGGTTAGTGATACTGTCTGACTGGAGAAGCACGGCTACCGGGGGGGGCCAGGTGCAGTTACCTGAGATCCCCCTCCAGCCGCATTGGCCCGACGGGTTGCATGCGCGATTCCCCTAAAGCACACCACCCACGACAGAAAATAATCCAGCCTGACCCGTGTAAACTATCCACATCGGGTGAGAATCACAAGCCACATAAGATGGCGCGGCGCCACAGCCTCAATATTGGCCCTCTTGGTATCTACATCGGGCATAGTTTACACAACACCGAAATAGCGAGGCGCCTGGCTGTAGCGCCGCAGAGACAGCCTGCCCGTTTAAAAATCCCCCGTCTTCCCCTTTCGCACCAACTCAAACCCTCTCTCTCTGCCATCGTCGTCGCGATCATGTACATCCCGTCCGTTCCTCGGGCCGGGGCGGTGCTTACCGCCCTCCTCCTTTTTTCTCCCCCTGTCACCGCCCAAGCCCCGCGAACATTCTCCCTCCACCAGCAACCTGAATACAACCTCCTCAGCGGGTGCGGCAAAACCTGCATGTACGGCCCCGCCGCCGTCTGGATTGGCGGCAAGCTAGGTTGCTCTGACCCGTACACGAACGACTGCATGTGCCGCCTCGACAAGGCGCCGAGCATCTCGAGCTACGCGAGCGAATGCAATAAGAACCTGTGCACGGGTTTTGGCGACGTTCAGCAGGACATCAGCACGTTCCTGTCGCTGTACAATACGTACTGCGCGAAGAACGGGTATACCCTTCCTGGTGCGGTGGAGCTAGTGGCGCCGACAGGGGATCATACGGTGGTGGGGGATCCGACGGCGGCGACGGTTACGAGGATTACAAAAGCTACGGTTACGGCGACGGGGGGAGGAGGGGCAACGAGAGGGGCAACTGATTTGGGTAAGTGGGGTGGTTTTGTTGTGGGTGTGATGGGGTTGTGGGTGGGTTTGAGGTGAGGGTGGGGGTTGGGAGAAGTGGATGGTATGGAATCCCCTCTTTGTCGTATACTCTCATTGTTGGCAAGATTGGATGAGTAGTGAGCGATGCTAATGATTTGGTCTTGCAACCATAGCCACGGACCGCAAGACAGTCGATACCACTGTTTGGACGACGGTGAAGCCTACCGCTTTGGCGGGCGAAGGTGGGATTGGAGGTGAGCTGAGCAGGAGTGACAAGATTGCGCTGGGTGTGGGAATTGGAATTGGGCTTCCGTCTGCCATCGCTGGTATTTGGGTTTGTGTAATGTCTAATTTTCGACGATAATATGCTCGGACGTTGACACCCACGGTTTCTCGGTGTTGGTTTGGGGGCTGCGTGATTACTGTACTTCCTTCCTTGACCTTACAGTCTGCGTTATGCTCTAATATACTGTTGATTGGGGAATTTCTGGGCTTAAACAACTCCTTGGCATCCCTACTTTTCATGGCATCAGGTTAATGGCGAAGCATAGAGGAAGCTGGTCTCAAGGACACGAAAGTTGCAGCTCTATCTCCTGCAAATACGGGCACCCCAAAATCTCTCAAGCCAACTCCACAATACGAAACTGTCAGCCCGTAACATCTTCCAATGTCCCAAGTAATCGTGTTCACGTCAACCCTTCCCAAAAGTAAGTAGAAACTGTTTGATCGAGTAAATCGAACGCTCCGGGCTACGCAGGTCGATAGGGGATTTGCCGGTGCCCTTTGACTGAGGGTACCAGAGATAACCTGGCGGCAGCCTGTACACAGCGCGGCATCGATGGGGAATCGCGGGTGCCCTTTGACTCTGGGGTGCCAGAGGCAACATCGCGCGGGTAGTAGGCCCGAGAGGGCTTGGGTGGTGAGGGCGGTGGTGAGGGTGGGGGAGAGGCCTAGCGCCAACTCTCTGTGGTGGGGAGGACTGGTGGGTAACTTGTCAGTAGACGCCCGTGCAGTCGCAAACTCTCTGGTAGGTACATATTTCTCCCCTGGGTCTAGTCGAGTTAAGTGGTGAGAGAAGACAGGACGGGTGCTACTCACACGACGGCACCGAACGCGGTGCCGATGAGGAGGGTCGCCTTGCGGCCGATGCGGCCGCTGACGCCAGTCCAGAAGATGGGGCTGAGTAATTCGCCAAAGGTGACGACGGCGATGAGCAGCCCGGTATAGAAGGCGATTTCCCGCTCCGGGACTTCGCGGAATGAATGGATCATATAGTATGCGTAGGGGAAGATGCTGGACTAGGCTAGGGATTCGGTGCCGCGGAGGAAACCCGGTATCCATAGCTGGCTGCGAATCCCGGGGGGAGATTCCGTGTCATGGTGGGTGTACCGTGAGAGTGGGAGGATAGGGGTTGATGTAAATTGATAGAAAATTTTGGATTCAAATAACTCGAAATAGGTACCTTGACAACTACCTCATGTGAAGATGTGAGCGGCAGCAAAGAAGTGTCAGATTAAGATCACTCAGGTTATCCTGCTTCCCGTTGCCAAAGCCGGCGTTACGTGATTGCTAGTATTGACACCGGGCAAAATTGTGTTAAACGAGACGGCGCTTTGAATGGCTCAGGGAGAGCTGTTACAACTAAAAAACGGGGCTGCCTGTGCCTGGATACAATTATAGCATCATAGTAATCTAGTCCCACACGTGACACGAGCCGCATTTTCTTCCTCAAGATAGATCTTCGGAGAATATACAGTGCATTGGCCCTGTGGTCCCGCCTTATTTACACTGTCCCTGACGACATGTCTTGGCGTTGAAGATGAATACCTTCTGTCACGACCACCCATATAGCGATCAAGCTAGGGCGCTCCATGTCGCCAAGCTTGTCCCAATTTAATTTATGATTTTACAAAACGATTAAGTCTTTGGAAATGTGAATAAGAACTCTTGATAGTTTTGATAGACAGACGCTGGGGTGCAAATAGACGTTGTACTGCTGGTGGCTTGATCAACAATCCGCACCCTGCCGTCCCCATAACTCGGCAATCGGAGCTATGCCCCGTTCTGTCGTACATGAACGGGATAAGCCTAAAGGAACACCGATATCAACCACGTTCCCATGTAGTGGTGGGGTTGTTTTCGGCTGGGTCCAACACGCCAATGAGGCGCAAGTGTCAGCGCACGCCTTGCGTCCGCCAAGCCTTTCGACCTCACGCCCACTTGCACTCCCACCTCGCTCTTGAGCGATGGCCCTTCGCGTCTATACCTCCCGACCAACCCGAAGTCGGCATGTTCGCGCACGCACGTGCACGATGCAACTCGTCTAATTGCTTGTCTCGGCGAATCTTGGCGAATGGATGTCGCCCACAGGTGATGCAGCTGTTGATCGGCCAACTACGTCCCAACTGGACGTTCGTCAAGCACGGATTGAGTTCCTTGCTGCATCCCAGTACCTCGGTCCAATTCCTTCTAGCTCGATGCGATAGAGTAGGTATTTAACATCCACGCCATCCGGGACAGTTCCCAGGTTTTTGGACCCAGCACCTCCCAACGCCCCTCCTCAACCGCTACGATGAGCTTGAAGATTGCGATATGCATGGCGCTCGCCATCCCCGCTCTGGCGGCGCCCCACAAGCTCGGCCACGGCAAGGGCCACGGCAAGGCAATCAAACGGGTGCATCTCGGACCGCGGCCGTTCTGGCTCATCGACCAGATGGAGGACAGCCCGCTCAAGACAAAGCTCGAGTCGTGCAGCGAGATGGAGATGAAGCCGAGTGCCTGGTCGATTTCGCACCGAGGAGGCGGCACCCTGCAGTTTCCTGAGGAGACCTACGACTCGATCATGGCCGGCACTCGCATGGGCGCGGGAATCCAAGAGTGTGATGTGAGTCCCATACAAACAAGCCCCTTTTGCATCAGAGAAAACCGCTAACACCCCCAGGTCATTTTCACCAAGGACCTCAACCTCGTCTGCCGCCACGCGCAATGCGACCTCCACACAACCACCAACGTCGTCTCCCTCCCCGCCCTCAACGCCAAATGCACCACCCCCTTCAAGCCCGCCAACGGCACCACCCCAGCCACCGCCAAATGCTGCACCTCCGACTTCACGCTCGCCGAGCTCTCGATTCTCTGCGCCAAGATGGACGCCTCCAACCCCAACGCCACCACCCCCGCCCAATTCCTCCTCGGAACTCCCGCCTTCCGCACCGACCTGTACGCGCGCTCTTCATGCCCCAAAATCCTCTCCGTGCGCGCGTACATCGCTCTCGTCGACTCCCTCGCCCTCAGCTTCACCCCCGAGCTCAAGACCCCCGACGCCTCCGTGCCCATGCCCTTCCCCACCACGCACCTCAACAACACCGCCTTATCCCCCTCCCTGGCCGCCGCCCTCACCAATTCCAAAAACTACACCCAGGCCCTCTTCGCGCAGCACCTCATCGACGAGTTCAAAGCCGCCGGAATCGCGCCCGCCCGCGTGTGGCCTCAGTCCTTCCTGTACGCCGACGTACTCTACTGGCTAGAAGCCGAGCCCTCCTTCGGGAAGCAAGCCGTCCTCCTCGACGAGAGCGCCGACTCCGGCCCCATGGCTGACAGCATCGCCAATCTGACGCGGTACGCACAGGACGGGGTGCGGATTGTCGCGCCCCCCCTGCCGTATCTGGTTAGTGTCGGGCCCAACGGCGCGATAGTAGCGAGTGCGTATGCGAAGCGCGCGAGGGAGCTGGGGCTGGGGATTGTGACGTGGAGTTTGGAGAGGAGTGGGTGGTTGGGGGATGCGGAGAGGGGCGGGTATTACTATGAGAGTGTCAAGGAGGTGGTTAGGGGGGAGGGCGATGTGTATACGCTGCTGCATGTGTTGGCGCAGGATGTGGGGGTTTTGGGCGTGTTTTCGGACTGGAGCGCGACGGTGACGTATTATGCTAATTGTTTTGGGTTGGGGGTTTGAGAGGGGAAATTAAAGGGAAGAGGGAATGGGAGAGTTGTGAGAAGTTGGGTGTCACGAAATGTACCTACCTATGTTATGGGGCCGAAGCGCCCTCGCCTCCTCGCCACCGCGTTCAAAGGGAAGGGCGCTGCGTGCCCCCCGTTGCGAAGAGGTGTTTGAAAAAACGCGGGGGGGGGTACGGATACTGCGTACCTAAGGAGCTGAATCTCAAACAGGAAGAGTCTGTCAGCTGTGAGCGTTGTGGTCAAGGTTTGCTTGGCTTGGCTGACGGTTTCATTCCCAACATTGAAGGATGATGTAGTGGGGTTAGTGAGGTTGCGATTTGAATTCGTTGTTTGCATGTTCAGGAGGCTGACACGTATTGTAAGGAAATTAGCATACAAAATCAGATTGCGACATAAATACCTAGGAAGAGATCCTACCCTCCCAGCACAACCACCCTCGGCCCAAGTTCCCACAGATCCACCCCACCCCGTCCAACATAGTTGATAGCCATGCCACCCAGACGGCGAGAACCCCCATTCAAGCAATTCAAAAATCACCCAAATACTCACTATAAGTGCCAGCCTCTGCCCGAATCCCCACCGAATTGCGTCGCTGTCGTTGCTAACAAGGACTGTCCAGCCACACATCGACACAGTCGAACACATGTGCCGCGCAACCGGTTTAGCAGAAGCAGCACCGCTCCATCATCGCCAATAGCTCCTCGAACACGCTCAGCCAGGGTGCCGGGAGCATCCAGACCCCGCCGACCAAAGGGGTGCTCACGATTGCCCAAGCCAACCTCAAGTTATCCGAAAAGAGGTTGCGAGCACTTGCCAACCATGTTTCCGAGATAGGCCGAAACCGATGGGACATCACCGCCGTCCAAGACCCCCCTCTTGCGCTTCCTCATGCCGTACGTGAGCCACCTGTTCAACGCGTGCATGCTGTTAGGCTACGACCCCCGCATGTTCCGGTCTGCCATCACAGTCATGTTGAAGAAGGCGGACAAGGAAACATACGAGACACCGAAGAGCTGGCGGCCAGTAGCTCTTCTCTGCTGCCTGGCTAAGATGCTCGAGATGATCTTCGCCAATTGACTCGAGAACCTGGCTGTGAATAACAAACTTCTGCCCGGCAGGCAGTTTTCAGGCCCAGGCAAATCAACCACCAACGCCTTGGAATTGTTGACTGGGAGCATTCCCAAGGGAAGCCCTCTGTCTCCCATTCTGTTCATGCTGTTCACCGCTGGGCTTTTGGAAGCGCTGGAGAGAGCGTGGTACGTTGAAGACCCTTGACCTGCCCTACTTTGACTGCCGATCCTCCCATCCCTTCTTGCTTTTCCCCATGCTGACAGAGAGTGATGTAGCTCTCCCTTCTTTTTATCCTTCTCAGTGGGCTTGTTTCGCCAGCCTGAACTTTCTTTTCACCGTAAGTATGTATCTCATCCTTGATTTCCGGTAAACATTGATGCTAATCAGTGCGGCTTGCAAGGGCGTGGCGGTATGACTCTAAACGGCGTGTCGGCATGACACCTATGCAAACCCTTGAAGAAAGTTCTCCCAACGTCGGGTGTGACGTTGAAAAACAAAGTTTTTCTTAACCGAATTGTTACATAAATTATGGCACCTTATAAACTGGAATAAAGCGAGGCCGCCGGGGGATACGGAGTGGGCGCTGATGGGGGCGTCGGAGGTGGCTTTTTCTGTTCCTTGGATATCACAGCAACGCAGCTATCCCCAACCCACCAACCATCTACGCACTAATATCTACTTACTAACTCCCCCCAGTTCAACTTCACTATCTCCCGCACCACCCCCCCCAGGCCAATACCTCCTGCGCATCGAGCAGTTCTTGCCCACGCGGGATCTAGGCTATAGCCGATGGTACGTTAACTGAGCGCATGTTAACATCATAAGCCGTAGCCCTGGCCCCAGCCCTAGCGACCGCGCTACTGAGGGTGTGGGTGTGGGTGTGGCGAGGTTTCGGTTTCTAGGGTCGTATGACATTGCCGATCCGGGGATTCATATCCTTAGGAGCTAGGAGTTGGGGGCGGGGGGGATAAGGCTTTTGGAGTATAAGCCGCCCGAGCCGGGGGTTTGGGGGATGAGGAGGGGGTGAGGAGGGTGAGCGGAGGGAGGGATGGCTTGGCAATGGTTCGCCTCGAAACCAGACGGGGAAGATGAGAGCGGACTGGTTTTGGGGAGTGTGCGGACAGCTTCCACAGTGCGCTCCTACTCCGAGTCACGTCCAAGATGAATCTGTGGTCAACGGCAGACCAGACAGTGGAGGTTTTGAATGCAATTACGTGGATACAGGAAGATCCCACTGTAATATTGCGATAACAGTCCCATCTAGTTATTCAGTTTAACTCAACAGTAAACTCAACATCACATCCCCATAAACCAAACACCCACCACAACATACACCCCCCCTCCCCTCCCTTAAACATACTCATAGCACAACAACTCCCCCCTAATATCCATCACCTCCGCGATCGTCCGACTCTCAATCACCCCCAACATATCCAACACATGCCCCAACGTGGTCACATTCCCCGGATCGCCCACCGACACCGGTGACCCCACCGGCGGCACCAAGCTCTCCAGCGGCGGGAACTGTTCCAGCTCCGGAAAAAACAACGGCAACCCCGGCTCGGGAGTCGTCCCTGGCCCCCCTGGCGGCGCTGCTACATTCGGCCCGCTGATATCGGCCAGCCGCCCCGGCAGGTCGTGCGCCTGCCACTCCCACCAGATCTTGTCGAGCCAGGTGTGATGCAGGTAGAACAGCGGGTCGCCCGGGGAGGCGATGGGGTCGAGCATCTTGCCGCCGACGCC
>Ga0247770_1000805_pt1 | contig 28839 bp, 40 predicted proteins | sample UWRJL136409B6_FD_179943 | JGI IMG/M metagenome (GOLD analysis project Ga0247770, IMG submission 179943) | Plant litter microbial communities from Arlington Agricultural Research Station in Wisconsin, United States - UWRJ-L136-409B-6 | ecosystem: Environmental > Terrestrial > Plant litter >... | reverse complement strand
GCAAGGTCCAACATATCCCAGTAATTTTCATGCAAATCTGTTCCTCTCACAACCCGAAACAGTACTACCGACGGCGCCAGCGCCATCGCCATCAGGATCCGCTAAGCCGGATCCTACGGGTCACATGGCTCTCTTGGGACTGATATGCTGTGATCCTTAACACCAAGCCCCCCAAAATTCAGCACCAACAGCGTTGCACAACATTCCGCCACGCGGCACTTCCCTCCTTCTCCCCACAACCGCCAAAATCCCCAAAAAAGAAATAGCGTGAAGGAGGAGGATTGTGTCCGTCCCGGCAGGTGCGTATATGAAGCAAGCTAACGAGAGCCGAAGAGTATTAGTGTCTTAGTGCGAAGGACCCAACAAGCGACTAACTTGGTACATCGCGGGCTCCTTGGGTACCTGCTAACGCTTTCTAGGAGTTAAGACGGTCTCCCACCGGGTGGAATCGTTTCATGGTCAAGAGCTCGGAAAAGGGAGGATTGGATAAAATGCCGCAAATAGCCTCGCCCCGGCCATACCAACGCCCGAGCTCCTCGGATTATCAACTCCCAGCAGTCAGCGAATCTTCTGGGCGGCTGAAGCATTATCGAGAAAGCAGATTTTCGTTGTTTACTTTGAATATACATATTTATTCGGGCGAGAGTGTTGGGTATATTTGTGAGAGGACTTCTATTTGTACCACAGGTAGTCTTGGTCCATTTGCACCGTATCCGCGATGTCGAAGATGATTTCGTTTTGTTACGACAGGCCGTGTTGTATCTTGAAGAGGCCTTCCTGTACTCACACTCACTCGCGTACTTTTACGATCTGATCAGAGCGTTTTGCCTACAATGCTGTTGAGGCCTATTGTTATAGTTTAGGCCTTGCTGACGGTATAAGAGGCCTCCGGAATGTAAGCAAGGACTCTCTCACAATGCGAATCCGGCGATGAACAATGTAAACAGGGAGTCTCACGATATAAGCAACGTCTTCGGCAATGCGAGCAAGACCCTTGATATAACAAGTTGCCTAGACTCAAGGAATAATCGCCGGCTCAGCCGCAGCTAACAATAGCCGAGCGGCAGGACTCACTTCGTAAGCGTCAGGAATAGTTCAACAGAAGAAAGTCGGCAAGCCCTTGAGGAAACTCGACTGGCAAAACGAGACGGGAGTTTGCCCAAGAATTCATAACAGCTCGAAGCCTTTATGTCCTCTGCAAAATTAAACACGGGCCTCCAAGATATTTTAAATGCTGGATACCATGAAACAGAAGATCGAGAGCATCGGTACTGGCGAAGTCGTTACACCCTGCTATTAGCTTGTAAAGGTTGGAAGGATACTTTCTGCTCTTCAAGTACAAACAGCTCGGGCTGAGACGAAAAGCCCGTTTTATAGCGAACACATCCGGAAGTTCAAACAGCAACTGAAAGTCGCTGAAGATACCGCTACAGCAAGGAGTGCGGAGCAACGTCGAACAGTACGTTTATAACAAGAGCTCGTAAGCTTACAAACACGTTACGACAAAGAGGGTTAGGAGGTGGCCGATCTTAAGTAGTAGTTACAGGAGGGTGCTCTCAATGCAAGTGGGAAGGACGCGAAAGCTGAACCTCTCAGTCAGTTTACAAAGAGGCCACGCGAACAAGCCGATAAGATGAACGAAAATAAAAGTAAGCGGTATAAGTTTGAACACCCAGTATATGAAATTACCGATAGGTTTGCCCAGAGGTTGAGACCACTCTCAATACGACTTGATCCCACCCATTGACGGCCAGAAGGGAAAGGGGTGTCATGCAATGTCTTTTCCCATAGTACTCGAGACCTCAAATCTTCTGAAACTGGCGGATTTCGTTCTAAACGATACACGTCATTCCAATTTGTTTTGCGTTGCGGGGATTTGTTGTCTCTCACACCCAGAAATAAAACCTGGTGACTGCCATTGTGTTACGATGTTCCCCGAGCTGGCAACGGTGCAGACCGAAGGCATGTATAACGAGTGTCTGGGTATCGGGAGAAATGAGGATGATGCAATGTCCTTGCGTTGCCTCTTCCTGTCGAGTAGGGGTCACTAGATCTCAGTTGCTGTCATTTGCCCGGCCTACGTGCGTAAAAGCCCCAATGCTAGGTAACAACACCACCTCTTCGACGACGAAGGACACGGACAAGGGATGTTGATAAATTTGTGATTCCTTTTCGCCTCATGTTGTTGGCCCAAGGAATGCGGTCCTTTTCAGACCTTTGGAAATGCTAATGGGATGAACGGAGTCTGTTGGTGTTGGTAGAGGAGAATTCATGAGAAGGTTGACCAGTGGTCATGGGCCTCGCTCCGGATGGTCACGGTCGGCACCTGGGCAGCTAAGAAAATGTCAGTGGACATCTTCTGTGACGAGATACGGGATTTTTACACAGCTGGCCCCGTAAATAGAGGCTTGTTTGAAGCCTTAGGGAGAAAAATGGTTCTCGTCCGATCCGTGAGTGCCGAGTCCCGCGGCATAAAATCAAAATGGGTATCCAGCCAATCGACATGAAATTAGGTATAGTTGACAAGAGCTGTGCTGGGGTCCCGCTTGCATCTATGCGTTCCCATGGGCTTGGGAGCAAACGTGGAGACGTATCGAATACTGGGGAAAGATCAAGGCAGCATCGAAACAGCCGACTCGTCACAGTAATGATCTTGTGATGTGGCTTTTGACCGTCGAGGAGGGAGTTGTCCAATAACTGGGGATAGCAATAGATGGGAATTGCTGGTAACCGTTCAGATAGGATGAAGAGTGATGATTAGGTACGCACTGAAAGCAAAGCCTGGAGAAAGTGGGTTAATCTCCGCGGTTGACTAGAGTAAGTGATGGGGAGCCGTGGAATCGCAGGTGGTGCCTTCCTCGTGACTATTACTAGCACGTTCCACGGACCTTTCATCCCAGCAGCCACCCCACGCCCTTTAAGAACAGCAATCCACGTCCCCCTTTCAACAATCAAGAAAACAATCTCCTGTAGTACAGAGGTTAGTATGGGGGCTTGTCAACTCGCTGTAGCTCGTCCTTGACCCGGGTTCGAATCCCGGCGGGAGAGAAAGAGAGGGATACTCTGCTTTTTTTGTTTGGATGGTCGTGCCTTATGTCTTTATCCATGTAACTACTGAGTGGTTGCTTTTTTCCTTGGCAGCATGCGAGGGCAATGATCGTCTTCAAAGGCTTTTGTCTTTCTCGACAGCGGAATACTGATCTCAGCTTGTAAGACATTAACTCAACTACTTTTAAATATGGAGACGCTATCAGCAAATGCGCATAGTTATGTTTTGGGTCGGAATCACAAAGCTTCACCCTTGCCTCGTTGCTACGGAGATGAGTCTGGGAGGAAGTGGTCCGTAAACATAGTCCGACACAGAACTCCCAAGTTCGACGCACAAGACGTCAATCAAGCCTCGAGGGCTTCGATCATAGCAAACAAAGTCCGCTATAGACTATAAGCTTTACGCAGGTTCAGCTGTAGACGCTAGTGCTGAGTTGCAGGGATAATTTGCTTCTTCCTGCCTTAGCCCCATTCCTTCGAGTAAGAGGCTTGATCACATGGGAACACCCAGTCATGCGAGTATAAAATCTCCATACCTACCCAGAAAAGTCCTAAGCCTACCCGCCGTCCTTTTGTCTACCCTCCACATTATAGTGTTGACAGTATAATACAAGCCCGAGCAACACCACCGCAATGCTGCCGGCTCACCATGTTGAATTCCCTTCCTTCTGATCAAACAGGCGACGTTCAGTACCGCCAAATCGCATCCGCCATGGACACCACCTGCGCCATCTCCTTGACGTCATGCACGCGGACAACATCCGCCCCACCCTGCACCGCCGCGGCAACCGTCGCCGCCGTGCCCCAGATGCGGTCCTTCGGCGTCGGCACACCCGTCACCTGGCCGATGAAGCTCTTCCGGCTAGACCCCACCAGCCACGGCAAGCCCTGCAGCCCAGGCCAATGCCTCAGCTCATCCAGATGACGCAGGACGTCCACGTTCTGCGGGCCGATCTTGGCGAAGCCCAGACCCGGATCCAGCACGATGCGCCAGCGCCGGATGCCAGCTACCTCGGCGGCCGCGACGCGAGCCACGAGCTCGCGCGCAATTCCAGCGATTAGTCCGCCTTCCGAGGCGGGATACTCGGCCAGGGAGCTCATGGTGGCGGGCGTGCCGCGCATGTGCATAAGGCAGACGGTGGCGCCGAGACGGGCCACGGTAGCGAGCATGTCTGGGTCCATGGAGCCGCCCGAGATGTCGTTGACAATGTCAGCGCCGGCTGCGACAGCTGCTTCAGCTACGCGCGCACGGTAGGTGTCGACGCTGATGAGGGCTGGTTGGTGGGTGAAGTGGGAGCGGATGAGCTCGATGGCGGGGAGAACGCGGGAGAGTTCTTCCTCGACGGATACTTCGGGGGCGCGCGGGGCGGTGGATTGCCCACCGATGTCGATCATGGTGGCGCCTGCGTTGAGGAGGGACTGGACGGTGGTGACTAGATCGGGCTGGTCGAGCTGGGGGAGTTGGCCGCCGTCGGAGAAGGAGTCGGGTGTCATGTTGAGGATGGCCATGACGTGGGTCTTGCGGTCTGGCTTTAGTGCCTGGATCGGGGGGTGGTGCGCGGAGAGGGGCGTCATGGTGGTGAGAGGGGGATCTGAGGGGGGGAGGGTCTCGAGGAGGTCACGGGTGAGAGTCCAGGGGCGGGTGTGGTCGATGGGCTTGTCTGGGATTAGTCTGCGGTTGCGGTCAGTCAGGGGTTCGCTGGAAGGGGGGCAACACGCCGACAACATACTCGGCGAGTGGCCGGAGCACAAACTCTCGCTCGGGGATGCCGATGTGAGGGACCTTGAGGCGATCATGGTCGATCTTGAGATTCTCGTACAGGAGAATATCGAGATCGATGTTCCGGGGCCCCTTGTCGATCACCTTCTTGCGGCCCAGGGCGTTCTCGATGTCCTGGAGCGCATCAAGCAGGGCTAGGGGCTCGAGGGTTGTCGTGACCTGACGTGCGGGTTAGTCTTTTATCCACTTGCATCCGTGTCTTCGCAGGCTGGCAGAAAGAACGGGACGAACCTCGCAGGCTCCATTGACAAATCTATCCTGGTCTAGCACGTACATGGGCTCCGTCTCCCACAGCGAGCTCGTCCGCTTGACTTTGATGCCTCGTGCGTCCATCTCATTGCACGCCTTCTCAATCCAGGCAATCCGGTCGCCCATGTTGCTCCCCAGCGCGATGTAGGCCACCCGGTGGGCCGGAAGCCCGGATGTGTCTGTGCCGTCCATCCTCTTTTTTTTATGAGGCGGCAGCGGGTAACTTTTGAAGGCGAGTGAGCTGGTTGCTGCCCGTCGCGTCGTCGATTGCGAAAATGGCCTCTGGTTTGTCCAGCTCAGAGGCAAATGCGAGCAGACTGCTCGTACATGCCTGGATATTTGAGATAGCGGCACGTGGCGGTTCAATGGCCTGAGCGAGACCGTTGTAAAGTGCCTCATATTTTGCAGACGTTTTGCCGCGTCGTTGAGATAAGCTGAGATCGCGAACGTATCATGAGTGGATCACTAGCAGCTGGAGTCCAACATCGGATGGAAGGGTTAGGGTTGGAAGATCGCAGCCGCTTCCCAGCTGGCATGGCTGATCTTATCCGCCGGTAGCCGCATTCTAGATCACAAGCCGAGGAGTCAGAAATAAGGGTAGGCTTAAGTCGTGTACGCTGTAACAGATATGAGAGCCTGCAGGAACTATAATACCTTCAATGCTTCCTTATGAGGGGAAAGAAGTTGTGCGCCGGCATACATAGAACCAAATGGGAACAAAGTCACTTGGCCGGAACCCGCTCGCCTCAGATGGTCGTTGAGGTTCCTTCGGTGCCTCGGCTTTTTGCCCCTGCCAGCACGCACTGCCCCTCCATCGGCAGCGGCCAGGGGCCCCGACTCGGCCTAGCGCGCGAATCCGAGTCGACAACCTCGGCACATGCACCCCAGGATTCCGGTTCAAGATGCGGGTGCTTCCCCGGATGTCTAGATAACCTTTCCCCAGTTCCCTCCCAATTCCAGCCACCACATCCCAGTTACGACATCGACCTCGAATTGCCTCTACAGTTCTTCATCACACCGTCATCATGGCTTCTCCACGTATGTAGCTCATCTTCCCCAGCGGCAATCGCGCGGCGTTGCTGGCCTGTGGCCTTGCGACGACGCTGCATCCCGGAGCTGACAGCTGACAATGCCATCTTCACAGAGAAAATCCGCACCCCGATCACCGATCTCTTCGGGCTCAAGCACCCCATCCTGCTGGCCGGCATGAACGTCGCCGCCGGGCCCAAGCTGGCCGCAGCCGTGACCAATGCCGGCGGCATGGGTGTCCTCGGCGGCATCAGCTACACACCCGACATGCTCAGGGACCAGATTGGCGAGCTCAAGTCGCACTTGGTTGACAAGAACGGCCCCTTCGGTGTAGACCTCCTGCTTCCCCAGGTCGGCGGCAGCGCCAGGAAAACCAAGTAAGTTCTACCCCCAGTGCTCCTCCGCCCATCCCCGGCTGACCGGCTGCTTCCACAGCTACGACTACACCAAGGGCAAGCTCAACGAGCTCATCGACGTCATCATCGAGTCTGGCGCCAAGCTCTTCGTGTCTGCCGTCGGCGTACCGCCCAAGCACGTTGTTGAGAAGCTCCACCAGCACGGCATCATCTACATGAACATGATCGGGCACCCCAAGCACGTCAAGAAGTGCCTCGACCTTGGTGTTGATATCATCTGCGCACAGGGTGGTGAGGGTGGTGGCCACACTGGCGACACCCCCACAACCGTCCTCATCCCTGCCGTTGTCGACCTCTGCCGCGGCCACAAGTCCCCGCTGACGGGCCAGCCCGTCCAGGTCGTCGCGGCCGGTGGTATCCACAACGGCCAGCTTCTGGCTGCGGCACTCATGATGGGCGCTACTGGCGTCTGGGTCGGCACCCGCTTCGTGCTCTCCGAGGAGGCCGGCGCGCCCGAGGCCCACAAGGAGGCCGTCCGCACGTCCGGACACGACGACAACATCCGCACCCTCATCTTCACCGGCCGCCCGATGCGCGTCAAGAAGAACCCCTATATCGTCAATTGGGAGGAGGAGCGCCAGGCGGAGATCAAGGAGCTCGTTTCCAAGGGGAAGATCCCTTATGAGGCTGATCTCGACAAGGTCTTGGCTGGTGAGGCAGAGAACTCTCCTGGCATCCAGGGGTCCGGCCTGCTCAACGCCACCAACGAGGACGATTTTGACATTGAAGACAAGCTCGACGAGTTCCGCCCCTACCTGATGGGCAAGTGCGCGGCTGTCTGCAACGAGAAGAAGTCAGCCAAGGCGATTGTTGATGATTTTGTCAACGATGCGGCAGCGTGGATCCAGAAGGGTAACTCGTACATCAATGCTTCGGCCAAGTTGTAAGCTCCTGGTGATTTAGAGAGGTTGCGTACCTGTACATATATATATATTGCAAGGTGTTCTGAAGACCCTGCCTGTGGTTTATGATGGAAATCTTTGACCATTTATTTGGATTAGAACGTTCCGCGTCATTTCACCAACCTGTTTGACTGTTTGTGCCTGTTTGCCTGCTTGGGTCGTTTTTTGGTCAAGGCGTCAGCCCTCAATAATTTTGATCCCGAGTCCCTCATGCGTTCATACATATCCCAACGGCAACAACAAAGAAACCTGAGGATCCAGGCCGCGTTTGCAGGCTGTCACGGCAGGGGTTCCCACAGGCTGGTAAAACCGGGAAAGCTGCGATGTGACGACAGCGATTGTGGCGCCTGCCACTATTCCTTTCAGGGCGTTTCCCCAACCCCCGCTATTCGCTTCACGACTCCTCATCTTGAGCTTCATCGTGAGCTTCTGCCTCATCCTACGAAATTCTTCGCCTCATTTTCTTCATAATACGTCCCATCCCATCCGGCAGACAAAAGAAGCAAACATGCCTCGACTAGGGGACGACCACGAGGGGTATGAATCTGACGATTCAGAGAACGTGCTCGAGCAGGGCGCTCGCCACGCGAAGAACCTCTTCTCCGGCTTTCTCGACTTCGCCATTCAAGGCAATGTGCTAGAGATTGCATTCGGTTTGATGTGAGACCGCTTATCCCTCACCCCAACCACATTACATCATATGTATGTACGTATCGACACTAACCCTAACCCAGCATCGCCTCCATGTTCACCGCCGTCGTCACCTCCCTCGTTAGCGACATCCTCCTCCCACCCCTTTCGGTCATCCTCCCGCTGAACAAAAACCTCGAGGAGAAGTTCGCCGTCCTGCGCCCTGGCCCGGAGCGAGGGCCGGACGGGTATAACACCCTTAAGCAGGCGCAGGACGACGGCGCGGTGGTTATGGCGTATGGCGTCTTTTTGAACAGGCTCATCAACTTTATGGGCGTTGGCTTCTCGCTTTATGGGCTGGCGTCGCTTTATCAGTGCTTTTCGAAGGATCCGATTATTAAGCACCAGGTGAAGTGCAAGTATTGTCGGAAGTGGATTAGTGAGAAGGTATGTTGTGTCAAGGCGAGGTGTGGTGGGAGTGGGAGGGGTAGTTTGCTAACTGGGATGCAGAGTTCGCGTTGTGTCAATTGCACGAGCTGGCAGGATGGTAGGGAGGATCGTCGGTGATTTTGGGATGGATGCATATGCGTTGTGTTTTGCTTTTACTCATCTTCTATCTGGATGAGAGATTCCCCAAGATTGCGTGATGTTTGCTGATGCCGAGACTCTCCCGGATGCATATCTCTTGTTAATTCTTCTTTTCTCTGCGAGCTCATATACCCCGTTGGTTTTCTGTATCCGTAATATTGCATCTGAGCATTTCTTCCGTCATGCTATCTATTACAAGGATATTATTACAAATGTTTTATTCCTACACTTTCACACGCTGCTGCAGTTAGAGCGCGGCAATGACTGCGGCAACACCGGCGACACCACCAAGCACCGCCTGCGCCGTCATCATGGGCGCACCAGCCTTGCTCGAGCTGCTAGCTCCAGCTTCCGTCCCAGTCGCCTTCGCCGGAGCCAACTTCTCCAGGCCTCCCGTGATGGTCAAGGGCGTGGCAGACTCTGTCCACTGTTGGCAGCGGCTGTTTAGTCATGGGTCTTGCTTCAGGGGATCAAGGAGTACAACTTACGTCAGCGATAACGGTGGATGTGACCGACTCGGTACTCACCGAGGTCGAGATGCCCTGGCCTTGCAATGAGCCGTAGCTGTGCAGCGTAGCGATGCATGTGGCGTCTTTGGTTCCGAGGACGCAGCCAAGAGTCACTTCCTCGACGACGGAACTTGTCCTGCATTGCTAAGGTTTAGCTTTGTCTTCTCTCTCATCGCCCTTCAGTCAGTGGGGGAGACGCACGCGTCGATATCAGAGTATGTCTGGAGTGCCTGGACGGTTGTCGATCCGATAATGACGGTCGCCTTGTAAATGTCACCACAAGGGTCGGACGACGCCTGCCCTGCCTCGCTTTGCGGGCAGGCCAATGCGATGGTGGTCAAACTGTTTTCGACCTTGACGACGGAACCGAAGATGTCGGAGTCAGCCTGCAGCGGCATCAGGACCTTGGTGACAGTGCTGGACTGTGCGGCGACCTGCACGGCGGCGGCCAGTGCCAATACGAGAGCAGATGTGCGATACATTTTGGTTGGAATTAATATGATGATATTATATTTTTGCGTCGATGATGCAGAATATCGATGTGGACAAGTATGGGAAACTGGATTCAGCAATAGCTTTTAAAAGAAGATGGGAGCCTGGGTGGGAAAACCTGCCGACGTCGATCGGGAGAATCCACCTTCCTCCCAATTTCCGCTGCTTGATGTCAGTAGACGCTACATCGCGTATTCGGCGATCCGAAACAGATGCGGGTGGTTCGAACTGTCCCCAGGATGCCTCTTGTTGATTGGGCGATTGGAGGACTCGGCCCATCATACCGTTGCACTGATGGATCCCCCCCTTGCAGATGACAACACAGGGGAAGGCACGTCACGGGATTAACAATCCACGATGGGAACCTCTTCGAAAGGGAACCGAAAGCAAGAAGGGTCAGGAGTGATCAACAACGCAGTCTATTCACCAAACAAATTATCAAATTATCAAAAAGTTGCTGTCTCTTCTTTACTTTTCTCTACGCAATAAAGATCCTGACATGGTTCCGGGCTTGGCATTATCACTGGACACCTTCGCCCCCTACCCCGAGACGCCTGCCCGCCGAACCCCCTTATACTCCTCGCCAGATCATGATGGCATCCAGAGTGACAGTGCGCCCCCGCTCTCTCGCTGCATCCTCACATACACGACAATCTGATTGCCCTTGCAATAACCTGCTTTGTCTGCCCTAACTGCTGCCACCTACGCGCACTGCTCAGTTCCCCAAGTAAGCCCTGACCGCATCCTGGAGCTTGCTCGAGGTACTTCCAACCATGCGTGAGATGCTTTCCAAGTCGTCGCCTGCTGTAATACCAAACTTCCGAACAAAGTCCTTGGCTGCCGACTCGAGATCACCGTACTCTTCGCCACCCTCGTCCTCCTCGGGCCGCCCAAAGTATGCGTTGGACGAGATAGATTGGGCACCCTCAAAGCCCTGGAGTCGGGATTTGGCCTCGGCCTGCTGACTGGGGTCAAAGTTGCCTTTACCAAACACCTCATCCGAGGAGATGGCCTTCTGTCCGCCGAACTTTTTCCTTGCAAAGTCGTCCGCGTCATCTACTCTCATGTTAGCAAAAATGTCTCCGTTCAAAACCTGTGGCAGTAGATAAGACAAACCCTCAACAGCGGCCTTGATAGGGCCAACAGACCCGAATCCTCCAGAACCCTTCTTTGCTGCGGCAGCCTTGGCGCCGCCGCCAACCTGACCGAATCCCAGTCTGGCCATGCCCATACCCAACCGCTCAAGCTCCGACGCTGACTTCTCGCGCTTGTGAGATGCAGACCCGTAGCCACCACGCGGGGCAGCGCTGACAGGCGTAGGCGCGTGGATCTTGGACTCGGCCTTGGTCGCTGTCTTGGATGAAGAAGCTTCCTCCTCAGCCTCGGGGTCATATCCGAGCTTCTCGATGCGCTCAGCCTCCTCCTTGGCCTTCTTCTCTGCTTCATCGAAATCGATAAGATCGGCTGTCACCTTCTTGGCACCGAGCTTCGGCGCCTTCTTGGCGCCGAGAACGTTGGCTTTACGAGGGGCGCCGGTAGGAACCGTTTTCCTTAGCGCAGCCGACGACGTGATACGGCTGGCAGCAGGCTTCGTCTCTCCATCGGCTTTGGCGAGAGGGGAAGCTGTGCGCGCGATATCCTTGCCGTTAGCTCCGGGATTGAGAAAGGGAGACGGCGTGCGACCGACAACAGGGGGCGTGGCAGTGCGAGAAATAGGCGGCGTGGGCTTTTTGATGGCGGGCTTATCCCAGGAAGAGAAGAAATCGTCGTCCGGCTCGCCAACCGGTGTGTTCGAACCATCAGCGGCATCTCCGCCGTCGATGACAACCTCATTAGGGAACCTAGAGATCATGTCAGCGTAGTTTAATGCCACAGTCAGGAGTCCGGCACGTACTCCTTCGCATCCCGCGCGGCCCTCTTCTTAAGCTCCTCCTTGTACTTGGTCGCGGCGGCCGATGTGTACTTCGTCTTGGGGTCCTTGCTGTTCAGCGCGGCAGACCCTCCGTTTTGCTGGAAGAACTTGGTCGCCGACTCGTTGCCGCCCACCTTCATAACCCGCAGCTGATCCCATTGCCATTCTGTCACGTCGGAGTTAGCGGATATCCCGTGTGCTTCAAAGCAGAGCCGACATACGATCGAGGTTAGTAGACCGCACAAAGGAGATGTGGACACCCAGGTTGCGATGGTTGGCCGAGCAGTCGAGACACAGGTAAATGCCCAAGGGGACCGAAGTCCATGTCGGGTTCTTCTGGCCGCAGTCGAAGCAGACCTATCCGACGATACAAGTTAGCATGGCGGGTGCAGTGTGCGCAGGGCGGATTTCCGCCCGCGGTCTGCCTCGGCTTGCCTTGTTGGCCGGCTTCGTCTTCAACTTCTCAAAGATCTTCAGCGACTGCTGCTTTGTCGCAAGACCGCTCATGTTGACTCAAACTGTGCGCAATCGCCGGCTCGCGTGTGCTTGAATGATTCGTGCTGTGCTGTGACGTGTCGAGGCGCGATCCGATCTCACTCTCGAGGCTTTGTCAGGAAACGGCGGTTGTCATCAAGACGAGCCCCATTCAACTCAGCTCAGGAGAAGCGGGCCACATTTTGGCATTGCCATCCATGTGGCATCAACCCAATGCGCTAGCCCAGAAAGCGCTTAGGCCACCTTGCCCCTCGGCGGGCAGCTGGGCGGCTTCGCCTCCGTAGCCTGGTGGCGTGTGTCCCCGAGAAATTGCCGGCGCGGCAGAGACCGCCCGCCGACCGACCCACTTCCACCTGGAAACTTTGGGCTTCCAAAAGCTTGAATCCAAAATCTCGAATAACCGCGACGCCTGACCCCTCCGAACGCATTTTCGACACCCGCCCTCTCTTCAACGACGGACGCCGGCCTCAGCAGCCGACCCGCCATGGGCACCTCCAAACCGCCAAGATGAATCGACTCACGGCTTCCGGGTGGCATTTCTGCCCTTCCCCCTCGTCCCCCTCCACAGCAACAACCGCCGCCACTACCGTCCTCGCCCTCCACCGCGGCGCATCCCTCCCCTTCAGCCGCCACTACGCCACCCAGAAACAACAGCAACAGCAGCCGCAGACGCCATCCCAGTCCCGACGCGCCGTCACGCCTTTCAACGACGACGGTCGCGTCCCCTGGACCCAGCTCTCGGCAGGAGAAAAGAGCGGCCGCGCCGTGCAACAAACCTTCAACTTCGGCCTGGTACTCGTTGGAATAACCCTAACAGGCGGTGTGGGCTATTTCCTGTACCAAGAGGTCTTCTCACCTGACAGCAAGACCGCCTACTTCAACCGGGCAGTGGACCGGATCAAGAAAGACGTGCGGTGCTTGGAGCTGCTGGGCGAGAGCAAGAAGATCACGGCGTATGGCGAAGAGACGCATAATAAGTGGAGGCGGGCGAGGCCTATTGCGTATGTTGTGTCTTCCCCTGGGGAGAGGTGGCGTTCGTCGATTGGTTGCTTACTTCATGTGTGGTGTAGCTCTACCCTTTCTAAGGATGGCAAAGGGAATGATCATCTCATGATTCAGTTTAATGTGAGTTGTGTTTTGCCAGTATTAGTGAGAGTTTATGGACTGACACCGATATAGGTTCAAGGGCCGAAAAGCACAGGAGTGGTTCACATGCACCTAATTAGGCGCGCCGGGCAGTCAGATTTTGAATACAAGTATTTCTTTGTCGATGTAAAGGGACACTCCAGGATCTACCTCGAAAATTCCGACGGATCGTCTGCAGCGAATGGGGACAAACAAAAGGGTTTCAAGCTTTTCGGCGTCAAATGGGCTTGAGGCTAGGTGGGGTTAAAAGTGTACGAAATACAGTTGGGCCTCCGGTGAGGTCGTGTCAATTAGGTGGCTGTATCTATATGTGTCGACACAACGAAAGGAAGCTGTGTGCTATGAGCTGCCTACGCACCCATGCTACATATTTAGGAAATCGGAAAGTATGCTCCGGCCCATCCGTGCTTCGAAACCTGCTCCATGTTTTCTTGGGCAAAACGTTTTAGGGGGGGTATTCCTCGTGTACTATACAGGGAAAACAGATGCTGATACAATCTCTCCCAGTAATCTCCTGACAAATGGCCTTCAGTCCTCAGAGACATACTGCCGGGAGCTCTGACATGGCGTCCATACGCCAAACAAGAAAGACAAACGGGGAACTGAAAGCCAATACGCCAGGCTAATGATAAGCAACGCCGTGTGGGGACATGCCGATTCCATTGAATTCAGACGGGTTAATGCATCCTCAACCTAGCCCTCATTGACCCTCGTCGCCCTCCATTTTTGCGATCCACTTGTTCATCTGGGCAAACTTCTCCTCGAAAGTCTTTTGGAGCTTCTCGCAGGCGCCCCACATGGGGTCTTTCTTGCTCCAGTATGTGTAACAGTTGGTGAACATCTGGTTCATGTCGGCCAGGAATTCTTGCTCGTCTTGGTACTCTTTACGGTCCATCTTGGCCTTCATCGTGCCGAGATCCATAGGCTTCTTGATTTTCTCCAGGTAGTCGGGAACGCCGTCAGATACGGGGTTAACAGGCTGCTTAAACGCACCGACAAGGCGAGTCCAGAATCCTATTGTCATTGTTAGTATTGCGGGACTTGACGAAATGATATTTTGTTCTTACCTGGTCCTGACAGCATTCTTGTGAGCAGATCTGAACAGAAGTTTAACTTTTGACTGGTCGAAAATTCGTGTTCCGCAATAAGAGCAGCGTTGGAGCGGCGTTTTGGAGCGGGTTTGGACGATGGTAAAGACTGTCTTGCAGCCGCTTTCTTCGGAGCAGGTTTTGGAGCAGCAGGTGCAGAGGTACCGGGAAGAATATCGGAATATCGCTGCTTCTTCGCTGGTTGTGGCTGGCCTTCATCCCCCTCATCAACTTCAAGGAGGTGGATGGGGCGTCGTTGGGGAATCGTCGAAGCCGGAGGTTGGATCTGGACGAGAGGTGCGGAGTTGAGATCGCTCATAGCAACGACGAGTTCGCTGAGTACCTCTTGCGGAAGAGATCGGGCGAACTCAGCACGAGACTCTGAGAATCTCATGTACTCGGCGGCCCATGAAAGCAGGAGCTTCCGGATGGATGATCCTTCGGGGGTATCGTGCCAAACCTGAACCAACAGAGGCGCCGCAGGAATACGGTCCGTAATGCGTCGACACTCAGACATTGCCTCAAGAGTAGCATCACAGAGACCTTCAACGCCTAGATCATGCCCAAGTTTCCAGACGCCAACAAGCATTTCATAGCTGGGGAGGTCATCGTGACTTGGAAACACCCTGCCTGTGAAAAGAAAGTTCTGTGCGAATGCGAAGACCTCAACGGGGGTGTCAGGCAGCTTCACAATATTTTCGATCTCATCGGTGGGGTTTTCGTGGAAGAATTTCTTGTAGAAGGTTGATTTGGCGCAGAGGAAGTCTTTCTGGATACCGAAGGGCATCTGCTCCGGGCCGACGAAGACGATAACAAATATAGGATGAGGCTGGCTGAAGGGAAATGCTCAGTTCATGCACAACCAACACAGATCAAAGCAACCTACAGCCAAGAAAACGGCTTATGTTCTTCAACGATAGCTCCAGCATTGGGTGATACGGGGCCTTCGATGGCACCGTTGATGATTTCAACGATGCCGTTTGCTTCTAATTCGTCGTCGGCCATGCTGCCTGGTTGCGTGTTGAGATTAGCTGAACTGTGCTGCAAAATATAGCCAAGAGGCATCAATATTGAGATGAGCGATAAATCCGAGAATCAGAGCAATTGGGACTATCAATTGCTTCATTTTGAGGTATCTTGATGAGAGCAGGGTGGGAGCTCGCGTGTGGTGATGAAAGCTCCGATCGAAGCTTGCACACCTCACAGAGAGCAAAGCTCATATGCTCATCAAGAATTGGTGATTGGAATGAGATTTTTCACTTCATGGACGACATACCTCGTTTTAAGTGAGCTGCAGTATATGTTAAATAGGATCAACTGTTTGATGTTCGATCAGGAAGTGAGTGAGTGTGCGTGTGATGCTCAGCTCCGAAAAGTTGTCGCGCTGATGGGCTGAGCTCGTGAGATGAAATGTCGTGTTGAGAATTGGCCAATAAGCTTCGCCAGGACGAACAGGGGGGCTGCTTTCCTTCTGTTTGGAAAGCGCACGGACTTGGGAAGCAACGCCCATGCAGCACAGTGCCACCAAACGGTTTACGCAGCGGTATGTGGGGAATTTTCAGCGTCCAAAAGAACATTCAGTGACCTATTGCAGCGGTTTGGCTCCGTGCTTATTTGGTCGCCGCACGGCTCAGGGGTGTGCTCCTGGGATGAGTTCTCAACAGTATCATCTCCTCTTTGCGACAACTCACTTCTTCTTGAAATTTATATTCTCCGTAGCCGAGCATAACTACCTAGATATCTTCAAAGCTGTGCCTTCAGTGCGAAGATGAGCCAACGCCACGTCGCACGGGCAGGGCAGATTGTTTGCTTCGGACAGCTCAAGTATGACGAAGGCGCCTCAATATCCACCAACACCCCTTCGATTCTTCAAACGAGTCTCACCGTCCGCAAACCCTGATACCAACACGCAGCTCAGGTTAAAGAAATCTCACTTCCATTACATACATATCACATCAGTTTTCAATCTTTTTGCGGAGGCTGAGACCAAGGCCGTGGCCTTCAGTCTTATTTCTCGGGTTTGCGACACACGACGCGCAATCCAGGGCCAAGGCAGCCAATCGTTAGTGCGCATTAGTGGCATGACGACGAACGAAGGGGCACAGCAATCGCAATGCTCCCCAATATGAGCGAAGCGGCTTCGAGGCCTCCTTGCAGTATGGCCAAACCGGTGCAATATCACCATAAAGAGGGCAGCGTGTCCCACGTTGTGGCCTACCTGAGAACAGGTTTCTTGTACAGAGCAGAAGTGGATTGACGTCCAGGCATCCATACCAAAGGCCACTCATCTCCCCTGAGCCCCGGATCCCAATGGGCTGCGCAGAGTCTAGAGTTCAGTCCTCGTCCCAACCGCTTCTCTCTGACTTCGATTCCCGCGAATCCTCCACCTCGATGCCTTTGAGAATGGGACAGCCTCAGGACCAAGCCTCAGGGCCCCCCGTGCAGCTCTCCACTCAGCATGAGCGTCTCATCCTCGAGTTGCTCCCCTTCAAAGACGTCCGGCAGTTCCATGAGTGAGTTGTTCCCTTCCTGGCTGCCCATTCCAACACATAATCTGACACACACTGCGCTCTCAGGTGGCTGAACAGCATATATGTCCGCGGGTCGTGGTCTGAGTTCTCGCGCGACTTCCTGTCAAGGAACCCACTGGCCCCTGAGCCCGATAAGGCGAAGCTCGCACAGCAGGCCAAGGACGCAATCAACTCGCGCAACCAAAAGTACCTGATGTACCACCCCGATAAAGAGGGATGGACATCTGAGGACCATCATATCCGCTTCCTTGTGACTGTGATCAGTGACAATATGCTCAAAGGGCTGTGGTCGGATTCGGACTGGAAGAAACGAAACATTGAGATCGCCAAATCCAGCTATGAGGTTCTGAGCTTTCTCCGCGCGACACATGGCCCTGGTATTGATGTCAATCCGCCGCGGTATGATGGTTAGCGTGGTTTTCATCGATGATAGGACGAACCCGTACCCCGTACGGAGTCATGCGAAGTTGAGGATGAGCAGCGCCACGAGACGGTTGGCATGTGGGTTGAAGCGGCATCTCCTTAGGCATACCTGTGACAAAACCGTCTATTTATTCCACAATACCCTCAATATATATTTTGGTTTTGCGTTCGGGTCTGGCGCTCGTCTTGTTTGGCGCTTCGCAAGTGTGAGGCTCAGAATGTCCACATAGACGCTTTTTTGCTGGGATTGAGAGAGTTTCAAGTCCAGTTGCCGGTAAACTCACTTGACAGTGCTATTGTTGAGCTGTTGTTGACATATATCAGACGATTGACAAATTATATCAGTTCAAGACCAGAATGCAACTCATCGCGAGTACTTTTTTCCCCTTCAAATCAAGAAAGGGTCCTTGACCACTCGGGGGTCTGGTGACCCGCAAGATAGGGGCGCGCTCGACGTCGTACAGACTAGTAAACATACGGGAGCAAACAAGCCACAACAACCAAGGAATACAGCCTCCTTGACAGCCTCCTCGGCGGTAACAGCACAATACGGCCACGGGCCGAAGGACATTCTGCGCACGAGCATACACGGACACCACATCGCAAGTCTCCCGCTTCAAACCCAAGTTCCAGTACAACCCCCTCCCAAACACTCAAGGTATCGGTACCTTCACAACAAACCAGTGACACAAGCGGATCGACGCGTGCATCGAGGCGACGCTACGATGTCCCCGCCGACCTTGTCCTTGCTCTTATCCTTTCCCTGTTATAATTCACATACATTCCCCGATTCCTATATTCTTCAACCAACCGCCAGAACCGGGTGTGTTGGTTTTGCGAAATGGATTTGGATTAACCCACCAGCCCATAAGACAGGAAGAGGGCCATGGATTTGTACTGGTGGGCCGAGAGCCGCTGCATACAGAAGGATTTCTGACGGCGCCAGTGCGAGACGTGATGTGCTGCTGCTGCTGCTCGAAAGTTCTATACAGCCTGATAGATCAGAGGCAGGCAGAACGGGGAGAAGAGGAGAGTGTACTGGCGAACGCAACGGTATCCGGTCCACCAACCGCGAAGCCATGTATGCCTTGCCTTAGCTCGTGGCAAAATTCTCTCACTTTGTCATTCCATCTTACCGATGAGAGGTGGAGATACTGTGGACGTACGGATATACGCACATGGTGACCTCGGTGTGCAAGTCCGCGGTTTTTCCGCCCGGCCTGGGCAGTCTTCAGAATTGCACCCTTTCAACCATCAGGAAAATACCACAGTTCCATCCATCTCCATGCAGAGCGGGAGTAACAACAAACAAAAGGACGGGAAGAAGACGAGGAGGGTGTGTGTCTGTCCAGGCAGCTAGATTAATGCTATCGTCACCACCGTCGTGGCCAGAACAAACAACACCTCGACACCTTGATCCTGAAACTCACAGTGACAGCGGTAGGTAGCGGCATCGTTGCTTCCCTCGAGCGTTGGTATCACATCCGTACCAACCTTTTTGCTCCTCGAGCGCAAGCGGCTTACTACCTTATCTCTCTCTCGATCACATATCCTATCCCGCGCTTCAGAGACTGCCGCGTCGCAAAATCTGCGTGCGGCGGCATGCGAATGCGAAGCCTCCAGCGCACACATGTGCGTGCGCGTCAGCTTCAACAGTGCGTAGGCATTCATGAATGTGCGTAGGCTACTACGTACGTCTCATATCATAATCCAACCACGCCCCCCTTTCTTGTGCTCCGAAAAGTGGGGGGTTGGGTGTGGTTGAGCTGTCCGCCTGTCATGGTAAAGGGCGTCCAAACACTCCTCGCTTCCGCACTGAGCAGTCCGAGAAAGCTAATTCTTTTCTCGGTGCCGTGTTTATGTATAGGTAGGTAAGTAAGCGTGGGTGAGAAAGCCGGCAGTTCGAGGCCGTGTGTGCAGCTTCGGTGAGCTCAACCGCGGCTCCTTTGATGTACGCTCGGGGAAAAGGGGGACAGGACGGGTGTGTCCCTCCCGCTGTTGGGTGAACCACTGCGGCATGAAGAACGTCTGTAAGCTGCGCGGCGGACGGGCACGAACGGTGTGTGCCACAGGTTAGTCGTTGCTAGGCCCGATGGTTGACTGGCTGGTTGATCCGTCACGTTATCGATGAAGCGGTTGGTCGCTCGGCTCGAGGTTCCATTGACCAACGGTGAAGTCGTGGACACGGTCCCGATCCCAAAGTTTTCAACCTATGGCTTGCAGGATCGGTGTGGCGTGCTGTAGTCCAATCCGATCTTTGGTCTCCCTGATCCTTCCTGGCCCGTCTCCGTCATGAACATCCGTGGAATTGCTTGCATATTCTCCTCTTCGAAAATTTACTGTTCTGGGGGTATAGATTTGTCACTACAGCAGCTTCAATGGAGGGGGTGGTGGTAAGGGCAGACAGACAGCTCGCGGTGAATCAGAAGCGGCTTGGCCCGTCTTGGGGGTAGTAAGAGCCGCTCACCGACTGACAGTCGGTCTGTATGCGGACGGACTAAAGAGGATGCCTCGTCTATGCGCCGGAGGATTTCTTGCGAGGAAAACAGAGGCCCGGGCGGTCTTAACTCTCAACGCAGTCTCCTCCAAAACGAACTCTTCGCTCTGGGTTACCTACTATGGTGTGCCTGGCCCGGCTGTCTCGGTATTTGGGTCTTACCATCCTTGATACTTGTTTTGCTGCTTGTTTAAGTTAATATCCTCAGAATTAACGGATAGCGGGGATTCCTGGGGGCTGTTTAGAGAATATTCTTTGGATACGGGGGCGTGTACCACAATAGAACCGCTATCCTTCTGGCATGTTGGGTGAGTTTGCATCTCGGGTTGCATCTGCGGCTGATATCGATATGAGGTCGGAGAAATGCTCCACGGGCAGCCTGCAGGTGTATGTCGAACAGTATATTGTGGCGAAACCGTTGAAGATCGGCAATATAGGGTCATTCCGGGAGGAACCAGGAGCCGTTGGGACACGCGTGGTATTGATTGGCGCTCAATATACGTGAGAGTTGGTGCAATCGTAGCGAATCCGCCTCCTACACACACGCCCGCCACCACTGTCTATCCGGGTCAACATTTGCCCACTTTTGTTGCTACCGTCCCTGGGCGAGCAACAATAACAATTCTCAACGACATGCGATAACTCTGAGGGTGAAAACAGAGGCATGAGAGAGATAATTTAGGCTGCGGGGCAGCTCCCAAGAACGGCGACCTACATACGCACCATGCCGCAGATGCAGGTTTCCTCGGGACGGTATGAAGAGTTAAGTGCAAGACGGGAGGAGCTGTCCTGGATCGCTGGGGTTTACAAGAGTCGGCAACGAACAGCGGGGCCTAAAGCAACTTGAAGTGGATGACGTCTCTTAACGAGTCAATTCCGTCAGTGAGGGCATTCTTGCTTTCGACAGCCGTCTAGACATCCGTCTGCACCCTTTGCCAACCCACAAGTAGGATCGTCGCCCTCAAATAACTAAGGGCATCCCCAACTTCTCAAAACAACCCCAAGCTGACGTCACTTGGGTCATGGATGGGTTGCAAATGGTGCGAGATAGAACACATTGAGATCTTTGAGATGCGATGCTGATAACAGTTGCTTCAGGGTAGCAATATACCGGTCAGCGACCTGCGTCCCGGCTCTCCGGTTGCTGGTATTTACCCACGAACCGAGCAGTAAAGCAAATTGCAACCGATCAGGGAACCCCTTCGACGTATAGACTGGGGACTCTCACGTTGGAAGGATTCAGACCGGGCCGTGGCCAAGAGAAAGCTGTCTCGAGGATCTCGGAACTGCGGTGGAGCAATGCGCGTCCGATCTGAAGGGGCAACCGGCTTTTCGGAAGGGGTCAGATATCCATCGGATCAAGCACATGGCGGTATGGGTATGAATCGGATACCAGACCACGCCCTCAGACCGTTGCCCAGGAATTCCCGCTGTCGTTCGCTATACTCAATCCCAGTATAGACCCACTGTCAACAACAAGCGGCACCGGGCTCACAACAGGCGGACCTAGAGTAAGTCCGGTACTGTCGAGGCCGTGGGAAACAGCCGAGCCTTCGTCCGGTCTGCCACTTGGAGACCGGCCCTTTTGCAGTCCCATACAGCAGAAACTTGAAAGCTGCGCCGCGTGAGTTCGACTGGCAGAGACAATGCACTGCAACCAACGTCCCAAATGTCAGCTTTTGCACACATCAAGGCGCAATGTGCGGTCGGGAGACACCCAGGACTGGAAGGCGCTGCGAGTTGATATTTGAGCTGCAATATAGCCTGAACAGGCCGTTGTATGGGCCCTGCAACATCACGACGAGTTGCAGGAGCGTTGATTAAGTGAAGACAATCCCCGGTGCGAGTGTGTGCGGCCAATTAACCAATTAATATCAAATTCCCAACACATTCTGATAAGGCCGATCCCCCCACACCACTTATAATTGAGGGATGGAGAGCCAATTCGCTGGCGTAGATGTACTGATAGGATGAACACCACTTCGTCCCGTTCCAGCAGTATAGGATGACGGCATATCGACGGGGTCGGGGATGCAGCAGTCTCTTCGAACTTTCGATATTGCGGGGATATAGGTAGAAGCAGAAAAGAAGATATTTCCGGACAATTGGCAGACCTCGAGTTAGGTGCCAATATACCCAACACGCGGTACGAGAGCGCGGCAACACCACCTCCAACGCAGTCGAACTCAGGAACAGCCGGCTGTCAGTTCTCAGGTTCCAGGCGCCCAAACCAGCATGCTCGCTTGACGGCTGGATCCGGCCGTGGTGACCGTTGAATTGTTGGTTTCAGCCAGGGTGAGAATGCCACGGTCGCTTATTTAGGTATGATAAGGTCCGAAGGCAGTTCGCTATAGGGGCGCCGGCGACGTCGCCGGGCGTTATGGGAGGGTCGCTTCTGCCACGGAAGGGCGGAATCGTGCGCCCGACGAACCAGAAGGACGATGAAGTCTTCGCACGGATATGTGTGTGTCTGTGTTCTCTCGAGGACTTGGTACCAGAGCAGGGTTTCTATGGAACCGGCTGAGTGGGCTCGCTCCCGAGGTGCCAGCGGGTGGCTCGCCGTCTCCAATTGTTTCTGCGACCACAGTCAGCACCAGGACTCGGACCTCACAGCATAGTGCACTGTCGTCTTTTGGGGAACCTTGGAACCTTGGAACCATGGAAGCTCTTGGAAGCTCCACGGGCCTCCTCGCCCTCCACCACCAGCGGTTGGCGCCCCAAAAACCCGGGGGAGATTCTGCACTGCAGGTCGATCGCTGAGATAACAGATGGGAGAACAACGGGCGGGATGCAGTCTCGAGGCGTCGCCGATCCGCCGACCGAACATTGCTGGGTGAGCGGCGGTGGCTTGTCCGCTGTGGCTTGGTTGCCCACAGCGAGCACTCCCAACATTGTTGTGTACCTTGGTGTGTTTCCTCTCTCGTTTTCCCTTGCCCTTTTGAAGGGGCTTCGCGTCACGTTCTTGTGGGTATCGTCCATGGAAGGCTTCGCCATGCTGGATGAGGCAATTGATTGTGGGGTTACAACCCCTGACGGCCGTACAAAAGCGCGCTAGGGGCCGAACCCCATGGGGCGTGGGGGTCCATTCCATACGTTAAGGGGAAGGCACAACCCCGGAGGCTGAATTCTCAGTTCGGCAGACGCGCCGGACCAATTCTGGTCGCGAGTTCCCATCAAACCTCCAATCCGTGATGCTACCTCAATAGATTGAAGCGCACAAGAATAGCATCGCTGAGAGCCAGCTACTCCCACTGCGATCCTTAGAGCTCTCATTCCGAAGCCACCCAAACAAAACCATGGGTTTTGCGTGGGCCGAGCGCCACCCTCGCGTCGAAACAGGAGACGCTGCCACAGAATTCTCTCCCAGGTTCCGAGTGTTGCATCAGGCTGGTTTTGGGCAGCACGGATGTCGTTTCTGACCCCACCTGTCACCACCGCCAGTGTCGTGATCTTCGATCATCATGCTCCCACCCACCACGCACACCCATATCAGTGCACCGCCCTCCGAATCCGGCAGGCCGCCGTACCAGATAGCTTCTCACCTCTCTCTTCCTCGCACTCGCCAAACATGGGCCTGCACACATTCGTAGTTTTAGGACGTTCCTGCCTGAGCATATATGCGTCGCTAGTTCGAAAATAAATGGGTGAAGGTCGTCCCGACGTCAATCCCCCTCTCCCGCCCCCGCCCTGGTTATTGCTAACACCGGCTGGCATGGGATAGGCTCCCTGTGACGGGTCCTGTTGATCGTGCGGAGAGGGCTCGGTTATCTTTGAGGAAAGGCCAAACCCGCGCGAACTAACTCAGTACGGTTCCGTGGGGAACAGGGGGATTGCGCGACATCCAGCATCTCGATTCCTTTCAAGGTTTTGCGGGGTGCCACGGCCTTGCATTGTTCCTGGACACGAATCCTTCTGCCCTATTGCGAATCCGAGCAGTTATGAAGTTTCACCCGACTTGCCTGAACCGGACATCAACATGTCTCGCGCGATGCGGGTGAGAAGGCCCAAAAGGTGATAGGCCTGCAAGAAGCTGGACACGGCAGAGAGCACGCACTCGTATCTTGGAGGGCGTTTATGTCATCACTGGCGCCCGGAATCTTCGCCGGCTGGACAGCACCCCACGACCAAGTATTGGTTGTGGATTGCCCGCCAGCCTCGAGAGATCGGGATCTGACGGGGCGCCGATTGCATCAACTCACAACACGCAGCTCCCAACAGGGTCCCTATTCGCTCCGCTGCCTCTTAGCTAGTCGCCGTCCTGAGACGCTCGCATCCCATCACTTGTCTTTTCTTCTCCCGAAGTTGCGGTGAAGGGACGCAGCACCCTTTTGCTGCGCAGCCAAGTGGTGTGGTGCGTCCGACGCTGGGTCCATTGACCATCTGCTCTGTTGGTTTTCAACTCTCAAACCCATTCCATGGGGATCTTGCTCAACGATGGTCCAATTCTTGGTTCCCTCAGCTGATCTCGTCAGGTCCACTACGGGGTCCTTGATGTCATGAACTTTGCAAATTGCGGGGGCTGTTAATAATCGGTCACCGGGCTGCTTCCGAGTGGTCATTCACAAACTGGGATAACCATCTCCTAGTGCTGGTTCTGTGTTTCGTTCGCGAGCTACCCTTGGATGCGGTTGAGAAGTGACTGGTGGTTCGCAAGTGTGTGCAAGCGATAACGCCATCCATTCAGTGACCAGTCTTACTGGCCGCAGACTCCCACGGACGCTCGACCGGGGAAAGATCAGCTCGAGACGCAGGCTGAGATCTCAACTTCCCGCTGGTTGACCCTCCGTGTTTCATCTGGCTAGCTCACGAGCGCGGTGCGGATGCTATTTTGTGTTTGGCGGGACTAGAGTCCAGTACACGCCATCACATTTGCTTATCTGGCGCCTACCCCGGCACCGCCCCCCAGACTCTCTCCACGCATCCCGCCCCACACATTCCCCGCCAAGGAGGGCCAGCCCAAAGTCGGATTGCACACCGAACGGCAGATTTTCCTGGGGTTAGTAACTGAAGAAAAGGGGGATCGAAGGAGCAGGCGACAGAAGCAGAAAACGATAGCTGACGTGATACCGCAGCTTCCGGGAGCCAATCCACGGCCAAGGTGAACACGAGCTGCCGAGCCTTGCCAAGGTTTCTTGCCGAGGGGTGTTTGCTTGAGAAAGTCTCTTCTTCATCCCCAGCTTTTTGCTCATTTAATTGCCCAGCCAAGCAGCCAAGCCATCTGAAGGTCGGCTTCCTTTCCTTTTACACATGACACCCCCCTTCTCCACACACCCCCTTCCCCCACCCAGCGATGTCTCCCCAAGCCTCTGAACAAACGTCATTCGTCGGTATCGTGACATGCATCCACGTACTGACGGAGGCTGAGCCAACAGGCAACCGCCCACGCAGCTCAGCAGTACACGTACATTACCTACATTGGACTGTCCGATTTCTCGGTGAGCCGTGAGGCAGGAGTGAACACTGGCTTCAGGGAGAAAAAAGTGCTTTTTTTTAGCGGATCAGAGATGACATGTCAGCACAGGGCCTCCCTTTTTGCGGGCGGCTTGGCAGACTTGTCAGAGATGCGAACATGTGTTTGTCTCGCAAAGCTTTCTTGATTCCTTTTTCCCCCCTTCGCGTTTTCATGACAGCAGAAAAAGATAAGCGCCCTGCAACGTATGGATGAGAGACGAGTCGAAGCCAAGGCCAAAATAGGGCCAAGGCAGAGGCGGAGAGGTCGCAGAGAAAGTGCAGAAGTGAAGGTGGGTGGGGGGAGGGGTGTGGCTAAGAAGTCGAAGCATGCGAGGACGGTGACGCCGTCTCGTCCCTATTCTCCCATTCCCCCATCAGCCTTGGAGGTGCGGTAGAAGAGGTAGGGTGCGCGTCGCGTCAACTAGCGGTCGCGCCGAATCTCGTCAGACCGGGCGCTGATTTTACCACCACCGTGTTTGGTTCATTCGTCGATATGACTCTCTTCGCATCAGGGGGTGGGGAGGCAAACCATGTGTGCAGCACTCTAAACTGGCACTCGGCGCCACAGCCAAAAATGAAACCAAAAAAAAACAAAACTACCGGTAATCGAGTTGCCTTGGCTGCGGCACGGGGCCCTGAATCTCATAACGTCGAGTGCCTGGCTGACGCCGCTGGAAGGCACAGCTGCTGGGGAACCCGCGCCTCGACGCCGGGGGATGGAGCCCCAAAGAGGGCCTCGGGGAGGTGAGGCCAAAGCAGCCCTATCCCCTTTTACTTTCGTAACAGTAACCTTGTTGAGATACCCCATGGGGATGACGGCCAACCCAACCTCCCTCACAGGCGCCTCTTAGCCCCCCGCCATTACCGCGCCGTCGCGCCGCAGCTTTCGATGGTTTGGCTGATTCAAGGTTTGGGCAACCGTTGGCAAGGCAAGGATGCAAAACGTGCTTGTAAAAACTCGGCTGACTGTTCCGTGGGGGCGGTACCACCGCCGGGGGAGCAGAGGATGGAAACCCGGGGCCCCAACTTTTTGTCTAACCAAAGTTTCACCCCAGATCAGGAGGCGCGAGGGCAGCCAACGGGCAGGGGATTTCATCACTCAGGGTCCGCATGACAGAATACGGGGCGGTCTGGACCACGGTAGGCAGCCAAGGGAAGGGAGGAAGGGGGAAACAATGCTTTTCAGATTCAGTTGTACCAGCTTTTAAGTTGTATCCCTCTGTCGCGTGTAGATGCTGCAGTGTCCAGTCTCTGATGCAGTTTTGTCCCGAAGCTCGTTTCCCCACACATCTTGGGCGACAGCATCTCCACCTGTTACGTTTTGGTTTCCTTACCCGCGCGAAGCGGGACCATCACGCCATCACAACTCCGAGAGAGACAGAAAACTGAAAAAGGATATACCAGGAGGAAAAAGAAGTACAGCCACCAGGTTTGTCAAAGCCAAGAGGGAATAGAAGAAGGGGGAAAATCCACCCATATCCTATAAATCAGATTCAGACAACCTCCGCACCCCGTAGCTACTCGCAGATATCCACACATCCCATCTATTAAAAACCGTTCCCCAAAAAAGCTAGATGAAAGAGAATGCCGCGAGTGGAGGAAAGACGGGTGCGGAAACCCTAAGTGTTCAATTCCAATCCAAAGCCGAATAAAACGATTTTTTTCTTCTCGCAACTCGCTGGAGACGACAGAGGGTAATAAAGAAGTGAAGTCTATCGGCCCAAATAACATAAAGTAGAGGTGATTGTCTATCCCATTTCACGACCAAAAAGGAAGTCCCAGATTCCCGCTAAGCCGAGCCCGGTGTCCTGTCCCATTTCGCTGCAAGCCAACCCTTTTTGTGGCCGCTAATTACGAGAAATGGTGGTATCCGATCCATCCAAAATCCCGCCCAAATTCCTACCCGAAAGCCCTAAGCGCCAATATCCTCTATAATTCCTCTGTCCGTCATCATTCATATCGTGAAGAATTCGCTAAGTTGAAGTCTGCAAGAAAGGGCATTGGTGTCCGGTCAAATCCTCTACATCATATCCCCGCCCGATAAGCTGTTGTTGGAAGAACTCCTGCCGCTTCCGTTGTACCCGTCACTTGGCCCCAGAAGATCGTGAACCGCAACTTTGGGAACTTGAGGAACCGGAAGTTTCCTTTGGTTACCATCCGGGCGGCTGATAATGTCCGTCAGGGAGATGCCGCCTCTTGAGGGGGCCTGGAGAGCCTGGCTGTGAGGGAACTGGCTCTCGGGTTGCGGTTCGAGCGGTGCCAGCGCAGGCGTGGTGTGCTGTTGCAGCGAGAGACTCCTGAAGGGGGGAAGCTCAAAGCCATTCATCGGCCGCAGGCGGGGCGAGTGGGCAGGGGTTGCCAGGGGTGTGTGATCCGGGGTTGGCGAAAGCGAGTCGTGCGAAAAGGTAGGAGACGAAGGGGCAGTCGAGTTGGGGGAGTTGGGTCTCGATCTCTTAGCGTGCCTGTATGCGTGGCCATAGTGGTCGTCCTGCTCGTCGTGTGAATGGGATCTCGACATATGATAGGCGCTGAGTCCTGGAAGGTGGTTCTGGTTCCGCGAAGAGTAATACGTGCTGCCGTGGTAAGGGTGCTGTCTCGAGGGGGGGTAGTAGTTGGGCGGATGGAGCATGTTGTCGCGCTCGGCCTGGTTGGCAGCCCGTGCCAGCATAGCCATATCAGGGCCACTCTGACTTCCAGGAGCAGCACGACTGTGGCTGTAGGGGTTCAGACCTGACGAAGGGGCGAAGTTGTACTGGCTGTAGTGCGGCGGGGACACGTTGGGGGACGACAGAGCTGTGGGCGGCGCTGAGCGAATGGCTTTGGGTGCTGGCGGCGGTGGCATCATCTCGGGCTGCATGCTGTGCATCAGACCAGGGTGCTGCGGGTGACCCTTATTACCACGTCGCGAGTTCGGATTGCTATGTATCCTCGAGTGACGGGTCAGCTCGTCAGACCGCGAAAACTTCTTGCTACACCCCGGGAACTGGCAAGCATGTGGCTTCTCCCCCGTGTGCGTCCTGATGTGCCGGGTCTGGTGCTCCAGTCGGTGAAAGGCCTTATCGCACAGCGGGCACTTGTAGGGACGGGGCAGTTCGTTGTTGGCCTCGGTGGGTTGTCCTCCTGGAAGGGGCCCGTTCGGGCGGAGCATCCCGATTGCAGCCATGTCGGCGTCGGGGCGTTGTTGCCGGCTTAGATCGCGGGAGTCCCTTTCTGTCTCGGGGTTCAGCAGATTGGAAAAATCCACTGCTGACTGTACTCGTTGCATTCGATTGCCCGCGCCAAATAGGCGTCTCTTTGAATCCTTGAATTTTTATTCCTTTCCTTTCCCTTTTGTTGCTTTCTGTTCCCAATTGAGGTAGACCTGACGCGGGTAGCCGGAGGTGGAAACAGTCGGTGACGGGAGCCTCGTCTGGTTTGCTAGTCACCCAAGTCGTCGTGGACTGGGAGGGGGCAAGGACGATGTGCAGTGCAGATCGTTACACGGTGATGTTTGCTGCTGGTAGTCGACGAAGAAAGTCGCTAGCACGCGGCGGGTGCGGGAGGCGTTAGTTGTTGGGGAAGTTTTTGAGGTGGTAACTCTGGGGAAGCAACGGAAAATCGAGGAGGGCTGTTTTTTGGGGGGGAAGCCGCGCTGGTTTTAAATGGCTGGAGGG